>Ga0307512_10005745_pt1 | contig 12799 bp, 13 predicted proteins | sample 14_EM_MG_FD_200267 | JGI IMG/M metagenome (GOLD analysis project Ga0307512, IMG submission 200267) | Populus trichocarpa ectomycorrhiza microbial communities from riparian zone in the Pacific Northwest, United States - 14_EM | ecosystem: Host-associated > Plants > Roots > Unclassified | place... | reverse complement strand
CGCGGGGCGGGCCGCCCGGATAGAGCCGGCCGAGGCGCTGCGCCGGTAGTCGGCCGGCGCAGCGCCTCGACAATCTCATTCCGAGCCGTTGACGACCTGTGCCGCGTTGCGAGCCGTCGTGTCGATATATGCGCGCAGGGCCGCGAGCTGCTGGGAATGGCGCTCGATCGTTTGTTTCTGGTACGCCGACTCCACGGCGAACCAGATGCCGACCAGGTTGGTCTGCTGCTTGCAAGCGACATCCGCGGTGGCTGTTGCGATCTCCGTGGTTCCCGGCGGCTCCGGCCACTTGAAGTTGTTGGGTTCCCGGCTGGAGGCGTACTGATAGCCGGCGCGCTTCATGCATTCACTCCAAGTACCCATGGCCGCTCGCACCCGACTGTCGTTTTCGGCGAGCCGGGACGTGTCCTGAGCGAGGATCTGGGGCAGCGCCATGTTCTGCGGCTGCTGGCCCGCTGCCAGCCGCTGCTGCGCCGCTCCGCTGCACCCGTCGTCCGGCAGCGGTTGACCGTTGACGTCCTTCGGCATGCTGGTGACTTGGGCGAACTCCGGGCGGGTCTTCCCGTTGAGCAGGAAGAGAACCTGTGGGGTGAGCTCGATTCCACCGCCTGCCTTCCGCGACGCGTCGCCGGTATCGTCCTGGCCGACCAGACCCGGCTGGGGGTTGTAACCCCGTGCGGCAGCGGCGCCGGCGTCGACGAGACCGTAGCGTCGAGCGTTGATGTTGTCGAAATCGGGGAAGCTCACGCCCGCGACAAGGCTGGACTGCGGTATGTCCGACGGGTAGGCGACGCCGAAGCGACGCATGCAGGCGCCGACCAGACGCGCCTGCGCCCGTTGGACGGCGACGTAGTCCTTGTTGGTGAACAAGTAGGCGTCCATCGGCAGCGCCAGGTTCGTGGCGTCGCGCACCACCGGCACGGATCCCAACGGCGGCGGCTTCTGGCCGGAACCCGCCGTGCACGAGCTCAGCACCAGCATTGTTATGATCGCCACCGGCGCACGGCGGGTTCTCGGTTTCATCTCATCCTTCCTGGGAACCAGACGTCCATCTACTCAAACCAGCTCATGGGTGTGCCTAGGTAAGGACTCCCGCACTGATCTCGTCGTTGAAGAAGTCGCCGACGAAGGGGATGTTCGCGCTGAAGTCCGATGACGGACCGACATTCGGGCCGTCGAGCCAGAACTTCCAGAAGCACACGAAGAACGGGCTGGCCCCGAACCCTCTCGCCGACGAGATCTCGTCGTTCCAACCGGCTGGCATCACGCCGATGAGGAAATCGTTGTCTGTCGTCGGAGCAGTGCATCCCGGGTTGGCACCCAGCACGATCAACGATGCGCCGGTGAAGTTGGCGTCCTCGAAGGCGATCCCGAGGACGTTGTTGCCGCTGCCGATCACCACCGTTGATTGCGCCGCGGCCGGGCTTGCCGCCACCAATCCCCCGGCGGCGATGATCCCGATCGCGAGAGTCACCGCCGACATCCGTTTGGCAAGTCGGCCTCGCCGTGTCTTCGCTTCCACTTCCAACCTCCGTTGAAGGGCCTTGCTCGTCCGCCTCCAGGCGGTTCAACGGAAGCGTGGGCCGGTGTGTATGCGCTTCGTCTGCCTCGCGGTTGCGCTGTGGTTGCGCAGCCTGGCTCGATGCTCCGGTAGCGAACATGCCTGAGTTTCCGCCGCGGTTGGCTCAGGCGACCGGGTCACCACGCAATTCGGCGGCCATCGCGGCGAGCGAGAAGCCTGGGTTGGTGGCGACCCGAGCGGCCACGATGGCCAGGGCACGGGGCAGCCGAGCGCAGCAAGCGATGATCTCCTCGACGGCCGCCGGTTCGGCCCTCATCCGGGGCGGTCCAAGCCGGCGGGAAAGCAGATCTCGCGCCTCGCTGGTCGTCAACAGATCGAGCATCACCGGGTAGGCGCCCTCCACCGCGACGAGGCCGGCCAACGGGTCACGGCTGGTGAGCACGGCCAGGCAGCCGGGCGTACCGGGAAGCAGGTTGCGTACCTGCTCGGTATCCCGGGCGTTGTCCAGTACGACGAGGACCCGCAGCCCGGCCAGCCGGCTCCGGTACAGTGCCGCCTGCGCCTGGAGTGCGACCGGAATACGATGTGCCGGTATGCCGAGCGCATCGAGGAAGCCACGCAACGCCTCGGTGGGGGAAAGCGGTGAGGCATTCGGTTCGAACCCGCGGAGGTCCACGTAGAGCTGACCATCGGGGAACCGGCCGGCGACACGATGCGCCCAGTGCAAGGCCAAGGCGGTCTTGCCGATGCCGGCGGCGCCGCAGATTGCCGTGATCCGTGTCGCGGTTGGGTTTCGTCCGGTCTCCGCGAGCAACATGTCGAGTTGGGCCAGCTCGGCCCTCCGGCCGGTGAAGGCGAACACCGCGGCTGGAAGCTGCGCCGGGATGGCATCGGGTGCCTCATGAGCTACTCGGTGGATGTCCTCGGAAGGCTGCCGACGGGACTTCTCGGCGACGCGACCACCATTGGCCGGCCGCGTCTGTGCGACCATCCCCGGCACCGCAACCGAGGGGTCTCGTCGCAGAATTGCGCCAAGGACAGACGTCAATGTATGACTCGGGTCCAGACCGAGCTCGGCGCCGAGTGCTGCCTTCGTCTGCCGGTACACCTCCAGCGCCCCGGCGGTGTTGTCGCACCGGTGGAACGCGAGCATGAGATACGCGGCCAACCGCTCGCGATGCGGATGCCGTGCCAGGTGCCCAGCCAGCTCGCTGACGAGGACGGCGTGCCGGCCGGCCGCGAGATTAGCCTCCGCATTGTCCTCGATCGCGCTGAGTTGCTGTTCCTCAAGCCCATGACACAGCCGTCGGGCCGGGCTGCCGGTCAGGCCGTCCAGCGGGGGTCCCCGCCACAAATCAAGCGCTTCGCACAGGAGCACCGACCGTTCCAGAGGGTTGTGGCGGGCTGCGGCGCGGGCAACGAGGTGGCGGAACCGATGGACGTCCACACTGGCCCGATCGACCCGCAGCGCGTACCCCGGCGGCATACTCACGATTTCCACGCCATGAGTTGCCGCACCCGCAAGCGCCCTGCGTAACTTGGCGATATGCGCGAAGATCACGCGTCTCGCGGCCGGGGGCGGGATCTCCCACGACAGCTCGACGAGGCGGTCGACGGCGACCGGGCGGTCACACTCCAATGCGAGCAGCGCGAGAACCAGCCGGCGTTTGGGTGGGCCGAGGTCTACGAGCTGCCCGTCCACCACCGCTTCGATCGGTCCCAGAACGCGAAACTCTACCGGCATGTTTCCCTTCGTCGATGGCACGATCTTGCCCTGCCTCCCAAAATCTCCGTGGTGGGTGATCGCCTAATCCACCACGGTGTGCGACGCCGACTCCGCTTACAGCAGGGTGCCTGGGATCGTCGGGTCGCACGCATGCTCAGGTTGGGTGTCCGTTTCCGAGTTCAGCGCCGCGATCCGTCGCCGGCCTCTTCGGGCCACGCCGGTCTGTGCGCCCTCTCCCGGACATAGGCGTTCCATTTGGTTCCGCTTACATCCAAGTCCGACGATAGACACGCTCAAGACCGGAAAGATGTGGGCTGGAGACACGTGGCGGACGGGAATACAGCAGCGAGATTACCAATACCGGAACCAACAAAATGACTCGTAACGGGAAGACCATGTCACTCAGAGCGGCGGCCGCCAACCCGTCCTACAACCGTCCGTACATCTGCAGCGAAACCAGGCTCACGACCTACGGCGACGAAAAGATCTCCACCGACAGCTACAAGCGGATCAGCCACACATCGTGAGCGCCGTCGCGGGCTTGGGTGTCCGGGCGATGGGACACGACGGGCACGTGGACCGGGGGAGGCAATGTGATCGACGTTGTTGAATCGTTCAATTGCCGGGTGGTAGGGCGTAGTGTGACCTTGTCACTCCAGTCCCCGGTGGCGCAGTCCTGTAGGTGTTACGGGCTCGCAGCCACTTGAGGGATCACACATGACCGGGTGCCCACTGTCGTTGAGCGTTGTCCACCAGTCTGGTCCCGGCCCGGCAGTGTCACCATGACCACGGCCGCCTGCACCGGGCAGGCCACGGTGCCAGCGGATAGGCGGCGTCGATGGCAGGCGCATCCGCGCGCCGCGACGACGGTATCCGCGTCGGAATGTCTTTTCTGGATGGGGGTTGGCGGTGCTCCGGGAGGTGGTTCCGCCCGGAGCACCGCCACAACCGCGCTAAGCGGCACTGGACTAACCCGCCCCGGTGCAGGGCTACGGTCACGACCCCGCGAGGTTCCCAATGGAAATGTGTGGCGAGTAATCTGCGGGTTGCTACCGCATCGACGTGCGCACCTTGTCGAGCCTGCAACGCCTGCGATCTTCAGTTGTTGCTCCTCGACCACGGGCCTAGACCTCGCCCACCCTCCACACATTTCCCTTCCTGGAAGAAGCCGTTGGGCTGGAGGAACCCCATGTTCACCACGTTTTCGTCGGTGACCCCGCCGGCGCAGCTGAGCATCGACGCGAGTTGCCCGTCGCCGGGCGCTGTCCGGGTCGCCGTGGCCGGCGAGATCGACCTGTCGAGCTCCGTTCTGCTGCGCGTCAGACTCCTGAATGTCCTGTCCGCGCTGCATCCCCACCACATCGAGGTCGATCTCGCCGGGGTCACATTCCTGGACTGCAGCGGACTCACCGTCCTCGTGGTCCTGGGTCAGGTCGCGGCCCGCACCGGATGCCGACTGCGGATCACGAACCCGCATCGCATGGTGCGTCGGGTCCTGGACCTGACCGGGCTACTCGACGTCCTGACCGCAGGGTTCGACCAGGCGCCGCTCGTGGCTACGTCCGCAGGCGCGACCGAGCCGGCCGGCATCCTGATCACCGCCTAATCCAAGCCGCCTAATCCAAGCCGCCCACGCCGAAGCCGCCCAGCCGAAGCCGCCGGACCCGTCGATTGCGCCATCGGCGCTCGCGCCGGCATTTCCCTGCACCCGGACCTGCGGTCAACTACCAGCGACTCCCGGCGCTCCAACAGAGGCGCCGCCCCTCGGCCGGCACCCCCTGCGGCGTGTCCACAAAGGCTTCACCACTATGACCGTAGTTCTCGCCCCGCCCACGACGACAATCTCGACCACCATCTATCCCGCCCGCTTGGCAAGGTCTGTCCCCCAACCCCGCCGGCGGTCGGACACGTCGCCGCTTCGAAGCACCGACCCAGTCAGCGTCGACAGTCACCGGCTGTTGTCGCGGCTGGGCTCCGGCGGGATGGCCGACGTCTACCTGGCGGTGGCACCCGCCGGCCGCCCGGTCGTGGTGAAAGTCCTCCGTGGTGGTGCCGCGGCGGCCGACGCATGCCGGCGGGAATACCGAATAGCCTCCACCATGGACCCGCGGAGCACCACGCCAGCACTCGGCCACGGAGTATCTGCGGCCGGCCCCTACCTGATCACTGCGTACCTTCCCGAGTACCGTTGTGCCACCATGTTGGCCGGTGAGCCGATCGGAACCCGGCAGCTGTGGCGGTTCGGGTCGGCCTTGGCCCGTACTCTTGCCGCGGTCCACGCCCGCAACATCGTGCACTGCGACGTGAAACCTGCGAACCTGCTGGTCCACAACGACGACGTGCGCATCATCGACTTCGGCATCGCCCGGCATGTCGGGGAAGCAGGTGGTGGCGGGATCCTCGAGTGCAGCCGCGGCTGGGCCGCACCGGAACAACTCTGGACCACCTCGGCGACGCCAGCGGTCGACGTCTTCGCCTGGGGCTGTCTGCTTGCCCAACGGGCCAACGGCGTTCACCCGTTCGCCAGCCAGAGCGAACGAGAATGGATCCTGCGGCTGCAATCAGCACAACCGGACCTGTTCGACCTGCCATCGGACCTGGACGAGGTGATCCGCGCGGCGCTGGCGCGCGACCCACAAGACCGCCCCACCGCCCGCGAATTGACAGCGATCTGCCAGGACCACGGTGAGCGACAGCCATCGACGATGCTGCTACCCAGCGCCGTACGAGGGTCTCATCGTGGCCGCAGATCCAGCACACCCGAGACGCGCGCCACTACTGTCCAACTGACCCCGGCGAGTCGCCCGCGGTGAACAACCGCCGACACCGGCCGGGCCGGTCGGCGGCAAGTGCCCAGATGCTGAGGGTGCCGATGCGGGCGATGCGCTGCCGCCGACCACGCGAAATGCGCGTACGGTGAGAGTTGTCGCTCGAGACCCCGGTGGCTGTCCGCCCGTCGCCGTCGATTTCGCCCCTCAGCCGGGGTGACGTTCCGAGCCGACCTTTCTGTCATTCGGCGCGCCCGCACCGGCCGATGAGCCGCGTCGGCTTTCTGCTTGTCCGTGGCGACGCCCGATGCGCCGCGGAACGTGCTTCACCACCGATACATGAAGAGGCTCGACGATGACAGCCACGGCAGCACGCGCCAAGGCGGTCGGTGGCGCCGGCTCGACGGGTAGGCCCGCTGGCGCCGAGGTCAACGCGCGGGAGCCGCTCGTACAACTGTGCCGCGACCTGCGGATCTCGTCGAACGGGTCGACCGTGGCGGGTTTGCCATGAGGTGGGTTTCGTCGGCGCGCCAGCAAGCACGCGCCCGGCTGACAACGGCCCGGCAACGTAGCCCGCTGCCGCCGTTCGAGGTGGACCATGGGCTTGCCGACACCACGGGACGGGAGGCCGTCGCGGAGCAGCCGCGAACCGTCGACGACGGTGTTCCCCTGGGCGTGCGAGTCGCCGCGGCGTGGGCCTGGCGGTTCGTTCTGTTCGCCGGTGCCGCCTACCTTTTGATCAGGGTGATCGCATTCCTGCATCTGGTCGTCGTCCCGGTGGCAGTGGCCTTGCTACTCGCCGCGCTGTTCGAGCCGGCCGCCCGGGTGCTTCGCAAGCGGGGAGTCAACCGGTCACTCGCGGCCGGCATTGTGCTCGTGGGTGGCCTGATTGTGGTGTCCGCCGGTCTCGGTTTGATCGTTCAGACCGTCATCTCCCAATTCGACGATCTGTCCACCCAAGTCGGCGAGGGCCTGCAACAGATACAGACGTGGCTGGCGCAGGGTCCGATGCATCTCACCCAGGCCCAGCTCAGTGGCACGGTCGACCAACTATTGCAGAAGATCTCCGAAAACCAGGGTGCGATCACCTCCGGGGCGTTGAGCACGGCAACGACGCTCGGAGAACTTCTCGCCGGCGTCCTGCTCGTCCTGTTCACCCTGTTCTTCTTCCTGCGCGACGGGGCACAGATCTGGCGGTTCCTCTGCCGTCTGGTGCCGCGCGCATCCCGCGTCGCGGTAGCCCGGGCGGGCCATTACTCGTGGCACACCCTGTCCTCGTACGTCCGCGCCACGGTGCTCGTCGCGTTCATCGACGCGGTCGGCATCGGCATCGGGCTGGCCGTGCTGCGCGTCCCGCTCGCGCTGCCGCTGGCGGCGCTGGTGTTTCTGGGCTCGTTCATCCCGGTCATCGGCGCCACCCTGTCCGGCACGGTTGCCGTGCTGGTGGCCCTGGTCACCCGGGGGCCGATCGTCGCGCTCATCGCCCTCGGCGTGGTGATCGCGGTACAGCAGCTGGAAGGCCATGTCCTGCAGCCACTCATCATGGGCCACGCCGTAGCCCTGCACCCGCTCGCCATCATCCTCGCGATCGCGACCGGTGTCGTCATCGCCGGCATCGTCGGTGCTCTCGTGGCCGTACCGCTGCTGGCCGTGGCCAACACCGCCGTCCGCTACCTGACCGAGCATCCCCGGGGCGAGCCGATCCCCGTCCGTGAGCCATCCGGCACCCGGTCCACGGACGACGGCCAGGCCGAAACGGAACTGACCCCAGAGCCCGGGCCCGACCGGATCGACCACGAACCGCCACCGGTCGCGACTTCCGGCACCGCCGACCAGGATGCGCCGGTCGGCGGTGCGGCAACCGGCGCCCGTTGATCGTCGCCGCCGACCTCGAACCGCTCGACGTATCAGGTCCTCGGGGTCACCCATGCGTCCAGGGCGCGCTGGATCTCAGCCGCGCGCTGATCGTTGCCTTGGGCGGTCGGGTCGGGCTCGAGGAACGTCATGGCAATGCTCGCTATGCCGATGGCGGGCAGGGACCACGGTTCCTTGCCGGCCGCGTCGAACGGGCTGGCGACGGTCAGCCGGGTGGCGACCTCGGGCGTTGACAGCGCGGCGATGACCAGGCCGCGCATGGTGGCGCTGAGCAACGTAGCCAGGGTCTCATAGCTCGTGGCGAGCGCGGGCCGTAGCCGATAGCCGAACAGGCCGGCAATCTGTCGCCAGGCTTGGGCGACGAGCGCAATGTGGCCGGCCTCGGCCTGCGCGAGCGCTGCCTGGACGTGGTCGCGCAGTTCGCCGCTGGACAGGCCCGAGAACGTTGCGTGCAAGGCGAGGTACGTCCGCCACTCCGGCGAGGCGAGGATGCTCTGGAAATCCAGCAGGGCCAGTCGGCGGATCAGCTCAAGGATCAGATTGTGGCGCAGTTGCGGCGTTTCCAGCCAGTCCGGGTGCTCGCTGAGGACCTGCTTGATGAGCGAGATCTCGTCCGCGATGATCGCTGGGCGCACGCTGCTGGCCAGTTCTTTGACCAGGTCGCTGAAGAACAGGTCCCGGTAGGGCCAATGCCGGTACGCCGTGCTGCGTGCGACGTCCGCGTCGCGGATGACGTCCTCGAACCTGATGTGATCGAGGCTCACCGTCAGCCCGGTCCGGTTGATCATGTCGATGGCGGCGCGCAGCATCCGGTCGCGCGTCTCCTGGTCGGACAGGCGGCGGTTCCGACGGCCAAGCCCGGTCGGGGTGGGTTGGCGTTCATTCATGATGGCCTGCTAACGGGACTCCGCCTACTGGCGGGACTCTGCCTACTAACGGGACTTTAGACTCTGTATCTCAAGTCCATTATTGCGCACTCTCTGGGGAAGGAAGCCATCACCCCAAGGAGCGTGGGACATGACCACCGCCACCACCCCGAGCGCGCCCCCACGGACCCGGCGCAAACGCCGCTGGTTGCGGTGGACCCTTGCCGGCATCGTCGTGCTTGTCGTGCTCGTCGTCGGCCTGGTAGCCGCAGCCATCAAACTGCAGCCGATACCGGCACCGCTGGCGCTGCCGGCAAACGCCACTGCACCGATCGGCCCGGTGGACGGCACCTACCGGGCGGCGGCCGGGTCGGTGGCCGGCTTCCGGATCCAGCAGACCGTCATCGGCCTCACGAGTGACGTGGTCGGCCGCACCGAAGACATCACCGGCACCGTCACGATCGGCGGCGGCAAGGTCACCACCAACGGGTTGCGGGTCGGTCTCCTCGCCCTCACCTCCGGCGATGCCAAGCCAGCACCGCAATTCGCCATCAGCCTCGACACCGCGCGATACCCCGACGCGACCGTCGCCCTCACCCAACCGGTGACCCTCGAACCGGCATTCACCTCGGGGACAACGGTCTCGGTCAACACCGCCGGAACGCTCACCCTGCACGGCGTCACCCGCACGGTCACCGTGGCGCTCTCGGTCCGCCGGGACGGCACTAACCTCGAGGTTGCCGGATCGGTCCCGGTCGCCTTCACTGACTACAACATCACCGGACCCAAGGGGTACGGGGGACTGGGCTCACTCGCCGACCATGGCGTAGCGGAATTCCTCCTCGTCCTGCACCGAGACTGACGGCCGAAGGAGAGTCTTGAGCGAGCCCGAGTGGATTTACGTGGTGACCGACATCGAGGCGGACGGCCCGTGGCCAGGGCCGAATTCGATGAGGTCGTTCGCCAGTGTCGCGGTAACGGCGGCGGGGCAAGAAATCGGCACCTTCGAGGCCGTGCTCGAGCCGCTGCCCGGAGCGGCTCCGAATCCGGACACCCACGCGTGGTTTCAGACTCAGCCCGAGGCCTGGGCGGCGGCGACGGAGAATCCGAAACCGGCCGATCAGGAGATGGCGCGGTTCGTGGATTGGGTACGGCGGCTGCCCGGACCGTGCGTGTTCACGGCCTCGCCGATCGCCTTCGACAGCGGGTGGATCGACTACTACCTGCGGCGGTTCACTCGCCACGGCGTGGTGCAGAGGCCCTACGAGACGGATGTTCTCTTCGAGGGCCGCTCCGGGCTATGCCTGCGCAGTTACGCCGCGGCGGTGACCGGACGTCCCGTCGTGGAGATGACACCGCGGAATCTGCCGGCCGAGTGGTTCGGCAACATCGAGCACACCCACCGGGCGATCGACGACGCCCGCGGCTATGCCCATCTGCTCGGCGTGCTCTTTAGGCTGGCGCGGGAAAGGAACGCCCGCTGACCGAGACGGTTGCCGGCTGCGGTCGGGTCAGAGGCGTTCGAGGATTGTTGCGGTGGACATGGCGCCGCCCGCGCACATGGTGATCAGCCCGGCGGTTGCGTCGACGCGTTCCAACTCGTGCAGGGCCGTGGTGATCAGGCGGGCGCCTGTGCTGCCGACGGGGTGGCCCAGGGCGATCGCGCCGCCGTTGACGTTCACCTTCGCCACCTCCGGCCGGTGCGCGCTCATCCAGGAGAGGACCACCGCGGCGAAGGCCTCGTTGACCTCGTACCGGTCCAGGTCGTCGATTTTCATGCCGGAGCGTTCGAGCACTCGCTCGGTGGCCTGCACCGGGCCGTCCAAGTGATAGTAGGGCTCGGCGCCGACCAGGCACTGGGTCACGATCCGGGCCCGGGGCCGTAGGCCGAGCGCGCGGGCCCGGTTCGCGTCCATCAGCAGCACCGCGGCCGCGCCGTCGGAAATCTGCGACGAGGTGCCGGCGGTGTGCCGTCCATTGTCGAGGATCGGCCGCAGCCGAGCGAGCCCCTCCGCGGTGGTGTCGCGCAGGCCCTGATCGCGGGTGACCAGGCGGGTCTCGCCGGTGGGTGCGCCGGTCTCGTCCAGCACCGGCGCCTTTACGGCGACGACTTCGCGGGCGAACCGGCCCTCGGCCCAGGCCTGCGCGGCCGTTTGCTGTGAGCGCAGGCCGAAGCCGTCGAGATCCGCGCGGGTCAGCCCGCGGCGGACGGCTATCCGCTCGGCCCCGACGTACTGGTTGGGCAGGTCGATGGACCAGGAGGCGGGCCGGGGGGTGCCCACGTCCACGCCGAGGTTGCTGCGCAGCGGCACCCGGCTCATCGCTTCCACGCCGCAGGCGATGCCGACCTCGATGGCGTCCGCCGCGATCAGCCCGGCCACCAGGTGGGCGGCCTGCTGCGCGGACCCGCACTGCGCATCCAGGGTGAGACAACCCGTTTGGTACGGCAGCCCGGCGTGCAGCCAGGCGATGCGCGTGATGTTGCTGGACTGCTCGCCGGCCTGGGTCACGCAACCCCCGAGGACCTGCTCGACCACGGCGGGGTCGAGGCCGGCCCGCTCGACGACGGCGTGCTGCGCCGCACCGAGCAACTCGGCGGCGTGCAGGCCGGCGAGCCAGCCGCCGCGCTTGCCGATCGGCGTGCGGACCGCCTCCACGATTACCGGCGTACCCATCGGTGGCCCCTCCTGGTTGGTAGAACGTGTTCTTGTATGTAAGCACGTCTGACTGTTCAGAAGCGATGAGTCGTGTGTTTGAATTGCTAGAACGCGTTACCGGAGGAGGGTCCCATGGCTGAGCCTCATGTGGCAGTCGGTCTCGATCTGACCGATCCCGACGTCTTGGTGAAACGTGTTCCGCACGAGGAGTTCGCCGAGCTGCGGCGGGCCTGCCCGGTCTCGTGGGTGACGCAGCCGCGCGGCAGCGCCGGTTTCGACGACGACGGCTACTGGGCGGTCACCCGCCACGCCGACGTGATGACCGTGTCGCGCGACAGCGAGATCTATTCAAGCTGGGAAAACACGGCGATCGTCCGGTTCCGCGAGGGCATGCCCCGGGAAAATATCGAGATGCAGCGCCTCGTCATGCTCAACATCGATCCGCCGCAGCACACCAAGGTCCGGGCGATCGTCTCGCGTGGTTTCACGCCGCGGGCGATCAACGCGCTGCGCAACGCCCTGTCGGCGCGGGCCGAGCGGATCGCCCGCGACGCGCTGGCCAAGGGCGCCGGCGACTTCGTCACCGACGTCGCCTGTGAGCTGCCCCTGCAAGCGATCGCCGAGCTGCTGGGCATCCCGCAGGACGACCGGCTGCGGATCTTCGACTGGTCGAATCAGATGGTCGGCTACGACGACCCGGAGTATGGCGCCGACCCGATGGTCGCCGCCTACGAGCTGCTGGCGTACGCGATGAAGATGGCCGAGCAACGGCAGGAAGCGCCCAGGGACGACATCGTGACCAAGCTGGTCAACGCGGAGATCGACGGCGGCCATCTCACCTCGGACGAGTTCGGCTTCTTCGTACTGCTGCTGGCGGTGGCGGGCAACGAGACCACGCGCAACGCGATCTCCCACGGCATGCTGGCCTTCCTCCAGCACCCGGAGCAATGGGAGCTGTTCAAGGCGGAGCGCCCGCGCAGCGCGGTCGAGGAGATCATCCGGTGGGCAACGCCGGTGAACGTGTTTCAGCGCACCACGTTGCGGGACACGACGCTGGGCGGCCAGCGGATCAAAGCCGGGCAGCGGGTGGCCATCTTCTACGGCTCGGCCAATTTCGACGAGGAAGTCTTCGAGGAACCACAACACTTCGACATCATGCGTACGCCCAATCCGCACCTGGGTTTCGGCGGGAGCGGCGCACATTTCTGCCTCGGCGCGAACCTGGCCCGGCTGGAAATCGAGCTCATCTTCAACGCGCTGGCCGACCACACTCCGGACATTCGCCAGGCCGGCGAGGTGCAGCGGCTGCGCTCCGGCTGGATCAACGGCATCAAAACCCTGAACGTCCACTACCGCTGACATCGGTCTCGGCATGGTGTCCAGAC
>Ga0307512_10005743_pt1 | contig 12800 bp, 6 predicted proteins | sample 14_EM_MG_FD_200267 | JGI IMG/M metagenome (GOLD analysis project Ga0307512, IMG submission 200267) | Populus trichocarpa ectomycorrhiza microbial communities from riparian zone in the Pacific Northwest, United States - 14_EM | ecosystem: Host-associated > Plants > Roots > Unclassified | place... | reverse complement strand
TACATTAATTATTTTTCTTAAAACGAGAAAATTTAGTTGTGGTGTGATTTTAAGAGATTTTTGTTCAATAACTAGAAGAATATTAAATAGAATAAATTTTAAACTTCCAAGAAAAATCATATATTATATCAACATCATTGAAGAAAATAATAGGTATAGATAAGGTCCGCATACATAATTATATTATATTAATAATCTTTGAAGTAGCTAACGAGATGATTTGGTATGTTTTTTGTATTTGAGATTTAAGAAAATAGAAACATAAAATTTATGTGTTTTAATTGAATCTTTTATAGAGAAAATAAAACCACACATGGACTTGGAGATTTATATGATAATTTTATTTCACACAATTTATCCTAAGATTTGAATTCTGACACCTAAAAAGAAATTAGTTGACTATCTCATGATTTTTTTCTTCTCCAAATAAACAGAAGTTATAACCAAAAGAAATCCAAATTTAAGTAAGAAAAGTATTTTGAATTTTAAATTAAGTAGAAAAATAATTAAAATAATATTTCCTAACCTTAATTTCAGGGTTTTCCGAATCTTGATGGCTATATATGACCAGTTGGCCCTATATAAAACTAAGCATATATATAGAATTATATAGCATAATTTAAACCTGATTTAATAGTAAAATCTAAAATTACAATTGTTTTTTTATCATACTATATATTTAACAAATTCAAGCTTTTTTCACAGATTTTGTCCTCTATATCTTATTTATATAAATGTACCCTTACGCATTCAAAGCAGAACATTTGGAAATTTCCAAAACTCTACAGACGACTACCGACAACTCAAGCCTTCACAAGCGTTGAAATTTGCAAGCCCTCGTTTGCCAAGAGACGCCATCTAACTTTCCAAAGTCGTGTCGTCTAACAGAAGTTAGCTTGGTTTTTGTATTATACAAAATAAGTAGAACCCTTGAAAGGTGAACCGAAATTCTTTTCATTAATAATATCGTATAATAAAAAAAAAAACGGAGAAAAAAAAAAAGAAGGATTGAAGAAGAAGAAAGATCATCATGAAGAGGGACATGTACAATAATTTGGCATTTGATTTCAAGTGTCTTTTATGTCATTTTTGTTACATCGAGTCACGAATTCATGAGACAAGCAGTACAAAAAATAATTTCTCATCATAAATGAAGGTATTTTATAGCTCCAAGAACTCAAAGACAAAGTTCTAGGTAGGTGTTCTATGTAAATTTAATAGAATATTGACAAGGATAAAAGATAATTATTTGATAATTAAAAAATAAGAGCATATAAAAAAATACAGATAAACATAATATGAGCAGTTATAATAAACCACGTAAATTAAAAATGAAACGAGAATGGATTTTACCCATAAGAGAATTCATAACGAATTACTTCTAATGAATCAGACTTAACTTTAAGAGGATTTAGATTTTTTCCATATATAGCAATAGTAATTAATACCATGAACATGGGAGTTTGTTTTTGTGTTTAAAATTGTATTAGTGTGTATTTTAAAAATGTATCTAGCTTGAAAAAACATTGAATAATTTTAACAAATTCAAAATAAAGAATAAAAAAAATATTTTCAAATAAAAAGACTTAATAAATAAAATTCCCTACACCATAGTGCGAAACGCACACAATAGTGTTTAGCTTTGCGATCGCTTAGGAGGAAAACCAATAAAAGAAGTCACTATTTGATGGATAAAATTTTTTGAAAAGCGATTTTTTTAATTAAAATGTTTTTAATAAATCAAGTGCCCCTACCCCAATATTACTAATTCCAGGGTCCAACTGATACGGTACGATAATTTCATCTCATATCTACTCCGCATATAATAAAAATAATAAACTAACTTTAAGATGTGTAATTTAATTGGTTAGACTCTAAGTTTGTTCTCTAAAAATCACAAGTTCGAATCTTATAAATCCCAGGATCACTGGAAGCTTTCATGGTCGTTAACTTCAAAACCCTTAGAATTAGTCGAGGTGCACGCAAGCTGACCCGAACACCCACATTAATATAATAGTAATAATAATAATAATAAACTAGATCTTATATTTTTGTTTTGTCTTTTTTTTTTAAAAAAAAATCTATGTTTATTTTTTGCAAAATATGTTACAAGAAAATTAATGAATGTAAAATATTTATAATCAAATTTTAAATTTAATTTATTTATTAAAAAAAATTTCAATTAAAATTTCATAAAATATTTTAAAACGTAGAATTCTTTCAATACATCTTTCACAGCATCTTTCAACCATTCCAGTGACCATTATTTCATTATTATACCGCTACCAGGGGCACTCTCATCCCCACTTCACAATCACTAAATTTTATTTACCACTATATTTTTACATTAATATCTATTAAAAAAATTATATATAAAAAGATATTTTATATAAAATGCAAAAAAAATACCCTCTTGGAACATTTTATGATTTTAAAAAAATCATCTCATATCTTAAAATATTTTATTTGTAACAAAACCCTCCAAATATTTACATGACATTAATGTAACGCAGCCATTTTTTCTAATAAATAAACAAGAAGGGCATTAAGGTCCGAAAAATCGTTAGACTAATAGCAAATTTGACGGCCAAATCTCTATTCTTTTCTTGATTCTCATTTGCCATACTCATAGAAGAGGAAAGAAAATGGTTTTATAAATTAATTTTGTTTTCTTTAATATTTCAACCAAAAAAAATTCAGTCTCTCCCTTCACTCAATGGCATTGACACCACCTCCCCCACCACCACCACCACCTTCACCCTTTTGAAGCATCTTAGAGAGGGTTTTGTGCTTGTCCTGTTCTTGTTCTGTTTTTGTTCTGGAAAGATAAGTTGTTCTTTTTTTTAGTGGCTTCTTTTTGTTGTTAATGTTATCTTCTTGAGTGAAGGTAGCTTAGTTTCATGGTAAGAAAAACGGGCTGTTTTCAGATTTGGAAACTGTTGTTTGTTATGCTAAGATTCAAGCAGGATTTCATCTAGCTCTCTGTTCTTGCTCTGTTTTCCCTGTTTCAGTAGAATTCACATGGATTTGCTTGGTTCTGTCTCTTGTTACTTCTGTTCAGCTTCTTTATTTGTGAGTCTTTGATCTGATTTGGAAGAAAATAAATAAGCCTTTCAGAAAGCAACTGAGCTGCCTTTCTTCTTAGAAACTTAATCAAGAAACAGGGGATTCAATGGAGTCAGATCTTCAACACCAGCATCATTTTCTTCATGGTCATAACCAGCACCAACAAATTCATCAGAAACAAATGAATTCTGGGTTGACAAGATATCAGTCTGCACCAAGTTCATATTTTTCAAGTAATTTAGACAGAGACTTCTGTGAAGAGTTTCTCAATAGGCCAACAAGCCCTGAAACAGAACGAATTTTCGCGAGATTTTTAGCCAATTCCGGTGGCAATACAGAGAATATACCAGGTTCAAATCTTTGTGAGATTAAGCAAGATTCTCCAGTAAAAGAATCAGTCTCACAAATTAACCAGCAACCCCAGATGATGGCTTCAATGAATAATCATAGTAGTGATACAAGGCTGCATCAACATCAACATCAGCAGCACCAACATGGCAATTACTCTGCCTCACAGGGTTTTTATCAAAGTCGATCAAAACCTCCATTACCAGATCATAATCCAGGTTCTGGTATGAATCATAGATCAACGAATTCAACGGGGTTGGAGAGGATGCCTTCCATGAAGCCTAGCAGTGGAAACAATCCGAATCTAGTTCGACACAGTAGCTCACCAGCAGGGCTTTTCTCCAACATAAATATTGAATTTGAAAATGGTATGTTAAGTTTGTCTATTTGTTTTGATACCCTTTTGTTTCAGTCATTAGAAGATTGAGAAAAATGATAAGAAAGTGTTTGATTTGATAAAAAAAAAATTAAGGCTTTGTGTTAGCTTGTGCTTTTTTAAGTAACCAATGAATAGAATGGAAGGAAAGCAGAGAAATAATAGAAAGTGTAGAAAGTTGAAATTTTCTGTGTTATGAATGGACAGTTTCAGTTAAGTCAAGTGCTATTAGTTTTTTGATTAAATTCTTTTTCTGATAAGCAATCATTTGAACTAGCAAGTGGGAGTTAAAAAATTTTGAAATATCAACAGGACTTATTATTTTTAATACTCCAAGTTGTTTGATTCATGGTCTTAGAGTGAGTTTTCTGTTTCCTTCTTTGATGCCACTCAGTTTCTTGTTTTGAGTTTTGATTGACTGGAGTTATGAAAATGGGACAAAAATAATCTTAGGATATGGCAGGCTATGCTGTATTGAGAGATGTGGGAGATCTTGGAGCAGGTAATAGAGACACAACTTATTCTGCAGCTGGTAGGCCACCTTCATCTTCAGGGATAAGGAGTACAATTGCTGAAATGGGAAACAAAAACATGGGAGAAAATAGCCCAGACAGTGGTGGTTTTGGTGAAACTCCTGGCAATAATTATGATTACCCTATTGGATCATGGGATGATTCGGCTGTGATGTCTACTGGGTCAAAAAGATACCTTACAGATGATGACAGAACACTTTCTGGTCTAAATTCATCGGAAACTCAGGTGCCACAGTTTTCTATACTGGCATGTGTTAATTCTTCATCTATCTTAACGATTTGCATATGTTTTAGTTTATAGGGTAATGGAATGGAGAACATGGATTCAAGTTTGATAAGATCACTTTTGCTTGAGATTTTTTATTTTACCATAATTCTGGTTGTTTAGCAGAATGAAGAGGCAGGAAATCGCCCTCCAATGTTGGCTCATCACTTGAGCTTGCCAAAAACATCAGCAGAGATGTCTACCATTGAAAACTTTTTGCAATTTCAAGATTCTGTTCCTTGTAAGATCAGAGCCAAGCGTGGTTGTGCCACCCATCCAAGAAGCATTGCTGAGAGGGTAAAGTCTCTTTAGTGCATTTCTTGGTCATTATTTCTACTTTGAGCTAAGCATGGTTTTGGGATCTTTAATCTCTATAGTTAATACCAGCAATTTTCCCCTTAATCACCCTTTTTGGATTAATTCTTGATGTCCTTATAGATATGAATGATGTGTAGGTGAGAAGAACTAGAATTAGTGAACGAATGAGGAAACTCCAGGACCTTGTACCAAACATGGACAAGGTAGAATCTTTCACTAGCACTTCCTTTTTCTATATCTGTGCTAGTTTTGTTTAAGCTTAGATATTGCTTTGTTTCCCTATTTGCAGCAAACAAACACATCAGACATGCTGGATTTGGCTGTTGACTACATTAAAGACCTTCAAAGACAATTCAAGGTATGCTACAACAACGAATTTAAACCAAAACCCTCTAGTAAAACACCCACCTAAGGCCCTGTGAAGAAGTTCCGTCTTATGTTCAAATAGCTCTTCTGTTTCATTCATGTTTCATGTTCTTTTTTCCAGGCACTTTCAGAGAATCGTGCAAGATGTACATGCTTAAAGAAGCAGCAGCCCTAGCTGAAAAAACCAAAGTAAGAATTGGTTTGTATGTATAGAACTAATAAGAATTTGCAAGACGAGAGATAAAGGCGATGCTAGGTTCTCTTTTGCACTGAAAAAGATGAAGATACAGCTTAGCCATAGGCTATTTATTATGTGGGGGTGGGAGAGTGAAGCTCAAGAGTGCATTTAAAGCTAACTGCAAGATTCATCCAACCTAAACACTATAATGGTTATACATGAAGTGATAGAAAACCAGCTGGCATGCATGTTGTAACATATAGTTCTAGTCTTTGGAACTTAACCAAATTAAGGGAAATTTATGTGCTAAAAGAAAGAGATAGTTGTGGTGTTGCTGCTGCTTTTTATAAATTCCCCTCATCTCTTGTCTTGCTAAGAAGAAGATTATTGGCACTTTACAAGTTTTTGTCTTGAAATAAAGAGTGGTGCTAATGGTGCCATCAATGATTGCATCATTTCATATAAGTTGGAGGCAGGTGGGGACTACTTTCCTTCTATTGACGCCATTGATTGAAGAATTTGTGATCTAATTTAAGGCTCAATGGGATTAATCAAGCTCCACCACCCACCTTGCTTTGTCTTGTTTGGGTCAGCGCTACAGAATGCAGTGTGTTCTTTCCTCATATGTTCCTGATTTATCTTTGCTCTTTTGTCCCACTATATTCCCTTGTGAGAAGGGAAGGTCCAGGTTAAGTGTGTTTACTCCTTTTCTCCACCACCACTAGGGTTCCTAGTCTTCAATCACGAAGTGGACGGGGGACTCATTCTTCACCAAGCAACCAAGATAACCTTACAATTCCTTTGTCATTTCCTAGATAACATCCATATTGCTTGAGGGAAACATTCGCTAGTGTTTGGTTACTGTCGAGATGAAGATATTAAAAATAAAAGACATGTTTCATGTCTGAAATTCATTTTAAAATTGTCTCATATATATTTTTTATTTTAAAAAATTAAATCTTTTAACTAAGGTGTTCTGTTACCACTAAACATAATTAGAGATAGATTTGGATTTTCTAAAAATGGAAGTGCATGGATCCAAATAGTATCCTTTTATGTTGATCTTATCTTTCTAGGAAACTAGCCATCATTGACAAAGATTTTCTATACCTGTTCTTAGAAAAAGAATTTATTTCCCATATCTTTAGTCACGAGTCACCATATAATTTTGTTTGTGACAAGAATTGTCTTGAACGCGATGGTGTTGTGGTGTTTTCAAACGTCAAATCAGCTTGTTTAGCATTAATCTAGTGATTGAAACTAGAGAGAGAAGTTTGTTGGTGGGTAGAGGAAAGTAATTATCAAGAACCAATTATTGATTTGTTATTTTCAATTATTTCATGTATCTTTTCAAGATTTTTCTTCGATTGTTCGTTCAGTAATGTGAACCACAAATAATTTTCTTCATTAAAAAGATAAGTAATCTTATTGAAGAAATATAATTCTAGTTTATGGAATCTTTCGACAAATGTGCCTTTGGACACATCTAAAAAGCGTTAAAATAAATATTCTTAATACCAGCTAACTACCCACGAATTATAACTTGAAGAAGAAAAAAAGGAGATAATTAAGTATTAACGCGTGTTTAAGGGTGTAAGGACAAACTCAAAGTTTACTTAAAAATATTCAAGAACCAGTGATAAAAAGACATCTAAAAATAAATTGCAGAATTAATTCATCAGTTGACGGAGTTAATATCCATGACCAGCTTTAAAAATTCATTTTTTAGACAACAGAGGCGGCAGCCTCTAGATACAGTATGATGAAGATTTTTATGATCCTATTTATACTAAGATAGATAAGGTCTGTTGATTAAAAATCCATTTCACAGATGCTGGATTTGGCTGTTGACTATCAAGACAAGCTATGGCATGTTATGAAGAAAGTTGATCCGAGTAGCCTTCTCTGTGCTCAAGCTGCTGAGACTGGAAACTATTCGATCTTCAGCAGTCTGGGATAAGAGGAGGTTAACCAGTCAGAGCGTCCTCAACCTTGCAATGTCCTCAACCAAAATTGATGATTCTTATGTGCCAATATTAGTGAGTTTTCTGCCCTTGCCTTTTATTCTCTACACATTCCTTTATGAATCTTGACTTGAACTAAAGAAAATGTGTTGATATAATCTTAGCTAATGGCAAGCAATGCTGAGCTGAGGCATGGAATTCGTACTGCTGAAACGGGGAACAGAAACATGGGAGAATGGTGGTTCTCGTGAAGCTGTAGCAATGATCATTTTGCTGGTTTGTCTACTGGATAGTGGAAGCTTTATGCGATGTCTGCTGGTGCCAGTCAATGATCATCGCAAACTAAGGTAGATTTTCTTCTTTTTTCCTTATCAATGTCCGTCAGCTTCTTCTTCTTCTTCTTTTCTGTATCACAATAGAATGAATTTCTTGTGTGAAAACTACAAGATGTTAGAAGTTTCTCCTTTTCTACATCTTTTAGTTTCGGGTGAGAAATTTACTCTGATTTCCCATTTGCAGCAAACAGTGCAATACGTAGCAGACTTGCTGGATTTTGCTGTTGATTACTTATTTTACCTTACAAGAGAAGTTGAGCAGAATATTGATCCCAGAACCCTGCTTTGTGTTCAAGCTGCTGAGACTAGAAATCCCTATGTCTTCATCTATTGATCCCAGAACCCTGCTTTGTGTTCAAGCTGCTGAGACTAGAAATCCCTATGTCTTCATCTGGCCAGCATAAAAGGATCTCAGACAGAGTGATGGTCATTGCCAATCTTAACCAGACTTCTCGGTGCTGTTGTTATGTTTGCTAGATTTGGAGAGAGATGAATTCAAGACATCACATTCTGATATTATTCTATAGATCCCACAACTCGAGCCCTACCTGATTTTCTAACCCTTTTTATTTTATTTTATGGAGCTCCATTTATCATCAATATTACTAATATGATAAGTCTATTTTTATTTTATAGTTCATAAAGTATTGTTATAATTTTATACATGGATATGAACTTTAGACTCTATTTCATGGTTCTATGTTTCATAGATGAAATATAGTTTGTTTCTTAAGTTCAGATTTATTTTTTAAAAACTGAATTTTAAAAAATTGAATTAAAAATTCATTTTAATTTATAATTTAAAATCTCATGAACTTATTTTCAATCTCAAAAATTGATTGGCAATACAAAATCTTACTTTAAGGAAATTACGTTTTGACAGTCAAACACACATCAATTCACCTATCTCTTACCATGCTTTAAGAAATATCCTTAAATTTCTCATATTCAAATTCAGAAAAAAACAAAACCCCAAGAGTCATCCTAGAAGAAGAAGAAGAAGAAGAAGAAGAAGAAGGACACGTGTCAAAAACCCAATTACTACAACCAACGTTCAACATCCATAATTTAAATAAATAAATTCCCTCTCAAATCACAAAATTTGAATCCATATAAAAAAAATATAGAAACAGATTCAATGCCCTCAAAATAAATTCCAACGTTCGAAAACCACGAACTCCCCTGCAATCACGCACTTTTGTCTTCCTTTCTCTTCATGGAACAAGAAGAGCAAGCCGACTATACCACCCTCCGGCTCGGCTCCCCCACCGGCCCGGATCAAGTGGCTCAACCACCTTCATTTGTCACTCTCTCCCCATTCCCTCCAATCTCAACTCCCTCCTCCCGCCGCCGGCTCTCGAGCCAGTTCACTCCGAGCCGAGCAGTCCCATTGGCTCGGCGGCTGGCTAGGGTGTCTTTGCAAGGGCGGCTTGTGGATGCTGAGGAAGCTAGCTCTGCTAAAGCCATTGGGTTGAGCGGGGAGGCGGGTGTGGCTTGGGAGCTGTTTAGTCCTGTTCAAAGGTTTCTGATTGTTGCTGTTATTGGGGTTGCTGTTTCTGAATCTAAGAAGAATAGGATCATTAATCAGCTCAAAAAGTCTGTGGAGCTTAGGGTTAGTGATTTTAACTTCATTTTATGAACGGGTTTGTTGTTTTTGGATTTTGGAAAGTGGGTTTGCTTAAAAAATGATTTTTTTTAGTTTTTGAGTGTGAACTGGAGGTTTGGTGCTTGATTTTGTGTGAAAGGTAGGAACTTTAGAGGGTGTTTGGTGTTATTTTGATGGCTTAATTTGTTTTCTCTGATTTTAGTTAGGAGTGTTTGTTTGAATTAATGGCTTTGTTTATTAATTAGTTTTATCTGTAATGATGATTCCGTGGATCACAGGAGTTTAAAGATTCTGCTTTTGAAAGCAGTTTCTTTAATTCTTGGGCTTTGGTATGATAGGAGTATTAAAAAGATATGGTTTAATGCTAGATTAGATTAATTGATTCTTAATGAGTGATCCCTTTATAAATGCTGGTATTCTATTTTGATAGTTAAGACAGCAGTTACAAATATTAGACTCCAGATATCATGGTTGAAAACATTATTGAATTTTGAATCCACTGGTATGAATGTCCATGTCTAGTGCACAGTTCCTTCTAACCCCATCCTTGTCCTGTTGCTCTTTATTGGTATTACCTTTTGCTTGAATGTGAGCAGGATTCAGATAAATTTAAAAGATGTAAAGAATGGATTGTAGGCTGTAGCCATGAGATCTGTCTGATTAAATGCTTTGTACGAAATGCTGGTTTCAGGATCAGGTGCTATCAAGCATGCAGCAGAAGCTGGATGATCTGTGTGATCAGTTGAGCAGCATTAACAACCAGGCAGGAACCAAGGGCAATGCATCTTTCAACAACAAGAAGAATTTAGAACCACCATGTAATGATGTTTTTGGTTGTGATAAAATTAAATTTGTTGACTGTGGTTGTTGGCATTGTGATCAACACCATGACCTGCTTGCTGGTTTGATGGTGAGAATCATTTAATTAGATGCTAAGTTTGTTTCTTTTGGTGTTTTGAGTAATTATAATCATAGAATCAGATTGTGTCTGCATGCTCAAATACTACATGTTGTTAATTTTGTATCAGGGGAACTCTGTTGTCAAAGTGTCTAAAGGTGATGAGGTGCTGCAGTACAAAATGCCTTTCATAAATGAGGTGGAACAAGAAGAGCGCCGCATGTCAGATTTGTCAGATTGGGCTTCAAGTGTTACATCTGCAGCAGAAATGCAGGTGATGGAAGATTCAGAAACAGTAGTTATTTCTTACAGATTTTTCACTTGGTAACATAATTTGCTAGATCAGATTACAACTGGAACCTGAATTTAGAAATAGTTTAGTATTATTAACCCCGGAAATCGGTCTCAAGTCTGCATTTCAGTGACCTCATGCTTGTGCCTAAAACAGATGAACACTTACGCAATAGACCAAGACATGTTCAATCTAAAGAGAGAGTGTGAAGAGAAGGATGCCACCATTAAGGAGCTGAACAGTATTCTTCAAACAAATAATATGGCAGATTCTAAGGTATTTTGGACTCATGAGCAATATTTTTCAACTATGTTTCCTTTGCCTTTTTCCAGTCACCATATTTCTATCTGATTTATTCTCCAACACATCTTTATTCCCATGATAATAGAGAATAGCTGAGTTGGAAGACATCATACGCAGGAAGAACACGATGATCACAAGACTTCGGAAGGACTTGATGGTATTGGAGCAAAAGGTAAGAAGTCAGTATTAGCAAAATTATTTGGAGAAGAGTTGGAACTCACTGAAACTTGATTTGAGAAGATGTATATGCTTTGCGACCTCGCATTTCTTTGAGGTTTTACAGGTGGTGCATCTTACAAGACTTAGGAGACCATCGTCCTCCTTATGTGTCTCAGACAGTTTGGAACTTCCTCTCATGGTGGATAACATAATCTATGATATGGATAGCACCACAAGCCCTTCCTCCTCAGATTCAGATTCCTCTCCTGCGAACCAACCACGAGCTCCTGCTGCTCAAATTCAGGTAACCCTTATCAGAATAGTACAATTAGTGTAACTTTCAAATTCAACTTCTATTCTATGAACTGAAAAACAAGTCCCTGTTGTTAAACTTCAGGAGACTCCTGTTCAGAGCAGTGAGCTTGGTTTGACAAAAAGCCAGAAATCAGCACCAGCAAAGGCCTCCAGTTCTGTGGTAGAACTTCACAAAAAATCTAGATCAGAAAGTCCTCTCAAAGAAATATCAACAAATCAAAAGTCCATTGGACTTCCTTCTTCGAGGCCAAAGCAGTTGTCAGCTGAAATCAGGAAGGTTAGAAGGCGGACTCAAAGTGCAATTAAGGATGCATCTTCAAAGAAGAGATGGTTCTAGCAAGTAATGCACACCTGTCATAGTTTAACATATAAATTCAGTTTCAAGTGTTACTTTCACTTGCTAATGGTACTCGAACAAAGCTTGGGAGCCAAATCATTTTCTGTTTTCAAGTTTTCCTAAGACCTTTAAATTTGCTTTCCAAGAAGTTGGCATCGAGTTTCATATCTCAGAATCTTAAAAATGAGGCGAAGTCAATAACTGACTCGTTGATGCTTAAAATGCAATCAAAACTTCATAACAATGACTTGAAAAATTGACCTGCTCTCAGTTGGAAACTTTGCATTCTGTTATCAAGGTTTGACTCTTCAATTCTTTCAGGAGTTAACACTGTAAATCTCCACCCAAACAACATTTTAATTTTGCAAACATAAGCTAGATTCTGGGAATAAATACTGGAAATTTGATTCCATCAACTGTATAAACCCCTGTGAATAACAGATGTGTCATTATCACATTCAACTGGACCCTTTGAGGGAGATATTCTTTTACTCTTATATAGATATATCCAATGCTTGTTGGTTGATATGTTGCTTATCTGAAAGCATATTCTGTCGTGAAACCTTATTTTTGCTGCCACTTCTTTGTAGGTTTATGCGGTAGATGTATGTAGATAAGGGTAACACAGGGCTGGCAATTGAAGAAAAATGCCTGTCTTTCAAACTCATTTGCTGGCAGATATACAACAGGCTAGTTGATATCTAGAACTGGAAGGGCCATGTTGCTATCATTATGATATGTTGTTAAAGTAATAGAATTTCTGTAGATGTCCAGACATAATATTTATTTCTAAAAATATCAGCTTTAGTTAATATTTCTTCCTGTTAATGATTTGTTTTTGGTAAAGGACATATTCATCCCCCAAATATCATCCAAGTCTCAATTTGGTCCCAGACAAAAACAAAATCAACTGGGACCCCCAAATCAATTGGACATTTTCCAAATAACCATCTCCTTAGAATCATAAGGACCTGTTTGTCTTCCAGTGATCTCATTATTTTTCACAAATGTAAATGGTGGGGGTTAATTGGGTAATGTTTCATAAATAGGAGATCGAATTGGAAATTTTATTTTGTTCAAAGATCATTATAATCACCTACGCCGTTCAGATTTAGCTATTTAGCAATGCAATTTTCATTTT
>Ga0307512_10005742_pt1 | contig 12803 bp, 13 predicted proteins | sample 14_EM_MG_FD_200267 | JGI IMG/M metagenome (GOLD analysis project Ga0307512, IMG submission 200267) | Populus trichocarpa ectomycorrhiza microbial communities from riparian zone in the Pacific Northwest, United States - 14_EM | ecosystem: Host-associated > Plants > Roots > Unclassified | place... | reverse complement strand
TGGAGACACCCCGCATTCCCACAGTCACCCCCATGTGGATCACCGGTTCGTCCTCATCTCCCCAATATTCCCGCACAACGAAGCTGCTAACGAAAAAACGACACATGCTCCCACCCCACCACAAACACCCTTCGCCGATCAACGGCCTATAGGCTTCGACAAGCCCGTGCCAGAAGGCCGCCGCGCGCCATGGCGTTTCTTCCCCCGCCCCCCGGTGTCATCCTGAGCGTGACGTTCGGCGCACCATTACCGGAAGCGTCGGTGCGCGCCTCGCTGGGGATGGGGCCGAGCGTGCGCGGGTCATGGCGCGATGACGATGGCGATGGAGAGGGGAAGCACCAAGGAGGGTACTTTAAAGAGAGGCGGTGGCAGATGTAGAGACGCGGATTGCGGTTACGGAGCTCGTGCAGCGCGCCGTTGAAGTTCTCGGTCGGCAGGTGTCCAGGGACTTGCTCACTGGGCCACCATACCAGCAAAGGATATGAAGGGGATTTTGTGTTTATTGTACTTAATAGAAGCCATAGAAAAGTTCCGCTTTATGGGGTGGATTGGATTTCCGTGAATATGTCGCCATTACTGCGCCTGCGTTGTCATCGAGCTTGGTGGCATCGACTCGGACTCTTGATTAGCTAACTCTTGGAGTCTGCCGCTGCCGCGCTCAGGCTCTTCTTTCCATCAATCCTTGGATTCAAGCTTGTCACGAACCGTTCTGATACTCTTATATCCATCTGCCTTTATGGTCTATTTCCACAGGGTTCTCTAAACACCTGAAGAGGGCTACGCCCAACCATTCATAAGATTTCGCGTAGCAATACGCAGTCGAAGGGACAAAATCCCCACCTCGGTCTACTTCGGTTCGTGGTGTAGTATGTGCTCTCGTTGAAGAAGCCACTTACTAATGGGTATGAAGGTAAATCTGTCCTCCAAACGGTGCGCATCCTCTTTACCCTCCTCATGTGATTGTCGTCCTTGACCAACGCATCTTGTCAACCCGGTGCATGCAAACGACAACATCCATCTCATCGCGCATATCTCTACACGCATCATGGGCAATTCAGCGGGCCTATACTCGACGTTATCTATCGCCGTCCACCCCCTCCCCTCCCCTCCCTCCCGAAAAGCGCATGCATCATCACCATGTCCAGTTCGGTCTTCGTCCACCTCGGCCATCTCAGTCGTGGTATTTGCGTGCTCTAGGAAATGGGACGTGATGATAGTTGGTCATGAAAACCCGCTGGTGTGTCGCCTCTGATGTAAAGACTACCTTGATACTGATATTCATGGCCGCCTTGCTTCTCCTCGGATGCTCGTTCCATCGACCTTTCGCACAACCCGGGTTGATCTATTCCCTTCTTCGAAACTGATCCCTTGAACGTGAGAAGATGGGCCCAGTTTCGTGGGCGAGCTGCTCATTAGGGCTTGCGCATTGACGCTACGTCACTTCCTGTTCGTCTTTGGAGGCCTGCTCGTGCTGCTCCTTTGGTGCGTTCGAATATATTGTACGAAGCATCTTTCTGGCCCAACATTTATTTTCTATGGTTTTCATTTCGATACAAATATCGATTCCGCCGAACTCGCCAGGCATGGGGGTTGAGACTTGAGAGATGCCGGTGCGTCCTTCACTTCCCTTCGTTCCCACATTCTCCTTCGCCTAGAAAGGGAGGATAGTCACCCGTATGGCCATATCGGCCGTCACGCATTTTCATTCGAGTCAGGGCTTCACTTGAGAATTTCTCTCCTAGCACCCTCGCCCTTTCGTGCGTGTACGTCATGCATGGTAGGGCGACGTCACCGCGGTTGTCTTAGCCGTATCTGCAGCATTCGCGGGCATAGCGTTCTCGTTTGACGTCGGTCGTCCTCTCATGCATATGCTGGCTGTCGAGGTTCCCACAGGGTTCTCTTGGGTGACTCGGGCTGTGCCTCGTCTGCTTCTGGCGGCTGGTCAGGGCGCACATCTCCCTGACGACTTTTTCTCTTCCAGACTAGCACCTTCTGAAGCCTCGCACTTAATTCAAGAGCGAAGGCTACAAGGAGTCTTTTTTCCAGCATTCCATCGTTGACTTGGGCGTCTTCGAACCTCACACCTGTGAAACTGTCAACGTCCCTTATAACCTGTCCTGACACCCCGTATACATCACGGAACTTGCAGCTGCGTTGGGCTTGTCGCCACATAACTCCGTCGTATATTTGAGGCGATCCTTGAACTTAGAAGTGTATCATAGCACGGTTCACTCTTCGAGAACGGGGGCCTGCTCGCCTGTTCGGGATACAGATCTGCTTAATCGCGGCACTGTTCGAGTTTTGTCGCGAGTTCGTTTCGCTTGGTCCTGGTCTCGGAGAGTCTTGGTCTCGTGTCGCAACAAGTGAGGTATGTTTCTCACCCAGTTGTTTCTTGAGCTCACCCCCATGCATAAGCACAAGTTTGCTAAGTTACGCACTACGTCGCGCGACATCCTTGCTGTGGATTCAGAGTCAAGCTAACTCGAAGCCACATCACCGACGTTACAGAACTCAGGGCCAAGGCGTTGAGCATACGGCAGAAACCCTGGAACACAGATTCGGACGCTTCACAGGCCAGGGACTTCATGATTGAGAGGCAGGTGAAAAGCTGGATTGCACAAGGACCCAAGCTCAAGGCTTGGTGAACTCAAATCACAATCTTCCTTTTCAGTATAGTGTGGTATGCTGAGGCCACCTGGTGAAGGTGACTGGATGCTACAAGATCAACTTGTATCATATATACATGGGACTACTAGAAGCATCAACTACTTGGTCATATCTAGGAGGAAAGAGAAAACTATGAGAAGTACCCTTGCTTATCATTAATCTGGTCATGGCATTTTACAAAGAAAAGTTCCTATCCTCTGACATAAATAAGATCGACCCCAAGTAATGTTTGTCTTCCTCTTCCCATCCTTTAGCTTATGCTTGTTTATGTATCTCTAATGCCTTCTCAAACATGAGTTGAGACTTTTTTAGGTAGGTATGTCCTAACCTATTTAAAGCATTTCCTTGACTAGGGACATTACCAGCATCCTCATATTGTTTCAAGGCATTTTTGTATGAGCTCTCTGCTTCATCAATCCTCTTCTGATGGAAATATACATCTCCAAGTCCCCTATAATCATGACCTTGGTCCATAGTGGCCCTAACCATCTTATGAAGAGATAATGCTGTCTGAAATGAAGCTTCTGCCTCCTCTAATTTGTTCTGTCTCATATATGTGTCCCCAAGTCCTTTATAATCACAACCCTGATATAAGTGATTATTAGCTATCTTATGAAATTGTAATGCTCTCTGAAATTGAGCTTTTGCATCCCCTAACTGATTTTGATGGAGATATATTTCCCCAAGTCCTAAATGGCCATTTCCTTGACCAAAGTCATTAGCAGATGCCTTATGGCACTTTAAGGCCCTTTCAAATGATGCTTCAGCCTCATTAAATTCCTGATGATATAGAGATATCCATGCAAGTCCTTCATGGTCTTTTCCTTGACCTAAAATATCATTGGCAGTGATATGAAATTTTAGTGCCTTCTGATATAAGTCTCTTGCCTCATTTAAATTATGTTGTGATAAGCAAATTTGACCAAGAAGGGTAAGAATAGAACCATATAGGTGATTGTTATCATCTAAACTTGATAAGCATAGACTTTCTGCTTCAAGCAGTTTTTCTCTTGAATTTTCCATCTTATCTGCATAGTAATATAACTCCCCCCATACTTGGAGGCACCTAATTAAAAATGGTGTTGTTCCATTACTATTTTTCATCAGCCTAGTTGCTTGATCTAGCAGTGTAGTATCAAAGTCTCCAATACTTATATGAAATTCAGTAAGTGTAATAATGGCATCAATAAGCTTTGAATAATCTGTCTGGTTTGAGTTTAGGATGCTAAGTAGCACAAATTTGGTGTTGTGAACTTCTAGCCTCATTTCTCTATAAGGCTGAGATGAGACCTTTTGGCTATCAGAGCAAGCTAAAGCAAGATAGAAGCTTTCTAAAGCATTTCTATGCTTCAATGATAGAAAGTCCCGATTTTTACAGAAGTGACAAATAAGTGAATGTGGCTGATATCTTTCTCCTTTTAGCTCTATTAGGCTGCATTGCCCCAACACTTGAAGGCATAATGGCACATCTAGGTCAGGCAAAATATCTTTGAACTTTATGCAATGTTCCATATGCATTCCATCTGGTAGCATACTTAGAACTCCAAGTAGATCTTTTGCGGAAGGGCATGTTCTCATCCTCACACTATCAATAGATAGTTGGATAGAGTATTCAAGATCTGATAGCTTATGTGGCATTTGGCCTCTTTTAATAAGCCCCATATTTTCTCTGTTCCACTCATCCCATAATATTTTAGATGGTGTCCCCTGGCCAAGATGAGCCAATAGATTAATAGCAAGAGGGACATAATCAACTGCTTTTAGCAGCTCTTCTATAAATGTGTCATAACTATCCTGTCCATTGATCTGCTTCCATATGTTTTCAGCAGCATCATGGCTAAGGGTTTTCAGTGGTTCTAGAAAGGGCTGTGTCCACTTTGTTTCAGCAGGTCTCTCTGTACCCCGCATAGTAATAAGCACAGTGACACAGTGAAATTCTGTGATTTTAGATAGAAACTGTTCAACAGAGTGCTTGATATCTTCAGGTTGGTCCCAAGCTGAATCAAAGTTATCAAAGCAAAGTATTGAGTCCTTTTCACTCAAAGCAGTGTCAATCTGAAACTGTAGGATGTCCGGAGTACTTTCTGACATTCCAAGCACCTTTCCAAGTTCAATCAGGAGAGCGCCCACTGATGAAGCAGAGTCACAGTGAACAAAATATCTGGCATCACAATAGCGCCCCCGGATGCGGATATTGTTAAGCACTGCACGCGCAAGTGTGGTCTTCCCGTATCCAGCAGGACCTAGAATAGCAATCCGAGCCGGATGAGACCCAATATCAAGTACCATGTCAATGATCCGAGCAAGCTCAGCATCGCGTCCAAAAAAGGTCTGGAGAGCAGATGGAGGTGCAATGGGCCTGAGACGCGTCAATATGCAATCACTTGAACGCGAACAAGATGCACCCACCTGCAAACGGTAGTCTTCGATAGACCAGCATGGTCCGGTGAACTCTGTAGAATGGGGCATTGCGTCAAAGACTACATGACATGCTGGTCGGGAAGGAACGAACCCCGCGCTCCTGGTTGATTTGCGCAAAGCGGACATCCAGCGCGACATTCGCCTCCAGAGAGATGAGTTGAAAGAAAGCAGCTAGAAATAAACCTTAGAACTAACCTGGAAACTTTGTAGTGCGGTTGATAACGTGCTGTCAAGTTGTTTGATCTTTCGAAGTATCTCCTTGCGTTGAAGAACGCGTTTAATGCCCCTGATCTCTGCGCACTCCTTGAGCACACTCTCGACACCGCGTAGCTCACTACTCTGTTGTCAGACCACAAAAGAATGTCATGTTGTATCACATACGTGCAAAGGGACTCCAAAATGGTCTGTAACCCGCCCGGGAGATCTTCTCGTCTCAGGTTATGGGTTTCGCATGCCTCTCCAACGTTGATGACAATGCTCGCAATGGAAGACAGCTTTTGCATCACCAATCCCCACTCTGCCTCACACTGCTTAACCTCCTAACGTACATAGGTCAACATAATCATGGCCAAGGGGATATATCAAACGGGAACCCACGTCTTGCACCACGAGAGCTTGGAGTAGGAGGCCGGCGATGACGCCGATGTAAGGAATCCTGGCGGCCACAGCACTTCCCTCCTTCAAAACGGCAAGGGTTGTTGTAATAGTGTCCACCGCAACACTACTTCTCCCTCCGATCGGCTCCGATGGGACAGGATTCGAGCTATTACCCGCAGCTGGAGTCGAGGAATTAGGTTATCAAGACGTGAGGATCCAATTATTAACACTCACAAACTGACTGTTGGGTCTTTGATGACACGAAAATGTGTGGGTTGTTCTTGAGATGAGAAAACTTGGACTGCATAGTCGACTCAGCAGACGATGGCGAAACGAGGGGTCGAGGAAGCCACAGTCAGTCACGGACGGTGACTCCGACGCTCCCGCATGTGACCCGGATTGTGGGCGTCAATATGGCCTGTGCTCGGCGTCTGGCGCCAACCATCGTAGACTCGCGACATTGATTTCTTGGAACAAGGGGGTGAAAGCAGGCTTCTCTGACTCGGCGTTCTGGCCCTACCAGCGCGAGCATATATACTAGTCCATCGTGATGACGATTGAAGTCTCGACAGTAGATGATACGTGGATTACCAAACAAATGGGGGTAATTGATCAACCTTCAAATACCATAAAATGTGGCCTCATGGCTTTAACTGCATTCGAACTCTCAGAGTCCGAAAGGCGTTTATACGCACGGTCTCACCCAGGACAAGGTGACATCGAACGCTGGGCATCGCCGGATGTCATTGAGATGTACTAGACAAATCTCGACACAGATATTTCTCTGTATCTCTATCCCTCCTTTCTACGCGATGTTTCCTTCCGACATTCTAAAACTTGATTTCTGTCCCAGAGCATTATGCGATAATACTCCGCCGCCTTTGGAGGATCTAGGCGGATCAAGTCCGGCATATATTTTGAAGCCACGGAACGTGCGTGATGGGAAGGATGCGCTCTTGTGAGATCGATTCAGTCCAGTACATCCTACAAAGTTAGATGACCGTGCTGACATGACCTCTGAGGGTGATGACGCTGGCATAAGCATCCCATTATTCACGGGCGGTATGGCGTTCCACCCAAAAAGAAGGGGGGGGAAGCAACGGTGCGGGAGCAGCTATCCGAGATAGTACTTGGCATTTCAGGGTACCTTCAGAGGTATCACCCGTATCAGTGAGAGCATGCAACGATTGGGGGACGCTTCCTCGTCTTTGTCAAGCGAAGTGTTGAGGGGCTTACCTGAGAGGACCTCGTCGAAACCAAACGTATACTCAAGGGTCTGGGTCAGGGAAGGCTGCAGCCCGAGCGCGATCGACAGCTCGGATGGTAACACGATACTCTGGAAGAAGCCCCGACAGTGTCGAGATTGGTAGAAAGGATGGAAGTGAAACGCTGTATTTGCGGTAACTTAGTATCTTGAAGTTACATTGACAAGCGGGTATCGGGAAAAGGACTACCCTATCTAGCCAAATTCTGCATCATCGGTGTGCCTCTTTCGGACGTTGGTCGTATTCGCTTTCTCTGAGTGCGAGGTAAAATTTGACGAAGGTGTGCGATAAGAGGAAAATAGGCCGCTAATTTAACCACTGGTCATCAAGATCACTAAAAGATCAATGAGCAAGGTTGGGAATGACCAACGCCAGTGGTGCCGGCGAGAGCACCAGAAAACGAGCTTTCGGGATGATCACGCACCACCGCAAGAGTTGATTCGTTTCGTAGAGGGAAGATGGGCCCCGGACGTCGTGAGGTCGTACCCATTAACGTTGAGTCAGAACCAGAGAAAAGTAGCGTCGGTTGATTAGTGCGGTGGATAAGGGAACTTAAAGCGGAGACACTTGCGTACGTGGCTTATCGGCCCAAGACTCTATGCCCAGACGTAGTAAGGATAAGATTGATAGTATTGGTGGGGCCTAGGTGAGGACTGGAATCTGCAATACAATCCCCGCTCTCGATAACGGGGATCTGAGAAGGGGTGGTAGACGAATGCTCGATCATCAAACTCAATTTCACGTACTGAGCAGATATTTCCTCTGCGGGGAAGTGTCTAGGGTATCTCTAGTTAGGTTACGCACGAGGAAAACGGAAAGGTCACGTACCATTGAAGTATCCTTACGAGTGGTCCCACGGCTCGCGGCGTGCGCTCGCTTTTTCGTCTCCGTTGAAATCGACCTCCTCCCTGTCTCATGCCAAGATTGGCTCACATCAGCCGCCCACACGCATCACTGAGACAGAGAGAAATGAGCGTCGGCGGACGCATCGAACAGCCCCATCGGCAATAAGGCGCGCAGCTAGGAACTATGGTCGCTAGCCGCGTCGAACGCGTCGCCCGATGGAAATCGCGTGCGCTCTTGTCGAGTCCTCGCAGGACGGCACGTCCAGCGCCGCGCGATGGATCTGTACGTATGTTGCCTGATGCCATGACACTTTCCCCCTTGGCCGCCATTGAACTTAGCACGGGAGTTCTGTGGATTCCGGGAGTGATTTCCTGGGTTCACGTCAAATTGGGGTGAAAGGAGGAGCGTACATTGACAAGACTTTGTTGAGCGCCTCGAGTAGACTGGGTTACGAGTGCAAACCAATGCCACCGCGGTTAACACCATTGTCCTTGATCACGCCAATTTCGAGGGCTGAAAGGTGGGGATCGTCACCGGTCCAGTTTTGAGATGCAATTTGGACTAAGGGCTACGTCACAGAGACAGTGAAGTAAGTGAAGTGTCGTGTCGTGTGAGTCAAGGCGATTTGCTGATCAAGCTGCCGCCACTGGTCACGAGCTTGCGGAGACGCGTCAACAAGCGATAACTAACAGGCAGGAAGACTTGTCTGCTGTACAGTAAATCTAATTATTGTAATACTCTTCTTCCCTGTGGTCAGCCAATCATACCGCACCCAACATTCAGCAGCCTCGCTTTGACGGCAATTAGCAATCTCTCACCACCCCCGACTCCCTGGCAAATCCCTACTGTATACGTTATGGGGCCCAGCTCGGATTCGGACTCGGATCCAAGCATCGTGTAAATCCGCGCCTGCCGCTCGGAACCCTACCGACCACTCCGTTCGAGTACTCCAAGCTACCACGTCACCAACGTCCGTGGCTTCGAACCCCACCAATCACCCCACTCGGCTGCGGGTGGTAGGGGCATTAAGGAAGAAAACTGCAACGCACCTGGTCCCTCAAGTCACATTGTTACCCCACCACCAGAATCCCCATCCCTGTATCAGCAACCACGCAAGGGTCCTCGCCCTGAGAACGGCACTTACAGAAATACGACAGCACCCCAGCCTTCGTCAACCTCAGCACCCAGCAGGCTGAAATTCCAACCGCATAGATCCCCAGATCTTAACCGACCGTCTGGCCAGAACCACTGGACTGATTTTCAACCAAATGATGGAGGCGCCAAAGAACGCAACGACCAGTTGACAGGGGGCCCGAAGACTAAGAGAGGGTTGAAGGATGGAAGAGAACAGGGCGCTCGGTTGGAAGGCGAAGCTGGAAGGTCCGGGACAGTGCAGTCCCAAGGCGAGAGACCTGGAGAGAGCAAGAATTTGAGTAAGAAGAAGAAGAGGGGGAAGAAGGGGACGAGGAGTGGGACGAACACGAGTCGAGATACTCATCGTTGAGATACACATAGATTAGGAGTACAGTTTTTGGGGAAGTAAGAATCAAAGGCGGGTTCGAGGAGTAAAATGTATGCGACATAAGGTTTTTCATCTGCGGTGTGAAAGTGAGATGGAATGGATAGAAAATAAGAGTGTTAGGTAATTTGAAAGGCCAGTCGATATAACTGTAGAGACCCCAACGAGTTTGACGCGGGATTGCTAATGAAACGGGTTGTGATCCTTACCAGCTCCCTCCACCGCACCCCCGTGCAAGTATAGATGATTCACAAACCCTTCCTGCACCATCTGCATCCCTTTCTATGTCGGACCGTATAGTTACGTCGACGGAAGGTCATATACCGCAACTCGGCTGCGCAACGGGTGCAGGGCACATGTCGCCATCGGTATCTATGACATTGAGCGGGCAACCTTATCCTACGGTCACACCTCTTCCCTCCAACAATGTACCACCTAATCGGACGTCGGAGACGGGTGGGTGTGTGAGCAGTCAAAATGAAGGGGACGCAAGGAATCGAGGTTCTCATCCCCCATTGGATTCAGCTCGCGAAACGAACAAGCCCTGCGCCAGCACAGTTGATCACACGGCTTCTGCTCAGCCATTTACTAAACCTCCCTCCTTTGCCTCGCTTTTTTGGGGCTCGCCGCTCGCCTCCGCGCCTAATGTCCATCCCCATACAACTGAGGAAGGTATGGGGTGCCATCTGATGACAGGCGAGCAACTCGGGTTCAAGTTATGTTTCCGACTGGACCACAGGCACCACCTGATAAAGTCCTTCCCGAGTTGCCTTACTCTCGCGATGAAACCAGGGGGATAGCGGCTCCCAATAACCAACATCATTCAGATCTCTCTGCGACACCAAGCAAGGTGCCCGGACCCCCGAAACATATCCTTGCTTTGGCAGAGTCTCTTTCTCCTGGGCCAGCGACTTGGATCTCCCCTAGACGCGCGACTTGATGGGTCCTGCCGCGCAGAACACTACCAACTACTCATCACATCTGATTTTCAACCGGATGATAGTTGTGTTAACGAATACAATGTTAAAGAGACACTTAGTACTTTCCATATCACCCTCTCCGGTCCAAACCAAGCGGCTGGGCTCACAAATCACACAGTTGCTTCTCCACTTCTCTTCCCTCGAGCTATTTACTTTTGAATGCGGCTCGTAGGAACTTGAGATTCTGCCTTTTTGGGATATTTTCCATCGGGTGCGCCTACTCCCCAGGCTACGCTTTCGTTATCTAGAGACTCTAGGTGCCAAATAGCATCAGATTTACTACCTGCTCTACTTGGCCTACTCGCCTTGAAGGAAGTCGGCGAGGTTGAAAGGAGGTGTCGCTGTGCAAGGCGCGAGTCCACATTCACACTCTCAATTTCGTCCAGTACAGTCATTGGATCTAAATGAAGAATGGGTCACCGCACTGTCACCGCTTCCAAGTTCCGACACATTTGCGTACTCTCTCGGTTCCCTATTCGATCGGTTTGAACACTCGCTAGATCGCCACGCCCCGAACATTGGTCAGACTCCTAAACACGTACAAGCAGATGGCTAAACCTGACTGAGTAGGCGTATTAAGTGGAAATCCGCCTGCCTGCACCAGAGGTCCAGTACGAATCCCCGTTGGGCTATTGGTGAGGGATTAAAGGAAACGGGCGACAAGTTGCCAACAGACCCACCGGAGCAAAATGATGTCCAAGCCAGTGAGTGTCAACCACCCACGCTAGGTAGCGACTCTTTTTCGATGTTCTAATGGTACAGATTACTGAACTATCAAAGGCGGTTATAATAAGGCAGCCGGCGTCAGTGAGATTGTTTCTTGTAAGTCGTGCTTGCTCAATCAAACCTTCCGATCTGGCCCCAAGAGGTGAATATATGGCTGTTCAGGACCTCGACAGACTAAAACCATGAGAGTTGGAGATACGATTATGAGGGCGGGTAATTCGGGGATTGCGACATTCCAGTAATTGAGGTTGAGGACTGCGTGGGATACAGCACGGGAACAACGCTGACGCGCCATGCGAACATGTTCACCTGGCCCAACCCAAATGCTCCTCGAACTTACACATACACACACACAAAAACACTATACTGCTATAGACAAGATTACTGCGATGCGAAACACTTGCGAAACTCCATCCTCTGCCAGTTGGTCCCACAATCGCACAAAGACAAAGACATACAAATATCGCTGTTTATGTACTTTGCATTTTCTCGGTTCATGGTTCATTTTGTACTCCGCTTGAAATACGCTAAGTTACCACGCTTCTGCCCTCCATTCAATATCCAACATCGTCTGCAATGCCCCAGCTTGGTATCTCCCAAATTACCTGTTGGAAAGGCTTCCCTGAAGATCCATGACACTCCATAGAAAAAAATGAAAGTTTTTGGTTCTCTGAAAGTGGCCTGCCCTGAGAAATTGAACTGAGACCAGTTGACGAGTCCTCCTTGTATTGTTTTATTCGCGTCACTCAATCCGTCTTTCTCCTTAAAATTTATCATACAATCTCACAGGATGGCAGGAATTCCAGTCAAAAGTTTTTAAAGAGAGTAGAGGAAGGGAGGCATGAAGAAATGGTCTTTGTTTTTATCCCATCACTGGTTGGTTCCTGTGGCGCAGATACTAAGCACCCCAAAACACGCTTCCCCTGCCACCCCACCTTGGTTCGTTTTGACCACAACACTCTCAGGCAAATTCCTGCATGTGGCACTCACAATGTTTGAGTATGAAGTAGATGACCCCCTGGAACCGTATGAACATGAACTACACAGTGGTTTTAGTTCTCAATTCGGTGATGAGATCGATGAGAACCCTAACAGATACAATGGGGGGGCGACACTCCCTACATTGCGCTATCCAGCACCTGTGTACCCTGTAGGACCTGGACCTCGCACATCTAGGGGGCACCCCTATGGTCATGGGCACCCACCGCTGGCGCCCATCAGCAGTGCGTACAATCTCTTAGTTGAGTTGACATCCCACCTCATGTTTCCTGACACATACCATTGTTCCAGCCGTCCCAGTGTCTCTCAGGCCGCCTCATTCTAGCAACGACCCTTATCAACCTCTGCCCACCCACTTCTCTCACCCAAACTCCCACATCCCACAACAACATACATCGCCTGTCTATCAGCCATATAGCAACCGCCCAGAATCACATCGACCACTTCCCTGGACTAATCACTCCTCAAGTAATGGAAGTTTTGGTGGATATGGTAACAGGGATACGATGCCCAAGTCCTCGACATGGAGTACACAACACATTTGGTATGCTCTGAGTCACCAGCCAGGCAAATGTCCAGACCCCACTTGCCTTTCTCGGACCTCCCCAGACACATACTATCGTAGGACCCCCTGTCCTCACGTCCCCCCCAGCACTTGCCCAGACCCCACTTGCCCTTCTCGGACCTCCCAGAACACATACTATCGTAGGACCCCCTGTCCTCACGTCCCCCCCCGCACTGGCCCCGCCCCCCCGTGCCCGGCTCGGCCCGCCCAGACCACAT
>Ga0307512_10005741_pt1 | contig 12804 bp, 15 predicted proteins | sample 14_EM_MG_FD_200267 | JGI IMG/M metagenome (GOLD analysis project Ga0307512, IMG submission 200267) | Populus trichocarpa ectomycorrhiza microbial communities from riparian zone in the Pacific Northwest, United States - 14_EM | ecosystem: Host-associated > Plants > Roots > Unclassified | place... | reverse complement strand
AAACAATCCAAAAATTAGTTCAAAAACCCATAATCAACCTGAATAAAAAATATTTCTTGAGCTTCGATCTACTATCTTAAGGAACGGTAATGCCAAAGAACATCCCAGTAAAATTTTTCTTATTGAATAAAACTCATTGGCACTAAAATCAACTATTTTAATGGTCGAAATTAATATCAGTAAAAACTTTTTTTCTTTCCTATTATAATTTGACAAGATTTTTTTTTTCCAAACCCAAAATAAAAAATAAAAAAACTTTAAAACCATCATGTATTTTCAATGCCATTTCCACCCTATTCCTCCTCCTCCCAGTTTCTTACCTGCTTAAATCCACATTGAAATTTGAGGAAGCGAGGAGGAGTACACATGTGCACTGAGTGGCATCGCCTCCCCCATTTTCTCTGTCGTAATAAATGCCGACCTAACATGCTCGCTCGCCCGCTCGCCTGTCCAAATCCTGATTTCCCTATCCTCTCTTTTTTCTCACCCAAAAGAGAGAGAGAAATCATCATCCACAAGGTTGACTTATGGAGCAACATGCACATAACCAGTCCCAGACAGAATCTTTTATCTTCAAAAGAAGCAATCGCAATGATCAAGTGTTCTCACATGCCGATCACCTTGGGACCCCAAATATGGTTAAATGTCGGTCCATATAAAAAAATACAATAAGCTCAAGATTCACCGTTAAAAGGTCTACACAACCACCGGAAAAGGACACCATCATTTCAATTCCATTTCCCCATATCTTCTACTAGCTGGAACAGGCATTCTTCCTCCCTGGCCTATACATGTTATCGGAGACAATCCAAGATCCAATCATGTGTGTGTTTTTTTTTTATTTGATGCTAGGAGGTCTTTTTAATTTATTGTTTTTTTATTAATTTAGTTTGAATGGTGATATTTTAAATAAGATAAATCTGGTTTTAACATGAAAAAAAAATTAGATGGAACGGTAAAGTCAGGAAAATACGAAGAAAAGCTGACTCAAAAATACCATTTAACAACAAAATAATATAATAATTGATTTGACAAAGAAAACCAGACCACCAAATATGACTAAAAACGACGTCGTCACCGTTCAAACTTCTAAATCAAACCAGTTATAACTCTCGCCTCCAGGCTTCTACAACGAAAGAAAACACAGCACCTTCGTTTTTAAAACTCTCTCTCTCTCTGGATCACTAAAGCTGCGTCTCTTGAAACCCTAATTTCTCTCCCTTTCTCTAATCTGAAACCCTAACTCTAAGAAATCCCCGAACTGCCCTCTCCGCCACTAGCATTCTTGAAAAAAGTTCAAATCTTTCTACCTCCAACACTCGATTTCTACCCGAGTGGACTCAGTGAGTCACCGCTCAATTAACTGAACTCAGCGAGTCACACTTTTGGTCCCTTGTTTTTACTGGCGGTGGGTTTTGTTAGGAATGTGAAAAAATGGAAGGAAATAATGGGAATTCTAGTGAAAATAGTAGTAGACCACCGATACCTCTCTCTGCTTCTACCACTACGACGTCGTGCAGACAGTGTTTTAGCATTGATCGTGTGCCTGTTAACTGTAAGAAGACTCTGGTTCGTCACAAGTCTCTTGTAAGTTTCTAAATTTTACACCTTTTTGGCATCTGGGTTTTTTTTATTTCGTGGTTAAAGAAATTGGGTTTTGGTTTTCTTTATGTTTCTGTGATTTTAATGGGTTTTTTTAGTTGGATTTCTATGTGTTGTGCGTTCTTTGTTGTTCGAGAAATTCAAGTTTGACTTTTGATTGGGTTGAATTGGTTTGTTACGTTTGATCTTGTTTTTCTTTCTTTCTAGCTTGTGTTGTTCTTTTAATATCACTATGTAATATATTTGTAATTATTGACTCTTTGAAGTGGACTCCTTGACAAGGAAGTTGTTAGTGATTTAATGAGAATGTTTTCCGAGGAGTAATGCTAATTTTGATTAAACATCTCATCCATGGTTTAACTTTTATTAAATTATGTAAGCACAAAAATCAGGTCAAGTTTAATTTTTATTAAATTATGTAAGCACTGGTGATCTACAGTTCTTGTTGCTGAGATTTTGACCTGATTTTTGTGCAGGTGAAGACAAAGACGTTGGATATCTCTGTTAAACCTCAGCTTGGTGCAGAAAATCATGATGCGGATTTCATTCCAATTATCCGTTCTGGTGCATGGGCGGATATTGGCTTTCGCTCAAGTATGGAAGATGTGTTTTTATGTGCTGACAATTTTATGAGTGATTATGGACTCAAGAATGCTATTGATGGGCCCAATTCCTTTTATGGGGTACTAGTTTCTTTCTCTTAATTCCTCATATGATTCCTTGTGTGGGACATTCAAGAAACTGTTGGCTGTTCTTTGGTTAAAATGATGTGCGAGATATTTGTGATTTCCTTGAAGCATTGGCCCTTTTTGTTTATTTATAAATTTTCTCGTATCAAAATTCTTAAAATATGCAATTCACACCATAAAATCATTTCAGTTAAGTGAATAGCAGGCTGTTAGGCAAAACTTGAGGCCTTGAAAAATATAGCCTTTTTGTTTTTGCTTGATATTCAAGAAACGCAATAGCTTTACGTTTTCTTCAATTCTGCTGGTTCGAACCATAGTTGAAAGCATCTTTTTTGTGATTATGGCTATGGGAAAAAAATATGTTTTATGTATGGTTGATCGCGAGTGCGTTGCTGGTTATAGCATTGATATCAGCTATCGTGATGACAAGTATTAGTTGAAGTCAGTTCTGTTTTTGATGGTTAGGTGTTTGATGGACATGGAGGAAAGCATGCTGCTGACTTTGCAAGCTACCATTTGCCAAGATTCATTGCTGAGGATGAAGACTTCCCCATGGAGGTTGAGAGGGTTGTTGCTTCTGCATTTCTGCAAACCGACTCTGCTTTTGAGAAGGCTTGCTCCCTGGATGCAGCCCTTGCTTCTGGAACCACTGCACTAGCAGCTCTTGTTGTTGGGAGGTTAGCTTTTATCCATCCACCAACCGACTCAGCTCTTCTTGGAGCATTTAATGCTCACCAAACTAGGCTGTGGTATATTTTATTAGTTATAGATTATTAAGAATCTTTATCCCTGGTGCTTAGTTTCACCAATTACAGTACTGTTGAGTTAAGAAACAAAGGTAGATATGAGCTATCCAAGCTATAGTTGGGCTTTTTATGAACCTGAAATAGGTTGAACCACATTCTATATTCAAAGGCAAGCCTCCATCTGGATATTTCTTAGGGAGGCTGATAATATGAGTTTATTCAAGGAAATAAAAAGGCTGCAGCTAAATGATGGTAATGCTTGCCCTTAGGTCATATCTCGAAATGCACCCATAAGAGCCATTAAGGCAGGGTCTGTGGTTTTTCTCTTAAAGTTGGGTTGTGACGACTGAGTTTTCGACTACTTAATATGCTATTTATTTCTGATGACAGGTTGTTAGTTGTGGCAAATGCTGGAGATTGTCGGGCAGTTCTATGCCGCCGTGGCAATGCCATTGACATGTCTAATGATCATAAACCAATGTGCAGCAAAGAAAGGAAGCGCATCGAGGCATCTGGGGGCTACATTTATGATGGTTATCTCAATGGACTACTCAATGTGGCTCGTGCTTTGGGAGACTGGCACATGGAAGGACTGAAAGGTAATGGCAGTGATGGTGGACCACTAAGTGCAGAGCCTGAGCTTATGACTAGGCAATTGACTGAGGAAGATGAATTCCTCATTATAGGCTGTGATGGGATTTGGGATGTGTTCAGGAGCCAAAATGCTGTGGATTTTGCTAGGCGGAGGCTTCAAGAGCACAATGACCCAGTCATGTGTAGCAAAGATCTAGTTGATGAAGCCTTGAAGAGGAAGAGTGGGGATAATTTAGCTGTTATCGTGGTTTGCTTCCAGTCTGAGCCTCCCCGAAACTTGGTTGCCCCACGTCCAAGGGTGCACAGGAGCATTTCTGCCGAGGGTTTGAGGGAGTTGCAGAGCTTCTTGGATGACTTGGCAAAATGAGGCAGTAACATGTTCCTTCTCTTTCTTTCCTTCTTTTTCTAATTTAGAGTTTTAGCTGTAGTTCTAGATATTGAGAGAATTGAGTTCCAATTGTAACATATGCGGCGGTTTGTTGCTCGGTTAGAAGTTCATCTTGGCCTTGGCGGTTTGTTGCTCGGTTAGAAGTTCATCTTGTTTCAGCCTTTGTTTGGCCTGATCTAGACAGTTAATTTTTTGTGAAGACGGTTTGTTGTGCGGTATTAAACTTGTTCATCAATACTTGGAGCATTTACTAGAGTGTTGTGGTTTGGGTGTTTGATTTTGTTATAATGGTGGGTTCCATCTCTCTCTCCCTCCCCCTCTCACTTGTCCTCTCGAGTCTAGAATGTTTGGTATGGAATTGAACATTTTCACTTTGTTGCTGGTGATTGCAAGCATGAATGCATTTATTCTGAACATGTACTTAACTAGATGTAGCAAGGTTTTATTGTCCAAGCATAAACATGTTTAAACAAGGAAGTTTATAGTTCAAGCAAAGTCATATAGGGCTAAAATTCAGGACATAAGATCTTGCAAGGATGATCTCTGCGACAGTTGTTGTAAGGTCATGAATTTGAGCTTTTACTAAATTTGGGAGATGATCACAACCACCAGGCACCAGTCCTAGGTCCTCTCACACACTTTCTTCCACCCTCAACACCTTTAAATGCTAAATTGATTACCTCATAAATACTACGACTTGAGCCTTGAAAAGTCCCCTCAGACTCAGAGAGGACCCCTACCATGTTAGGAAAAGAAGATGGGCCAAAGAAGTGAATGTTTTGAAACTAACACTATGCATGGCAAAAAACTATTGTTTCCCATTTTATTTTTCTTTCTTTCATAGACATCACCTTTTAGACAGGTTTGGCATGGATCTGCTTTCGCGCGCGCGCAGACACAAACCACATTTCCAACATGAGCAAAAATTATGATCAATAGAACTTGAAGCAATGATAAATTTCTGATTGCTTTGTACATTTATCTATGTAGAAAAGCAGAAAAAAATCTCATCTTCTCTGGAAGTTAAATGCTCTAATGGAGAATGCAAAGGTGAATGCAAATAGCACACAGATCCCAACAATTACGATTGCACAAGTTCCAACAAAGTCGTGCCGAAAACCGAAATAATTCCTCACGAAATCTTCTACTGTTTCATCACCCTCTAGTTTATCCTTGATGTCTCCATATTGCGAAGCAATCAATCCATAGAGGGTCCAAGAGATCGGACATGCCCAGAAGTACCATCTCCACCAGATAGGAATCCTCTGTCAGAAACAAGAGTTAATCATCTTAGTCCTGGTCTGTTTTTTATTTAGATTAGGTGGTATAGAAACACAAAGGAGGGTAAGTTACCGTTCGAGGAACAATGAATCCCGAGAAAAGATTCCATATTGCGTAGAAAGCAGATGAAACTATAGCAGCAACATTGTGGTTTGGCGTGACGGCGACAGTCATCATGCCATAGAAAGTCATGTATAATAAAGTGAAGTACATGAAGAAGATGTACCAAAAGAACTTGCTAACTGTCCAATCAAAACCAATCATGGTGTACACTATAACTCCATATATGAGAGTCTGAACTAAAACGTATGGGATTTCAATCATAACCTGCATAGAAAAACAAATGATTAGGTGAGGGAACCTTGCGGTTGATTTTCCTGGAATCTCAAAACAAGCATCAAGCAGTCTCTTCTGCATGTTTCCTGTATTTATATACCTTAAATCTTGACAGATGGATAATGCATTGATGAATTAATCAATTCCTTTCCACGAAGACAAAAAGGCTGATTAACAAAATCAATTTACCTGTGCAAAGGCATATGGCAATGCAGAATACATTCCTGCTGCTCTTTCTCTGTAAAATACTGTTCTCTCAATAGCAACAACTGGCTGCACTGATGTAGCATTCTGTACCCCTATGAAAAGAACAGCGGCGTACATAGAACCCATCGAATTAAAGATATCTTGTCTGTTCCTTCTGCAGTTCAGAACATTTCATTTATGTTAGAGAGCAAAAGAGGGGGGGGGGTTAGCCCTTGTGTAAAGAATATGCTGCACTTCTATGTACCTTTTGGAGCCCATGTCCCAAAATATTGTCCCAAACATTAAAGCTATGAATGTTGTGAATAACAGTCTGACTGCAGTGTATGGCGGGTTGCGCCAATATGACCAGTGCTGCTTCCATAGGCAAGCCATACACTGGGTGAAGAAGGAATGCGAATACTGAGTAGGGAAGTAAAGATCGTTTGAACCCGGCGGTGGAGAGCTTAGTTCCTTGATCAATGCTTTGTTTCTCCTGAATAATTCACTGAAAATTGTCAGTAACCTTGTAACATTGTGTGCATCAGAAAATGATAGATTCTTATGAAGCTTCACCTCTTTTTCTTTAAATACATTTCCAATTATAGCAGTTTTCAACTCAAAATATAAACACGGTCCATAAAGTTCTCTTTCATTTTTCCACCCTCTCCTATTTTTATTTTTTATTTTTATTTTTTTATAAATAAAGGAAATGTGAGGCGGTCTGACCTGAATAGTTCTGAATTCTTGTAGATATCAGTGAAGTCAACCCCGAGAAGAGCTTCTTGTGCTGCTGAAGTAACCTCCAACATCCAAGTTGCAGGATTGTGACCATCCTTAATCTTTGGAACTCCCTCAATTTCCTTGGTAAAGTTCAAGTCCTCAATGTCAGCATTTTAGCAACAAGGTAAGATTCGAGTATCTTCTGTATCAAGCAAATTATCCTAACCTCAAGATACTTGATTAGATGGCAAGCATGGCGGCCTACTGGACCAACATAAATTTCCTCACCTCCCCGTTTCAACAAAAATAGCTACAATGTGAAAATAACGGATTAGAGCATCTAAAAAGATGACAGAAACTCGTTTGATAGTTCCATTAGAGTGAGAAATATGTCTCACCTCATCAAAAGCATCGAATATGTCTATGCTTGGCTGGTGTATTGTGCACACTACAGTTCTCCCAGTATCCACCGTGTTCCTCACTGTTCTCATAACTATGGCTGCTGCCCTGGCATCAAGGCCAGAGGTTGGCTCATCCATGAAAATTATGGATGGATTAGCAACAAGCTCAACTGCAATTGTCAACCTCTTGCGCTGCTCGGTAGAGAGACCATTCACACCAGGCAATCCAACAAGCGCTTCTCTTAAAGGGTTTAACTCCACAAGCTCCACGACTTCCTCAATGAACATCTGCAACACATTGATTGAATTTAGAGTCATTAACCTGATGGCTGAAGAAAACAGAAAAGTTGTAGTATCGTGCTGCATCCTTGATTTTGGATGCCTTTTCGTTCATCCCTCCCTCCGTGTTCTACAATAAAAATAAGAAAAAGAATGAAATGTACCTTTCTTGTCTCTGAATCGACATCGGGGGAAAGTCGAAGCCATGCAGAATAAACCAAGGATTCATAGACAGTAACATGAGGGGAATGGATATCCATTTGTTCACAGTATCCTGAAATCCGAGCAAATGTTTGTTGGTTTTTTGGATACCCTGATATAGAGATTCTTCCTTCAATATAACCACCGGTTTTTCTTCCAGATAACACATCCATTAGAGTGGTCTTTCCAGCACCACTAACACCCATTAGAGCTGTTAGGACTCCCGGCCTGAAAGCACCACTGACACCCTTCAAAAGTTCCAGACGATCCTCAAGAATTCCTTGAGCCTTCATTTCCTGCAAGATTGGCACAAAAGTCAGGATGCACACCTTCAGCACTTCAATAGAATGGTTGCAAAAGAGCAAATATAATACCAGAACTCAATAACTATTTTGAAATTTAGAGACTTCCTACAGATTCAGAAATTCTTTACGTAATGACATCGGGAGAATTACATAGCAAATTAATTCATCCATAATGTCATTAACTCCCAGAAAGTTCAGCATTTTCATTTGTTCTTTAAGGTTGCTGATATCTACGTTGTACTTCATAATTAAAGAGCCTTAAGGTACCTGTGGCATGTCTACCGAATATCTGATCTCATCGAAAGTGATAGAAAGGGGTTGAAAAGGGAGAACCATTCCTCGCTTATTTTGACTGGCATCACCAAAGCTATGCATTCTTAAAGATGGTGGCCTGGCTGAGGAACTTCGTCTGCTGTCAATCCCTCTTACTGCAATGTATTCAGAAGGTTTAACTTCGAGCTTCCTTCATACAAGATAGAAAAGAAGCAACTATCTATATAGGTTAGTCTATTGACCTACCTGAAGAGCTCTTTCCTCTTGTTGATAGTTCAATCAACTCTCCAGTTCTGTTAGCATTTCTCTCAGCCAAGGCCTCTTTTGATAACATTGCCTGGGGCTTCCCGAATGCTGCAATCAATTCAATCATCAGAATGGTGGGCTCAACTTTCAAAACTGAACATGTAAATGTAGATACTCACGGTTGAGATATTTTAGAGCCAAGGTGAAAAGGAAGTTGAACAGCAAGGTATATCCTATCAAAGCTCCTATTCCAATCCAATACCAATGTGCTTCTGGGAAAATTCCGCGAGACTTCAAGACAACAACTCCTAATGACTCTGTTGAATTAGGAGGAATCTGTGGCACGGATATTTCCAATTATTAGTATTAGTATTAGCTGAAGCATTTTCTTCGAGTCTTCAATGTGCGTGTGTGTGTTTTCCTGTCATCAGAGTTCAAGAACATGAAGCTTCTTACATGTCTCCAACTATGCCCAAGAAATTCATTGACAGACGCTGCATTCTGCACATACATTAACGGCGAGACCCAGTAGCCCCATATCCACCATGGCTTCACATTATCTAATGCAAAAGAATATTGGGTTCACAATCAGAATTTAATCTCATCACACTTAACAAAATAAATAAGAGTAAATGTATCCAAGCCACCTCTTGATAAGATGAATCCTCCCAAAACTAGTACTGCAAGGAATGCAAATGAACCAAATGTATTTGCTACAATTATGTTCCTTCCTAGTGCTCCCGTCATTCGGAACAGCCCAGATGACATCTGGTTAGCCAACACAAATATCAAGTACTGCTTGAAAAACCTGCCATGAAGAGCTTTCAGCAAATTCTGGAAGTCCAAGGGACTAGAAAACATATTCATTGACAAGTTCCATTTTCTCACCTTCCAATGTTTGGATCAAAGCCTATAACATAATATGTCATGATCGTCCATATGGCAACTTCTACAAACGTGATTGGGATCTTGAGAATCCATGTAGGTATGGCATATGCCCAGGGAGGATAGAAGAGAAGGTCTCTTTGCTTGTAAAAAATAGGAAGCTTCATGATGGTCATGGCAAGCTCTGAGAAGCCATTGAACATGATGACAATGATAGCGAAGAAAAGAGCGCCGAGATAAATCCCACCATCCACTATTGTGTTGCGATGCATCTCCGTTCTTAGAAATATAGTCATTGTTATGGAAGCTAAGATAATAAGCTGAAAATGAAGGAAGAACAAGTTATTATTGTCACAACAATGAAGCGCTTGAAGTTTATTCTAGTTTTGAACATATGCAAATCCTTGAGAGCACAGAATTTGATCTTATGAATGGAATGGCTACGATTTCAGAAAACAAGAAAAAGAATCCTCACTTGTGTGAATTTGAAAATGTAGACAAATGAGTTCCTTTTCATGAGCAAAAATTCTCTTGAAATGCAAGCTTTCAAGAGTTCCTTCTTGCTGACACCATACTTCTCAGTTGTTAGAGCGGCAGGGTGGCTTTTGGACTTGTCAAATGGTGTAGCAAGTTCATCACCTAGTTTTCGGCCAATATGAAATGATTGGAATGCTTCAGAAAATTCCTTGGCTGAAACAAAGCTGTAAGGCTGATCTCTACATGCCCAGTACTGCTCTTGATCTTTCCTTGATGTCACCTATTTGATATCACCAGAAAAAAGTTTATAAACAAGCTCAAAGCTGTTCCAAGATCTGTAAGGGAAATATGTCATTTGAAGTTATGGCTAGAATTACTTCTTGTAAGAAGTCAGCAACTCCTTTCCTCTCCGGACATTTAAAGCCCAATGATTCAAAGAATTCAAGAACATTTTCGCGTGGACCTTGGTAAATAATCAGTCCTTCCGACAGCAGAATTATGTCATCGAAAAGATCATAAGTTTCTGGTGCTGGTTGAAGAAGAGAGATGAAAGTAGTTCCATTGAGAATGTGTGTTGTTTGCCTGAGTGAGTTCGCTATTTGGAATGTTGTTGAGCTGTCCAAACCAGTTGATATCTCATCCATGAAAAGTGCTCTTGCTGGTCCAACTAGCATCTCACCTACATCACATAGATAGACCAGAAAACACCCAGTTCTGGTTTATGCTCATAAGAAATTACTCCCAACAATAACAAAAAGTTGCCTTATGTTTAACCTGTTGTGAGTCGCTTCTTTTGTCCGCCAGAGATGCCTCGTATCATTTCGTCACCCACCATGGTATCAGCACATATATCAAGTCCTAAAATCTGTTGATTTGTAGAAGCAGAAGGATTAGTTATATCCATATGTGTATCTTTGTGTAATCCTGCAACTCCCTGGCCTAGTTAGATTTGCATCCAGTACCTTGAGAATATAATCTGTTGTTACAGTAGTCTCCTGCCCTTCTAGAGCTGCTGCCTGTAGAATCCAAATGTTTAGGGCATATTTTAATGATGAAAACACTTTTCTCACTATGATTATGGACTCAATTCTATTGCAGTCCATCCTCACCTTCATGAAAATATCAATGTCAGGATCTGGTTTGATATTTGCTTCCCTCTCCCTCCTTGATAATTCAGTTAACATCTCTGCATAATTTCACAATCCCACAGTAATTCAAATCAAATCCTTTATTGATTAAACAATTGCTATGCTGAAACAATGGTGTTTTACTGACCATAACGTGGTCCAACCCCCTGACATCTTGCAGAGAAAGACAGTGTTTCTCTCACAGTCATTTCTCCTATATGAAGATCATATTGACTTATGTAAGCTGATGTCCTCTGTGGTACGAACTCTGCCATCCCATGTCCATTGTAAGTAACGCTTCCTGAACTCTGAAATTTCACAAATATCAAGGTCAGATCACAAGGCAAAAAACAATTTCTTAAAAACAAATACCGAAAATCCGTGACTCCTTACTTTCAAATCTTTACCAAGTTTTCCAGCCAACGCCAATAGTAATGTGGTCTTGCCTGAGCTAGGAGGGCCTAAAAGTAGTGTCATTCTGCAAAACTTGAATATGAGAAACCAACCATTTTGCAGCATTCTCTATATAAATATACTGCAAACTTAATATTTTCACTGACCTTCGCGGCTTGATGATCCCACTGAGATCATGAAGAATGGGAAATGGTTGCTTTCTACTTGGAAGTATGTGAAGGAAACTCAAGAACCCCTTCGGAGATAGGAAGAATACAGGACAATCAGTGAATTCAATTCACAAAACTTGAGGAAATTTTAGCCGAGTTAAAAAGACAACAAATCAAGCATGATTTCTATAGCAGCTTTTGTACCTCTAGCATATTAGCAGAGAAGTTGAAAATCGTAGGCAATGCTCTACCCCCAACATAAGCTTCTGCTTCAATACTTAAATGTTCAAACCTGACTTCAATTGTTGGTATATCCAGTCCAACTCTGTGTTTCCAAAACCAGTTTAGAGAAAAAAAAACAGAAGCAGCAATGTATCAAAAAGAAAAAGAAAATCTTTCAGGAACTGGGATGAATTTGAAGTTTCAAGATCCAATACCTGTGAATCCTTTCTTTGAGCTTCAACAAGAATCTCTCATTATCTTCTTCAGCAATTTTAACTAGCCTCTCCACTAAATTCCTTTTCTCTATCAAACCAAGGCTTGCTATATCAATCTCTCTTGCTTGACCTTCTTCTTCAGTTAATATACCTCTTCTCATACGTAAACAAGTAGGGAGTTTTTCTATAGCAGCCCATTTTAGAGCTTCTTCATCATCTTCATCACGAGAGGACCTTGAAAAAACGTCCAAGGTACTATTCCTCCATATATTAGAAGAACTGCTTAAACGTGCGCTGCTTACTCTGTATATATCACCTCCACCATCCATTCTTTTTCTCTTTCAAAATGTTGTCAATATCATTCAAACATGAACAACTTTTGAAGTTTCTCCAACTTTCATGCAAGAAAAACAAGGCACGCGAACTTTGTAATAACTCAAGGAGTTCGATCAGTAGCTTGGCATAAGGTATGGGCACTCTCTGTCTTCTCAATTTCAAGTGTTCATGGTGGAGAGAGTAGGGACAACAAGATGGCTGTCTTCTCTGTCCTTTCAGTCGAAGAATTGACGTGAGTTTTAATAATTTGAAGATGCTTTGTATGCAAGAAATGGCACTTTCTATATATATATATATATATATGAGAGTTAGAACATCACATATTATATAATTAATTTATGAAATATAAGCTATTGAATAATATTTTGATGTATAATGTTACTTATGATAAAAAGGGATTTCTTTATTATTATTATTTCTTCAAATTTCTTGAAGAAATTGAGTAAAAACAACATTATTTATACCATCAATTTCTTAATGGATTTTCTTGTTATTATAATTAGTGTGATTTTTTTTTTTTAATATATAGTGAGATGGTGTCATCATAAATCAAGAGATTGCTAATTGCTTTCTTGATGCTAGAAAAATATTGTTTTAATGACCTTCTTTGCTAATATGATGGCAACTGAAGACTTATATAATTGTTAATTTCAGGGCTTGTGAGATTAGATGAGGTGCGCGCAAACTGACCCGAATACCCACGTTAATAATAAAAAAAAAAACAATGCAATA
>Ga0307512_10005740_pt1 | contig 12805 bp, 16 predicted proteins | sample 14_EM_MG_FD_200267 | JGI IMG/M metagenome (GOLD analysis project Ga0307512, IMG submission 200267) | Populus trichocarpa ectomycorrhiza microbial communities from riparian zone in the Pacific Northwest, United States - 14_EM | ecosystem: Host-associated > Plants > Roots > Unclassified | place... | reverse complement strand
ATTTCCCAGTAACTGGAATCTTAAATTTAGTAATATGCTACAATCACTGGACTCTGGGAGTCATGCTGCACTCGGGTAAATGTGGCACTGCAGTCACATCAATAAACGGGGGTTTTTTGGCATAGTAAGTAACACGCATACAAGAACTAAAATGCTTGCGGCTCCACTGCTCAACCCTAACCCAAGGCCACATGATGACCGCACTCCAAATTCCGTCCAAAAACTGAATCGCACTATCAGCCCCAGGTTTCCTCTCACGGAAAATTCAATACATATCTAACAACCCATAGATTCTTATTAGGATAAGCTTTAGGTTGTCGTGTCGTATCTTGCAGCAACTCTGTGAAAGAGCGTTTAGGAAATCAACATGTTGAAATACTGATTGCTAGAAGCTTAATTGTACTTTCTAAGAGGGCTACAAGGCCATATATATACGGTACGAACACGTACGTACTCATCTAAATGTAGAGACGGCTGAACTCCGTCAGCCCGTATCAGAGCCGTCTCCGTCAGCCCGTATCAGAGCCATCTCTGTCAGCCCGTATGAGAGCCAGCCCAGTCAGCCCGTATGAGATCTATTTATGCAACAGGGGATGGAAGGGACACTATGAGTGACATTCTATGTCGATTGCCATCCTGGGCCTTTGGTGCACAGTGACAGGGCATTTAGTTCTACGCAAGAGGAAATATACACCTGCAAACTACGGTTGGTTTGATTCTGCAACTGGAGTAGAACTGGAGGTGGTCGTTGCTGGAAGGAGGGGATTGGGGGGTGCCGATGGAGGTTAATGAGAGTTGTTGAGATGGAAGGTACTACCTAACTCGGACAAGAAACTCCGCGATCCATCATGCAGTGTTACCATTTATGCAATGTGCTTATGACCCATTATATACCAAAAAAAAGAAATTTAACGCAGATCTACGCTCTCTTAACCAGCACCCAACCCGTTTTTGCAATCCTCGCGCCAGCCAAGACGCATCCGCCTGCAAGGACACAACACCCTGCAAACACCTGCCCGCCCCAGTACCTCCCCATCTGACTCTGGATCATCGCGCCCCCGATTGGGGTTCCCGTGAGGCACGCGAAGCTGACAATGCTAAACACCATTCCCAATCTTTTCCCCATCAGCCAACGCTTATTATGTCCAAGTTAGGAGGTATATACCGAGTCCCTGATTTCGTCAAATCCGTCGTCAAACTGCTCAACGTCGCTGGGAAGAGACTTTGTATCCCCGCCGCAAAAACGCCGTAGAACGCTGCCCATACCAGTAGGCCTGTGTGGTTAGAAACTGCGGTCCAGCAGAAAAACAGTGCTCCAGCCGTTAGAGCAACGGGGACGAGAAGGTTGAGGGGGCCGAAGGCGCGGTCGGCCAAGTAGTTGGGGATTATCCGCCTGCGATTTTTGTTAGTCCGTTATCGTTGTAGCGGGTCTGGCTGGAGTACCCTGGTAATCCAACGGCGTTCATTACGATTAACGTGTTGAAGGCGTCATCTTGGGACATATAGAGTTGGGTTTTGGCAAAGGCTGAGACGTAGAAGAAAGCAAAAAAAAGTCCGAGGAAGACCTGTTTTGTTAGCTCTATACCCCCCAAAGCGTGAGGTCCTTCTCACTAAAAACATTCCTATTCATACTTGTTAGAACATCTGTTGTTCAGAGAGCATAGCGAGGACCCACCGATAGCGAACAACGTGTACTGTGGCTCTTTAAAAGCAGCCCATTCGACGAGACTCCCCGCCTTGCGAGGTGGTAACCTCGGCCGCATGATTGTATTCGAGATTATGAGTAAGAACATGCACACAAAACCTATAGCCCGGATCGTCCAGGGAAACCCGACTCTAGGCAACAGTTTCTGCACCATCAGTGGGATGATTATTCCCCCCGTAGCGCTTCCAGATGCTACCATCCCCAGCACCAGGCTCCTCCGCTTCTGAAAATAGGTGCTACATAGAGCGATGGACGGACAAAATAACATCCCGCTTCCAATACCACAAAGTAGCCCCTGTGACACAAAGATATGCCAATATTGTGTGCCAAGGGAGGTCATAAAGATCCCCAAAATCACACAGACACAGCCGGTTCGATAAACAGCGAAGAAGAATCCTCCGTCCAATGCACGCCCCGTGATGCTGCCTAGAAGAAAAAGTAGGAATATCTGGATACTTCCGATCCAGCTTATGGTTGACGGTGGGGAATTGAGGGCTTCGACGTAGTAGGCTTGGAATACACCAAAGCTCTGGGACAGCGGCTCGTTAGCTCGTGAGGAACCGCAACATCATGGGATATACATTTATGAAACCCCTAGAGAGTCTTGTTAGCTAGATCTGCGTCTGAATTGTGAGACGCATGTACACTGAACATACCAAGTTGTAAAGATTGTAAGGTGGGCTCCAAGAACTTGACATTCCTCTTAGCTGACGATCCCACTGAACAAAGCATATTTACCCATACATACCTTGAAGCCATGCTCTCAAACCACCATCTGGAGGATGCTCAAGCGCCAGCTCTCGAGGGCCAACACCACTTCGGAAGCTACACGTTAACTGCAACCCCATATCCTGGGCATCTTCCGGCCCTTCTTCATTCTTGGATGACACCGACTCCGAGAAGTTGTCTCCGGCAAGAGCATTTCGAAACTCGCAACCATGCTCCTTCTCCATGTCCACGATGGAATGCCCTTCAATCGCCATACAGAGCAAGCAGATGGTACGGCAATGGTAGATGGCGGATTATTGAAAGGGCCCTGAGGTGCGAAGAGTATCAATGAAGTTTTATCTAATTGACTTCCAGAATCCCCAACATGGTGAGTCAAACCCAAATCCTTGAGCCATATAAAGAAAAACCCCGGTTAAGTTCCACTAGTAACCGACGGCTTCTTCCCCCACTTGCTGTCTCCGTCCTCTATGACAGCATTATCTATTCCTCCCGCACATCTAATGCCAAATGCCCGCACTTCTAGCAGTTTCTTGGCTTCTATCTTAATAATTGCCGGTCAATTCCTGTTCTTGACTGAATTGGGCGAAAACTGCCGGTGGTCTTTGATCTCCAGCTGCATCAACAACAATCCGCCCACTAAGAGATGTGTGCCGAACGAGCCGGAAGCCAGTATCCGCACCATGCATCATGCATCTCGGCTAGAACTCCTGCATGCCGAAAGAGCGATCCACACCTTGTTTCGACGTCACAGTCATCTGTGAAGTAACGCGGGTTGAAACGCTCGGGGTGGTGAGATCCCCAATTATTAATGCGATGGTGGCGCCCGCGGAGATGCAAGTCCGGAAGAAACCGCTTAAACGATAAGAGCTGCTTATAAATCAGTATAGTGAACTTTGAGTTCAAAAGGATCCATCAAAGAAGTGTACCAACAACTAATACTGGACGTACGTACAATAAGCTCTACATACTTCAGTCATACTTTATTATCGTAAAAGACGGCGGAACTTGGGTGAGCCTCCTCGCAAGGGCACAGAACAGAGCCAGAACTACCAAGCAAACGAAAGAGCAGCTATTGATGAGTAAGGTCGGGTTTTGGGACAAGCTAGACATTGAATATATGGACAGATTGTGAAGAGATTCATGAGAGAAGAGTGGATCGGACAATATATATTCGAGTAGGAGTTTGTAGCGCGGAATCGACGGGGGGAAGTCGGCATCTGAATCCTAATTGCTCAATGGTCGCCTAGATTTTTCAAGTACGGTTGGGTGGGAACGGCATGAACATGAACCGTGTTAGGATGCTGGTGCGTTTGTGAAACCGACAGTTATTTGCACTAAGTATTATTCTCAGGTTCACGAAAAATCACTCATTCTGGAATTCTGGAATTTGGCACTCATCAGTAGCCTTAGCCAATAACCGTTGGAAGCAAGCAAACGTATTCCCCGGAGAAAATGATAGCTTGCTCTGCTTGTATTACTTTAGGGAATACACTAGCGCCTTGCTCACAACAGCTAGGTGCCAGCCTTTGTGGACAATCGACGGGTCATTTCGAGACTTCAGGATGAGGAAATATATTTCTAGAAGAGATATTTTTGCACCACTAGGGAGCCGGTAGGAGTGAGACCTCCTAATTAGTACCCTTATTTCTTGAAGATGTGCCATTAAGTATCTTGCCACCATCTCGTCCGGATCTGTGAAGTCCAAAAAGCTTGGATAAATCACCAGATGTGATGGTGAAAAAGAAATGATTTCACCCAGGCTCGATCTGGGGACCTTCAGTGTGTTAGACTGACGTGATAACCAACTACACCATGAAACCATTTTATATTGGCCAAATTTGACAATTATAAAGCCAACTTTATCCTGCGCCACGAATTTTTAGCACATTGTTCGATTGCAGGGTACTAATTTGGGTATGGTATGGCAGTGGGTAATCATCCTAAACACTTGCCTTATCAATAATGATTGTCGTGTTGGCTGTGGCTGTTTGATTTCACGAGGAGTCATCTCGAGAGTGGGGGACAAGACGGTACGACTTCACTACGAGGTTTGTATTCCGTGGCTCGAGGTGGTTCTCAAAGCCTGAGGAGATGCCATAGGTTTAAGGTTACTGGCCGACCACTACGGTCGTCTTATCATCTAAGTACCTCTGGATCCACGGAGTTTGAATAGCACCGAAGACACTCTATCCCTACAGATTATCTGACCAATTCGTATGTAACAAGTTGAACGGGTCAATTTGAGTCGCCATATTACAATTATTTGGGATCTTGGTATTGCGGCCTGTAGCGTCTTTGTAAATCTGTCCTATTTATAATTAAGCCAATCAATATTAAACAAGTTTCTCTACATCACTAGGATCTATCACACACTACAACTGTTGTCCGCATATATACAAACTTCGCTGTTACCTTTCGTCTTATTGTGCGTGTGCAGGTGCTTGTGACCTACATACTAAGTCAACAGCCTTACTCGATAATGTGATGTTGAATAACACAACGCTATGCACTGGTCAAGAGTTTGCACTCATGATCTAGCTCACCATCAGATGGCCAAACACCTTTTAGACTCAGCCCAAATTCCCATTGATAGTAACTCGTCCACTTCTCCCAGAACAGGATTTTGTTATTGGAGGTTGACTTTGATGTCCAATAAGGAGAGGCTAGGCAGCCAAGATTTTGAGCAGATAAAAAACTCAGCAACACATCCTAACGTAACCATCGAAACGATTCCATTGGATAAAATCTCGAGTGCATCTTGAAAATCGCACCGGCAGGTCATTTCTCCGCAGAGCTAGACTTGTTTGAATGTCGGACAAGCCTGTGTTCAGCTGAGAAATAGCGCTTGATAGCCCTACGACGTATCAGATTGATGTGTGGCGTAGTTCGCATGAATTTGGTTGTCTGCCGCTCGTATGTATGCACGCGCTATTCGCCGCATAAGCGAACTACAGGGGTTCGCTGAGACATCGCAGGTAAGGTTTTGATTGTTGTCAAATGCACGCCCAGTCTACGCGCCCATCTTTAAGACGTTCTAGAGCTGATGGGAGAGGCTGACGGTATTTATCCTCGCTGTTAAGTGCAACGAGAAGATATCCAGCCTTCCTCGCATCTGCATCTGTGTGCCTCGAGCTCTGCTTTCTTTCAGAAACCCTTATTGCCGTAAGCCTACAAACTCGAAATCGTGCGAGACTCGAGTCTATGTTTCGTCGGCTACTTCAAGCAGCTTAATCCGCATTGACAGCGGTTAATTCCCTGTCCTTTAGCTAGCGCGAAGGCTTGCGCCGTGATCTGGCTTACTAGTATAGCTAACTTGGCCATTCTTCCAGAGCGTATCCGAATTTGTTTCCGCCGCCACCACTCAAGCACTACAAGGTTTAGCGATATCTGTGCCGCCACAGGATGGATAAGCCGCTCGTCACCGCGTTTCTGGTTGTCGTCTGCGCCATCTCCGCCGCAAATGCTCGTTCGATTGTACCGGCTGGGCCCGGCCAGACCTGTGGCTTCGAAGGCAACGACGACATGTACGGGCTGGGGATCAGATGCGGTGTTTATATTCAAGTCCGTAAAGCCATTTTACCGCCCGTGTATAGCTAAATTCGAAAGGCGTTCGCGACCACACTATCGGGTGCCTATCGGCAAGACTCGGCACCAGGGATCAGCTTTGCAAATGGGTTCTTTCAGTTTGCGATGTTTGTTGCATGTGAGAATCTCCACGCATGTTGACGTTTGTTGGCTATAACTAATGCACTACAACAAAGTGGTTTACATGACTGTCGTTGACGATAAACTCGAGGTGGTAGAAGCCGCGATCGTGATTCTCTTCACATTCTGCTCCATCTCCATCTCAAATCCCGAGAAAGAAGTATACCAAAGGCCCAAGAAGTACGATTTTGAAGAAATCCGGTTCTGGCTTCGCCACTCATTCGTGCCATTCGGCAAGCTGCTCACCGACCTTGGGCTCAACTTGTACTGGACGTGGTTCTGGTTTGTGGGAATTGAGCGACAGGCCCTATCACCGTGCACTGGCTATGGATTCTTCTTTTCCAAAGTGAGCCTATTCGGTTGGTTCCGCACGCTGGCAAGTATTATCACGATCACTGTGGTGGTTCTAGACCTATTTTTCATCTTCCGGGTGATAAAGTACTCTAAGCCATACCCGGATTTGACGAAAAAGTACCCGGAATGGGTGAAAAGGTACTTGGATAGCGATCCCAGCCGTTCGCCAATTTTGCATCACTTGGGCGACTTCCTTGGACTAGTCGTTAGTTTGGCGATTGTAGGCTTTTATATCCTTAGCGTCGAACTTATGATTCTATGGAATTCCATCAGGGGTGTGAATACGGTATTAGGAAGTGTCGGGCAGATGATTCCTTTCCTTGTTGGTATGGGGAGTTTGGTGGCAGTGATCTTGGAGTGGAATGTTAGGCCGAGATGTGATACATGTGTGAAGACTATCGATGAGGATGGTAGTCCAATTGATGTAGAGAAGCAGACCCCAGCAGTTGAAGAGAAAGGGATATCGAAAGGGGATTGATGTTGGGTTGTATCTAGAATCGGTGCACGCTGTTGAAGAATTGATGAACGTTGCAAAACCTTGTCTCACGTTGGACCTACTGCCTTAGGGCATGAGCAAGAGGTACGAGTGACGGTCAGTATCCCACACAAAGTAAGGATAGCTAGGAAGGTAGAATCTTGAATCTTCTAGATACTTGCTTCGCAATCATACTGAAAGCCTTAAATTCCCATGGGCTGATCAAGTCGAATGGGTTGGACTCCTCGGTTGTTGACCTTTTGGGTCAAATAGCCGAGTTTTTTAAATCTAGAAATAAAACCGAAGACTTAAAGACAATAATGGCTAGCGAGGGCTCTTACGAATTCGAGAGGTAAAGATCGGAATACGGTGACCCCTGTCCTCACAGAAATTTGTATAGATCGAGGCTAAAAAATTCCGATTTTTACTGCCTGTGCAAATACACCAGCCCATTTTTACTCACTGTTTTTTCCAGAGCTAGTCTATTCCTCTTCAAGACACTAATTTGGGGAGAACTCGAGAAGCTCGGACCCTGTTAACTCACCTGCCTACTGGAGCATAGAGTAGAATCACGTAGCCAAGCTTTTGGAAGAACGTGGTTAAAGAACGGGGCTGGTGTGGCTTTCATGGATAAGTACTTTTAATTCCCGCACAACGCGGTGTCTCCGACATCACCCACCCCCCGCCGCCCCCCACCTCCCGCAGCCAAGCAAAACGGTGACCATGAACTGGGCTTATCCGAAAGGCGCATCGGTCTCAGCATGGGGACCCCGTACATCGACAATAAAGTAAGTAATGGCTTACCCGCCTCTCCAGCTCAGCTCCCGCTGACAATTGCATTCACGACAGCTTTTGTGAACTGGTATGCATAGCCTCGGTAGTTATTTAGTTTGCTTTGCAATCTCATACTGGGTGACGGGTAGGATTATTACATAACACCCTATATTGCCGAGTTCATTAATACGACTTCTAATCTTCTGTTCCGTGAGAATATTCCGGTTAGTTAGGCTGCTTCAATCATGGTAATTCTCGATAGTTTACCTTGCGGGTCATGGCCTATGGCATTCATCAACCGGTGACACTGTGGTGTTGTGGAGCTATGGACTGCTAGGACTGGTTGGACTGGGGTCCACAATGTTTCACGGTTCTCTGAGGTTTGGGGCACAAATGGGTATGCCACCACCATATATCTAGGGTACTGAGCTGGTTTTTTCGTCTAACAAGTTGGCAGTGGATGAAATGGCAATGGTTTACGCCGTCGCAACCGTCACGTACGCCGTTTTCGCCATTGATCTGAAAAAGGAGTGGTTGCCATGGTTCGCCGGCCTATTGATCAGCGCCATGGCCGCGCTGACAGTGGCCCATCCCAACCAGAGCGATTCCACCCTTCATAGGTTTTGCTTTACTACCATGGTACTTGTAGCTGCTACAAGATGTATCATGCTCGTGCGACGGGTTGGGGATGCCACAATGAAGGCGGAGATGAAGCAGATCGCGAAAATCGGATCCAGTACGTACCACTTCGACCGCGCTTCTAACAAGGAATAGTTGCTAAGTATACATGCAGTTACTTATCTCACTGGCACCACTGCTTGGATCATAGACGAGCTCAGATGTGATGACCTCCGGATGTTGCGGGACATGACTGGTATGCCCTTCGGGTTCATCCTGGAGCTACATGGATGGTGAGTTCCTGTATTCATACGTCGAAATTCTATCGGTCTGACCTTACGGCAAACAGGTGGCATATCTTGACTGCGTTTGGAGTGTACTGCTACCTTGTGTTCGTCGAGTATCTGCGGCACGCTTTGCTCTCTGAACGGTCTAAGGCTCGCTCGAGACTCTTGTGGAAGATGTATATCATACCACACCTTGAGATTGCCGATGATGGGAAGCGACTGTAGATCTTTGGCTAGGCTGTGGCGAGTGCTGCCGATCCGAATTTGGATTTTTCTCATCATGGACTAGGATAATACATGTATTATTACGTATAATATATACTTATATATGATTGTTGTCTGTTGTCCGGATGGTTAGGTGAGCCCTCGAGGTTGTGCCGCAACAAAGTTTGTTTTTACGGGGAACTCTGGAGCGCATTTCAACGCTAAGAGTTCTCGTAGATGAGCTTAGATAGCGTAGGAGATTTGCGCAAAAGGATTAAATAGTGTAAAGCCAATTGCAAATTCAACCATTAAACACCCGTGCATAAGATATAGTTCAAATGAATTTTGAGGATTTGTAGGTGGGAGGTTCCATGAACGTAGCGCGGGGATCTTGGCACCGTACTTAGTTCCCACCATCCATCACGAATTTTTGCATTACATCTACCTACCTGCACTTATCGTTCCCACATTCCATGTCAACGTTGGATGTGTACAATTTTGCTTGTAGCTTGATGCATCCCCGCATGCACATAGTCTTGAAGCTTCCCCTGTTTTCTACGTCGATAATATCGAGACCTACTAGAGCCAGGGACGTCTCGTCGCGTGGGGCTTTTAGGCTCTCTGTCCCAGGACTTTTGTGATATCCCGGCGGTAGTCCCAGGATGTCTCGTACTGAAGTTTATATTAGAATTCCCGATGATCTTTTTTAATATAGATATTTTTGAGTTTTTTTTATTGAATTAATAGAGCAGCGAGGGCAGATTTTGTGAAAGAACCAAAGGTTCGGATACTATTGGAAGCTTGCGTGAGCACTCTCTCGGTCGATATATCGCTTGCAGGAGTGGCATAACCGGTCATTAGGTCATAAGTCATCGTCACTCAAGGAGTCCAGGAATATCGTCCCGCAACTACAGATGTCATGTCTTGCCCGTGCCACGGTCTCTGGACAACTCGTCTTGTGACCAACACTAGTTAGTAAAAAAATTAATACTGGCAGTCAAGAAATGTAGATACTTAAGAACACATGATCAGGGAGTACGTACCAAATCTGATCAGTTGAGATATTCTTGATACATATCCAGCTGCTATTTCATAGGAACACTTGAAGAGTTGATCATTTGGGCGTATGATCAATTAACCCTCATTAAAATGCACTCTTATATTTCCAACAGAACGTACATGAACAGGGGCAATGAACCATTAAATCAGCGACGACTGCACATATCCCTCCAGACAAGAATAACCCGAACCCAAGTTCTAAAATTCTAGTGAAACAACTATTTCGATCACGTATTAGGGCTCAAACACAGTGTGAATATCTATAAACCTCTAATATATGTATATCAGTATCAGCGCCACTATATCAATTGCAAACTTTCTGCATACATGTAACCTACCTTGTAATTCTCCTCCAAGACTGTGACAACTGTGGCATATATTTCCTTCTTAAAGTCCTGATGCTCCAAGCTCCGGGGAGCAGATTGGGCATCCCAAACCGCGCGTCGCCGACCGAGGCAGCGCTCAACAGCACGGATATAGTCATCACCAGAGTCATCCATTTCCCGGCAACTAGCAAGGCGGCGCGCAGTTTCCCAGGCCCTATCATCTCTATCCTTTAAGCCCTCGAAGATGCGCCCGTACCATAGTTCAATTAGAACTGTAGCAAGCGAAAACAGGCACTTATCGTATTCTAAAAGCTGTGATACCGAACGATGTGACGCCCCATTGTGAGAGGTAGAGGGGTTTGCTGAAGGGCCAAAGCTGCAACGAACAAAAGGCTTATCGAGTATTGGGTCCGGATATAAAGTGCCGTCAGGCGCTCTGCGTAAGACCTGCTGGTTGACAAAGAAGAAGATATCCTGACATCCCCAGCTGTCACTCAACCACCCGGTGGCATGGAGTTGCATTACGGCAGATGAAAGTAAAACACTCAGTTCCAGCCGTGTCTCTAGTTGAAGCGTATTGCGCTCAAGAAGCGTGCTAAGGGATATTGTTGTTTTCATGTGCTGGATAGTCTGGGGTATTTTGCGCGCCTGCAAACGTTGCCACTCACCGCTGGCAGAATCAAGCGTTCCTAGAGAGTAATTGAGGTTTGTATTCGGCTGTGTATCAATCCACGCACAGAGTCGCCGGATCTCGTTGATGAATTCGGCGGTTGGGGGTATTTGAACTTCTACGGCATCGGTCTCACAATCGACGAATTTGACCATTTTCGGAGTTGACTTTCCAGTTTTTACCCTACAAATCAGCCAGTGTTGACGGTAATGAGGGTATGCACTTACTCTTCCTTCTGACCATATCTTTTTCTCCCAATTATGGGTTTTTTTTCAAGCAGCGAGCCAATGGTGGCACGGATTCCCCTGCTTTTATTCTTCTGTACATCTTCCTCCTTCTTTGCCGAATTATCCGGCCCTGGACCGCTGGGTGTGGAGTTAACAGTGAATGAGTCGGTTCCGATTTCCGGCTTCTGCTCGTGCTCAACCCTTGTGCGCGTGTCCTGCCAATCCCATGGAAGTCGACCTATGGTGACGGCGTTTAAATCGAAGGAAAACAAGACCGTGAATCTCAATATACCAGTATCTCGGCCTCGTTCATCCGAAACTCTTTGTAGCCTCAAATTGACAACGTGAGAAGTAACACATTTACAAGCTGGTGCCTCTTGTAGCCTCTCCCGGAAAACTTGGTGGAGTTGCGCTGCATAATCCCGAATGAACACATAAGCATTGGGAAGCCTCATCAGCTGTTTTCGTGTGTGGTCTTCGGGTGGTCGTGTTTGTTGTCCTGCTAAATTTGCAAGATCGTCGTTTATTTGATAGAACCGTTTGAGTGAAGCAAGGTATTCTCCATCGCGACGTACATGCCGTATTTTCTTCAAAAGTCGCCGTTTAGTAGCTTTGTCTAGTAGTGCAGGCTACAAGAGTACGTTAATAATAGAGCAGGTATGAGAAATTCACACGAGTTCTGGCATACCTGGAGGTTCTCATCGAGACCGAGTTCATCACCTAGTTCCCGGACGATTGAACAGAGTGTCTGCATATGGGATTCCAGGATTTTCAGTGCCATGTCACCAAGATGAATTGATAGCTTTCTCCGGATGTTGTCGTCCCAACTGTTGCCGTTCAATAGCGTCGCCAACTCTTGAGGTGTTACTATTCCTCCCAGTAGTTTTCCGAACGTGTTCTCCAACTTCCATTTCTCAACCTCGAGCTGACGTACCACATCTCCAACGGAACGCCTGTAGTTTATCATTTTCCGACTTCCATCATCGAGTGCGCATAGCCCTTGCAAGCAAAGAGGAACGACGGCAAAGACTAAACCGGCGACTTCCATTTTGCTGTCAGGAATGGAGCCTTTGTTCTTGACAGGCCCCGCATTTAGACTTAAGTATAGTGGAGCTGTATTTGCGATACGTGCTCTCCAATTGGGTCGCAGTACTAGCCATACCGAGAACTAGAGCTTCCGCCCGGTTGGGTTGCGCCCTACTCGTGCGAGAATATTTGTTGCATATAGTTGCCCCGCAGAATTGTCGCGTATCCCCGTGGTTCTAGATCTCGTCTCTACCTAACTGCTTTATCTTGGGATCCGTTCAACGTACGCGTATAGCCGACTACAAGATGTCAATTGTCACGTCGTATCGAAATTGCATGACTGCCTTCCAACGGCTTTTCGAAGCGTTGCAAGGTCATGAATCCGGGGAGCTTCCCGCGACGCTAAGGAAGGACGTTGGAAGATTCAGGGTGTGGGCCGAAAATTCTGGAGCTCATAGGAGAGATCGAATGTCGTTGGAATACCGTCTTAGGGAGGCTTCTGGTGTTTGTTTGTTTGTTTGTAATCATATTGCATTCGGCCGCTGGCGGCCATGGCATATCCCGTACACATTTCCTCCCCGCTTCTTCCGTAACATAAAGAAACAAAAGCAAAGTCGCGAGTCCTCTTCTCCCAAAAACAAAAGAA
>Ga0307512_10005738_pt1 | contig 12810 bp, 16 predicted proteins | sample 14_EM_MG_FD_200267 | JGI IMG/M metagenome (GOLD analysis project Ga0307512, IMG submission 200267) | Populus trichocarpa ectomycorrhiza microbial communities from riparian zone in the Pacific Northwest, United States - 14_EM | ecosystem: Host-associated > Plants > Roots > Unclassified | place... | reverse complement strand
AACGCCCGTCTATCCGCCTCCCCCTTTGTGCTCCATCGCGTGTCCCCTTCGTCGGGCGCGGCTTTGGTTCTATTCCGTTAAATCCTCCTTCCCGAACTCACAGCGCAGACTCACTGTCGGCGCTACAGTGGATCTCCATTCTGTACTTTCTTATTTTATTTTAGACCTTCTACCCTTGAGCATCGCCGCGTCTTCCTCACCCCCGTTGTCTACGCACTCACCGTCGCGCACGTCACTACCATTTAGTAGATTTTCAGGATTTCAGACACCGCTTATTATTGTCTACGTCGACGCGTGATCTGTCGCCAGCAGTACCATTTCCACGTTCGTCTTTTCACCTTTTCCCCTCTGGCTCACTTTGCGCGTAGTATCCTTGTCTCATACTGTCTCAGCCCTGTGTATAAAAGCCCTGCACCCGGCTTCGTCAAAGGCAAGCATCCGCGGCCCATTTTTCCCTCCTCTTTTATTTTGCGTGCATTTGCTCTTGCCAAACTGACCGACGACGAACCGAGCCAGCCGAGCTGTCACTCGCCCTTCTGGTCCTGTGCCCCTCTCGCCGTTCTCGCTCGCCTCAGACGACCACCTCACGTCTCGCTACCGACCACTGCCCCACGCCTCCCTACCGACATCTGCCTTACGCCTCGTTTCCGACATCCCTCAATGCCTCGCCACCGACCACCGCCTTACACCACGTCACCGACCACTGCTATACGTCTTGCTATCGCCGATCGTTCAACGCTATCGCCAACCGCTCCTCTTCTGGCCTAGGCTCCCTCTTGCGTGTTCTTGTTCTCTCGGGATCGCGGCCTCTTGTCGTCAAAAATTATTTCGAACTCGCAAGCTTGGACATACCTCCAACGCTACAGAATGATATATGCCCCGGGACCGCTGTCGAACCCCGTGCCTGCATGGATGTTGAGGGACTCGCATATGGGTACTACTATTGGAGCGAAGAAGCTGGTGGAGGTTGTTGCATGTTGGATTGCGGGGTTGTACTCGCCGCGCTTCGCTCGTGGGGGTATGTTGAGATGCAAGATGAAACTCATTTGACCGAAGAAACGTTTCATTGACTGAAGTGCTCTCAATGCGTGCGAGCTAAGGAAGCCTTGGCTTTCATGTGTGGAGAGCACCCCGATCGGTCACAAATGGCACCATGACCTGTTCAAGTTCATTACCTTCGGACTTGGCGTGTATGTATATTGCATTTGCGTTGGCACACCCTTCGTGTGTTTGAACCCCAATGTAACCCCGTGTTCATTCTTCCTGGCCTGCAAGAACTCCACAAGGCGAACAGTTGGGTTCCCCAGGGCCCAAGTTCAGCCTGTAACGAATCCTCAAGCAGGATGCGATGCATGGCTCAGCGGCAACTCCGCGACAACGAAGAACTTCAATTACACTGTCGTATTTTTGAGTTGGCCTGACCTTGATCTTTGCTATCCGTAAATCGAAAATTCACAACACAGTCCACATGACTTGGGTGCAAGTGTTGAGATCTTTGAGACCCGCAACGCACGTGCCTGCCTGGCCTATGTAGTTGTACTTGATACTCAGAATGGAGGCTTCTCTGGCTTGTCGTCACACTCTCAATTTCTTGGTGCGCTGGGCATCAAAAATGGTGAATACTACCCAACTATCTGGTTCCATTCATGTGAACGTCACCATGTCGGAGCTGGAGCGCGAATTGTGCCTGGAAGTATTTGGGTTCACCTATCCTTGTGTGCATCAAAAAAGCGTGTATATAATCCTACAGAACATCCTTTACAACTGCAAGTTACGGAAAAATGACGTGGTCGTCGTGGACTATATCATTTCTCTCCATGCGGGAGAGGAATAATACCAGGTCCAAGACCAGGTCGTCTTATACGCCGGAGACAAATGAATTAAGAAGCAAAATCTACTCTTCTCCCTATTCAGGTGAATGCAGAAAGACGGACCGAAAGGAACAATAATAAAAGGAAAAAGGATGAAGGGTGAAGGGATTTATAGGTCTACATACAGCAATCAGATAAGGCCCGAGACCCGAAGATTTGTCGAAGATGAACTTACCAGTGAAAATGAAGAAGTTGGGGCGATACAATCATATTGTGACAATCAAAATAGCCATTTAGGCGACAATGCAGCCGGGGTTGCCTGCGTTGGTGTCGGCATCATCGGTGTCGATGGGAGTGGAGGTAGCGGGCTCAGCCTCAGGAGCGTTGGAGGCGATAGAGAAGAGGGTAACAAAGAAATCCATTGATTGATTTGAGAGTAGGATGTGTGCAGAGTGGTGCGGTGTGGTTCGATGCGATGTTGTTGAAACTTCTTGCAGAATTCACCTCTCTTCTTATACGCGCAAGTTCAATTGGATTTGCGCAAGTGTTCATGAAGGCTAGCTAAAGAACCACGACAAAAGGATGACCCGACATCCGTGGTCCATCCAAGTTCGGGACCACGGAGACAGCTAGTGTCACAGTGGAAAACGCCACACAGTGACGGTCTTTACAATAGCTGAAGCGCCTAAGTACTCAATGGGGAAATATGAGGACCCACGGGCCACGTACAGTCATATACTGTAATGTTGATCACTTCCATTCCCCGGTCACCTGGTCATGACTCACGTGCCCACGTGAGGAAAAGCGCCCACCAACGGAGTGCCGTATGTGCCGTATGTGTACGCATCAACCAGGTCTGGGGTGTCCATTTTACACTTTAACTGGTTCATTTCCCACCAACTCTAATATATTTGATGACAATTAATAAGTAATAAAGACGCACAGGGCACAAGCCACCGATTGATTCCGAGAGAAAAGGGGTGTGTCAATGTCCTTTGGTCCGATCTTCTGTTTGACAAAGTCAGAGAGTGTTAATATACTACACTTCAAACCATGGGAACGTCGGATGGATAGTGTGATACGACAGTGCGACGACCAAAAACTTGAACCAGATCTAGACTGTGCTTGAGCGTCACTGTTTCTCGTAGTAGTCATTGTCTGCATCACAATAGAAATAGCGTATGCCACCCCAGCTGACCATGTTAATTACTTCATTGGAACAGTAAGCTGGAATTCCGGATTGCAGAATAAAATAACATCACACGGAAGAAGGCACGAACATTCTTTGTCTTGTCACTATCAGGTTCCTGATTTTCAGTGGCGTCATGGACATGCCAACTATGTCGCCGCCGCTGGCCACGGCCCGCAAGTGTTCTCATGGTCAGGAAGGACCCACCGGTTCATCGATGGCGGCGCGGGTTGCCAGAGCTCTGGTACATGGGTACAGTACCTTTGGTTAAGTGGATTTCCCTGTCCGCTGCCACCAGACTCTGAATCCTCGAAAGCAGGACTCGATTAAGCCACCTCAAGTTTGAGTCACACATAACGGAATGGATACTAGAAGATGGCTGGACGGAGGCGACGTGCGGATAGCCCTTCGTTGCGAACCTCTGAGGAAGTTGATGGCTGGGCATCCATATTCGTCCACTGCCCGGCCCGCGACCTGCACATCGCAACCACCTTCTCGGTGTGCCCACTGTCCAGCACATGACGGTGAGCCTTGATATTTTTGGTGCAAAGGGAGACAATAAGGAGCATTCGGTTTCCCATAGGATGTAGGAAAGGTGAGTAGTTGTGAGTCATCGTATTCGAGGGCTTTCAAGCACAATGTTGATCCTAAGTCAGGTGCACGTGAACGAGGCACAAGCGCCCGCGCCCATTATGTCACGCGTCACGACTGGGCGTGCCGATCGCGAGCCCGTGGAATCATTCATTCACGTTTTCCTCCAACAACTCCACGGGCGCGCATGTGGGAGTCAACGTCGGTATGTCATTTCTGCAAAGACAATTGAGGGTCTCACACTGACAAAGACCGATACTTGCCAGTGCCAAGCTGCCCACCCTTTGGTCAATATTTTAGTCGACATGTTCTGAAAATGCCTCAGGATACCCTCGAACGGTCGAACCTCGGGGATGTCAATTACTATTGAAATCTGATGAGATGGACACTGCAAGCGGGGGTGTTTCATAAGTTGACCGAGACTTTCATGCGTGAGTGGTACTGCCGCATGTATGTACCGTTTATCCATCTTCTGTAACTGACACCCGACATTTCTCGTAACCAGCGCCTCTGACAATCGTGCGAGCGTAGGGAGGTTAAGAATGTTCGTTGCGTAGCCGTGAGAATACCAGCGGCCGAATTCCGGCCATGGAATCAAAAATACCGGCAAGGAGACACTGACCTGTTAGGGTGGGTTTCACAGGGGCGAGGACATGCCAGTGCCAATTTGATGAACGCTTTTAGGATCCACTTCCATCCTGTGCTACTAGTAGTCTCTGCTGCCGGCCTCCTGAGCATTAGCGGTGGGTGGCCAAACCAAAACTTCGGCGTGCTGGCGTTCATGTAATGGGGGCCATGGTAAGTACGCACTTTCTGAAGGGAGCCGAGGGCGAGCTCAACACAACGGATAGTATCTACGAACTCAGGAAGATTAATGTTCTACCTGAAGGCTCCCCAGAACCTTACTGTTGTGCCTTCCAAGGAGAACAGGTAGGAACATTGGATGGCATCAAGCCCTTCACGACAAGAGGACTCGACTTGAAGCATGCATCTCGGTTGACATTGCAAACTGATGCTGGGATATGGGTTTTCGGGTCGAGAGCGCTTTTGTCTGGCGCAAATTCCTATGCGTCCTTTCCATCGCCTTCGCTTCATGAACCCGGTACGGCGTTGGTCGATGATGAGGCCTGGCCACGTCAGCGGTATGATATATGTTAATGGTTTTTTCATAATTATCGTGCTACTCCCAGAGAACCCAAGAGCATGGTAATTACTGGTACAATTACTGTCATTCCGTGTACAATGTACCCTAATTACGATCTCTCATCCCATGAGATTACGATCCTCTCCGCATTGGGGTTTTCAGTCCTTGAACATAGAGACAAAAGAGCTTAACTTCCAGGGAAGCGGAAGGAGAGAGCAGTCGTCATGGAATATCGTTGAAATTCCAGTGCACATGGTTTCACAGCCACGGAAACAAAGAAGGAAATGTTAGCCGGAGGCGCAGAAGATGTCCAGGCAAAATGAGGTCGTTGATGGTGCCTATAGGTAGGTGGAAAAACATGCAATTATTAAGGATATTAAGGGATTGAGGGCCCAGTGACGATGCTGCTCCAAGAAATTAAAAAGTGAGTAGGCGGGATCGAACCGACGACTCCGTGATACGACTTCTGCGTGGGAAAGTTATTATTGTCATATCCGAGTCCGATCCGATTTTGGGACGACGCTCACGCCAGTGATGATTACACTGGCAGGAGACGAGCACCACCACTATACCCTTGACAGCTCTCCCTGTTCATGACCCTAGACTAGCATGTCGAACTATGAGTCCAATGATTATCCATTCTCCCGACCAGCAGAGCATATCAAGGCGCTGAATGTCGGGCCCGTCTCACAGAGAATATTTGATAACATGTCCAAGTATAACGATACCGCTCGTGGTGAGCATATCATCCCTTTCTCCGGAGAAAATAACGTTCTATATAAACCAATGGACACAGGATTCGCCGTCAACGGGTTCGAGGTTTCCGGGAAGAATGCCCGAGATAGCATCATCATTACTCATAGGCCGAAGGACGCACAAGTTGCCCAGCTCTATCGGATCCCTTCGGACATAGGCTCAACAGACATGGAACGGTTGTCGTATTTTGATATTGGCTCTGGAAGAATCATACAGTCCTATACGCCCATTCTGGGAGAGGACTGGCGTGGTACTTGGCGGGCTGGTGGTGCTCTCATGGTCATGGACCTCACCGGAAACGAGAATTTTCAGCTCTGGTATGAAACCCGAGCTCCTCATTCCACGGTTTTGAGTAGAATTCTCGTTGACTTGTGTTATTAATTGATTTCGTAGGCGCTATTGGGAAGACGCAGATAGCGATGTGACATTTCCAAAGATCGACGGCGAACTCGACAATCAGCCAGGAAAAGGGCGATTCGAGCGCCTGACGAACGATGGCTTTTCCTACCACAGTGTGACCGTGTCCTTGTCGAACAGGTTTCTGTCCTACATTTCCTGTGCATCCGTTATCCTCACCTAATTTACTCTGTGCCCAGATTGTTAGTGTTCGCTTCTACCAAAGAAAACGGAAAGGACACCCTGGTGTACTCTACCAGGCTCATCGACTCGGACACAGGAGCCAAAGCGGACTCTGACCCCTTCCTATTGCCTTCACGCCTTATTGCGCCCAAAATTGGAAAAGGTACCACATACTGGGTTCCGGAGAGCATTTCGGTCGACGACAAATACGTGGCTCTCACCATGTACTACGGACATTCTTATCGTCCCCTCTACGTCCTCGACATATCAGGAGTAGATCACAAGATGCCTGAGCAGGTCAATCTCCCTGGCGCGACTGAGAAAGTCGAGGAGACATTGTACAGAAGCGCGAGGTTCTCCCGCGATCCGGCGCAGGCGCACATGCTGTATGTTATCACGAACGCGTTTGGTAATTTCGCGAGCGTCGTCGCATACGACACCCTCACCAAGACCGTCACTCACATCACAACGCCTGAACGGCCGGACCTGCATCCGATCCGGGCGATCCCGTGGGAAACCGAGAACCTCCTTGTCACCCCCGCCGCGCTCTTCTTCCTTGCCAATGTCGAGGGCTGGCAGACCATGTACGCAATGCCGCTCCCAGGTGCCACTTCTAATGTCAGTGCTCAGTCACGCGTGGTGTTCGAAGTGCGAATGCGTGACTGGGAAGGTTCGCCCGTCGCGTACGCCACGAACGTGCGGAACGGCAAGCCAAACGAGCTCGTCGTGCAATTCAACTCGTTCCGCATGAACGGCTTCCTCGCCTTGATCGACTTTTCCAGCGTGTTTGAGGTCGGCAACGCACAGCTTGAGCGAGACGAGCAGGGGAATTTGTACTTTCCTGTCACTCCAAGGGCATATCACCAGGCCACGCCGAGTTCACCCCAGTTCCAGGTGCACCCGCCGAAGTTGCTCAAGTTCAAGAGCTTCGATGGGTTGGAGGTGCCGTGTATGTACTATCACCCCAAGGAGGGAAAGACAGCCGTACCAGTGGTAATCAACATTCACGGAGGGCCCGCAAGCCAGAGTACAGCCGAGACAAGAATGTTAGTACCCCTCTTCTCGATTCACTGCAGTTGACCCAGTTGGGATTTTGTCTAGCCCTATTCATGGCTACTTGCTGAACGAGCTTGGCTGTGCCATTATATACCCTAATGTCCGTGGAAGTACTGGATACGGTAAACGTTACTGTGCATTGGATGACGTGTTCAAACGCGAAGACTCAGTCAAGTACGGTCATCCTTTTGGTCATATCTCTCAGCTTCAATTGATAGGATGTGCCTAAGGGATATTGGAGCTCTCTTGGAACACATCGACCAGAATATGAAGACCGAACTCATCGGCTCACGCATAGCCGTCATGGGTGGATCATGTTCGTATTCCCCTCCTCATTCCTTACAACTATTTGATTCTTTTTTCCCACCGTAGATGGCGGGTACATGGTTTATGTGAGACATTTTTCATCCCTCTCACTCGACTGCTGGCTGACAAGACCAACAAATGGGCGCATATATACGTCAGGCCTCCCTCGTGCACTTCTCCTCTAAACTTACATGCGGACTCGCCAACTTTGGCATCGCCCATTGGCCATCTTTCCTCGAGCACACTGCCGATCGGAGACGCGACCAACGGCGTCAAGAATATGGCGACGAGCGGGACCCAGAAGTACGCGCCTTCCTCGAGCGCATCTCGCCGCTGAACAACGCCGAGAAGATCGCGGTGCCCCTGTCGATCGCGCATGGGGAGGAAGACTCGCGCGTGCCCGTTGGCGAGGCGATGCGTTTGTGGGACATAGCGAGCAAGAAAGTCTACATGGAGCTGATGGTGTGCGAGTTGGAGGGCCACGGTACGTTTCTACACCAACTCATAGTATCTGGGGAGGGCGATAACCCGCTCGAAACTGACGCACGTTGATCCTCCCCTTGATTGGGTTCAGGATTCAAGCAGAAGAGTGTGATCGAGTTTACGAACGCCGCCAAGATCCATTTCTTGGAGAGATTTTTGCTGCCAGACGCGAACCCTTCCAATCATTGAGATCAGAAGGGATGCTGCGTCCGTCTCCACGCTCACGGATCTTTTCCTATTATATTTGTACTCTGGGCTCTTGCCTCCATGGGAATGATACCATTTCTTGAGTAGGGATAATCAGATTAGAGCGCTAACGCTCCTATTTGACGTGCTGAGTGGACTCTGATGTCTGTGGAAGCACTGCCAGTGGAGACGCAAAGCTTTACTGTGGTTTGGTTGAGGTCACGCTCAAATGCAAAGACTCAGTCGGGCAACGATGGCATTAACGAGTGAACCCACGGAAACATATGTATTCTTCTTCACAGAATTATCCGTGGGGTGGGCAGCACCGACGCGTCCTGGCCATCGAAGGCAAGACACCCAGTTCTAAACCTCCGGACCTTTTTTAGTTTGGGCTTTTTGTGCGCCTCGCGTCCTCGAGGGGTACGAGTACCAGTCCTGCAGCAACTCGTCAGAACTCCCCGGGCATCTAGACGCGTCGCTGCCAGCCCGAAATACGATCTGAGTAGTGAGTACGTTCACATCTTTTCCCGACCACCCTCCACGACAACCCACGTAACCAAAGTACTTCAAAGTCGAATGGGTCAACGACGGCCCGGGGGTGGCCGAATGGGGGACACACAATATAAACAATATCAAGAACGTTCAAGAATCACTCGAATCAGATTGGTACACTCTTTCCGACCTCCGGGTGAAGGGAGGGACGAACGTCGAAGCTTGAAGTCACTCAGCACACTTTTCCAACCCCCCTCGACACAGTAACCCTCGCGAGCGAAAGTCTTTCAATCATGAGACACGACGCTTGCGCAGTCGCACATGTGTTAGACGGGCTCGATGGAGGAGGGTCGAAGGGAAGACACGATACGACAAAAAGGTGAGTGTGAACGCGGAAGATCGACGCCTCCCCGTGGCCTGCGCGTAGCTGAGTGTTACTCGGATCCACGACCAGGAGGGGAAGACAGAAGAAGGAAGAGGGTGTGGTTTGATGAGGATAGAATGTGAGGACATGGCCACTTTATATACGGTTTCCGGGAGCTCCCTTTAACGTGCGCGACAGTCTCGGCCGACAGGCTCGTGAGCACCAGCGGTCGGTCATCAAACTGAAAATCGGGCGTTGTTGGAATTCATGTCACACAAGTCATGACAAGTACGCGCCCTCTTCGCCACAAGCCACCGCGTCAGATTTTCGTCTAGAAGATTCATGAATATAGACGGGCGGTTATTCTGCCTGTGAGTTCTCCATGTTCAGTCATGCCTCCCAGGAAGAACAGGGTGGAATGTCAAAAGGGAGTCAAACTTCTCCCCACGTCGACGACTGTAGGCTAGAAGAATCCACTTGACATTTAAAACTGACGTGAGAGATATTGCGTATTGAATTCCTGACAACGGACCCGGTCTCGGGGGAGGATCGAGGGAATAAAATTTGAAATACGTTCTCGAGTCGCAGGCCCACGACAGAACGGCGATTTGCGAACAACTATGCGACCTTCGATTCATCAACCCGGGTACCATCCTTCTTCGAGTCGCTATTGGAAAAGCTCCCGTCATCAGAGAGCGTCCCATGCGCGAGAATTGCGTGGTCAAGCATTGTATCGTTGGCAGGGAAAAGTTTAGAAAGAGTGAAGTATACGGTCGATGCCAAGGTAAACTTGCGTGTTAGGATTGAGTGCCATCTCAAGTCTTCGGAAGATGAAAGTGGCACTCACCCCAAGTATGTATGCGATGTCGAAAAGGCGCGTCCCAACACCGACGTGGATGTCAGGGTTAATGCTATTGACGAGCCCGGGCAAAGTCAGTGGCACCGAAACTATCATTGCCACGGCAGCGCGCCAGTTCTGCGAAATCTATAAATGACGGAGCGTACGATTGGCTCTTGGAAAGGCTTACTGCTCCGTATGTATACCTATACCTCCCGTGAGGTCGATACATTGATGGAACGTCGACATGTGTGCGGTGTACAAGCCAGTACTAAGCGAGGACACAATTAGACTTGAAACTTCTAACCAATGATAAGGATGGATAAAGGGAGCAACCGGACTTACGTCAGTAATCATGATCCCAGTGATGGGGCCGAGAAAAACAGTATAACCGCTCATAAAAGATAAGAAGCCCGTTGCACTGGATAAGAGCAAGTGAGGCAGCTGTCGGGGATGTGAGCCGAGAGTATCTGGGACGCACCTCGCAAGTATTTCCCACGGGCAAAGTGCCCATCCTCCGAGGAAAGCGCAGATAACCTGCCCCCGCCGAATGTTGATGTAGCGCGGGCAGAGCGCGGTCATGTCGTTCCCCGCACTTAAGGAGTTGGCCGAGACGTTCGTACCTAATGTACCGAGAGCGAACGCGAATGACGTGAAGAAGGCAGCAGCGCGGTTGTCCCAATGGTCGATGAGGGTGAGTGGGTCCCAAAGAACTTGACCGTAAAGGGTGGTGCCTGCACTAGTAACGACAATACCAATAAAGCTGGCTAATGTGAACGCGATGGGTATTATGATGAATTGGACATATTGTCTGCGAAAATGACGTTCAGGGTTGTAATTAAAAGGGCTGACTTCCAGACATACGCTCTTTCGTTCTTGGCATATCTCTGTTTTTGGCTGTCCCGCATGAGTAGGTGCTAGACGGTATGGGAAGTTGTGGCGCACGGTAAAATCTGGGATGTTAACACCAAGAGTAGCGAAGCTTCCAAGCGCACTGTTGAGTGCGCCAAGCCATGCCCAGGAGAGCTCACTACCACTTAACTCCGCCTTTTGCGAGATGATACCGCTGTTCGGGGGAACTTTGACAAACGCCCAGATAAGAAGGGCTAGCCACGTAGGCGGAACTATGGCCGCCTTCGCTAAGAATAGCCACCGTATCTTTTGCGGAGAAATAAACATAAATGGGAACTGGATCAGCCAATAGAGAAAGTAGCAAATCATCCCTTGGGGATATGTGAGACGTTATCTGGCCTGGTCCTAAGTAGTTGACGCGTACCAGAGGTGCTTATGTGCGCGCTGGGTGGAAGACGGTTTGGAAGATGAGCGATGGATGGCCAAATCGCTTTCAGCATCTGTGATAACGACGATGAGAAGTCCGTGAAGAGTAGCACAAACGGAACCGTACCTGATAAACGCATTCTGAACCAACGGTGGTCTGAATGCCGAACCAGAACATGGCCAACACAACTCGGCTGATGACACTGAAATAGCTCAGCCAGAATCCAAACGAGGAACGATTGAGGACAGGGAAAGGTATGTGAAGCCGAGCACCGACGGTACCATTCAGCACCATAACGATTCCGATCATGGTGTTCCCCAATGCGATCGCAGGCAGTGCTTGCCGCCTACGAGTTTCTTTGCATAAACCATAACACATGGCGCGAAGTACAGAAATCCATACCAGGACAGACCTATAGCAAGCATCGACGATGCCATCGCCCATGTGGCTACGTTCGTAGCGTCCGAGATCCAATACGTAACGTAGTTGAACGTCGTCCATGTCTGCATATTCGGAGGCACGGGATCCATGTCCTTGTTGCTCCAGGCGCTGCTTGGCGCGAAGGTCGATGGCTCCGGCTCGAGTTTCCATGCAGATGGACGAAAAATTTGAGACCAGAACGACAATCTTCTCATGGTATGGATGGGAGGGATAACGAACGAAGGGTACGGAGGCAGGATAGGGTGAGGTGACGCGGCTACTGATCATGAGGTGCATCTAGTTTGACCCTTTTATTATGACCGGTGCTAAGAGAAGGATCGAAGATGTTAAAGACGCGCTTCTAGGGTGGCACGCCTGTACTAGTACTGACCGAGGCTTTCTGATAATAAGCGGATATATGCGGAAATGCAGTCCTATCATCGCCCTTCTCGAGTCGCGTCATACTTTTTTTTAAATCTCCGCATTTGTTGATCGCGATACAAGTACGCACAGGCCCATCGAGGGCTTGGTACCCTACGATCGTCAGTAAACGAGTTTCGGGTGTATAGGTGTTGCGAATTAACAAGGCATATGGAGTAACTTTCTACCTCAGGTAATGGTGCGCCGAGGACCGAGGTTGTTATGCCACAATTCATGACGTCAGACCCGGTGAACCTCGGTGAAAACGTGCTTGAACTCTACTTTTGACACTAGCTATAGGGTGACTGCATGGCAATAATAACCTGCTGTTGATGAATCAAATCTAAGTAACTCAGGCTATCTCTTCAAGATCACTGTTTACTATCATAGTACAAGGCCTCCACAGGGACTATGATTTGGGTGAAAATCTGTGAATCTCTTAACTCTACCAACTACTGATAGCCAACACCCTTCTCTAACTACATAAGCCAGACAGCCACAAATATGGGATCACAACTACATGGACAGCAAACACCTTAGAAAAAATATTAATAAACATGCCATGGAAATCTAAAAACCCTTGTGACTGACCTAAGATTTTCACTTCTACAAGTTTACAGACTAGCTTGTTAGAGTGTTTTGCATTTGTAATCTTGCCCTCTGTACTTGACCTAACTTTTGAAGTGCATATTCTTGCTTTAAACCATCCTTAGAAAGCTTATATAGCCTTAGGGCCTTTTGATATAAAGCTTCAGCTTCCTCAAGTTCATCTAGGCTAGAATGTATGTCTCCAAGCCCCATATACAGTCACTCAAAAAACTGTCCCAATGTTTGGCTGTTTTGGAAAGATTGAGTTGGAATAAATCAAATAAATTATCAAATAATCTGAAAATAAA
>Ga0307512_10005736_pt1 | contig 12811 bp, 13 predicted proteins | sample 14_EM_MG_FD_200267 | JGI IMG/M metagenome (GOLD analysis project Ga0307512, IMG submission 200267) | Populus trichocarpa ectomycorrhiza microbial communities from riparian zone in the Pacific Northwest, United States - 14_EM | ecosystem: Host-associated > Plants > Roots > Unclassified | place... | reverse complement strand
AGTCCAATCCCAAAAAACACCCCCAGATGAATGATGATGTTCCCCCAACCCCCCCTATTTTCTTCTGTGTTGAAACTGTGTACACATCATGCAAAGACAAAGGAAAACAAGAAGTACATTGATAAAAGGTTGGCGATAATGTAGCATCCGCAGCGTTGAAGCTGGTTAGAGTTGAAAGATGAATAAGGAAACAGAGAACCGTCATCAGTTAGCAATGACGCCGTTGGTCTCGCCATTAGCATGTACACCATTGATTTTGCCATTGGTAACGACGCCATTAGTTTCGCCGTTGACCTTAGCGTCGCCATTGATGGTAAGCCCCTTCATGTAGTCGGCCACCTCAAGGGTCTCATCGATATTCTTCACCTCAAGATTGTCGAAGAGTCTGAAGATCGCGCCGGAGCGATGGAAGTCGTTATCAACTATTAAACCAGTTAGCCACCACAAGTAACGGGGGAAAGGTCGCGACATGTACCAATATTGATCAACCACCAAGAATTCATGATGCCCTGTAGCAGATGTCTGCTGACACTGCCATGGTCATAACAATGAGCCCAGTCTTCTCCGAGTCTGTACGCCTCATCCTTCCACGCAAGGAACGAAATCGTCTCTACGATGGTAGGCTGGATGATCTCCTTGCCGGGATAGACACCCCAAGTGACGGCGTTGGGATGGTCAGGCGAGTTTGTCTTGAGGTTTCCTGCCTTATCAACGGCGTAGTAAGTCATATCGGAATCACGCTCAATGTTGGTGATGAGGTCGGACAGGATTTCAGGAGAGACAAAAAGCTCTAGGTAAGACTTCTGGTAGACATATCCGTTGCGAGGACCCCAACCATATACTGGATCCGAAGACTTGACGCCGTTAACGGCCGGTTGGGAGTTAATCGTTAAGAAACCGCGCAAGTTAAGGGAGGTGAGTTCGTCCTTGATCACGTCGACCTCTGCAGTGATGGCAGATTCAGACCAGGGCAGGGTGGGTAATTTCCCGTTCATGTAACGGACAAAGGTATCAGCAATGTCGCGGACGCTCTTGGGCTGGCCGTAGAGTTTAATGTTTAATTCGTTCGACCCACGAAGACCAATTCCATAAGAGTCGACTTCACCAAAGGCGGGAGAGCGGGAATCACCCCAACGGCCGTTAGGAAACTCGTCCCAGTCTTGGGTGCGTTGGACATAGGATGCTTTCCGGTGCTTCCAAAAAATGGGACGGACATTCTCGTCCTTGCGGTTGAATCCAAGGGATGGACGGAAGGGTAGAGGCGGGTGGACTTGATCGAGTGTAGGAATCAGGTTCAACCCTTCCAAAACCATACGGGTGGCAGTTGCTAGGTTCATGGTGTAACTGCAAGTCATTAGCACCATTTCCTTATCATCCCTGCAGAACGGATGGAACATACAAATGAAGCTGGTAAATTCCCGCGTCAATAATCTTCTGGCACATTTCCACGACAAGGTCTCTCCCGATCGCTCTGGCAGCAACATCATCGTTCTTAACGGGTTCTAGAAGCTCGAGCCATCGAGGCGGGACGTGGCACTTTGTCCATTTCGCACGTCTCATGAATGCGGCATAGGTGTGGATCGGCATAATACCAGGAATGATGGGAACAGTAATCCCAATGTCCCTGCACTTCTGTACCCAGTTGAGAAAGATTTCCACGTCATAAAACATTTGAGTAATGATAAAGGTTGCACCGGCGTCAACCTTTTCCTTCAAATGCTGCAGGAGCAATTCTGGTGGGGTATCTTCTTCGCAGCCCTCCGGATATCCGGCGACACAAATGTCAAAGTAGTTTCCATAGGTATTGCGGATATGCTTGACGAGATCTTTGGCATAGCGAAAACCGTTGGGGTCGGCCTCCCATTTCTCGTTCTCTCGAGGGGGGTCACCACGAAGCGCCAGGATATTTGTGCAACCAGCCTTATATGCTTCTTTCAGCGCTTCATCGACCTTCTCCTTTGGCATACCAGTACATGTGAGATGCATGCACGTCTCTAGGCCATAGACGGATTGAGCAACATTGACCATTTCACAAGTAAGGTTGGAGAGGCGGCCGCCGGCATTCCATGTAATGTCGATAAACTGAGGCCCAAGGGCGTGCATACGGTCCATGCCTGTTTCAGTTAGTGATTTAAAAACTACGGGCAGTACGCCGGCGGGGGGAACAAACGGTCGTAAAGATTTTGGACACCCTACACGATTAAGTCAGCCTGTAAAGAGAGTAGTGTTAAAGTGGAAACCACGCACCTGACCCGTCTTAGGGGGATAGAATTCGAACGAGAACACGGGCTTCTTGAGCCGGTTGCTCTCTGCGAGCTTGGTACTGATGTGAACCATGACGCCGGATAGGACTGATTGGTATACGAGCTGAAAGATCTAGTTCAATACAGTACTAATGGAGTGGGCACAAAGTAGAAGAAGTTGGGACGACTTTTATGAACAGTTGGCAAGTGTGGAGGAAGTGGTGGTTGTAGCGACGGCAGACAATTTGCGTAATATGTAGGTGCGAGGTGACAACAAACCTACAGACAGCAATCAATGTAAGTAAAAGACGGATAGCAGCAGCAGTCGGGAGGGGGGCATAGGTAGTTGAATTGAGTTTGACTTGAACTGGGTTGAATTGAATAACTGGAGCGAACGGAGAGGACAGTTTTACTGACCTGGATTGACAGAAAAAAAGACAGCGGTTTTCCCCAAATGACCTAGGAGATTCCTTCACAACACAAACCAGCAGGTAAAGTAGCAGAGTGCATGCACCGGCAAGCTGGCAGGATTGCAATAGAGTGAGGCAGAATGCGGGGTTGTGTGCTGAGGGTTTGGCTGGTTTCTTTGAAGTGGAGAGAGAGAATGAGCAAGCGAGGCGCGGGAAGGTTTGGAAGAAAAAAAAAGCCAGTTACCGCCTCGGTCGCTTCCATTACCTTCTGCAAAAACCCCACGCTAACCCCTGACGAACGAAGCAAGGGGACTCTTGCGCACGAAGCCAATCAGATCGGAGCACCGTTGGAAAGAATCAGTCAGCCAATTTTGTCCTTGATCGTGAAATTCGTGTCAGACGTAGCAGCAGTCGACCGCCACTACTCTGCCACCATTAAAGCCTCTGTTTCCCTTCTAGCAAGAATCGGCTTTGTTGATGATCTCATGTTCTTCCGGTATCTGGAGAGTCGGCAAGCTCCGCGACATGTGGTTTAGCGACAACGCCACATTCAACGTGTGGATGGTGGAACTGTGCAGTAGCTTCCCTTGCTGAGACAGCATATGGCTCGACTACCAAGACAAGCCACTACAGCGCTGCCGTCGACGGCCACGGCACACAGTTCGGTCGGCAGCTCACTCTGAGTACCGCCTTGCAACTGGTGGCACGGCATGCCGTCCGCGGCACCGACCGCATCAGCGATTACCATGCTCCCAGTCGGTCCCTTCCACCCTACACTAAAAAGGATATCTTACACCCTAATGGATACATGGATAGTGCAGTACTCATCGCTGTTTGCTTCGATATTGGTCAGCTGCAGCCGGGGTGGGTCATAGGGCGCCGCCCGAAAAGCGGTCGAGCGAGTTACTATGTTTACATCAGCACGGTTATCTATAGGCTCCCAGGCTCTTGTCATTCGGGGCTGGGTTTTGTATCTGGCAACTAGGAGTTCATCAGAGTCTCTGGAACCACATGGAACAGGGTAGGCTGGCATACCCATTTGCCTGAACTGTGTGCCTCCTTACCTGGGGGTGTCGTCTACATCACCATGTGGAAGAGAAAGAGAAAGAGAAAGAGAAAGAAGTCCAATCACTAAAGATACAAGCATACAAATATCCTCTAACCGAGCCAACACGTATCTAACTAACTCTCCGTCTAGCTCAAGACCTTGCACGCTTCCTCTAAGGAGGCAGTGATGATACCAAAGCCCTGGCCAAAGACGATTGATTCGTCCGCGGCGCCATTCACACCCAATTTGTTGACTATTTACAAGATTCGTTGGGCAAGAATTACCAATATTCTTTCCGGGGCACCAACCTCCTAAACCCCGACAAACTGTCTCAATTTCTTCAGTTCCTGGATAACAGTCTCATGGAATTCTTTCAGCAGCAGACGATGACGAGGGGTTGATTGTTGTAGCTTTGGAGTGAATTGGAGGAGAGTGAACAGTGGTTACGAGCTTCTTCCCTGGAATTAACTCTTTGTTGCCTGGCCCTGGCTCTGACAAGCTGGAACAATCTTCTGAATTCCTAGATAGAATTCTCCTAGCGGCAAACGTTGACAAGGGGTTGATATATATGGTTGGAATGTGGAGATTGTAGGAGCGAGGTCCGTAGATCTCCGCTTCCTTCCAACTCCAAATCGCTGCCCAAACAGTCGCCCTCATTCCCAAACAGTACCGCACCTCGGCAGATTGCTATTCTTTGTTGTCTAGGACCTCTCCTTCCGCAACCAACTGTCTGGGAGGCTTGCCAGTCTGGTACTGGGGATATAATGGCTAAGTTGATGAGCCCTTGAGCCGGACTAAAGGAGAACCATAGGCCAGTGAGGTCTGTTAGGAATTACCACCAGCATCTACAGGAACCCATAGATATCTGTCGGTTGCCATGTAGACATCTGTAGGTGCCAGGCAGTATTCATGATATCTGGAGACAATGTCCTTTCATTTATTTGAATGATTGTGTTGTGGTTGTCAATCGTGCATCGTCTCCACTCGTAGGAAAGAGAGAGAATGACTGGGCCCACTCACCGCGATCAAATTGTGCGGCGATATTTCCACTCTCCGGATAGAGGTCGCGGAAGGGAAAGGTCCCCGCAATGCCCACTGTGTAATATCCATTAGTACTAGCTGTGTCTGATATAGTAGACAATCCTTCAGGCCTGCAGAGAGTGTTCATAAACGGCCAGGCTGCCTGACTTGGCCGTGTCGAGTCAAACTTCCGAATTTATTGTTGGGCCTCTTAGAAAACTGCTTGCAGGTATCCACAGATCCGTCGGATCCAGAAAGCCAACCTTGACATAGATATGTCGACAGATCAGGCAGACCGATGCCCAAACTGACCACTTGAGAACACTGCTTTGAGGGGAACTCGACAGGTTGCTGTTCTATCTCCTCGAGCAGTGGCGGTAGCGGGAGGAGCACTACGTGAGATCTCCTGACTCTTTCTCAGATTGTAAAATTTAGCAGATGATTCTCCCATTAGTCCGGGTGATACCTCAAATAAGGTGATTGCTTCTGTGTCGGTTAGCTGTCAGATGAGTTCTTCCTACACAAGAAGTTTTTGAGGGAGAGAAGCAAGACAAAATCTAGTCATCTACTTATTATGCAAACGCTCGTCTGCTCTGGCTCTCGGCATGTCGAAGAACCCTAATGGTGCGCTTGGACGATACGATTCGGGCACGGACGATGCACTCTCAAGAATTGTGCATGCGTGAATCGAGCTAACGGTCGTTGCCAGATTTTCACCCATGTCGATCTGCATCAGGACGACCACAACCAACTCTAGCGCCGCCTGCGTTTGCCCGAAATGGGTGCGGGGAGATGACGCAATTTCGGAAGCACGCAATCTCGCTCAACGCCAAAAGGGGCAGTTCGAAAGACGATCATACGATAGCACTCGGGTACCAGTCTTTGTGCGAATCATCTTGCTGGTGAACTCGTAAGTACACCCGTTAGCCCCATCTATACATCCACCATGACCCTCTCCGCACTGATCTGGTATTCAAAGACCACCCTCACAATTATATTGTGGTCCTTCCTCATCGCAAAATATACCAGGTTATGATCAGAGCCAACATTCATTGCTGCTCCTCACCTCAACTCCTCACAACCTCCACATAACCAATTCTCGCAGCCGCCTCAAACCAATTCATGCTGGCGCAGCTTCCCATCTTTAAAACCTCCCTCACAGCCTCTACATGTCACAGAACAAGCCACGTGCGATCCGCTCCCTCACATGTCGGTAAACAAGCCGTATCCACCTCTGTTCCGCATCCAAAAGTACCCTGAAAATCTCGATATCCCCCAACTCCCATGCCGTAAACTACGCAGTGAACCGCGAGGCACTGGCCAGGCTCAAGGTTCCCATAGATCCACTTCCAATCCCCCCGCATATCCTGCCTACACAGCATATTCAAGCAGGCTCTTTGTTGCGGTTAAAGCCACAAGCTAGTTGATACAGGTATCAGCTATGCCGCACGAGCCCGCAATCGCAATGAAACAATGTTGCCTTAACGACACCCCAGAATGCAAAGAACCGACAGGTGAAACACGTTGATCTTGAACATATCCTTGACTTGTTTTGTTTCATTTCGAATACCATGGTGGCTGGGGCTCAAGGTATCATATCACTATAAGAACCCTCCCCTCCGATCAGTCATTCCATTCTCCTAAAATCTCAAAGCAACCTCTATACATCCACAATGGTTATATTCTGGCTCATCTGCTGCCAATGCCCAAACAACAACCCTCCCGTCGAAACTCTCTACGAGTTCGGCAGGTCTTGTCCCAAGTGCCTCCACATGCCAATAAAGCACGCGAACTCTATAAACCATTGCTGTCCTCTGCTCTCTCCGCTAGCCCTGCCCCACTGCCCAGTCCAGTAGATAGTGCTTGGTGTTGTGCACGAGACGTCCCGGGACCAAATCTTTGCAACAAAGTCCCGGGACAAGGGACGTCCTGTCAAATTTAGCCGGTGAATTTGGTCCCGGGGAGTCTCGTGCACAACACTGACTAATAGTGCTGGAGATAATATGGAGGAAAGGGATTATTGTTTTGTCGCCGGTGAATAGGCTCTTTATTTTTTGGTGGGTTTCATTGAGAAGTACGTACAGTTGCGTAAATAAGGCATGCATATCTACTTAAGTAGTACAGCTGTGTCAATCTCACAGATTGGGCGTAAACGTAATGCCGGGCAATATACAGCAGTTATAGTTTCCTTGGTTGATAGAGGCGCCTAAAGGTTTCAATTCCCCGGGGATAGTCTTGTTCGTGGGTTCTGGCCACTTGGGTTGCTTTTGCCTAGGAAACGAATCCAAACCCAGGGAAAACGCAACCACCACTACTAACAATCCACTAGATTACTCATAATACATCTGAATAACGGCAGGAATATGCTCTATTTGGTCGTACTTGTTCTTTCAAACCCGTCCAAACCCGACTCTGTTAACAAGTGGGCGCGCCTGAATGCGGGCAGATCATAGTCCTTAGCCGGCAGCGTGTTTCTCCACCACCACCTCTGAATACAATTGCTGTTCTCACCGTCAGGCATGCTCGTGAGTCTACTCTTACTAATAGTGCTTGGCACGTCTTGGGTAGTGTTATTGTCGATGTAATCATGTATCATTCCGTAGTTTCTAGATCTAAAGACTGGTCTAGGTTATGGTCGATAAAAAGTAACTCCTCCGGGTGGGCTTGAACCACCAACCTCCCGATTGCACATATGTTTTTTAACAGTCGGACGCGCTAGCCAATTGCGCCACGGGGGATGTTAGTGACGGGAACCTCCGGAAGTTCTGTCAACTCTTATGGCTCAGCCTAAATGTCAGTATTCCTTCCTACGAACGGCGAGAAGAGCCAGGTGTCATATCACTTGACAGGATTCGGCCAGTACGCGGACAAAGTGAGAACAAATCTAGAGCAGTGTTGTGCGTGAGCAAATGTGATACACACAAGCCCAACCGGATATAATGCAAGTTTTTATGCTCGTCTCTTCAATGTTTGAGCTGCCAGCTACCTGATGGCATCCAGCCTGTCTTCGAGTGTTGTACTGTATAGTACATGTGTGATTCGATATGCTTACTAGGTACCTCTCAAGATTCATAAACAATATCAGGGGATAAAATGAGGCTCGGAAGTAGCCTAACGCATTCGAATAACAAGCACAATGCACAAACCGGTACAAGAATTTGATGCCTTTCTGTCACGTGCCCGAACCCGGTGCTTGGCCTTCATACTGACCCGGAATGATGTCTACCCAGTAACTGGACCCTTCTCACTCTACGCGAAAGGTAAGGTGAGTACTTTTTCACCAATCGGGCACAGCCTTAATCTCCTCGTCTTCAAATTCATGGGTCGCTAGCGTAAGTTCACCATTATAAATACTCCTCTCTTCCCTTCCTTCTGCTCTAAACTTCACTACCAATATTCTACACCAGTTATCTGGTATACCTTCCTTCTCTCATTCTAATATGATGATACCCTTGCTAACTTCCTTCAGTCATAGACCGTTGCACTCAACTACCAACCGACACAGAAGACGGTCTTCCAGATGCAGATCCGTCGGGGAGGATGATGACGGGGATTTCCATACTCGTCGCTACAACCGAGGAGTAAGGTTTATCAGTCACAATCTTAGAGATGTGGAGGAGGATAGTCTCAGTTAACTGCTAAGGCAACAAGCGCTCCGCAGGTCGTTGCCTTAGCGTCTGATCGAGACTATGAGGAGTGGAACTAGCTCTCTAATGCAGATCGTGTAAATTACAGGGTACCAGTCCCGGGTGGGGGAGGAGATCGGTCAGCGGGGTGGTCGGTGGGGTCGGCGCAGACCATTAGGCCTCAGGGAAGAACGCGGTACCGCCAGGTCGACTACATCGCCTAGGAACTACCTCGGTACTCCACTCTAACGCCCCCGCCCCCAGCCAGCCGCAAAGAACGAGCGCCCGCCAGACCCAGCCGAAGACCTCTCGCCTGTAGGGCCCCCTGACTAGAGCAAAGAATACCATCTGCCACCATAGGCCGCCCTCAAGTAGATACCTAGTATGAGAATCACGATAGAATCCCCGCTGACTACGTGATAGCTAGGACTCGAATGTTTTATTAGCATGGCTAAAATTTCTGTAGAGGATTATAGTACTGACAAGGTCTAACGCGATTTTATCTGGGTGCTGGTACTAAGGTTTAAATGACTCGGATTGAGGTCCGGCAATGGTGAGGAAAGGGAAGGGGTCGGGTTCCATAGGCATAAAAGCTGATTCTCGTTTTATGGTACGGACAACACGTTTTTTGATGGTAATGCTTTTATTGCATTTATGGCTTTTTGGTTGCTGAGTGCTATTTTAAGATTTTAAGGTGAGCTTTTACCGTCTCGAAGGCAGTACCGACCTGAGGGAGACAGTTCTTCTGCGATGGCGTTGTCGGGTTGTCCGGGCCGCTCAGACTGGTGAGTGCACAGATGAAGGGTCCGGATAAATAGTGCTCGATGCCGTGTTGATAGATTGATGTCGACGCAATTAAGCTGCACGGAAGGTGTTGTCAGACCACGCTCACAGATATCGATTACCGATTGTTAAAGATCGTGACCTGCTCTCGTTCCTATATTTCCTCGTTGCTCGCAAGTTCAGGCGTCGGCAATTCCAAAGTAGTCGTGCGTGCAGATAGTTGACATGGGCACAACCGCGCCCTCCAAAAGAAGGCTCACATAAAGTCCTCCTGCCCTTATTCTCTCAATACCATATACCATCACTCGCCGCCGCAGCCGCAGCCGCCGCAGAAGAACTCTCCCGAGTCATACACACCTCCGACAACACACCACACCACCTTTTAGTTTTGCCAAGACCGATTTTATCCAATCAATTTTGACATCGCGAGAAAATTTTTGCTTCGGTTTTCAGTTGAACGAACTTCAACCGCCTAGAAGTAGCAACGATGAGCCTCTTCGGAGCCAGAAAGTCAGCAACCTCGCTCAAGGATAGCTTGGCGAGAGCAAAAGAGAATTTGCAGCAAAGGGAGACCATGTCACCTTCGGTTGTAAGCGAAGAAAGCAGCCACATCGGTGGCCTACTCGATAAGATTACCGGACCAGTTACGGTGTCTGAGGAAGATGGAGCTACTAATTCAGAGGTAGCCCGTGAGGAGAAGGAATTTTTTGGAACGGCAGAGTACGAGAGACCTAGGGCCGAAGAGAAAAATGATGAGTTCGAGTACGGAGTTCAAAAAGCCCGGATCGAAGATGAGTTGAGGAGAGCCGAGGACAGTCAGGCAACTCCCAGAGTGGGAACGGAACAACTTCCCAGCATGAGAGAGTACTCCGACCTGACAGGAAAAACTGGAGTTACTGGAATCACAAGATACGACGGCGACGACTCTTCGGAATTGTCACCACCACCAACTACGAGCTATGGGGGAAGCGAAATTTCCTTCCCATCGCAAACACCGAAGGAGAGAGGCCCATCCTCCCGCCCATCCACGAACTATGAGGGAAGCCTTTTGGGCCTACCTCTAAGCGCTTTGAACGCCCTTACGGAGAATCCTTTTTCGACTCCTAGGGCGAGTGCTGGAATAATTGCGCGCAGGTATATTCAGTCGGAGGAAAATGCCACACAAGACGCCGAAGAGGAGGGGGGAATGGAAGAGACCCGGAAAGTCTACACACCCATTCCGAGAAAATTCGATGTCAGCGATAGTAGCGACAACGAGGATGATTTGATGACGGAGGTGGAGTGGAGGGATGAGTTGCCCTACATGACACCAACAAAGAAGGGAAAAAAGCGCAATAAGGGGAAGGGGGTTAGGAGGCCGACAACACCTGAACGACCAATCCCAAATATGCCGCAGACGCCAAGCAGGAACAAGTTGGAATCCGATTGGGCCAAGCCTGCAGAGACGTTGACGAATGAGAATGGGCCAGTTAATCTGGAAGCTTTTGTTGGTGAGTATCTTCGGAACACTAACGGGTTGAGGGATTTTATGGCCACAAATCAGCTGCATGATGAGCGATATGATGAGTGGTGCCTAAAGCAGGCGGAGTATGGCGGCAAGACAGAATCATACGGATGCGGGGGTCACTTCCATTCATAGGACATCGGAGAAGATTTTGACCGAGGTTGAGTTGAGTAGGGAGTATGATGAGGAGAGGGGGGAGAAACTCGATCAGAGGTTGGAAAAAATGGAGAGAAAGGTGGCCAAGTTAGCTCCGGTTAACATGGCTAAAACAATTGAAAATGCAATGAGTGCTTGCATGGAAAAGATGGTTGATCAATTGACCGATAGGGTGGTCAAGAGATTTGAGGATATGGCTGAAGAGAGTCGAAAAAAGGAGGAAATTCGAGGGGGGAAACAGGTAGAAGCCACCCCTGAGAAAGATGATATGAGTGATGTTGAGTTTGAACCCGGGGCAACTTTTTCGGAGGAGGAGAATAGGAAAGTTGATAGGGTTATTGAACAAATGCAGGTGGAGGAGCAGGAGCTGGAGGCATCGAAGCATGCTCCGGTTATCCCACCAGGAGAGAAAAAGCAGGAGTTCCCAAGGTTCACTCCAAGTGGACAGGTTACGATTGCAAAAAGGCCGGTAGTACCAGCAGTACCGGAACAAAAGAAGAAGGAGGTGAAAAAACCGGAGGTGAAGGAAGCACCGAAGGGACCAAAGGCTGGGGTTAAGAAGCCGGAGGTTAAGAAACCAGGACAACAACAACCGGCAAAAAAGCCGGAAGAAAAGAAGAAGGAGACGTGGGCACAGAGAGCGGCCGCGCCACCACCACCAAAGAAACAACCCGAACAGCGACAACAACAACAACAGCAATCGGGACAGCAGCAGAAGAAGAAGGGGGATGGTTTTGTTGAAGTGACGAGACAGAAAAAGAAGGAAGAGATGAAGCCGGTCCCCCCAGGACAAAATTCGATGGAGAAGAGGAGGGTCACCTTTAAGAGGGATAATGGCCTACCACTTTCTCAGAAGAAAGATTTGGATATTTCGTCGGAAGTGAATAGAGCACTTTTTGAGGCAAAGGTCCCACATTATGTTCGCATCCAGGGAGTTACAAAGAACACCCGAGGATGCCTGTCGACGATTACGACTCCTGGAGCAACAGCTGAAATGTTGATTCGGTACAGGGAAATTGTGATCAAAGCCGCGAGGAAGGTGGACGCAGGAATTGTGGACATCGAGACAAATGAACTCTGGGAGAGAGTAAAAATGCACGGCGTCAATTTTGATAGGTATTTGGGAAAGAAGACCGGGGGAGGACTTGAAAAATTGAGGCAGGAATTGCAGGCTGAGAACGAGGGGGTGGTGTTGCCCCTCGCCATCAACTGGATCGGAGGACCGAAGGATGTGCAGAAGAAGAAGGCGGAAGGAAAGAAAGCATCTTCGGTTGTGTTTGCGGTCAAGGGAAGTAAAATGGCCGAAAAAGTTTTGACGGGAGGTTTGAGGGCGGCAGGAGTGAAATATGATGTGGAAAAGTTCATGAATGCCGGACCAGATTCCTTTTGTGGAGTATGCAGCAGATGGGGACATGTTGAATCGAAATGTGGATCTTTGAAGATGCCGGCGTGCATGTTGTGCGCGGGGAGACATCTAACGAAAGATCATAAGTGCAACGTGGTAGGTTGCAAGGCTAATGCAGGACAGAACTGCGCCCATAATGTCGACAAATGCGTCAACTGCAAGGGAAATCATATCGCGAAGGCTAACTGTTGTGTTAAGAAGCAGGAGGCTATTAAAGTTGCGAGAGAAGAAAGACGTACCTGGAAGGAGAGAGAGGGGGAACGTCGAAATATTACAACCGACCAACAAAAGGAACCGGATCGTACAGAGGATGGGGGACCATCGACTGCAGACGTGGAAAAGAAAGCTCAGGATGATGAGCAAATTGAAAAGGAGCCGGAAGTCCAAGTCGTATTGACACAAGAGACCGAAGGACAATCTTCTAACGCAGGGACCCAAGAAACCCCCATGAAGTCATGGTGAAATGCGTAATGCATAACTGTGGGAGGGGTTACGAGGCAACTATGGGAGTGTTGGAAACAGGAATTGTTTGGGGGGCTGATGTTGTGATGTTGCAAGAACCGTATGTGGAGAGAGAAGGATACAACATCAGTCACCCAGGATATAGATTGGTCAG
>Ga0307512_10005735_pt1 | contig 12813 bp, 5 predicted proteins | sample 14_EM_MG_FD_200267 | JGI IMG/M metagenome (GOLD analysis project Ga0307512, IMG submission 200267) | Populus trichocarpa ectomycorrhiza microbial communities from riparian zone in the Pacific Northwest, United States - 14_EM | ecosystem: Host-associated > Plants > Roots > Unclassified | place... | reverse complement strand
GTCGACGCCCAGGTCGGCGAGGTAGGGCAATCTCGACCGTACGCCCGCGAGGTCCCCGGTGCCGTCGCCGTCGCCGTCGGCGAAGCTGCGCGGGTACACCTGGTAGATGGCGGCACCGCGCCACCAGTCGTCGGTGTGGCCGTGGGTCGTACCGGGCTCAGGGGCTGCCACGTGTCGGTCCTTTCGGGGCAGGGGTGGTTCTCCGCCGCCGCCCCGGACAGCGAGGCGTCGGGAACGGGGCGGCGGCGAAGGATCGGTGGGGGCACCTGCGTGGTGTTCGCTGTGGGAGGCGCCCGGACTTGCGCGGGTGGTGCCTGGACCGCGTGTGCTCGGTCAGCCCTTGAGGCCGCCCGCCGTCAGTCCGCTCATGATGTTGCGCTGGAAGACGAGGAAGAGGATGAGTGTGGGCAGGGACGCGATGGTCAGCGAGGCGATCAGCACGTTCTCGGGCACGCTGGTGGCGAGCGAGTAGATGCCGACGGCGAGGGTCTGCTTCGACGGGTCGGGCAGGACCAGCATCGGCCAGAGGAAGTCCTTCCAGACGCCGACGACGGCGAAGATGGACACCACTCCGAGGATGGGCCGGGAGACCGGCAGCACGATGGACCACAGGGTGCGCAGGGAGCCGGCGCCGTCCATGGAGGCCGCGTCGAGCAGTTCCTTGGGGATCGAGTCGAAGAACCGCTTGAGCAGGAAGATGTTGAAGGCGTTGGTGACCGACGGGAGCCAGATCGCCCAGGGCGAGTTGAGCAGGTTGCGTTGGACGATGGGCACGTCGAGCGCGGTGAGGTACTGCGGTACGACGAGGACGGTCGCCGGGATCATGAGGGTGGCGAGCATCAGGCCCAGGATCATCTTGCCGAGGACGGGCCGCAGTTTGGACAGCGAGTAGGCGGCGGCGACGTCGAGCACCAGTTGGAAGGCGAGCGCGCCGAAGGCGTAGTAGAGGGTGTTCAGCAGGAGTTTGGCCAGATCCATCACCTCCCAGGCCCGCTTGTAGTTCTCCGCGTGGACGGAGCCGGGCACCCAGGTGGGCGGGGTCTGGACGGCTTCCTGGGTGGTCTTGAGTCCGCTGGACACCATCCAGTACAGCGGGCCGAGGAAGGCCAGCGTGAACAGGACGACGACGAGGGCGAAGCACACCCAGTACAGGGCCTTGCCGCGCGGTCGGGCCAGTTGGGCGGGTGAGATGAGCGTGCGAGTGGACATGTCCGTGTCTCCCCCGGTCCTAGTCCTGGTCGGCGCGGTTGAGTTTGGTGTACACGGCTGAGAAGCCGGCCAGCAGGACGAGCAGCAGCAGGCCGAGCGCCGCCGCGGCGCCGTAGTTGTTGAAGTTGAAGGCGTACTGGTAGATCAGGTACACGACGGTGGTGGTCGACCCCTCGGGTCCGGCTCCGCCGGTGAGCAGGAACGGCTCGATGAAGACCTGCATGGTGGCGATGATCTGCATGAGGAGCATCAGCAGCAGGATGAGCCTGGTCTGCGGCACGGTGACGTGCCACACCTTGCGGAGCAGTCCGGCGCCGTCGAGTTCGGCGGCCTCGTACAGCTCGCCCGGTACGCCCTGGAGGGCGGCCAGATAGATCAGGGTCGCGCCGCCCATGTTCATCCAGGTCGAGGCGACGACCACGGAGAGCATCGCGGTGTCCGGGTCCTGGAGCCATTGCTGGGCGGGGACGCCGAAGACGCCGAGTATCTCGTTGAACATGCCGTACCCGGGGTCGTACAGGTACTTGAAGAGCAGGACCGACGCGGTCGGCGGGAGCATCACCGGCAGGTAGACCAGCAGCCTCAAGTAGCCCTGGCCGTGCCGGAATTCGTTGATGACCAGGGCGGTGAGGAAGGGTACGACGAAGCCGAGGACCAGCGCCAGCACGGTGAACCACAGGGTGTTGCGCCAGGCCTGGCCGAAGGCCGGGTCGTTCCAGACGGTGACGAAGTTGTCCCAGCCCACCCAGCTGACGCGGCCGTCCTCGGTCTTCTGGAAGGCGAGGAGGAACTCCCGGACGATCGGATACCAGGAGAAGAAGGCGAAGCAGAGCACCGCTCCGATGAGGAAGCCGTGGGCGGTGATGTTGCGACGCAGGTTCTTGCCGAACTCGCTGTCGGGGAGGCGCGGGGCACCGGCGCGGGGCCTGCGGGGGCGGCGGTCCTTGACCGCCGGGTCCTTGGTGAGCATGGGGGCCGACATGGTCGCTCCTTGACGTGCTGCGGTGCCGCCGGACGGATCGGGTCCGGGCACAGGCCGTGGGAGGTCGGGCTCTCGCCGGAGCCGCCGGTGAACGGCGGCGCGCGGGCGGGCCGGGCGGCGGTGACACCGCCCGGCCGCCGCGTGGTCACTGGGTGGCGAGGACCTTGTTGACCTGGGACTCGGCGGTGGACAGGAGCTTGTCGATGTCGGCGTCCTTGTTGGTGAGGATGCCCGACATGACGTTGTCGAGGACCTTGTAGATCTCCTGGGCCTTCGGCGGTTCGGCCTTGCCCGGGACCGGGTTGTCGGTGAACGCCTTGAAGTTCTCCACCGGCATGGTGGCGAACTCCTTGCGGGCGGCGTCGTCCTTGGTCTTGGAGCCGTTCAGCCACAGGTTCGGCTGCGGGAGCCCCACGGGCAGAGCGTCAGCCTTGGACCGCTTCCAGTCGTACTGGCCCTTGCCGACCGTGGTGAACTTGAAGTTCAGCCAGGCAATGGAGGCCTTGACCTTGTCGGCCGAAATACCCTGCTTGATCATGTAGTTGTTGCCGCCGGCGAGGGTGTTCTCACCACCGGGGATCGGCCCCATGCCGAAGTTCTCGTACTTGGCGCCGAGTTGCTGGACCATGTACGTGACGTCGTCGGGCGCGGCGAGGAACATGCCCAGCTTGTCGGTGGCGATCTGCTTCTGGAGGTCGCCCCACTTCAGCAGTTGGGTCTTGCCCATGGAGTCGTCGTCCCAGCGCATGGCGTGGAGGTTCTCGGCGACCTGTTTGCCGGTCGCGTCGTTGAAGGCGGCCTTCTTCCCACTGGCGTCGACGACATCGCCCCCGAGGCTGTACATCTGTGCGGTGAAGTGCCAGCCACCTGTGTTGGCCGCGCTGTACTCGCCGAATCCGGCGACACCGCCGCCGAGGTCCGCGATCTTCTTGGCCGCGGTACGGACTTCCTCCCACGTCGTCGGCGGGGTGTCCGGGTCGAGACCGGCCTCGGAGAAGAGCTTGCGGTTGATCAGCAGGCCCATCCGGTAGTTGCTGGTGGGCAGGCCGTAGAGCTTGCCGTCCTTCTTCAACGAGCTGAGGACGTCGGGGTCGATGTCCTTGAGCAGCGGGACGCTCTTGTCGTTGACGTACGCGGTGATGTCCTGGGCGCCGTCGTTGTCGAGGACCTGAGGCAGGTCGGTGAAGTAGGTGTAGAACACGTCGGGTTGGGACTTCGCCTTGAGCATCGCGGTGAAGCGCGGGGGCTCCAGACACTGGCCCGGCGTGGAGCGCCCGTTGATGGTGACGTTGGGGTACTTCTTGTTGAACTCCTTGACGTCCTCGTTCCACTGCCTGAGCTCGGCCGCCTTCGCCGCGGGGGGCATGCAGTCGATGGTGATGGACACCTTGGTCTTCGGGTCCAGCGGTGCGGCGGGGTCGGCTTTCGCACTGTTGCCGGAGCCGTTGTCGCCGTCGTCGTCGCTGCTGCTCGTGCCGCAGGCGGCGAGTGCGGTCAGCGTGAGCGCGGAGGCAAGGGTGACCGCGCCGGCGCGGCTGGTGCGGCGGAACCGAGCTCTTCTCATGGGTGGTCCCCTTCGGGCATGAACGTGGAAGGCGCCCTCATCGCCGGTGCGATGTGGGGCGCCGCACACTCAACCACCACGAACAAGTGACCGCAATATCGCGCGCAGGTTTCGTAAATGTTTGACAGAAGGACGTATACGGCTGATCTCGGAGAGGCGTGTGCACGCAAGCCGAAGCGCGGTGAGGCCGGGTCCGCCTCACCGCGCTTCGGTCGTACGGACTAGGGCCGAGGGGCCTGCGTCGTCGAGCCGCGGACCACCAGCTCCGGCTCGAACAGGAGCTCACCGGGCTGGACTTCGGCGCCCTGGATCTGGGCGCACAGCAGGTCCACGGCGGCCCGCCCCATGGCCTCGACAGGCTGGCGAACCGTGGTCAACGGGGGTTCGGTGCAGTTCATGAAGGCCGAGTCGTCGAAGCCGACGACCGAGACCTGCTCGGGCACCGCGAGGCCGCGTCGGCGGGCGGCGCGGATGGCTCCGAGCGCGAGCGGGTCGCTGGCGCAGACGACGCCGGTGACACCGCGCTCCAGCAGGCGGGTGGTCGCCGCCTGGCCGCCCTCCAGGGAGAACATCGACCGCTCCACGTACGCGTCGGGCAGGGACCCGCCGGCCGCCTCCGCGGCAGCCCGGGCGGCGGCCAGCTTGCGCCGGGAGGGGATGTGGTCACCCGGGCCGAGGACCACGCCGATGCGCTCGTGCCCCAGCAGGGTGAGGTGGCGCCAGGCCTGCTCGACCGCGACGGCGTCGTCGCAGGAGACGCACGGGAAGTCGAGCCCCTCGATGGCGGCGTTGATCAGCACGACCGGGATGCGGCGTTCCGCGAGCTGCCGGTAGTGGTCGTGCGGCGCGTCCGCCTGGGCGAACAGGCCACCGCCGGCGAACACCACGCCGGAGACGTGCTGTTGGAGCAGCAGCTCGACGTAGTCCGCCTCGGAGACTCCGCCCTTGGTCTGGGTGCACAGCACCGGGGTGAGCCCCTGCTGGGCCAGCGCACCGCCGATGACTTCGGCGAACAGGGGGAAGATCGGGTTCTGCAGTTCGGGCAGGACCAGGCCGACCAGACGCGCGCGCTCGCCGCGCAGCTGGGTGGGACGCTCGTAGCCGAGAACGTCCAGCGCGGTGAGCACGGACTGCCGGGTACTGTCCGACACCCCAGGCTTGCCGTTGAGGACCCGGCTGACCGTGGCCTCGCTGACTCCAACCTTCTTGGCTACCTGAGCAAGTCGTCGCGTCATGAGCGCAAGGCTAGCGCAAGCCGCGCAAACGGCTTGCGCCAGCCTTGTGGCCTCCCTTCGGTACGCGTCAGGGATTGATGTTGATCTTGAAGGTGGAGGTGGTGTTGCGGACGTCCACGGCGTTGCCGTTGAACCGCAGGCCGTTGAAGGTGACCTCACCGACCGCCGGGCCCTGACCCGGTTCCGGCAGCTCGTTGGCCCAGAGCCCGAAGCCCGACTTCGCGTCGTAGGCGTCCCCGCTCTTGCGGGCGCCCGTCACGGAGATGTCGGTCAGGATCGTGTCCTTGATCGGGTTCACCGGCTGCCCGCCCAGGTACTGGGTCTGGAACATGATCCCGTGATAGGTCGGATCCACGATGTCCACGTCGTTGACGCGGATGCCCTGGAAGACCTTGGAGGCGGAGAACAGCCAGATTCCGGGGAAGGTCTGACTGCCCCAGAAATGACCGCCCGAGCGGACAACGGAGACGTTCTCCACGGTCGTCGGCTCGGTGCCGAACCCGTTCATCGGATAGCCGAAGTCCAGCGAGCTGATCGTGATGCCCGAGTAGACCAGGGTGTCGGCGATGTGGATGTTGCGGAAGGTGTTGTCGTAGCCGCCGTAGACGGCGATGCCCGCGGCCCGCCAGGTGAGGATCGAGGTCAGGTTCTCGTAGAGGTTGTCCTTCATGTCCGCGCCGCCCGCGTCGATCGCGGAGAACAGCGCGAAGCTGTCGTCGCCGGAAGCCCGGGACTCGTTGTTGACCACGTGGTTGTCCGTCGAGCCGTTGGTCATGTTGACGGCGTCGGCGAAGGTGTTGCGGATGCGCGAGTTGCTGATGGTCACCCGGTCCGTGTTGGCGCCCCAGTAGAGGCACACCATGTGCTCGGTCCAGGTGTTGTCGATGACGATGTCCGACACGTTCGCGAAGTCGAACACCTTGCCCGGTCCGTCGATGCGGGAGGTGTAGTTGCCGAAGTAGGCGAAGTTCTTGAACGAGGATCCCTTGGCGGAGTTCTCGGCCCGGAAGCCGACGTCGGTGTTGTCCTGACCGGACGGCGCGTGGAACTGCGTGTACCAGGGCCCGGCGCCGAGCACCTGCACGGCCTTGCCGTACACCTGGAACTTGCTCGACGTCTGGTAGTCGCCCGGCGGGAGGTAGACACCGGTGAGCCTGCCGGTGGTGTCCATACGGACCCGGTCCAGGGCGTTCTGCACGTCCTGGTGGCCGAATCCGGCCGGGACGGCGTACGCGGCCGGGTCCGGGTTGGCGACCGGTGCGACCTGCTCCAGGCTGACGAAGTCGATCGCGTACCGGGAGGTGTTGGCCGTGTCCTTCTGCAACCGGATCTTCGCGCCCTCCGGAACGGTCTCGCCCAGCATCAGTTGCGCCTCGTCGTAGATGTGGCGCGGGGCACCCGCCGACGGGGAGTTGCCCGGACCTGCCTCCGCCCCGTAGAGCCAGGCGTACTTCGAGGTGAGCGGCAGCACCTTGCGGAAGGTGCCGTTGACGTACACGTTGAGGGTGGCGTCGATGCCGCCGCCGCCCGCGGAGTCCGGGATGGAGAAGCGGGTGACCAGCGTGTTGGTGGCCGCTTTGGTGGTGAACTCCACATACTCGCCGGTGCTGTTGAGGGTGACCGCCTTGCGGCCCGACGCCTCGCCCGCGAGGTCGCCGACGGTCCGGTTGGGCCCGACGGTGGCCGCGCCGCCGCCGGTGGCGCCGTCCTCCGCCTCGTACATGTCGAAGGGCATGTTGGCGCCGCGTCCGACGAACAGGGACTGGGTGGCGCTGTTGTTCTCGCGCTTGACGGGCAGTTCGTTCCCGTCGACGGCGACGGTCGTACGTACCGTGTACGAGCCGTTGGCGGCGGTCCAGGTGCCCAGCGCGACGGCGCCGGTGGTGGCTCCTGCGGCGATCGTGCCGTCGTACGAGCCGGTCAGGGTCCGCACGGTGGCGCCCTTGGAGTCGACCAGCGCGACGGTGATGCCGTGCGCGCCGCCCGCCGAGGCGGTGGTCCCCTGGTTGCGCACGGCGACCTTGAAGGTGACGGTGTCGCCGTCGGCAGGGCCGGACGGTGAGGTGGTCAGCACCGGCACGAGGTCGGAGCTGCTGACCGGGCGCACGACGAGTGAAGTGGGGCTGGTGTAGGTGTTGTTGGTCTCGTTCTGCTCGATGACCGCGCCGGCGTCGTCGGCGACGGCACTGAGCTGGTAGGAGCCGGCGTCCCGCGCCCCGATGGAGGCGCTGACCGTGCGCTGTGCTCCGGCCGCGAGAGTGCCGACGGCGGCGGTGGCGACCTTGGTACCGCCCAGCCTCAGCGCGACGACACTGGCCGGTGCGGCGGCCTCACCACTGTTGCGGACGGTGGCGGTGACGGTGATCTCGTCGGACTCGACCGGTGAGGCCGGTGCGGCGGTCAGCGAGGTGACCTCCAGGTCCGGGTTGGGAGCGGCGGTGCCGATCACCTGGAACTCGGCGATCTGCCCGGCCGGGGCACCGGTGTTGGACGTGAAGCGCAACTGCACGTCGGCCATCCGCGCGGTGACGGGCACGGTCACGGTGTTGCCGCTCGACGGGTTGAAGCCGTAGTCCTTCGCGGCGACCAGGCCGGAATAGCCGGTGGCGTCCTGCTCACGGCCGAGGACCTGGATGTTCTGGGTCCGGGCGCCCCAGGCGTTGTCCGGGTTGAGCTTGAGGACGAGCGAGGAGACGTCGGCGTTGGCCCCGAGCTTGACGGTGAGAGTGGCGGGGTGGCCGGAGCCCTCCCAGTAGGTGGAGGTGCTGTTGTCGTTGGCGTTCTCGGCGACGAAGGCGTGCACGGTCGAGGAGGCCGTGATCGGCTTGCCGACCGCGAGGTTGGAGCCAGGACCCGAAGTGCCGTTGCGCGTCACGGTGTTGCTGTCGCCCGAGACATTGCCGGCCGCGTCCTTGGCCCGCACGAAGTAGGACACCGTGGCACTCGCGGCGCGGTTGTCGGTGTACGTGGTGACCGTACCGGCGACCGTGGTGAGCAGCTCGTTGTTGGCGTACACCTCGTAGCCACTCACGCCGGTGTTGTCGCTGGAGGCGTTCCAGGCGAGGCGGATCTGCCCGGCGGCCGGTTCGGTGAGAGCCAGGTTCGCGGGGGCCGTGGGTGCCTGGGTGTCACCGTTCTCGCCGCGGCGGGTGACGGTGTTGCTGTTGCCTGACGCGTTGCCGGCCGCGTCCCTGGCCCGCACGAAGTAGGAGACCGTGGCACTCGCGGGACGGTTGTCGGTGTACGTAGTGACGGTGCCCGCGAGGCTGGTGAGCAGCTCGTTGTTGGCGTACACGTCGTAGCCGGTGACGCCGGTGTTGTCGTCGGACGCCTGCCAGGTCAGCCGGATCTGGCCGGTGGCGGGCTCGGTGTAGGCAAGGTCGGCCGGCGCGCTCGGCGCCTGGGTGTCACCGGTCGCCGGGCCGTAGACCTCCAGCTCGGACAACTGGGCCGCGGGCTGCGCGGTGTTGGCGGTGACCAGGACCCGTACGTACCGGGTGGTGGTCGCGTCGAAGGAGATATTCACCGAGTTGCCGTCGCCCGGCGCGAACGCGTAGGCCTTGGACGCGGTCAGGTCGGAGAAGTCGGTGCCGTTGGCACTGCCCTGGATCTTCAGGGTCTGGCTGCGGGCTCCCCAGCCGTCGGGGAGGCGCAGCACCACCTGGTCGACGCGCAGGGAGGAGCCCAGGTCGGCCTGGATCCACTGCGGCAGGTCGTTGTTGCGGCTCTCCCAGTAGCTGGCTTTGTTGCCGTCGGCCGCGTTGGCCGGCACATAGGCCTCTTGGTGGCTGGCGGCGGTGAGCGTGCGGCCGCGGGCCAGGTTCGCCGAGGAGTCACCTGCCTCGCGGACCTCCAGCTCGGAGAGCTGGGCGGCCTGCCATCCCGTGTTGGCGGTGATCTCGATCCGTATGTGACGGGCCTGGGCGGCGGGGAAGGCCACCGTCACGGTGTTTCCGCTGCCGGGGCCGAAGGCGTAGGACGCGGAGGTCTTCAGCGTGGTGAAGCTCGTGCCGTCCGCGCTGCCCTGGACGGACAGGGTCTGGTTGCGGCTCTCCCAGCCGGCCGGCAGCTTCAGCACCACCTCGTCCACGCGGGCGGTCGCGCCCAGGTCCGTCTGGACCCACTGGGGAAGGCTGGTCCCGGCGCTCTGCCAGTACGTTCCCTGATCGCCGTCGGTGATGTTGCGTGCCGCGTACTCGGCGTGGGCGCCACTGGCGGTGGCGGGCCGTCCGGCGGCGAGGTTGGGCCCGGCCGCGGCCGCCGCGGCGGCGGCGGTCAGCGACGGCAGGCCCAGCAGGAGCAGAGCGGTCGAGAGGACGGCGGCTATCCCCCGCCATCCCCGGCGTTGCGGTCTCATGTGTCCCCGATCCCCGTCCCGGTCCGGATGTGGGCGGTCCGGTGGCGGCTGTGTGGGTGGGTGTCCGTGGGGGGCGTGCATCGCGCTTCAATGTGCGGTGACGAGCACTCTCTTTTGCGTCGATCGATCAGAGAGTTGCAGACACCCGACCGTTCGTCTATGGCGTGAGCATGCCCGAAATACGAACCCTGCGATCCCCTCTCACCTGCTGCACCACCGGGCCAGCGGCTTTCGTGCGGACTGTCGAAAAACGCAAGCAGGCCCGCAAGTAACGCAAGCCGCTTCCACGTCAACTACCGGTGATACCGGGACCGTTGACAAAGCGGAGACGGGCTAGAAACCTGTGGGCGTAGTTTCCGCAAAGAATCGACTGAGCAGCTCAATTTGCGCGCAAGGCCGGTGCATTCCTCGACGGACGCTTCTCTCCCTCTCTGAACTCCCCCGTGCCTGCCCCGGCGTGCCCAGCCTGCCTGCAGCGCTTCCGCTCCCCCACGGAACAGAGGACCCCATGAGATGGAGACCCCTCGGCCGCCGGTCACTGACCGGCGCCGTCATAGCCGCGCTCATGACGACCGGGCTGATACCGCTGGCAGTCACGTCGAGCGCCCGGGCAGCCACCGCCCCGGTCGACACCGAGCGGGCGAAGGCGGCGGCCGATGTCAACCTCGCGCTCGGACGTCCGGCCACCGCGGGCGGTTCGAACGGCCCCTACACCGCCGGGAACGTCACCGACGGCACCCAGGCGTCCTACTGGGAGGGGCCGGCCGGCTCCTTCCCGCAGTGGGTCCAGGTCGACCTCGGTGCGACCCGCACCGTCGACCGGGTGGTGCTCAAGCTGCCCGCGACCTGGGAGAGCCGCAACCAGACGCTCTCCGTGCAGGCCAGCGCCGACGGCTCCGACTTCCGCACGCTGTCCGCCTCGACCGGCCGGGCGTTCAACCCCGCGCAGGCCAACACAGTCCCGGTCGACCTTTCCTCCCCCACCGAGGCGCGCTACGTCCGCGTGCACATCACAGGGAACACCGGCTGGAACGCCGCCCAGCTCTCCGAGCTGGAGGTGCACGGCGACGACGGCGGCACGACTCCTCCGCCGGCCGGCACCAACCTGGCCCGCAACAAGCCGGTCGAGGCCACCTCGTCGGTCCACAACTTCGTCGCCGCGAACGCCACCGACGACTCCACCTCCACCTATTGGGAGGCGGCCGGTCACCCCTCGGACCTGACCGTCAAGCTCGGCGCCAACGCCGACGTCGACGCCGTGGTGGTCAAGCTCAATCCGGACCAGGTGTGGGGAGCCAGGACCCAGAGCATCCAGGTGTTCGGCCGTGAACACTCGGCGAGCGGCTTCACCTCGCTGCGTGACCGCGCCGACTACGCCTTCAGCCCCTCCCGGGACAACAACTCGGTGGCCATCCCGGTCACCGGCCGCTGGTCCGACGTCCGGCTCCGCTTCTTCTCCAACACCGGGGCACCCGGCGGCCAGGTCGCCGAGTTCCAGGTCGTCGGGACCGCCGCTCCCGCGCCCGACCTGACCGTGACCGGCCTGGACTGGACGCCCGCCGCCCCGTCCGAGCGGGACGCGGTGACCGTGAACGCCACAGTCCGCAACGCGGGCACGGCGCGCTCGGCCGCCACGACCGTCGAGGCCAGCCTGGAGGGAACGGTCGCCGGCAGCGGAACCGTACCCGCGCTCGACGCGGGCGCGTCCGCCACCGTGGCCGTCGCCGCGGGCACCCGCCCGGCCGGCGACTACGCCGTCTCCGCCGTGGTCGACCCGCGCAACACGATCGCCGAACTCGACGACTCCAACAACAGCCGCACCGCCGCGAACCGGCTGGTCGTCGGCCAGGCCCCCGGCCCGGACCTCGAAGTACGCGGCATCACCACCAACCCGGCCAACCCGGCCGTCGGCTCGTCCGTCTCCTTCACCGTCGCCGTGCACAACCGCGGCACCACCGCGGCGGCGGCCGGCTCCGTGACCAGGCTCCAGGTCGGCTCCACCACGCTCAACGGCACGACCGGTCAGGTGGCGTCCGGAGCCACGGTGAACGTGGCGATCAGCGGGACATGGACGGCGACCAGCGGCGGGGCCACCCTCACCGCGACCGCCGATGCCACCGGCGTCGTCGACGAGACCAACGAGAACAACAACGTGCTCGCCAAGTCCCTCGTCGTCGGCCGTGGAGCCGCCGTCCCGTACACCGAACTGGAGGCGGAGGACGGCCGCTACCAGGGCACCCTCCTCACCGCCGACGCCAAGCGGACCTTCGGACACACCAACTTCGCCACCGAGTCATCGGGCCGCAAGTCCGTCAGGCTCAACTCCACAGGCCAGTTCGTCGAGTTCACCTCGACCACGCCCTCCAACTCGATCGTGGTGCGCAACTCCATCCCGGACGGCGCGGGCGGCGGTGGAGCGTCGGCCACGATCAGCCTGTACGCCGGCGACACCTTCGTACAGAAGCTGAACCTGTCGTCGAAGCACAGCTGGCTCTACGGGACCACCGACGACCCCGAGGGACTCACCAACGCCCCCGGCAGCGACGCCCGGAGGCTGTTCGACGAGTCGCACGCGCTGCTCTCGCAGACCTACCCCGTGGGCACCAAGTTCCGTCTCCAGCGGGACGCGGGCGACACGGCCGCGTTCTACGTCATCGACCTCGTCGACCTGGAACAGGTCGCGCCCGCGGCCGGCAAGCCCACGAACTGCACCTCCATCACCGAGTACGGGGCCGTCCCCAACGACGGGCTCGACGACACCGACGCCATTCAGCGGGCGGTCACCGCCGACCAGAACGGCCAGATCTCCTGCGTGTGGATCCCGTCCGGGCAGTGGCGCCAGGAACAGAAGATCCTCACCGACGACCCGCTGGACCGGGGCCAGTACAACCAGGTCGGCATCCGGGACGTCACCATCCGGGGCGCGGGCATGTGGCACTCCCAGCTCTACACGCTCACCCCGCCCCACCAGGCCGGTGGCATCAACCACCCGCACGAGGGCAACTTCGGCTTCGACATCGACCACAACACCCAGATATCCGACATCGCGATCTTCGGCTCGGGCACCATCCGCGGCGGCGACGGCAACCAAGAGGGCGGCGTGGGCCTCAACGGCCGCTTCGGCAAGGGCACGAAGATCACCAACGTGTGGATCGAGCACGCCAACGTGGGCGTGTGGGCCGGCCGCGACTACTCCAACATCCCCGAACTATGGGGCCCCGGCGACGAGTTGGAGTTCAGCGGCGTACGCATCCGCAACACCTACGCCGACGGCATCAACTTCGCCAACGGCACCCGCAACTCCACCGTCTACAACTCGTCCTTCCGCAACACCGGCGACGACGCGCTCGCCGTCTGGGCCAGCAAGTACGTGAAGGACACCTCGGTGGACGTCGGCCACGACAACCACTTCCGCAACAACACGATCCAGTTGCCATGGCGGGCCAACGGCATCGCGGTGTACGGC
>Ga0307512_10005734_pt1 | contig 12813 bp, 16 predicted proteins | sample 14_EM_MG_FD_200267 | JGI IMG/M metagenome (GOLD analysis project Ga0307512, IMG submission 200267) | Populus trichocarpa ectomycorrhiza microbial communities from riparian zone in the Pacific Northwest, United States - 14_EM | ecosystem: Host-associated > Plants > Roots > Unclassified | place... | reverse complement strand
CCAATTTTTTGTTGATCACCGCTTCTATGCGCTGGATCAATTCAACGTCGTATTGCGTGACGAGTGTTATGGATTTCCCCGCACGGCCAGCGCGGGCTGTGCGACCAACCCGGTGAATATAGTCTTTAGAATGTGTAGGTATATCAAAGTTGATAACGACGTCCACGGCCGGAATATCGAGACCACTGCGAAAAGTTTAACCCCCGTCAACAAATTCTTAACCCCACTTAGACAAGGGACTCACCGGCTGGCCACGTCAGTAGCTACCAGGATCTTTTTCGATCCGCTCTGAAACTTATTCAGAGAGCCGAGGCGCTGACTTTGACTCAATTGTCCATGGAGAGGGATAGCAGCAAAGCCTAGATTACGGAGTATGATAGAGAGCCTGCTCGAAGCTCGTATTCTGCACATTCATCCGAGGGTGTGGCAGACATACCGTTGTGCGTCATGAACGGTTCGCGTGAAGACGATGATCGAATTTTGGGCCAAGGAGTTTGCAAGGTAGACAAGATGAACGTCCTTTTGTGGCAGGGGTATGAAAAGGTAGTACTGCAGTAAGGTAGACACCGTGGAATACCTGCGCGAACGACGAAAGGCGGTCAGGGCTTGTGGGGGGTCACGGATGGTGGTACGGCATATCTCCTTACTTTGTTGACACCTCCACTCGGACGGGGTTTGACAAGCTCGCACGCTGGAGCTTAGCGACCTTTGTGGTCATCGTCGCGGAAAACAGGTACGTGGTCCGCTCCTTCGGGATGGCCTTGAGAATACCATCGATGTCTGGCCCAAAGTCCATGTCCAACAAACGATCCGCCTCGTCCAGGACCTGAAGGAGGAGGTTTTCTTAGCTAGCTGCTGCGCAACGCACGAGCAAGGGTCCATTGAGCGTCACTCACCAGAAACTGGAGGCCACGCAGACTGAACCCCTTCGTGTTCTCCAAGTGATCCTTCAGCCGCCCAGGCGTGGCCACCACGATGTGTGGTTTCTTAGCCAGCGCAATCGACTGCGTTACCAGATCCATTCCACCGACAAGGACTGTGCAGCGTACGCCCATGGCCGAACCGAGCGCTTCAAATTGCTGTGAAATCTGGTAGGCTAACTCGCGCGTCGGTGCAAGCACGCACGCAAAGAGACCCCTTGGCTCATCCCATAGCTTCTGTAGGATAGGTAGTGCAAAGGCTGCGGTCTTTCCGGAGCCGGTGGAGGCTACGCCGATTATGTCTCGTCCTTCAAGAGCAGGCGGAAGAGCCTCGGCCTGAATATCTGTTGGAGTTTTGTAATTAAGCCGTTCGACTGCCTCTAGCAGAGGCTGTATGAGCCCGAGTGAGCTGAATGACGGGTTTTGCGTTTGAGAGGTGCTTGATTCCTCTGGTTCTGGCGTTGGGGAACTTGAAGCCATTGTCATCTCTCTCTCGGAGCGCCAGACGGGCGGTACGATAAATTGTTTGAATTATGTAAGCTACTCTGGTCCACCCTCTCCCATCGCGACAATGAATGTACTCCGGCCACCACCTCTGGGAAGGATAAGCACCTTCTCCGCTCCATGAACCTGATGAGTCTCGATGTTTGGAAGCGCTAACGACCCCATGGTCATCTCCCCTGCCAGAGGCTTGGGGGAAACCACTACTTTTGGTAACGATAGCTCGCCGTGGTGCAGTGCAATTAGTGTCACTGGGACGGTGAAAGTCGACTCATCCTAAGTGGAGTGGTTGCTTGATACTGCCTCCCCAAAATCAATCATGTTAATGTGGGCGTACCTCAGCTTCAAATTCCCCACGCTTTCGCCCACTGATAAGCCAGTCTCGTACCATCTCCTCAATGTCAAACCGCATCTCGTAGGATTTTCGACCTGAGTCTCGTCTTGTTCCCCAGTGGAAGGAAGTATGAATGGATATCAAAGCTGAGATAGGCTGCCCGGCATATAGTGGAGGCAGCTGGTTCGTTGACTCCGCGTCTGTTACGACACTTGTTGCTAGAATGCGGAATTGCACCGCGGCAAGTATCTACAGGAATACAAACGCATGAGAACATGATTAGATGCAAGCATGACTGGATGAAAACTTGCGTCCATAAATGGCACATCGACTTGAATGCGCATTTCTCGCCAGGGACTGTTCTTCACAACTGTGGGCCTACCCTTTTCAACCATCTACAGAAGGATAAACCTATCTCTTCTCATGGTCACCGGGCATGTAATGAGGAAACGCACTTCTCGAACTCGGGTTAGGACTTCCTTCGAAGCCCCGCCATCTTTCAACGCCGGGACCTTCAGCTCACCAGTAATACCGTAGAGTTCGACCCAAGATGCATCACTTTCGAGGGCCTGCATCATTTGTGCGGTCAAGCGACTGCGATCGGGGCGGTGTTGAGGAAAGTCGTCCAAAACATCGTCAACAGCTTGATCAAGTACAGCTTCAACTTCTGATGGTTTAAGGTCAGACAAAAGGGTTCGGAGACAAGGCGTATCCCTACCGTCTCGTAGCATTCGATACTTGATGCATAGACCCAATGGCTCAAGCACTAATAATAAAATCAGTTCGAAGAACGGGTAACATGACCCAGATCTTACTTCGGCCATGTTGCGAGACAAGTTCGAACAAAAAATGTGCGGGACGCGCAGGTGTGATGGTCTGGCAAACCATGAGTGATATCCGCGGTGTCGTACGCTTGGGGACTAACAATGATCTCGCGCGTTTGTGAGAGCGTACCAGAGATGGAAAGCCCTTTGTCATCGTTCTCGTTGTCTAAGGTAGCTGAAGCTACGCGGATATATTGCTGTGCGGACGCCGATATTGTGAACTTTGAAAACAGTCTAAAAAATATGTGAGATTGGGAAGAAACATGACTGGAGTGCTCTAATCATAACCTCTTGCCTCGGAAGAAATCCTGAACGTTGACGGAGATTGGCAGAGATGCTTGCACTCTGCTTCTCTGCGAGAGAGTGCGGTTGATGGATGGTTCTCTTTTCGTGTTATATGTCACATTGATAGTAATTTGCTTTCATACGGATCATGAGAGAGGTCCACAAGCGGTAAGGGACAGGTACTAACTATGGTGTGGTATGCCGAAGCATCACTGTGGGGTATCGATACTGAAATTTCGGAATGTTCAGCCAAGTCCAGTATTGAAATACTATCAGCTGCCCATTCGAGAGATCCCGAAGTATCTAGCAAGTAGGACTCAGCAATGTGTTTAACTAACATTCTAGGACCTACCATCACCGTCCAACACAGCTTCTTGGAAGCGAAAGGTGATGCCTGGTGGTCCAGAGAGCTTGAGCGTGGCCTTCTGTACATGGTTTCGTCCGGAAGAGACGGCAAGCAAAAGTTTAGAGGACGTTCCCAGACCTAATTCGACTGCACGAGACGAGTTCAAAGAGCTCTGCTATGGCGACCTGCCTACTTACCGGAGCGGGGCCGTCTCAACTGAACATCGAAGGCTTGTTTATCCTTTACGAGGCGGATTAGAGTGGGGCCAGTGTGCTTGGTTCGTGAAGCCCTGTTGGAGCCCTTCAGGATCGTTCGGTGGTTCCATTGCAGCAGAAGATTTGACACGACCACCTCGGTCTGTTCTAGGACGTAAGTCCCCCATGAAGAGGACTTGGATACGGATAGAATAAATTGCTTGAGTCCTCAACAACCGAGGACAACATACTGGACAAAACAGCCTGAAAGTTGAAGTTCCAGGGTCTAACGTCTCTACTTCGGCGCTGAACCGGAGCTTCTCTGACTCTCGGCCAGATAAGTTTACGTTGATCTCACTTGCTGGGAGTGGCTTTTGTGAGGCTATTATAAGATAAAACACTCGAGGACGAGGTATGCACTTACGCATGGCAACGAATTGAGCACCGAAACACGTAGGAAAGAACCGTCCTCGTCATCTGAAGGCATCGCAGCTGTGTCCAATACTCGGACGGAGAGAGCGGGATGCTCAGAATATGGATATGCTGAATCGGGAACCCAGGTGAGATCACAGATCGGCCAAGGGTGAAAAAGAACAACAAACGTTCACTGAGCCTGTCAACAGACACCTTTAAGGACTCCACTAGATTTGTTATGTACGTTGCACTGTCGTCTTGGCGTGTCAACAATTCACCAATGGAACCGTTTGACCATAGTTTGAGGTACTTGAGAACAATGTTGATCCATTGCTTATCTTTGTTGGTACCCGCAAGGGCATAGACGTTGATTGCTTGCGACAGCATGTACGACTCTAACGACGTCCAGTTGTGGGGCGCGTAATGAGCTGGCAGAGACGAATACGTTTGAAGACTGGAAGTCAATCGACCTCGGTGACTAAGGATGGGGTTCGTGAGATGGCAGAGGAACAACTTTATCACTAACACGTCTAATGCTGCCAGGCTGCCGTGTAGCTTGACCGCAAACTTGCGACGCCCAGCCTTCACGTAGGCATCGATTGCACGGTTGGTCAGTCTGATGTACAAATCGTAGAACGCGGTCTGATTTCCTAGGCATTCCAGGAGCTCGGGATTGCTGATGACCTGCGATTCTCGCTTCGACTTGTCTGGAACAACGGTAACGCTAGGTAATGACAGTGAGAATGGCGGACTAGAGGGTAAGAGGCGTATTTGTATTCCAATGACGTCCAACTACGAGTATGTCGGCAATCGCACAACCTGAGCGAAGGTGTCTCACCTGATTGCGTGCCAGCTCGAGTAGTTCGCCTTTACAAGCATTAAATTGATTCAGCATGATACCCTCTAGTTTGATATCTTTCGCCCAGACATCAACCTGTTCTACAGAGCTAAGAGCCGAAGAGAACGTCCAAGATTCGATGAAGTGCGACGGTAGCATAACCTGAGGTAGAGCGTATGTGGTATAGGTTAAAAGGACAATACGTTGCAGACTTACGGTGACTTCGCGCAGGTGTCTTCCAAAAGATGCGAGGAACATCGCGACTTTATTGCAAACATCAGCGACCTTGCCCATCGTCCCAAGGAGGTGGCATTGCTTCGCGAGCATATATATACGAAGGTCGAAGACAGATACAGTATTTGCCACAATCAGGTCACGGTATGGCTTTTTGGTAATGGAAAGAAGAGGGAGGGAGTCATCTGTGGAGCCAGGAATGATGAGGGTGCCGAACCAGGACAGATTCTTCTCCCTGAGTACATGAGCGAAGGACGATTCCAGTTCGTCGTAGCACCGTAGAGCATCTTCGGAAAGTGTCATTCCCTCGAATGACATGGCCAAACTTTCCTGAGCGGGCGGAGGTATGACTAGCTGTCGAGGATGAGAACCGTGTCCCGGCGCACCTTTAGAATGAAGAATGTGCAGAAATTCCATCCGGGCATCGACTGCTGGCTTTCGGACCGCCTTACTTCGTCTTCTCTCTGAGACACAGCCGCATCGAATGCGGATAGTAACCCGTCCTTGACCTTGGAAAGTAGCTCGGCCCAGGCCGCGGGATTGTCCCTGGCTACGGGCCACGCAAGTTGTACGCATCTATAAACAATCAAAATTACGACGTTGCAACCATCGACTCAACGAAACACACCTGTCCCGTTTGTCCACGTTGAATTCCGCCCGTATCTTGTCGAGTACGTTGCTCTTAATTTGAAAGAAATTCGTCGCAACATTTCGGGCGTCAGACCGGACGACGTGTACGATGATCCATTCCTGGTTCTTGCGGTGACTCAAGGACGTTTGCCAGTCTTTGATCTGCTTTCTGGCAGTAGTTTTATACACGTCGGTGTCCTGTTCGAATGGACGTAAACTATCAGAGGAATCGACGGGGGTGATGTTTTACCTCACATATTACGACATAGATGTTCAGCAAGGGTTTCTCTAGAAGCGAATACGGGACTTGGGAGGTGTTCTCATCACGAACGGAGTTCAGGGGAACGAGTTGGACTTCGAGTTCCTGGATTGTCCTTATGGAAGAACGCGTCTGCGGCTTCCAGTGAATGTTCCTGAGCGGGAGTTGTGCCGACAGTGCACCGTGAAGTTGTGTCCACTGGTCCGAAGAGAGAAAGGGTTGGGGCACAGAATATGTGACGATGACGCGTTGAGTCGACATAGTCAGGTCCAAACGAACGTACGGGTAGGGCTAATATAACGCTGTAATCTACAACAGTGACGGCAGTCACGGACCACTATCAATACGCGGTACGCGGTCAGTCGGTCCGGCCAACAACGCTTTTTGTCCGTCTCCCCTCTGCATATCCAAACCAAATTCCCACTAACAGGACGATGTGGGATACGCCAAGTACAGCAGAGGACAGTGTAGTCGATGGGTACACGTTCCACGCATACTCGATGGTCCCTATAACGATAAGCCTATATCGCCGTCAGTGTCGCTCAGTCCCAGACTGGTCACACATACTTTAGAATGGTAGGATAGCGCGTCCTCCACGCTAGCAAGGGCACTTGGTAGGCGTACCATGAGTAAAATTGGTAATGTAGCGAGCGAGCGAATAGTATTCCGATCAGGTTGGACGTCATGGCGATTGTAAGGGCCTCTAAAGCACACTGTGAGTCTCTGAGTGCCTCGGGCAATACTGTGTGTTACGAACCGTCAGCTGTGACAGGAACTAGACTCCCTGGATGATTCGGGCGCCGGATGGCTCTGTTGAGGACCGCTACAACTCCCCCTGCGGATCGGCACCATCGAGAAAGCCCGAACGCAATAAGAACTGAGGCGTGTCCGACAAGTAGCGCCTTTGCGAATTCGGGGTCTAGGAACCTGTCTTCGCCCAAGAACCTCCAGTTGACTGTCCATTTGTATAGGAATACGCGTCCGAAGTCAAATGCGTTCCTGATGTACGGTAACGGGTGCTCGAGAAGGAATGGATATGCCATCAGTCCTTGAACTGAGACAATCGTCAAGCAAACCCGTATGGTAGTGGCCAAGCCGCGTTGTTTGACCAAGACAACAAGAAATGCCGGGAGGTATAGCAGAACGGACATCTTGACAGAAAGGGCGATACTGCGAGGGGGCGTCTATGGCACTGTGATGTGTATACAACTGACTCTCACCTTAAAAGTAATGTGGCAAGGTCAGATAGACCCCCGCCAAGCGCAAGGATGGAAAGTTGTGTGAGTACTACTGCCCATACATCGTTGAAAAGGCGCAATACATATATCGAGTGAAGCCGTTTGCTCAGGGGTAGCAAGAGCAATATCCAATTTGGCACGCCGCCAGCCTTGCGATAGATCGCGCACGAAAGAATCAGAGATGTAGAATATAGAAGGGCATAGATCTGCTGAGACAGGATTAGATTTCGGCCTCCATCTGTGAGTCTGTACAGAAGTGCATGGATGTAAACGTGTCCCGCGGGATATCTGTGGAAATTATTCTCGTCTTAGACACCTTTCCTCAGGATCATATCGCCAAGTACACTTACACTAAAGGTCCAGTCGGCCCCGAGATTACAGAATAGTCTCGTTCTCCATCCAGATAAAGCTTGACATGATGCATATAAGTTTCCCAGTCAATTTCTGTAACTGAGATGGTAACCAGCGGTGAGAGAGCGGCGCACGACAGACGTGTGATGATTTCGCACATGGGACAAACCGGATAATAAGCTGCGTAAGGGCTACATCCGCGACTATAACCAGACATGCGAGGGTCCAAAAGAGTTTGGGGTCGAAGAGTAGCCGTTTGGTCAGAAGGAGGACAGAGGTGACCGTGATGGAAGGAAGTCCAAAGCGCGTTAGGCCAGGACGGCCGGGGGCAGATTCGGAAGTACGTTGGCCTCCCAGCTTGTCTAGGGGCAGTTATGCCGGCAAAGCTAAGTCGAGCGTTGAATTACTATGGGGAGGGGGGGGATTGCAATGAGCACAAAGACTGAGCAAAGGCGCCGGGTCTGTCAGTCGCCTCGACTCGGAGCGTCTCACGTCACGTCCGACCGTCTTCTTTTTCATACACACACTATCGACGGCTCAGACGGACCTCGGGCTCAGAGGGTTTGGACCTTCTGGCAAACGCATGCGGCGTTCCCGACCGCTTGCCGAGGCACATCCTGAGCTCTTGGTCATAGACACGCCAGGTTTGTCTCGCGAGTATCGCGTCGAAAACTGGCGTCTCTCCCGCAGTCGACGCGGGCGCGTCATCGGCGGTTTGCCATGGATTTCAATGGTTGATGTATTCTCAGTGATGCTTGCTGGATTATTATGGCCTTCCGTGCGTTCCCTTCCTTGTCTATATTTCGTTTCTGCCAGTGGGGTGCTTACAATGGTGGCTAGCTGAAGGCGAATACAGTCCTAATGGTTGCGACTGGAATAGGGCTCGGCCTGCTTGTATATCAGAAGATCACACAGGTCCTTTGGGGTGCGAGTTATAGCGAGCTTTATTGTGGTCATCCGGACTGATGCCTCTCCTCTAGAATCTGTCCTTGTTCTCCCTTCCTACGGCATTCAGCTCGAAATACACCGCGGACTTCCTTCTCTGCCATTCTTTGTGTCTAGGAGGTTTATACCCTTGACCGAAGTGCAGAATGTGCTGATTAACGAAGGCCTGCGAAGATGGGACGTGCGGTACTATCTTGCAATTTTCTACTCGCCTTGTCCAGGAGAACAGCGTCTCGAGGTCGCCTATCAGGTGGGGTGATGCCCGTCAAATATTCCTGTTCAAAATCCACTCACTGCTGTATTGTACCAGAATATTCTGCCCCGGTTTCCGATTTTAATTAAGGTATACCACGGCGTCCATGAGTGTCTACAAAGCGGTTTAGAATAGGCAAATCATGGGAATCCGCAGCACAGCTACATGTCATGAGCACGTCAATGTTATATAAATGCACAAGTATAGTATGGAAGATGCAATGGAAACAGAAAACAGGAAAAAACGCCCTATTGCTGAATGTGATGCGCAGCACTGTCCAATTGGCATAGGGGTAGTAAGTACTGAGTGGGGTTTATGTGGGTTTTATACGAGCGAAGAAGCAGTGAGTGGGGATGGGGGGGAAGAAACATACCAGTTGACAGGGCCATAGATAGTACACCGAGGCTGAGAGTGTCCGACAACGAGAAGCTACGGTGATAGACGCGACGAACCCACGAGTCCAACGCCTAGACCGTGGATGAAAGCTCTTAGTTGTATGAAACGGGGGACGGGAAGAGGATATAACATACATGAACGACGAGTACACGAATCCAGGGCCTAGACATCAAGGTCGTTAGTCATATGTACAGAAGGACGACGTAGTCGGCCCTAGGGAAGAAACGTACTGAAGCAGCGATCCACTGGTCAAGCATTCGTCCCCACCAACAACTAACCGATAGATAACGAGCGTAGAGAACGGAGATGAAGTCGAGGGAACAAACGAAGCGTGCAGGTTCACCCTAGGCCTAGACGTCAAGATTGTCAGTTATTAGTGGAATAATGATGTGATGATAGTTCGCGTGTGCACGAGAATGAGGATGTTCGAGATGAGAGGACTGGAGCGGGAGATACCCACTCGCGTACAGACTCTATGAGTGCGGATACTAATCTTATGCCATGAGGCTTGATAATGATTGTGTCACTGATTGTGTCATTGTGGATTGTATATAGGCTTGTCTACTCCTACTAAGAGTTATCGGTATAAGCAGGTGAAGAGTCCCCTTTTATAGAGTTTTTCTCGTCCCCAAAGTACTCTGTCAACACTCTCTGCAAACTCTCTGCAAATTCTCTGCCATTTGTCTCAGCGAACTTGATATGGATCCCCCGAGTGAGTCCCATCGTCTTTTTGCGCGTCTATCCCACAGCCTGTCCCCTAATTTTTTGAGCGAATCCCTTTGCGCGTCTATACCACACTTACCATATTCTGTCTAGAACTTTCTGCATTTGTCCTCTGGTGTGTCGAATTCGCCCACGAGTACCAGGGCCGTGCCTTGCCCACCTCCCCCGCCCTGAGCGACTTCTCTCAGCTCTCTCTCCTCTCACACGATATCAGCAGCAGCGCTACCCCCGTTGGCTCTGCTCATGCTGTCTCCGACTTCGAGGCATCTTCTTACTACTTGGGCATCTCTAATGACCACCCGCTTCTCCTCTACCGTACTGGGAGCAAAGAGTACCCCTTCGTTAAGCCCAAGGGCTCCCAAGCCTATCGCACGTCCAAGTCGGTTCGGGGTGTTTATGGTACCCCGCTCAACGCCGTCTGGAGTACTGTGGGCCCCCTTGTTCGCGACCTGATCAAAACCCAGAAGATTCGCTACACGTCCATTGACGTGGCTCGCTTCATCACCCACGAAACCGACAAGACGGACGTTCCTGGTCCCATCGTTATATGGATCGGGGTTCATCCCGGCTCTACCACCGCCGATACCGCCCACGACGTATCCGAGAACATCCTTGGCCTTCTCCAGAGCTATGGAATCGAGGGCGTCGAGGTCGAGTGGAGGGAGTCTGTCTTTTGGCGTGCGGTCGGTCCACCACTTCTGCGTACCGTCGGCAACAACCACACTACTGTGGACGTTCGTGGTGCCCTCACTGCTACCCTCGGAGTCCCCATTGCCACCGCCGAAAGGCCTGATGCCCAGGGCAGCGTCGGCTTCTTCTTCCACGAAGGCCGCGACAAGCAAGGCAACGTCAGCGACAGGGTTTTGGCTGTCACTTGCCACCACGTTATTTTCGAGACGACCAAGACCCACAACGTCAAGTACGAACTCAAGGGAGCCGGTGCGCCTCGTAAGTACGTCCGACTGCACAGCTTCCATCGGTTCCAGAGATTCCTCGACGACATCAAGCTCCGAATCGGTTGTCATGGCATCATGGCCGACATCCACGAGAGGGAGATTAGGCAGCTAGAGGTGAAGGAGAAGAGCGAGGGCCCGGAGGTGGCGGAGGAGGAGGAGGAGGAGGAGGAGGAGGAGGAGCTGGCGAAGACTCGTCAGAAGTTGGCTGACGAGAACAAGGCTATCGTCGACCTCGAGAAGTTCTACACCGACGTCCTGAATGATGATTGGATTGACAGCGAGCGCCGCAACATCGGCACCATCGATTACTCTCCACCCATCTCCTTCGGCGTCGGGGATGAGAAGTTTACCGAGGACTGGGGTGCGTTCGCGCTCCACGAATATAAGTGGAAGGCGGTATTCAAGGGCAACGTTCTGGATTTGGGTGCGCTTTGATTCGTCTATCTCACATTTGCCTCGTCTCACGAGATCAATTCTTTAGGAACTGCGATTCCTGCCGACAAACTTAGTGTTATGATGTACCATCGTAACGACAGTAGAAAGGCCTTCAAGTATCCTGAGGGTCGCCAGCTTCGGATCAACGGCATTGTCTCAAAAGAGCTCTTGGTCAACCCTGACCTGCTCGATGACGACGACCTACCCTGCCTCATCGTCCTCAAAGATGGTAACACTACCGGCCTCACCGTCGGACGCGCCACGGGCATGGAGTCGTTTGTTCGTGACGACGACACCGAGGAGGAGTCCACCGAGCTGGCCGTCTACAATTACGACAAGAAGTCTGGCGAATTCTCAGGCAAGGGAGACTCCGGCTCCCTTGTCGTTGACGGACTTGGTCGCATGGTTGGCCTCCTGCACGCAGGGACTTCGAAGGGCGGATTGGACAGGGCGGACGTTTCGTATGTGACCCCCATGCATTTGCTCTGGCCCCGCATCAAGGCGAGGTACAAGCATGCTGACCTCAACCGCGTCACCTGGTCCGCCACGTAAAGGCAAGATCGACACCGTTGGCCTTCTGCTCTCCTATCTTCACACTCCTTCTCATGCTGCGACTTGTTTTTGTTTCTTGACGCTCCGTTATCTATTGCTTGGCTATTGGGCGCAGACAGCTGCTTGGATCGTTGGACGGCTGCAAAGGTTCGTCTCTTTTTTCCATCTCGACATTTCGTACTTATAACTGACGACGTCGAAGCTCGCGCCCCAGCCAGATAATCGTATCGAATATGAACAAATATAATCAATATATATGTGTAATTTGGTAGAGTTAGAAAAATGTAACCATTCTTAGTTTGGGATCTAGTCCCAGATAATCTCATCAAAGCATTAGAAAAGATTCAATTGCATTTGATATATCAAAAGGAATGAATATACTACCATGCTCTGCCTGAGGGTGGTGCGCCTTGTCATCAAAGTCGAGGTGGATGGCAGACGTGTTGTGACATTGGCATGCGACCTCAGCATAATGGATGACTTCGGGAGTTGGACGCAAGCATGAGGGGCGTGGGGGAGGGTGGGGCGTCGGGAGGGTGAAACGACAGGCTGAAAAAAAAAGAACCCCCCCAAAACCGTGAGCTCCTCATCGTCGTTGTCACATGTGCTGCTGACGTGGACCACTTGCTTAAGATGGGTGCGTCATATGTGTTTCTTTCTCTGTCCACACCTTTTGGCTGTCCTCAGGCATTGGAGAGTCCAGTCCTGACCTCTGCCAAGACGATTCCTCGGCGAAAAGGCTCACATGTCGACTCTAGGACCACAGGCTGCACATGCAGATAACGGGAGGTGTTATCCTTGGTCTACATGAGGGGTGTGCCGGGCCAGTGCGCATGGGCGTTGTATGTCCCATGTTTCCACATGGAAGGTGAATTCCCATGGCGGTTGTGGCCATCAGCAAGCTCAGGTGGGCTGCGGCGATCAATGCAGGGGGACGTGAGCAGGCGAAAGGGACGCACCGAGTAGCCCATATATGGGCTTAATGCCACTAGCAGCTCGACAACGGCGGTCTCTATGTTGGTCGAAGAGGCAGGGGCCGGTGTGCTGGCTGAATGGGGCGGGTGGGTGGCACCGCCATGGGGCGGAGGAGCAGTGAGGGGGGCTGGCCAGCAAAAAAAAATGCAAGTGCGTCAGCGTCGAGTTGTCGGCAAGGCGGAGATGAGATGTACCGGTGAGCATGACGAA
>Ga0307512_10005733_pt1 | contig 12814 bp, 18 predicted proteins | sample 14_EM_MG_FD_200267 | JGI IMG/M metagenome (GOLD analysis project Ga0307512, IMG submission 200267) | Populus trichocarpa ectomycorrhiza microbial communities from riparian zone in the Pacific Northwest, United States - 14_EM | ecosystem: Host-associated > Plants > Roots > Unclassified | place... | reverse complement strand
CCTAAAGTATGGGCCGCCCATTTGAGTATGTATGCCTGCCCTAAACATGTACGCACAGACCACCCTGTATTAGTATATAAGACCTGCAAAATTGAGCGAACAGTCCTCAGACTGTTCTCTTGTCTACTCCCCACAATTGAGCCTTTACAAGCTTAGCTCTTCTTTGCACTCCTCGTTCTCTATATTGCCCACCTCTGTCTCCTTGCCAGTTACCTCCACCTCAAATACATCGTTGTCGCGTCACTACTACCATAAACAGTAGTAGGTCTCGACAGCTGTTATGATCTGGTTCTGCCCCCATTTTATTTTCTATTTTCCCTTACCTTTTACATCACGTGACCTCTTTGTCACCTGATCGGTTACCTGACCCTTGTCACTTGACTGGACAATCACCTGACTTTCTGTCACATGACCTTCCCTATTGTTCTTACCGCTTATTGTCTTGCAGCCCATTGTCTGCCATATATGGGGACTCTATTGTCTCTGGGCCATTGTCTTGTCTCCCATTGTTCTCTTCTGTTATTGTCCTTGTCTCTATTGTTCCCAAAGCCCCATTGTTTGTCTCATTAGGACACTTAGTCATGGTAGCTGCCTTAGTAGTATATAAGCCTAGCTTGTATTGTAGAAGAGGCCTTAAGCCTGACTTGGTTTCTTAATCCAAGTGTTGTTGCTCTCCAAACCTTTCCTGTGTGCTCCCTCCTTTCCCTCTATTTCATCTCTCTTTGGGTTGTCTCAAGATCCCTTGAGACTCTCCCTTGTCATCCCACCTTTTTCCCAAGATGTTCATCTTGTGGAACTTTATCTTGAAGCACCTCCTGTCATCATTAAGGGTGCCAGTCCCTTGTGACTCTCTACGTCGCCAGACAAACCATGCACATTGCACCTTAAGGCCTCTTGGACCTTAACACAAGTCAGGCTTACCCAGAACACCCCTTGTGTTGAGACTCACTACTGTTATGATAGTAGCAAAGCAATGACGATGTATTTGAGGTGGAGGTAACTGAGCAATAGACAGAGGTGGGCAATGTAGAGGATTGCAAGTACAAGGTATAAGCTGGGAGGCTCAATGATGGGGGGTAGACAAGAGAACAGTCTGAGGACTGTTTGCTCAATTTCACAGGTCTTATATACTAATACAGGGTGGTCTGTGTGTACATGTTTAGGGTAGGCATACATACTCAAACAGGCAGCCCATACTTTAGGGCAGGTACAAATATAGGTAATGGGTGAGCAACTTTACTGTGCTCCAAGGTCTTGTGACTTGTTTGTTGATTTGTTGGTTCATTGATCGTTTCCATGGTCTTCCACATGCTGATCAATGGACTAGGCATGCATCTGAAGCACATATGATCAGGTGATCATGGAGTGACTTGTGATTGTGTTGATGACCAATCCCTTGGTAGGTCATGTGATACTTTCCCAGGGTCACATGCTTGTATATCATGTGATCCAAAAGTTGTCAAGGTGTCATGTGATTGATCACGTGACAGGTCATGTGATGGTTTCCCAGGGTCACGTGGTCAAAGGGTGGTTTTTACCACATGACTATACTTTGGCTTAGGGGTGGCTTTGGGAGGACTTGGGCTTGGGATTCTTTGAATGCATGATGTCACGGACTCTGTCCTTGACAGTATCCCCTCTTTAGGTTTCTGTTGCACCTGCTACACTTGTATCCCCTCTTTAGGCTTCTGCCTAGAGAGGAATTCTCGGACTAGTTCCTTTGTGTGGGTTAATTCTTTGGCTGGTACCCAAGTGCAGTCTGCGTTGGTGTAACCTTTCCAATGGACCAGGTATTCAGTGCTTCTTTTATTTCTTGTGGGTTGTGACTGAAGGATTTTCTCAATCTTGTAATGTCCTTCTTCTCCTCCTACAATTTCTGGAGGCAGTCACACAAAGTTGGGTCTATGTGCAGATGTTTCAACATAGGGCTTTAGCAATGAGTTGTGGAATACCAGGTGAATTCTCATTTGTGGTGGCAATGCAAGTTTACAATTCGTTGGGGAAGCCCATAGAACTTTAAACAGTCCATAGCATCATGGTGCAAGTTTCGCTTTCGGGTGAGTAGTCTGTAGATTGGTGGCTTCCAGGAGTACTAGGTTATCTTTGTGGAATGTGTGTGATAATGCAGGTGGTCCTCCACTTCTCATTTCTTGTGCAGCAATATGAAGTGCTGCCATGACTTCTCTGCAAATTTGTTCTAGGTATTTAACGTGTTCATCCACACTTTGTAGTCTGGTTTGTAGTTGTAGTGGTGGTTTAAATGTTGGGTGAAACCCATACCAGATTTCAAAGGGGGATCAGTGGGTACTGTGATGTGGTTGTGCATTATGTGCAAATTCAATAAGAGGAAGTAATGTGGCGCAATCATTTTGTTGGAAGTTTCCACAGATGCAAAGGTACTGCTCTATTTCTTGGTTGACTTGTTCGGATTCTCCATCTGTTTGTAGGTGGAAGGCAGTAGATAGTTTCTGTTTGATCCCTAGCTTTCTCCAAAGTTCTTGTGTAACTTGTGCCATGAATTGTGGTCCTCGATCCAAGATTATTGCTGAGGGGAAACCTGTGCATTTCCATACATTGTCCAAGAGTAGTTGGCTTGTCTTGACAGCTGTAATATTCTTGTTACAAGGGGAGAGGATAATTGCTTTGCTGTGTCAATCTATGACAGTGAGGATGCTGTCATATCCTTTCAAGGTTGGAAGGTCTGTGATGAAGTCCATTGTGATGGTGTCCCATATTCCTTGTGGTATTTCATTGGGTTTGAGTGGTACTTTGACTGGTGGTCTAATCTTTGTAGTTTGGCAGATAGCACATCCTTTGATGTATGCTTTGACAAATTCTGTGATCCCGGGCCACCAGTATTCTTGTGTGATTAGTTCAATGGGTTTCCATTGTCCTGGGTGACCCATTACTTGGTTGTGAAATAGCTGTGTGACTTTGTGCTTTAGGTTCTCATTATTTGGTACGTAGACCAATCCTTTGTAGAGGAATAATCCATCTTCATAGTTCCATTCTTGTAATCCTTTGGTAATATGTCTTGGGCCACTTGTGAGCATAGATCTAAGTTTTTCTCCAGTGACTCTGTTGGCTTTAATGCCTTCTTGAAGTGCTGCTTTAAGGTCTAGGTCCATTCTAGTGGGGATTGCCATGTTATGCAGTGCGCAGATTTGGAATGTATCTGGCGTAAGCAAGAATTTATCTGTTGTAAGCAAGATCTGATCAGCATTTTCAGATGCTATCCCCTCTTTATAATCTGGACACCTGGACAGAGCATTGGCTTTATTGAGTTTGCCTGGTTTAGGGATGATAATGAAGTCATATGTGGCCAGGAAGAGGGACCATTGCGATTGTCAATGTGTAAGAGATTGTTTTGTGGTAAAATACTGTAAATTCGCATGGTCTGAAAAGATCTTAGTGTGGTGTTTATTGCCTTGGAGGTAGTGGCGGAAGTGCTTTAGGGAATGGATAATGGCAAGCAATTCTTTATTGTGGATTTCATAGTTGTGTTCTGCAGGTTGTAGTGATTTTGAGAAGTAAGCAACAGCATGTGAACGGCCAAAGGCATCTTCTTGTTCTAAGATGCTTCCTGTTGTGTAATCGCTAGCATTGGTGATTAGAGTGAACAACTTATCATAGTCTGGTAAGATAAGGACTGGTGCCAACATTAAGGTGGATTGTAGATCGCGGAACACCTGTTCCTCTGCTTGGTCCCAGTGAAAGGGGACGTCCTTCTTTGTGAGATTGAACAAAGGTTGGGCCAAGGCAGAGTAGTTTTTGACAAAATGGTGGTAGAAGTTACAAAAGCCCAGAAATTTCTGGACTTCCTTTATGGTTTTTGGTGTTGGCCAGTTGGTAACAGCTGTAAGTTTGACTGGGTCCATACAGAGTTCTCCTTTGGAAATAATCAGACCCAAATATTCCATGGATGTTTGGTTGAAGGAACATTTCTCAGGTCAGAGATAAAGATTGAGGTCTAATAGACATTGGAGAATTCCGTGTGTGAGTTTTACCAGTTCAACTAAGGTTTGGGCCATAATTAGGATGTCATCAAAATAGATGACAACTTTGCCAGTTGCGAGGAAGTCGGCAAACTGTGTATCCATGAAGGTTTGAAAGGTTGCTGGGGCATTACATAACCCAAAGGTCATAACGCAAGATTCAAAGAGACCAAGAGGGGTTTTAAAAGCTGTTTTGTACTCATTGCCTTCCTGTATACAGATATTATTATATCCCCAACGGATGTCCAGTTTAGTGAAGAATCATGCTCCCAGGAGTTTGTTGATGAGTTCTGGGATTAATGGTATTGGAGCTGCATTCTTTCGTGTAATTGCGTTCAATGGTCTGTAGTCTTGAACAGGACGTAGTTTACCATCCTTCTTGTCGATGAAGAAGAAGGAGCATGCATCCGGAGCTTTGGATCTTTGTAACATGCCTCTTTTTAGGCTGTCTGTGATGTATTCTTTGAGCATGGTCATTTCAGGGGGCGTCAGTCTGTAAACTGATGTTTTTCTCATTTGTAGACCTGGTTGAAGGTCGATCTTGTGGTCCCATGGTTGGTGCTTTGGCAATCGTTGTGCTTCTTCGTCTGAAAAGACTTTTGCATATTTGCAAAATTCAGGTGGTATATCTGTGGTTTTGTGTTCCTCCCCTTTAGCTAAAGTGGTTGATACTGTTGTTTTTTGTATCATTGGTTCAAAGTAGCGTGCTTTATGGGCCACAATGCACTGTGACGCATCTGTGCCATGGTCTGTGTAGTCGAGATAGTCATCGTTCTGTGTTTCCCATGCATCGATCGGTAGAAATTGTCCAATTGTGGGGTCTTGTTGTTCTATAGGATGACATTGTGGTGTGCACTGATCAAAGTGTAATCGGTTTGTGCTCCAATCTATACTGGGATTATGTGCTTTTAGCCAATCTGTTCCCAGGAGTATCTTGTGTCGTCCAGTATTTGTAATGGTGACTTCAATGTTTTCCCAATGTCTGGTGCCAATCCCCATTTGCAGTATGGTGGCATGGCATATGGCTCCTTGTCTGTTCAATGTTCCATCGACGTTTCTTGGGTATACAGGGAGCTCTATGTCATAGGTTGGGAGACCATATTTCTTGATAAAGCTTGTGTTACAGTAGACACCTTCTGCTCCACTGTCTAGGACAGCCTCAGCATCGATTTCTTTCCCGTTGTACGCGATTCAAACATCTATTTGTATAGAAGGACTTCTTATATTTCGAATCGTATCTGGTGGTACATTGGGAATCTTAGATGATTGGAGGCTTCTGATATTACTAGTAGTACAATGGGGTATTGATACAACTCTCTTAGGCGATGCTCCTAGAGAGTTCCAAGAAAAGACAGATTTTCATCTAAGTTGATCTTGACCAATGGTTCAAATTGGTTGACAGAGGTGATATTAATTTTGCTCTCATCTTCAAGTGAAAGTTTCTCCATCCCTTCTTCTGGAATGGAATCAATTTGTCAGACGGAAGGTCCACTGCTTTGTGGTTGCAAGCTGGAACCAGGTTGAGAATTTGGCAGAGTGGTACAATTGATGGTGATATGTCTGGGTATGCCACAGTAAAGACAGAGGTGGTTGTCGATGCAGAACTTGCGTTGTTCTGGAGTGAGTCTTCCACAACTGTGGCCTCTTCCATGTCCATGTCCATGTCCTTGTCCTTGGTTCTGTCCAAAAGGAGAGGGTTGTGGGAAGGCATTGATCTTAGATTCTTCTTCTGAGATTTCTTGAATGTGTGGATTCTGTCGTCAGAATCTTCTAGTAGGGCCAGCAAAGGTGCACCAGTTCTTATTGAATTCTCTGGCTTTCTCAATGAGTCCAGCCAATGTATTTGGCATTGGAGATAGTTGGAGTAACTTGTTGTGAAGAGCAGTGTCCAGGGCTCTGTGGAACACATACATTTTAGTAGCTTTGTCCACATTAGCTCTTCTGGCATATCTGCTCCATTCTTGGTACCATTCACCAAACTCCCAGTTCCTCTGCAGGATGTTATGTATATTCTGGATTGCTTCATTTTGCGTTTCCGGGGGAATGAACTGGTCTTTGAAGGCATCTTTAAAGGCTTGCCATGTTCCATAATTGACAGGGTTTGCTGCAAGTATAGTTGTGATATGGTCACTAGCCCAGTCTCCTGCTTGGGTTCCTTGTTTGAAGTAAGTTAAGGCTGATGATACCTTCTTTTTGTCAGTATCGAAGGTGGCAGCATTGACTGTAAAGTAATTTGACGCGCAGCAATGTAGCGCAGCAACCAGGCTCACCAAGTATTCACTTAGGTACTACTGTAGCTAGTAGATGATCCGGGGGATCGACTCTGTATTGTTAGGGTGAGAGCCCTGGGGTTTATATACATGTGAGGCCGTGACTGTGACGTGCATACTACCATATGTGCATACGTGACCTATGTATCATATTTACCACAAATTGGGAAGTGTACCTCCATATCTGGATGGTAACATGTGTTGGACTAATGCGTCTTCAACATAATTCTCAAGGGAATTCCAGAAGGCAATCACTGTATCCCCTTTTCCATTATAGGACTTGGGGGCTGTTCCCAAGATATGGGGTGGTGGGTTTGGTTGCGCCATTGGTGCTGCGGGTGGTGGTGCTGGGGGATTTCCACCTGGGGGTCGCAGTGGTAGTTTCGAAGTTGATGCCGGTGAATTAGATTTAACTGGCGGTGTTGTTCCTTTGGGGTTTCTGGATGGTGGTACTGGTGGCTTGGTTGTAGAGGATAATGCCGCGGTTTGTGTGGGTCGCGGAGAAGAACTGGAGGCACTAGTTCTTGTGGGTGGTGGGGCAGGTGCTTTTCCCTTTGATATGGGGGGTGTAGCAGTCTGACTGACTTCTGTGGTTGAAAGTTTGGACTTTCCAAGAAGCAGACTTGCTTTAGGCAAGGGTGAATCTGTCAGATCTGGAGTTCCTGCTCGACTGGAGAGTTTCTGGATTGCTGACATAACAGTGGTTTCAGCTTGTCTAAGGAGATCTTTGACCTGAGCTGTATCTTCGTCCAGGTTTGATTTGTTGGAACTTTCGCTGAGTTCAGAATTTGTTTCTTTGGTTGGTGTTTCATTGAAATGTACTGTCCTATTGTTACGATATTTCCACTGGTGGATAGGTGTCCAGATCATGTCTTTGTTATTAAACTTTGCTTTTCCTGTATATAGGTCAAAATCGGTAACTTGGTGAAAATACGGGACTAAGTTGGTTAGGGTTTCTAGTGAGATGTCTTTGTTGGAGTTGAAATCAGTCCAAGTTTTGCTTGGTGGAATGTTCCACACACAATTGTCGTGTAGTTGGGCAAAGATGACTCTTTCTCCTTGATTGTAGGCAACGAACCACTTGTGGAAAACTATTGGTAAGTTTTTGGCATCTTCTTTGGTTGCTTGGAGTTTTGTGGGATATTTGGTAAGGACTTTTTCCCAAAAGATCATGCAAGAGATACAGTGAAACTATTATCATGCCAACTGTAAAAAACTGTATATGCTCTGTTTAAATGGGCTGTTTGTGGGTGACTGTCTGTTCATTGGATAATTTGATAGTCTTCTAAGATACCATCGTTATTCACAGAAGTACAGTATTTCCACAAATATCCTGAAAAGATGATAGGATCTGGGCAGAGATCAGTTAACTCTGTTAATAGGTGTTCAATATGATGTTCTTGTTGTCCTTGTAACAAATACCAACAGTGACCACAAAAAGTGTTTAATTCCTTTTTGCTTTGAGTAGGAACTGTAGTAGCTAGGTATTTGTGCTCAGGTAAAAATGATTGGAAGGTTCTTCCAATTATTTCAGATCCTCCTGAGATAATAGATTTAAGTGGTGCGGGGTGTACAAATGGAGTAGGAGGTAGAGAGGTGTCTTGGTAATTTTCTGGGAGATTTGGGACAACTGGAGCTGGGGGATATACATGGTAACTAGGAGTGGGCTCTATGTGGGGCAGGGGAAAGATAGTAGGATAAACAGGCAGAGCTGGGTCTGGAGTGGCTGGTCTGGGAGTTTGTCTTCGTTCCGGAACAGGTTGGGTTATAAAAGGAGTAGTCCTTCTTAGTGGTCGTCCTCTTTTGTTGGGATTCCCTCTTTGGGTAGTTCTCTTGTTAGAAGGTATGAACTGGGAGGTATCTTGGGAAGAATTGGATCTCTGGCAGTCTTGAGCTGGAGCTGATTGCTGTTGAGGCACCAGTTTGCAACATCTGGTTGTAATGCAAGCTGTTTATAGGTTGATTACTGTACTTTGGGTTCCAGAGAGAAATACCGGTGGGCATCAGGGGTGTTCCTGGTTGCTGGGTATCACAATAACAAATGTCAGTGCCACAAACACACAGATGGGCGGAGTTGGTGGATCTGGATTCCAGGGTTGGGGATGCGAACTGGAAGTTGGTGGGGGTCCAGTAATTGGTGTCTGAACTGGTACTTGGGGTATTAATGTGGGTAGGTCCAAGGGTATTGGCTGGAGTGGAGTTGACGCTATCCCAGTAGTGGTCCTAGATGTGGATGTTGTTGGGAAGGCCCTAAACCTGGTTAAGATAGGCCTGGTACTCGGTCTCTCTTCTAAGGGTGTTAGGTACCATAATTGGGAGTAAAAAGGTGGGTGGGTTGATAAGAGGGAACAAGAGGATGGTGCAGACAGGCTGCCACCTAAGGTTGGCAAATTTGTACTGATAGGTGTTACTGTCAGTGTAGATGAATTGGAAATCATCATTAAAGTTTGTCTGGAGTTGAATTTTATTGAACTCCACTTCAATTTTGGTTTGCGACAGGAGAAATCAGGATAGAAATCTAACTCTATGCCCCGATTGTATTTGCAAATGGATTTCTTCCCAGTATGATGGCACGCTATAATGCCAGAGGAAGGTTTTGTTGTAAAAAAGGCTTAATTGGTTAAGGGGGGTTCTGTTGTATTGGGTAACTCCTGATAGTCTCCAATAAAGTAGAGTTGAGTTTGCTTTGCTGACTAATTCGTTCAAAGAGTAGTCAACATAAGAGTAAAAGCGGATATCGCTTAATATTTCTCCAAAGGGTATTAATTTGAGTAATTCTTTGGTAATGAAGTGTTGTTCACTCCAGTATGTAAGTTGGACTTGGTTTCTTAGATTGATAAGGTTAAGAGCAAGTTCTCTTAGGAATTCTTCTTGAATTTCATTTGCCACTAAAAAGAAGTTGATAACCCTTTATTCGACTATGCCAATCCCTTGTAAACTTACTAATACAAGTTTACAAAGGTACTTCTAATGGGGGGGCGTAATACAGGTGAAAGGGTTAGTGGGGATACATGGGGTACAAACAAATGCAGCAAGTCCAGGCTGTGTATATGAGAGGTCTTCTGTATAAGTGTTCCTATTGATTACAAAAATGCCGTCAGAGGTAAAGTGTAAGTGTCTGCAAAGGGTAGCAAGATGTCTGTCAAGAAAGTCATATGCTACTAAGGGTACGAGTACACCTTCAAAGTACTCAAGCCAATCAGGGGGAAACTGTCCAAAAAGAAATTTGATAGAGTCAATAAATGAAGACTCTAAATAGCTGAAGGGGAAGGAGGTGGAATGGGGGTGTCGGCCGATCTTGGCACAAAGATTAATACAAGGAAGAGGGCTGTTAGAATTGACCCAGATGCTATGGAAGACGTTGGCATGGAATGGGGTGACAAAAGAGACTGGGTGAGTTTCAAGGTTGGGGATACAGGGGATGAGGTGGAGGAAATCATGTTTGATAAATTCTTCTTGGGGAACCCAAAACTTTTCTCTGTGGTCATAAACAACGGTATACTGGTGAGAGTGGTGGTCGACAATGTAAGTGCAGGTGGGAGCGTGGAAGAGATTGGGGAAGAGATCAACTATGGGCTGCTCTAGTAGAAGCGGTAGTGGTCCGCTAGAGGGTGAACACAGTTTGGGGGCGGGAGACAGGATGGTGGCAACTTGAGCTTCGATGATAGGCAATGGAAGGGGGGTGGCTGGGATGTCCTCAGTTGTAACATGTTCTCAAGGATCGTATCCAAAGTGCTGGTGGACAAAGGAGTCTTGGGTGGGCGCAGGAAGGAGATTTTCCTTTTTGTCTTCACGATAGGTGGGCTTGTAGGCGGAGATGTGGGCAAGGATGTCAAGACTATTGTTTGGGGTGGGGGAGACAGGAGCACTGGTGACGATATAAGCGGGGCTGTCAGGGACGTTGAGGAAGGGGAAGTCTTCAATGTTGTCAAGGGTGGCCCAGACAGGAGTGGAAGATGGGGGATACTGGAGTCGAGGAGACTAAGGAGTGGAGGTGATGGGCTGGAAGACACGGGAGGCGATGTCAAGAGGGCTTGGGTAGTTCCAAGTATTGTGAGGACTTTGGAGGACCTCAAGGATGGCAGCAGTAGTGTCCGCAACGTTCTGCTGATAGACATTATCAAGGGTGGACCAGGAGGTGACGGAGATATGGGAAAGGGCAGGGGAGGCAACAGCAGTGGACTCAGAAGTGTGGAAAGACACTTAATACTCAATTAGCTCCACTGTAGAGACTGTTCTAATGTCAAGACTCACTACTGTTATGATAGTAGCAAAGCAACGATGATGTATTTGAGGTGGAGGTAACTGAGCAATAGACAGAGGTGGGCAATGTAGAGGATTGCAAGTGCAAGGTATAAGCTGGGAGGCTCAATGATAGGGGGTAGACAAGAGAACAGTCTGAGGACTGTTTGCTCAATTTCACAGGTCTTATATACTAATACAGGGTGGTCTGTGCGTACATGTTTAGGGTAGGCATACATACTCAAACAGGTGGCCCATACTTTAGGGCAGGTACAAATACAGGTAATGGGTGAGCGACTTTACTGCACTCCAAGGTCTTGTGACTTGTTCGTTGATTTGTTGATTTGTTGATTGTTCCCACAGTCTTCCATATGTCGATCAATGGACTAGGCACACATCTGAAGCGCACATGATCAGGTGATTGTGGAGTGACTTGTGATCATGTTGATGACCAATCCCTTGGTAGGTCATGTGATACTTTCCCAGGGTCACATGCTTGTATATCACATAATTCCAAAGTTGTTGGGATGTTACGTGATTGAACACATGACAGGTCATGTGATAGTTTCCCAGGGTCACATGGTTGAAGAGTGGATTCTACCATATGACTATAGTTTAGCTTAGGGGCGGCTTTAGAAGGACTTGGGCTTGAGATTCTTTGAATGTGTGATGTCGCAGACTCCATCCTTGACACCAAACTTCCTCTTTACCTCAAGATGTCCGTCTTGGGACTCCTCTTCAAGGCACTACCATTATCACTAAGGGTGTTAGTCCCTTGTGATTATCTGCATCGCCAGATCCCCCATACACATTGCACCTTAAGGCCATTGGACCTTAACACAAGTCAGGCTTTCCCAGACTCCCCTTGAAACATAGGGACAAATTGACAAAAGTGGTGGCAATCGTACTTTTAGGAGACCTCACAAACGAATGGAAGAAGGTCAACAGACGGCAGGTCGACAATCTCCCTAGCCATGTCAAAGGACAAGCATATTTCAAGGACTACTCAAGAATAGGAGGGTCACTCAACCAGAGCACTGGATACTACATCGACAAACCCAACAAGAAGCATTGTGCAGTAGAATTCGTCAAAGTAGATGGAGAAGACCATTGGACAGCCCTCAATTGGAGCAGCACCGAAGATCACTGGTATACAGCCAGACCAGCACTTATTGCCTGAAACAATCAGTGGAACCTTGGTTGGTGGAGTCTTGAGGATCCCCAACATCCCGACTACATCGACCCAGAACAATTCGTTGAAACAAGCGAAGGACCACACCTTCCAATCAAAGCACACCCAGGTGCTAAAGAGAAATCCTTGCAGGAGGACTTCACCACATTGCCACACTTCAAGGAGTATTGCCACTATCTCCTCAAGAACATATCCTACCCCAGATCGAAGAGGCAGTCGCTCAAGGCATTAGCATCCCTCTCAATATCGCACCAGCTGCAGCAGTCCTTCCCCCACTTCCTAAAGGACCCCCAACCATACCTGTTCCAGTAGCAACCTCAGCAGGAGGAAGCACCTTGTCCTATATCCCAATGTCAGGACTACAACAACCCATCCAAGTGGCCGCTAGCAGAGGACAAACCATCACAGTTGCTGCAGCATCAAATGGAGGATTAAAAGGAACTCCTCCCCAACCATTTGAAGGCGATAGAAACAAGAGTCATGCATTCCTAGTTGCATTTGGCATCTTCAAATTTGCCAACCAAAAGAATGAAGCCATGAGCAACCCAGCCACGTGTATCACCACTGCGCTCACCTACATGCAAGGAAATATGATGGAGCCTTGGAAAGAAGAACAAATAACCAAGCTTGAGGCTTGCATCACAGGAGGAACAGCAGACACCAAAGAAATCCACTGGACAGAGTTCAAACAAGCATTCAAAGATTCCTTCACCAACACCAACAGGAAGCAGGAGGCATTCAATAGCCTTATCAAGCTCAAACATGGACCAGATGGACTCGACATCTTCATATCCAAGTTCAAGCGACTTGCCACAGCAGCTGGAGTACTGTCAAGACCTACTACTGTTTATTGTAGCAGCGACACAACAATGATATACTTGAGGTGGAGGTAACTGATCAAGAGACAGAGGTGGGCAATGTAGAGAGTGAAGAGCGTGAAGTAAAGCTGAGCTTGTAGGGGCTCAATTGTGAGAAGTAGACAGGAGAACAGTCTAAGGACTGTTCACTCAATTTCGCAGGTCTTATATACTAATACAGGGTGGTCTGTGCATACATGTTTAGGGTAGGCATACATACTCAAACGGGCGGCCCATACTTTAGGGCAGGTACAAATA
>Ga0307512_10005732_pt1 | contig 12819 bp, 10 predicted proteins | sample 14_EM_MG_FD_200267 | JGI IMG/M metagenome (GOLD analysis project Ga0307512, IMG submission 200267) | Populus trichocarpa ectomycorrhiza microbial communities from riparian zone in the Pacific Northwest, United States - 14_EM | ecosystem: Host-associated > Plants > Roots > Unclassified | place... | reverse complement strand
AACTATACTTACTTATATCCAAAGATACTTGTAAGAAGATACTAGGTACACAGCCGTATGTCCTATACTATTCCTTAAGCGTATTTCCAGACAAAGCGTATTGGTAGTCTGGAAAAATCGTAAACGCAACAAGGACAAATATGTATAGTCGTATCAGAAGCTATCAATTGAATAGCAACTCAATCGTATCGTGGTGTAAGACAATACTGACAGTACATATATGTTTGTAGAATTAATCTAGATGATTAACTTCCTATCTTTATTATTCCTTGATATATCTGGCGTTCAGATACTATTGGCAATATTACGTCTACGCGTAATCTCCCTAAATCTTATATCACTTTTTCCTTCCGGCTATGTATGCGGAAAGTGTATCCTTAGAAATCGCCTGTAGTCGATTCCTTTGTTTCTTGGTTAATGATTTAACCGGAACCTTTCCCGATCTTGTACGCGTTAACGGATCAGGGTTCCCTACAAACCTTTTCCTTTGCTTCTTAGAGTTATTAATAAACTCTTTGGTTTCTTTAATAATCTTCTCAGCACTATTCAACTCCGAATTACTAACTTCAGAGTTGTAATCTTTCTGTCCGATCTGAGAAATCCTATCGGGATGAACTTGAACTTCCTTTGCTGAGGGTATTTGCGAAATCTCCAGAGCAGGTTCTTTAGACGCTTCGGAACGTATGCGTATATTATCGATATGGATAACAAGCCCTTGTTGTAGTCCGATAATTGAAGATATCCACCAGATGCTTTGCGCCACAAAAATGTACTGATTCTTACTGGCGTAACTGATAATCTTTTCTAGCGCATATACTATAACGTCGTTGTCGTATTCGAAAGTCAAGGTCATTACTCGAGGTAATACTTATCGAAAGGTGCGGGGCTGCCGCTACACAAAGCTAATAGATTTTATATATAATAATAGATAGGTATAGGTATCATAAAAACTTAATAATAAATAACGGTTCTCTTCCGCTGGTAGGTATCGTTGACTGTTTCGCTGCTAGAGCTTGTCCTTTTCATTGCCGGAACAATGTGACCTCTTTATAGAAAGTTCTCGGGATGTTACGCATGCGCACCCATATTTCCTTTCCATGATTTTGATAGCAACGTACTTTGCGTCTTACATTCATTATCGTCCGCATGCATGCTTAGGCAAGTCGGCACTTGAACGCGCATCATAGAGATTGCCACGCATCCCAATGGTTATCGTGTTCATGCCGGTGCGGCATGAAAGTGTTACGCTCCTGATAAGAATCAGGCCACACCCGCAGGATATCATGTATCAGATCATAACTTCAACTTGGACATCTCACTCTCGTATGGTTCGGTAATCTGGAACGCTGCCAACATAGTGTACAAGCGTTTTCTAGCTAATCAATACTATAGTATGATTGCATCATAGGTTTACGTGGCGGACAATCTCACGACAGAGCTGTACCGTCCAGGGTGATCTTCCGCTGCTCGGAGAAACTCCACCTCCAATTGACTCGATTTCCGGAGGTGGTAAACCCCGCCTTTACAGTTGTTCATCCGATATATATGTCTTGTTACGACTCTTATGCTTGATAAACTCCCGTGTGCTGTTGTATATTGTCATGCGGCACGTTGCGTCAGTTATTCCACGGGTTGACTGGTCACTCCACGGACTGACATACTCCATGAACGGACTAGAACATAAAGCCACCCAATCAGTTTTAAAGATATTGTAAATTGAGGATTCAAGAAGCGGACAATGCAGCGGGTAACAGAAGTAATCCACTTTCAAATGTACAAGCTGCTTCTCTTCTCGGACCTCAGTGCAAGGTTTGTTGATCAGATATTGCGTTTCCTCTATTGCAACACGTAAAAATGAGGTTTTTGGGCTGCCGCTTGCTGAGATTTAAAGATAGCGAAAATCGGAGGGTTCATGAGTTACATCTGTCGCAACTACAGCAACGTGAATGAAGGCAATAAAAATGAGGAAACTTAAAAAGCAACCACTTCAAAGATCAGTTACGAAAAAGTGACCTCTACCAATCGGAACATAACTTACCCAAGATGCAAAGCTAAAAATCATTGACGCTCTGTTGACGCTCATGCTGAGAATGGGGCGGTGACCGTGTTGCTATATCTTTTGAAACTTTTGAAGGAGACTACAAACCCAAGTGGATGTTGTACGACTGATACGAGGAGTTCAGCCAGCCCGAGATTAGTCCTGACGCAAGCAAGAAGGTTCGTAGACTTCGATCGCAGCATCATAATCACCGATGTGCGTTTTTGACCTTTATGGCGGCCAATACTTTCAGTTCGCATTAAAACAAATTAACTAATCAAAGTATCTGTACTAGTTTACACTTTAATGGAATATACTATTAGACATTTATTTTTAAGGGCTTGTGGTGAAATCATTCGGCATTCAGCTCATTTTTATTCATAACGGACGTATTGGCAGCTTTTATTGGCAAAAGAGATAAGGAAGAGGGTGTAGGAGTGCGGAATGAAATTGAGGACTTAAAAGTTATAAGAAATATGGTGTAAATTTTGAATGAAAGTGCTGTATCAAGTAGCGCAGTGGCGAAGAAGGGTACAAAAATCATTTTTTCCTTTTTCCATATCTCACATCTTTTTCTACCGTAGGATTTTTTCCATAGGTCGAAAGTCAGTGCTAAGTAGTCTGGAGGCAAGCCGACTGAATAGCATGGCCATTACCCAGCCACAGTCACGTCTTGCCATTACAGGCTGGGGGCGCAAATGCACTTGCGCACCTCCACCAGACCGACTCAGACAGCTGACACCAGAACTGATGCTGCAAGGGACTTCTCAACCAGGGAGCAGTCATATTAGACTATGTTCTGGGCCAAGTGATTTGATGATGTACAATGATGCACTGCTCAGACATGCTCACTCCACGAGATAGATGTTTCCAAGGAGTTGGATGCCGACTTCAACTTTCCGAAGATCCACTTGATGTCTCATTGGGTTGAACAGATTCATTAAATGACACACACGTAGCGTTGCAGTTGCCATTCCGTCACAAGTCAATGTGCGGGGATGCTCCGACCTCATATCAACAGTCATGCCATAATCTTTCAATCACGTCGCTGCTCAGGCCGGGACTATTCCCTTTGGCCAGGGAATGCCCAGTGCTCCGACGTCACATAAGACATCGGTCTTAAGATCCCACATAATAGCTTGCAACTATCGATTGCCGTGTCTGCGAATACGAACTCCTTTGTTCTACTCCGATCAGACATAATCACTCCAGCATTGGATGTAAATCTGGTTGAAAATTACACGCTCGGCAGGGTTGTACCCCTTTCGATCTGGTAGTGTAATTGCATCTTCAAATCAGCTGCCGCAGCAATATGCTTTCAATGAATCCGCTAAGCCTAAACTTAATCAATCGAGACGAGTACCACTCATACCCCACTAAAGGTAATCGTGACCGAAAGTTCCGAGGATGCCTAGGGTAGTCGTTATGCATGTCAGGTGGCCCGAAGGTTATTTCACTGACAAGTACCCATCATTGGTTATCTCAGGTTACGTATACTCTGATAAGGGAGAACCCCTAACAGTTGATGGGGTGTTGCTTTGGAGGGGAGTGAGAATTTGATCAATTCGACGGTTTATCATTAGCGTAGCCCCTTCTGTCTTAAGAGGGGGAAAAAAGGTGTCTGCTGATACTATAGTCTTTTTGGTATCAGGTAAGAACACTCTGTAATGATGTGGGACATTGGTGTATCCAGTAAAAATAGCCCTTTGTGCCCTCGGAGATAACTTCTTTCCACTCGTTCGTTTCTGATACGGTACATGGATATAGCATTCTCTGCCGAAAGGTTGAAGGTGCTGGATCGATGGCTTAGTGCCATAAAAAGCCTCATAAGGAGTTAGATGCTTTAGTGCCGAATGAGGTTGTCGATTTTTTATATATACTGAGGTTAACACAGCCTCAGCCCATAACTTCTTATCATAAGTCGGTGCACTTTCAAGCATAGCTCTAAGTGACTCTCCTATCATATGATTAAGACGTTCTGCAACTCCGTTTGACTTGGGGGAATACGGAGGGGAAAACTCATGTATAATTCCTTTCGATGCAAAGAACCCTTTCAAGTCCTTGGTAACATACTCCCCTCCATTATCCGTTCTAAATGCGGCCGGGGTTTTGTGGTTTTGAAGTTCCATTTCTGTAACAAAGTCCTTAACCACCTTAGTTGTCTCGGATTTTTGCTTCATAAATCGAACCCACGCAACCCTAGTAGCATCATCGATTAGAGTAATGTATTAAAGGGAATTACCATATGACGAAACTGGAAAGGGTCCATTCAAATCAGAATGAACAAGCTCGAGTTTTTTCCTATCTTTCTTCGATGTTGTTATTCGAGGAGATCGAGTCATTTTGCTTTTAACACAGGAGGAGCAGACGTAATTCGTAGGTCTTGCTGGTATATTGGCATCGGAGTATAACTGTAGCGATATATCCATTGTTGATGGTGCTAGATGTCCGAGAGCCTGATGCCAGAAGTCATAAGTAATATGGGACAAATGTGATGTCTCAGGAATTTTAAACAAATTTCCATCAAACACAGCTTCAAAAACAACTTTTGTTCCCTTATTAATTGAAATATAATCCCCCTCTCCAAACTCTGTATATCCTTTTTCCCGTAATTTTCTCCAAGAAATCAAAGGATGTGCCAAATCAGGAACATGCAAAACACCTCGGACACAAAAAGAAGAAACCGATCCATCTCTCAGAACACTGTCCATCACCACATCTCCCTTGCCGACTATTTCCATGCTCTTTTGTGAACTGGATTTTACAAATCCGCCACATATCGAGTAGTTGAGGAGACGTCCTGCATAAGGGGTCATGTGTGAGGTACAGGCCGTGTCAAAGTAGAAGGATTTGTTTCTTACCTTTTGATCCTCACTGGTAATATTCGCTTCCTCGGCTTTTTCCTTTTCTTCTTTTTCTTTCTTCTCCTTATTCATCTTTTGAAGACGAAAACATTCGTTCCAGGTATGTCCTTCGGATTTTCCTGGATTATGTTTCTTGCACCAAGTGCAAGTTTTCGAGGAGGAGGAGGAGGAATTATTGAAATTTCCTGATTTCGTAGGTTTCTTCCCTTTTTTCTTATTACCCGAAGGTTTAGAAACAAAGAGAGCCGAATTATCTTCGATGTCGGAGGTGTCGATATCCATAAGTCGTTGCTTCACATCAGCATATGACAAACTATCTTTAGTTGTAAGATTATCGATCACGTTTTTATGGTGTTTAACCAAAAAACCCAAAAGAAAATCTCTCTTAGCCTTATCTTCATTAAGAAACGTAGCAAAAGTTTTTCGATACGAATCGGAGGAGGCTTTCGAGAGTTTCGTAAGGTGGAGCCACTGGGACTCAAATTTGGATATAAATCCTGGTAAGTCAGTACCAGAATATTGAGTAGGAAGGGTGACCAGATTCATTATCTGGGAAACAAGTGCAAAGGCCGAGTCTCTATAATATTCGGTGCGAAGCCAGGTCCACATCATGTGTGGGTCCTCCAACTCGACAATTTTCTCCAAAATGTCTTGGGAGACCACCTGTATAAATATGGTCGACGCGGTATGTTTAAGATGCTAGAAGGCATCTATTTCTGTCTGATCAGCATCGTCTGCTGGAGACACACCATCCACCACTACTTCATACGCCTTTATACCTTTCAGAACTATGTTCATCGAGGCACTCCATATCCGATAGTTGTCATGTCCGGTAAGTTTACTGATACTATCGAGTTTAACGTTTACCGGGGTTTTCTTGTCGACGCGAGCTGAAAAAGAGAACATAGGATTGTTTCCGGAGGAGGAGGAGGAATCGCCTGGAGCCATTACTGGTGTTTTTGGGCGAGGGGAAGGTGGTAGTGATGGAAGCGGTGTTGTTGAAGGTTCGTTTACTTCTGGATATTCGACGGGAACAGAGTGAGTGTCGAACAAATTCTGAGTAAGAGGAGGATATTCAGGATTTGATTCAGTGTCGCTCATCCGGGCTCATAACCTATTCGTTTATAACAGCGAAAGTCTGAAGAGATTTATTAGAATCTCAGAAGAAGGGTACGAAGGATAAGTATTGCGTGTTAGGGGTTCTCCCCAAACAGCGATAATGGTACTTGCAGTAGCTATATGAATACTTGTCACGGAGTTGCTCTCGGTATAGTCACGTGATATGCATAACACCTATTCATGGCATGCATGAGATCAGTCTTATGTCCTTTAGCGGGGATACATCAGAGTTGCGCGTCGATTGGATAAGCAAGTTAAGTTGCTTAGCAGATTCATTGAAAGAATACATACTACGGTAATTCTTATTTGATGATGCAACAATGAAGCCAGATCGAAGGGAGTCAACTCCTGCCGAGCGCATTGTTTTCAGCCATGTTCATATCTCAGATACTAGCGGGATTGTTTGCTTGGACTGGAGAATACTCCGACACACAAACACAGCAGTTGATAGTCAATATGCAAGTAAGTGGGACCCATGACTTATTGCTGCAGGCGATGAGGGAGATCATGGTACTCTCCGGTCAAAGAGAACAGTCTCGACCTAAGCATGACGTAACTGAGGGAATTATGACGTTGGCTAAAGATATGAGGCCTGAAGCAACCCTGCTCATTAGTTTGAGTTAGTATGCATTGCAACGTAAGACTCGTATTCGATACGAGCTTACGCGTCAAGTTCCACGTTGGCATAGTATTGGTTGGTCGCCGCAAGCCAAATAGCCTTTAAAGGTGAGGCATTAATTTGCGATAAGCGCTGCCAACTAAGTTGTTGGCAGACGCAGCAACTACTGTCGCGAACGGGTAGTAAGATGTCTAAATTAAAATCCAACACAACGTATGACATGATATCATGTGATGGATGGCCTGATTCTTATCAGGAGCGTAATGCTTTGAAACCACATTGCATGAACACGATAACCAATTGGGAAGCGTGGCACTTATCACAGGGCGCATTCTAAGACGCGACCGCGATAACGCTATCAGGATACTTGTAGTAATAGCATCGAAGTACGGGTGCACAAACACACGAAGATGTCTATATAAGAGAAGTAGTTGTTCGTTGAATGAGGGAGGCACACAGCATCCAACAAGTCAACATTCAGAACACCGAAGAAGACCTTAAAATATTATTAAGAATTCTATCTATTTGATTATTCACAATTTCCTCCCTAGACCTTTTATCCACTCGTGATTACGCATTTTATGCCTGGACACAAGTATACACAATCCGAGTACGCACTGCAACAAGTTGTCGAGTCATTTGGCAACCTTCTCTACAGTTTGGAAGAGCAGCGTTTAACCCACACCTATCGAGTGGTGTTTCGTTTTTGCGAACTCGAGAATATCGATTACCTGGTGCTGAGGTATCTTCACACCAGTTTGTTACCATTCAAGGAGTTTTCCGAGGAGTAGTTATTCAGGGAAGGGACGCTGTCTATATATATCGAGGAGATGGTCTTTGGTATCGATTCAGATTGGTCGCTCTTGCTGCTCAGGTGCAAGAGGTTGAGTCTTAGGATAGGACGAGGAGAGAAAGAGTTTCTTAGATAGGCGGCTGTACTTAATTCAATAAATGTTGTATTGATTATTGGGATTAAGAACCCCCGTAACATTGCGAGTATAACGAAATTAAGAAGTGTTCGAAAGGCAAGCATATACTGAGAAGAGGATTCGAGAGGAGATATTGTAGTATTCCGATTGATGTCTGAGCAAGTCTAAAGAACTGTTCTCCAACCAAAGAAACAGTATCTATATATACAATAATAAATGAGTGATTGTCCATGACCACGGTCGCGGATCAATAACCAAAACAGGAAGAGAAAAACTCTGCAACTGTACATAAATACATAAGAACCGTAAAGAATATAACAGAACAATCTAGGCGCGTTCTTTTAAGATAAGCGCTGATAAATCCCTTATCTAACGGAACTAAAAAGGTTCTAGACAAGTTCTAACCGGAACTTTCTAGACAACCTAAACATAATAATATAACAAAAGTATTAAAAGTTATTAACACACCACATTATTCTTATCCATAAAATACCATCTTATCGTAAGGAGAATACTTAAGAAAGTACAATATTAGTAAAGAGAAATGTAGATACTTCCGTATTTTCAATAATATCCGCTCCATATTTTAGTAGCAAATCTACCACTGACTCGTGACCACCATCTGCTGCCCTTGAAAGGGCTGCATCACCATCATCTATACTGTTGATATCGGCTCCAGCTTTTAGTAATAGCTCTACCACTGGTCCGAATCCCCCGTATGCTGCGGCTATAAGGGCAGTTGATCTACCGATAATGTTGACGTCGACTCCCTTATCTAGAAATAACTGCACCAGAGACTTGTGGCCACCTGCCGCTGCGGCTTCGAGGGCATTCTTGTGAAGGGAACCTACGATGCTGTCGCTCCAGTCAATGCGAGCCCCCTCTTTTAATAGTAGCTTCACTGTTGGTTCGTGACCAATAAATGCAGCTGCTGCAAGGGCGGTGCCTAAGGAAGGGTACACCGCATCAATATCGGCGCCTTCCTTCAGTAGTAACTCTACTATTGAGAGGTGGCCGGTGAATGCTGCTGCTACGAGGACGTTGATATCATCCGCATCGGGGATTTTGGCGCCGGCTTGTATTAACTTTCTCACTATTGTGTCTAAGCCATAGTATGAAGCATAAACTAACGGCCGAGAATTTGGGTCAGGACAGAGATTTATGAGATAATTGCCAGACAGATGCAGGATGCTGTTCCGAAGCAGATAATATTTCTCTTTGACCAAGGGCATGGCAACTTCTTCCAATATCATCCGATCGTCTCCTTCGATTCGTACGCAATGTCGATGCCAAAAGTATGTTGCATACCCAAGTAGTGGGAAATGTTTGACCAGGTCGTCGAATTCTCTTTTGACCGACATATCGACTAGTAACAGATAGGTGATGCAAGTTTCAGCAAGGATCCAAGGGGAATTCTGAATCGCTTTGGTAAATACTGCTATTTCTGACTTGTGTTTTATTCGCTCGGATATGAGGTATTCCTTCACTGAGCAATGAGATAGCCGAACTATCGATGTTCCACAGGCTCTGATGTTTGAAAACATATAATGTTGATCTTGTTGAAAGTCGATAAGAGAGACAAGGCTCTTACATATCGTCATGATATCGGTTGGAACAAAAAATCTGTCAGCTGGATCGATTGTAATTACTGGTGAATGAACTATGGCGGCTTCCGCTAGTTCTTCTAACGTCAAAGGGCGCTCGGAAGATACCAACCACATCAAAGCGGCCTGTGCATGGTTTGCATCGTTTTCGTTTCCGCTTTTCAGGATTTTTTCCAGTATACGGTCATACGTCTGGTCCAGTGTTTTCGGCAGGCGCTTTAGTGCTTGTTTAATCTGATTTGTAGTACGACAGTCTTGCAAAGTGACAATCTGCAGCTCTGCCCATCGAAACCTAAAAATATTAGATACCCCAAAGCAAAATTACCCACACGCCGGGTATCAACTCCTGAAACAGTGGTATGATCGCAAATTTCTGGGGCTTTGCGTGAAGGGGCTTGAAGGGAGAGGGGGATCACACAACTCACATTCCCTGTGCACCCTTTCCGAGTTCAATCTCTACTTCTTGTCTTACCTCCTGTGACCATTTCTGAAACTTAGGTTCGTTCCGCAGAGTTTCCCTCACAAAGAGTTGAATATCCGAGTCAACCACTGAATTTTGAATGTCTATGGACTTGAGAGCTGGAAGATCTGAAAGCGCCTCTTCGATATCGCGCTCTTTACGGCTCGTCATTAGAATATTGAGTTTTCCAGACTGTGCATTCACTAGTTTGTTGAGATCCTTTAGAACCGGGGATCTGTCGGATTCGTCCAACGCATCAAGAACAATATAAGTGAAACTTAATTTCTTCGAAATTGTATGTAGAGCCTTAATTAAGACTTCGATTGGTATCGTTTCTTTGGCACCTGCCATTCCTCCCTTAAAATCTGCCGGTATATCCCCTGGATGTAACTGACGGCACAGTTGATCAACTAAAGAGCGCAACATTTGGGAAGACTGTTGTTTTTGTCGATCGCTGAAATCGAAGAAGAAGTATGCAATACCAATATCCGGTTTAGAGCCATGTTCTTCTATCAACGCCGCTATAATTGTTGATCTAAATCATTGGTCAAATCATAAAAACGCACGCAGCAAAATTTCGTCTAGGACGACGTACGCTAAGATGGGTTTTCCACAACCAGCTGGTGTCCGGATCAGCATTTGCACAAGAGGTAAGATATCAGTGAACTCACGGATTCCATTTAACCAAAGCAGGGAACGTTCTTTAGACATCCAATTCTTGAAATATTCGCCCTCGATGAACCATTTCCCAGTCCCGGGGTGAGCTGTATCTCGGGCGGCATAAAAGTTTGACTTGACATCAACACCTTGGAGCTTACCTAGGGTATTGTGCCATGATTCAACTAAAAGTTTAGTATAATTGCGGTGCAAATAGCGAAGAGCCTAGGTGATCAATGTACCTCGGAGCTGACTCCTACATAATATAACACCTGTTAGCTACTGCATTTCTGATGGCTTTGGAGAACTAGTTTGGTTGAGTGCATACATAACATCCACACCCAAGGCAAGAATCAACGTAGTTTTTGCATGAGTAATATCCCCCAAGCGTTTTGTGACGTCCTTTTCTCAGGGGCCACAGAAGTGGGTTCCTACGTGACTTTTCCAGATTCTCAAGAATCCATTTCATTGATTTTTCGCAGGCTGGAAGGGAGTGCGCGCACTCATAGAGCATGGGTGGAGGCTGTTTTTCATTCAAAATCTCCCTCAACTTCTTAAGAACAGCTGGTAGGTCCCCTAATGCGGTTCGAATCCTGATAATGTCGCTTTTCGCATCTTTAATACCGTCGATATAGGATATGATCTTTTCGCTTAGTTGCAGAAGGGCGACTATACTCGCACTCACAGACAGAAGTTCTGCCATGACAAGAATTTGTAAGATCTTGCTGAGAAGGATAAGTGAATGTATTCAGAATGGAGCCGCGGTGGCCGGACTTGTTAACTTATCCTTTCAGGTTTTTAGTATTCATCATATGAAGAGGCTCCTCTCCACATATTGTCCGATTTGTGGGGCTGAGTTCAATAATTATTGTACAGGTGTGTTGCATACACCTCTAGGCAGCCAATGGGCACTCCGGCCAATGTTCAGACAGCTGGAAAGTCTTTTCGAGGTACGGTATGTTCTTCGTATCGTCAGTTCACATTCCATCAGATTCCGGCAGTAAGGATTCTTTGGCCCCGCGATACGTGAGTAAAAGAGTTCGTTAAAAACAATCCGCCGAAATGGTGGTAGGCAAAGGATGGGTGGAAAGTGCGATGCGGGATTATTGTTAGAAGGATGGAGCCCACAGCTTCTATTCGATATGTTCTGCGCGTGTTCGTGAACCACACTCTGACATAATGTGTGGTCCTATGCTTATCGCAGGCTGCTGATCCGTACTGAGCGTAATGGACATTGCTTTTTACTGCTGGTGGATGTCGTACCTTGCAACTACAAACCACTTATTATAAATTCTTTATAAAACCTGCGGCTATGTTTGGAGTATCAATCCAGACGTCATCGATCAAGTGCATCTTCTATGTATCTCTCAATGTAAAATACGGCAGAGAGTATTACAATACTCGAGGCTCTGTTGCGAGCTGTTGTAGGATTCATATGTACTTTGCACTCTTGGCTGTTCTATCTGCGTACGGCTACCTCCGCGCCTTGTCTGCAGTAGTGGCATTTCCAGGGTCATCAGTCACATATTACACTCTCGTCACTCTTACATAGCCAATTCTCGTACTACTTTCTACCTTTATCCTGGGCCGCCTTTGCATCGCGATATCGGCGGTAGCATGCACTTGTACTTTCAATCTCACAAACCATTCAGTTTGGTAGTTGCATGCTGCGCTCATATACCATCCACTTTCGCTTCCATCAAGCCTTCCTCGCGACGAGAAAGTCTAGGAACGAGTGCAGCTGCATGCATGCAATGCATGTCATAACTCATCCTTTGGATCGTCATCCTGCATCGATCGTCTGGTATGATAATGTACGATAACTCCTGGATCACTGATCTCAATTGATCACACTCATGGCTTGAACGCCCAACCGTGGCGCCGCCTATCTATCAGCTTTGCTTGCATCAATCGCTAACCATAATTACTAACGACAGCCTTCAAGTAAATTGGCAACTTTTCCCGTTCACGGCATACACCCCGAAGCATCAGCAACCTCTGTTAGCTGAAGATTACGACTTGAGAAGATCAGCGATGACTCTCCACAAAGGTGGATTATCAGCAATAAATCCCTGGAGTTTTGTCCCGAGATAAGGCCTTACACGACTGCAGCATCGCCATTCGTATGTTATCGACATCTTCCAATGCCAGTGTTCCGAGGCTAGTTCGGCTAGATCTGTGAAGGTTTGTTTACTGTCGGAACGCGAGCAGCCAACTAGCGCCGGGTGCTTGCACGAAGTATTCCGAAGCGGCCAGGCCGGCCAGATACAGGCCACCCTAACTAAGGCCGCCGTCGACCTGGGCCGGCTTAGTCCATCCCCCATAAAACCTGGGTCGGTCTGCAGATATCTGTAGACCTGCCAAGGCCATATTTTGGCCTGTAGTCATCTGTAAGATGTGTGTATATGTTCCGACCGATACGCGAACTTTGCCCGTTCGCGAACTGGATGGGCCAGTTTGCGAATTTTGACCGGTTCGCGAACTGGGGATCCAGCATGCAACCTTGCCAAAGTACGAGATTTAATCCCA
>Ga0307512_10005730_pt1 | contig 12822 bp, 11 predicted proteins | sample 14_EM_MG_FD_200267 | JGI IMG/M metagenome (GOLD analysis project Ga0307512, IMG submission 200267) | Populus trichocarpa ectomycorrhiza microbial communities from riparian zone in the Pacific Northwest, United States - 14_EM | ecosystem: Host-associated > Plants > Roots > Unclassified | place... | reverse complement strand
CCGTCCATCGACCGCCTCCAAGTACTCGTCCAATCTCGCTCGATCACGGCCTCCAAGTGCATCTCCAAACTCGCTCGATCACGGCCTCCAAGTGCATCTCTGAGTTCACTCGCTCTCGGTCTCTGAGTGCATCTCTGAGTTCACTCAATCTCGGTCTCCAATTGCATCTCCAAACTCGCTCGATCACGGCCTCCAAGTGCATCTCTGAGTCCACTCGATCTCGGCCTCCATGTGCATCTCCAAACTCGCTCGATCACGGCCTCAAAGTGCATCTCCAAACTCGCTCAATCACGGCCTCCAAGTGCATCTCTGAGTTTACTCGCTCTCGGCCTCTAAGTGCATCTCTGAGTTCACTCAATCTCCGTCTCCAATTGCATCTCCAAACTCGCTCGATCACGGCCTCGGTGTGTATCTCTGAGTTCACTCGATCGGCATATTCAGGCACACCTCGAATTGCTGACAATCACCGCGTGCTGCCAGTCCAGATATACCGTGTGTAGATAGGTTGCTATATAGATACATAGATAGATAGAGGACAATACAAACTGAATCCATAAGTTTTGAAAATCGTTGAACGATAAGTAGTAGCTATGATTTAACATTGCCAGGCGTTGTGTAAACGGCTTGAGCATAACTGCAGCCCCTGCGAAGAGTGTAACACACGTGTCCTTCTGATGGCGCGTAAAGGTGACCACAAAGTAAAGGAGTACGTATGCAACGCGACCCGGCGCCTGGGCGACGGGTAGCGTGTAGTTCTCCGTCAGAGGGTACGAGGTTCCGTCAGAGCCGTCAGAGCCGTCCGGAACACCCGGGTGTTTCTGACGGAAACTAGAGTAGTTGCTGATGAACAAGCAGATTACTGCTGTGGGATACATTCCAGACACCAAAGAGATTGTCAAAGCATCCTGGTCACTCTTTCAACATGATGGTGCGGCTGCACTCACATTTTGAGAAAGATCTCCTTTGCCACCACCTTTCTCTGCAAAGGACCTCCCTGGAGGATGAACTCAAATCTTGAATTTCCGCCGAATCCAGAGAATCAACCGTCATTCGGTCGAAAGTGAAGAGGTTAGCGCACCTGAAAGCATTTCGGACACTGAAGGTTGGCTTAACTGGAATGAGAACTTAGAGAATCCAAATGACAGTGAAGATGTTTGCACCGCGGACTTTGAATCTGATATGGACCAAGACAATAGCTTCGAGGATCCAGAATCCCCAGAGCAGCGGGATGTGAACGCCGCACCAAATGTTCCCGGATTCATTTGGCCTACACCAAAGTCAAAGAGACAGGCTCAAAATGTGTTGGTGATGGTCAATGCAATCGAAACATGATGGAACAATGGAGTGAAGAAAATGTAGGACAGAATGCGTCAATGTTTCACCAGCTTCTTTATGTATCCTGACTGAGGGTTTTAGTTAGAGATATATTATGGGCAAATGGTGAGCAGAAGCTTGTAAATATCGGCTGATATGCCAATGTATAGCAGGCGCAATGAAGCTGTTGGCAAGACACAGAAATTATAGTCATGTGTGAGCGAACAGTGCAAGAATGTTACTGCGCCCTGCTTTGCCATAGGGCCAAGTCTTAATCTGGCAGAAAGACTTCCAAAAAGTTCAAATGATGATGAAAACTACTGTCGATGGCAGCAGATGTTGAATGGACAATGCAGTACAATGAGCTTCAACGGAGCGTCAACGATTGGTGGTCATGTAAGTACGGTGATTGAATAGTGCTTTGTATGCCGTTAGGCATAACCGATGTATTGGCAGCTTTTTTTGGCAGAAGAGACAGCAACACAGTCATCGCCCTCATTCTGAGAATGAGAGTCAACGGAGCGTCAACGATTGGTGGTTATGTAAGTAAGGTAATTAAACAGTGCTTTGGTCGCTGTTAGGCATAATCGAGGTATTGGCAGCATTTATGATCAAAAGAGAGAGCAACACGGTCATCGTCCCATTCTGGGAATGTGAGTCAACGGAGCTTCAACGATTTGTGGTTATGTAAGTACGGTAATTAAATAGTGCTTTGATCGGTGTTAGGGATTATCGATGTATTGGCTACTTCTATTGGCATAAGAGATAGCAATAGGGTCATCGCCACTATCTGAGAATGAGCGTCAACGGAGCGTCATCGATTTTCAGCTGCGCATCCTGGTTAATTTCTGTTCCGATTGGTTGCATACATCCATTTATCAAATATTGGCAGAGTTTACTGGCAAAATCAACAGCACAATGCTCCCTGCCGCATCCTGAAAATGAGCGTCAACGGAGCGTCAACAGTTTCAGTTGTTGCATATTTGGTAATCAAGTCATCGCGCTAATCTTCGCGTTCATAACGGAATTATTGACTGCCATCATTGGCAAAAATACAATATATCAAACGTAAAATACCAATTCTAAATCAATCCATATTGCAAGCTGCAAAGCATACAAAAACACATCATTGTTTTTTGAAAACGCCATTTTGATAAGATACAATTAACAAACTCCAAAAACAAGAGCGTTATTTGAATCAATAGATGGACCTGCTGGGCGACCCGCCGACAAACGGCCCAATTCAGACAGCTTGGGAGTGTATGTTTGAAATGTACCCGAGTTGACGGTTCGGGTTTATCGACAACCCGGACGAACAATTTTGCAACAGATCTGTTTGCTCCCGGACCCGGACCCGAAGTGAGGGTCAGGTACCGTTGCAACCTTGGGGAAGGTGCCGATGTAGTGCAATGAATTGCGATGGTATTGCGGCTGATGAGCAGGGATGGTTGTGAGTGGGTTAGGGTTTTTGAGGATCTTAATTGTAGGATATAAATAGAGTATTTTTGGAGTAGAGATTGTAGCAGGCGCCGGGCTCATAACCTGATGACATAGTGATGCTTGAGAAGCTTAATTGTATTCTATCTAAAAGGGCCACAAGGCCAGTGTATATATGAATGTACTAGTACGGGTGAATTTCATCAGCTCGTACCAGAGTTGATAATCTTCTCCGGCGATAAGAGATATCACCGTCGCTGGCCATACAAGACATCTCCATCTCCAGCCATACAAGATATCTCCGTTCCCAACTGTACAAGACATCTACGTCCCCAATTGTAAAAGACATATCCACCTCCGGCCATACAAGACATCGCCGTCGCTGGCTGAGAGCTGTATATGCAATAGATTGTATTCAACTGCATAGAACCAGCTGAGTGTATGTACATACCAGTGCATGCACACATAAGCGTGCAGAGCAGAGTATTTGTAATTTTTGACTGACTCCGCGAACGACCTAGTCAGTTCACAATCGTGGGGTTTGGACTCTGTGAATCCACAGTTCGTTCACACACAGTGAGCCTCCATGAACAGACTAGGTACTCCACTGAGGAGCCGCCTCTGTGAATGGACTAGAACACAGATTGTTCCATGATAGATCTCTGTCTTACGGCCGCAGATGAGTCTTGTATGGCCAGAGGTGAGTCATGTATGGCCAGAGGTGAGCCTCATAGGACTGGAGATTGCTGTCGGTCTGAAGTGGCTATACATTGACGCATACGCAGGTATTCACACTTGTACTGATATATATATGGCCTTGTGGTACTCCTAGGTAACATACAATCAAGCTACTCTAGCATCACAATTTCGGCAGGTTACGAGCCTAGCGCCCACTACAATTTCTACCTCACAATTTCAACATAAGATCCTCAAAAACCATAACCTACTCACAACCATCCCAGGTCATCAGCCGCATCACCATCACCATCAATCACCACCAATCATCACCTTCTTAATGTTCCCCACCCTCAACCAAATCAAATAATTTGCGCGGATGCGGCTGTAGGGTTGTGTTTGTTTGTTGTATTCATACTGTATGCACTCTAATTACAGTATAACAGAACTCAATATCCCCTCCCCCTGCAGGCGAGCATGCTGGATGGCGGAGTTCCCCCCCCGCTACCCTTCATCCCCGCTGACAAATGAAAAAACTAAATGATAGACCAGAGCAGAACAGAAACGAGAAGATATACTCCCGCTGCAGCCGCTCCCCTCACCTGAGTCAGCCGCTGCACCGACACCCTGCCTACATTCATGAGGGCAGGAACTCCCTGACTTCAGTAGCCACCAGGAAGTTCATCACCGCTTGGTCGCACTGTTCCACGAAAAACAGATCACAGATCTGCACAGGTCTGCATCTGCCCGCTTTCCAGCCCGTCGGTTTTCCCACCTCCTTCCATACTGTCTGATTCTGGTCTTTCCACCGGCTACACTGGCAGAAGAGGTGTTCCCACCTCTGAGCCACTGTTCTGCCTCTTGTGCCGCACCAGCAGTATTTGTCGTCCGCTCGGTAGCCGAAACAATTCACGCTGATTCCAGTAGGTGCATGCCCGCGCGTTAATCTGTAGTACCTGGTGGCCAGCGACTTCACCATCGTCATCGGGACAGGTCTCCTGGTCCCCGTCTTGCCATTGATTCTGTAGCTGAAGTGATTTCTGCACTTGTCAGCCTCCCACTGTGCCTAGGGCACTGACCTCCCTCGGAGATTCGTCTAGCTCCGTTCGAGGCCGAGTTGTATGCCCGCTCCATCGCTGGGTGTTCGCTGGCCTCTCCGGCCAGGGTTGCCAGATGGTCCTACTCTTGGTGTCCAGGGAGGCCGGAGTGTTCCGGGACTCGGTGAATCTCTCTTGCGATGCTGTCGAGGAAGAGCGCCTACATTCCCTCATCGATGTGCCATCCTGATCGCTGGCCTGGGCGCTGATCCAGGTGTGCCGCTCGTTGATTTGCGGTGTGTGAGTCGCTAAAGATTGCCACCGTCCTCATTGTGTTCCTTTGCAATGTTTCTCTGTTCTCGATTGTCACATCAAGCGTCAGTCCAATCGCCCACAGCTCGCCATTGAGGACCATAATGAGCCCAGTCCCCACAAAGCTGCGGCAGGACCTCCATCGAATTCCATGTTTTCACACTGCTGCGGCTCCCACTCGGCCATTGTCTGAGCAGGATCAATCTGCCCACAACATCCAGACACCTGCTCCAATTTCGGCTTGTTTCGCTCCGGCAGGGCATCGCGCGGTCCTCTTGGCCGCGGTGGTTGTGTCTAGTCTGGTGGTTCTCACCTGGGATTCTTCGTCCGGGGCTGGCCACATTGTGCCTTCGGTTGTTCGGCCGAGCTCATGCTATTCCTTGACTACTCTGCATATAGCTGCACCGGAAGCAGGGTTTTGGGGTAGATTTTTCAGCTTGCCGCTCCATGTGTCTGCTAGTCTCTTTGCCTATCACTGCTGTCTGGAGTCCAAGATCACCGCCGCGGGTGTAAGCCCTGACTCTGTCATCAGTGAACCCCGTGGGGCTGTCGGAAGCGTGCCCAGGATTGACCAGGCTTGTCTACTCAGCAGGAGTTGGAGGTCATCTCGCCAGCCTACTTCATTGGGATCCCACCAGAGCTCACTCCCATATAGTGCGACTGCAAGGACGCATGCCACTTGGGCGGCCCTTACACCCACAGGAACAATGCCGGATGTCGTGGTAACGGTTTGGAGTCTCTCTTCTCCTGCCCTGGCCTTCCTCATCCATCAGTTGTGCAGCTCTTTACGTGTGAGATGTGCGTCCATCCAGACGCCTAGCCAATGTGTCGCCTGTGTATAGAATTGTGTGAACCCGCGGCTGACTCTTTTCTTTGCGGTAAGTTTTGGCTGGAGATGTTTCCTATATCCTTGTGTGCAGGTGAATAGTGTCGCATCCTCATGGCTGTGTCAAACTGTAGCCCTCGTCAACTTCCACACTCGATGCTCATTGCTGTTCATATATCAAGTACTGAGATGACATGGTCAACATCGCTTCCGGTCGCCACCCAGTGGAGGTCGTCTACACAGCACTGCCCTTTACTTGCTGATATGTACTCTTCGACCCATTTTATCAGTCCTGAGGTGTAGATTGCAAAGAGGATCGGTGACACCAGTGAGGCCTGCGGGACCCCAGCTTCCACCCGGTGTCTCTTGATGGCGTTGCCCTCGATTATTATCACCACTGTTCTTTCCGAAAGAACCCTCCCTGTCCATTATATACGGTCTCCATCCATTCGGCCGACCTTGATGAGGTTGACAAGCCTTCATTTTGCCACGCTTGGGAAGGCTGCTTTAATCCCCATGAGAAGTACACCTGTCATGTGGCTGTGTCTCCAGGCTGCCTGAGCTCTGTCAACCATGATGCCCACTGAATGGATGGCTGACCGTTCTCTGCTGCTGCCGAATTGTCCATCGCTCAGTAGCCCTCTGTGTTCAGCTTCATCTGACAGCAGCACAGTGACTACGCTTTAAACTACTTTCGCCATGCAGCTCCACAGTGATATGTAGTGTTAGCAACGGTTCCGGACTGTCACTTCGATTCCAGGTCCGGGTTATAAACTGAACCTTCAACAGATTGGCGGTCCGGGTCGACAATAGACCCCAACTGCCCACTCAGGGACGGTTCGATGGTAAACTCCCAACCCGTCTGAATTGGGCGGGTTGTCAGTGGGTTGCCCCGCGGGTCCATCTATAGATTCATATAAGGCTCTTGGATTTGCAGTATGTTAATAGTATCTCATAAAAATCGCATTTTCAGCAACCAACAATGTGCATTTGCTTGATGAGCAGTTTCCATTATCGATTACTTTGGTATCTGTGTTTCACCTTCGATGCATGGTATTTTTGCCTACCAAGGCGGTCAGTAATACAGATATGCACGCGAAGCTCCACGCGATGCCATGATTAAGAAATATGCAAGTCCTAGAACTGTTGACGCTCCGTTGGAGCTCATTTTCAAGATGCCGCAGGGAGCATGTCGCTGTTGTTTTTGCCAGTAAAGGCTGCCAATATCTCATAAATGGATGTCCACAACCAATGGGAACATAACTTACTCAAGATGCGAAGCTGAAAATTGTTGACACTCCGTTGATGCTCACGGTAAGAATGGGGCGGTGACTCTGTTGCTATCTCTTTTGCCAATAATAGCGGCCAATACGGCCGTTATGCATAGCAACGACCAAGTCACTGGTGAATTACCGTACTTACAAGACCCCACTTTGTTGACGCTCTGTTGACGCTCATGCTAAGAATGGGGCAGTGACCGTGTTGCTATGTGTTTTGCCATCAAAAGCTGCCAATAAGTCCTTTATGCATAACAATGTCCAAGTCGCTTGGGAATTACCGTACTTACAAGACCACAAATCGTTGACACTCTGTTGACGCTCATTTTAATGTTTTGTCCATTCCACGTCTGCAGCTGTCGATGATTGTTTTCATTGTGATTTGACTTTATGGGTTGTCTTTCTGCCTGATTAACACGCAGCGCTGTGGCAAATCCAAGCCGCGGAATTATGTTGCACTGTTCACTCTTATACAACTAAAAGTGATGTATCATGCCAAAAGATTCATTGTACCGGCTATACATCTCTTTATGAACCAATAGTCACAACCTACTTCTTACCATTCACCCATAATACATCTCTAACTACAACTCTCGGTCAATCTAGATAAAGCTGGTGAACCATCGTCGCATTCTGTCCTACGTTTTGTTCCCTCGTTTAATTCTCCGCGTTTCAACAGCATTGACCATCAGTAACGCCTTGTCTGCATGGCTCTTTGACTTCTGTGTCGGCCAAACCAATCTGGGCACATTTGGCGGGGCGCACACATCCGGCTGCTCTGGGCTTTCCGGATCGTTGATACCATTGTTGTGCTCGATATTGGATTCATCGTCCGCTGCGCAATCCTCTTCGCTGTCATTTGGATCATCCAAGTTACCATTCCAGTTAAGCCAAACATAAGTGTCCGAAATGCTTTCAGGTGCGCTCTGCTCGTCGCTTTCGACTTGACGACGGTTGATTCGCCGGATTTGGAGGACATTCAAGATTTCATTTCTTCCTCCATGCAGGTCCTTTCCAGATCAAGCTGGTGGCACAGGTGATCTTACTGACAATTTAAATGCAGCCGCACCATCATGTTGAAATAGTGACCAGGATGCTTTGACGATCTCTTCTGTGTCTGAAATATAACCTACCGCGGTCATCTCCTTGTCTTGAGCACGCGATTCCTTCTGGGTATCACGTAGGTTTTGGCTGCCCCGCCACATCTCTAAAAAGTTGTGAACATTGGCCATTCAGTGCAACTTGGTTTCCTCAACCTCTTTCTTCATTTCCGAGTCGTTTTCTGTGTTTGTGTCATCCAATTCTTGGTCAGTGCTTGCGAAAATCCCTTTATTGGCTTGAGCAAACAGCCTTGCAACGACATTTTCGCGAAAAGTCTCACCTGTGGGTTTTAACTGCCTCTAGCCAATAACCTCTCGGCCAAGGAAAACACTTGCCTCCACTCTGACACCATGTGGTATGATAGAGAATATGTCGCGCACCACATTTGAGAGATTGGCGTACATTGAGTGCGTTTCTTTCTGTTGGCGTCACCAATCGGTTATGTCCGGTAGCCAAAATGTACTGCTAATGTCCATTGGGTCGGAGTGGTAGTCATTGAGATTTGGATTCATTGGTCCCCGGTTGTTTGGTGCTTCGGGCGGTGAATTCGAATAGGGCCTGGGGGCGGTCAATCAGTGGGCTGCGCGATAGCTTCATCCGGGTGTTGTCTCAGCCACATTGTTACGCGTTCACTATTGATCATCATCGCTGGACGAATCATATGGATCAAATGATAATTCACAGGACCCTCAAGCCGTTGCAGAGGGGACGAGAATGCTGCTCCGTATTGTTTCCAGTTTATTGACTGGCACACCTGTATGATTGGCGCAGTATTCATACTCAACATACTTCAGCAAGGCCGCTTGGTATTGGGTAGTGTAGAATATCTCGTCCTCAGGCTTAATATCCATTCCCTTGTTCCACTTTCAAACCAATTGCAACTGCCGAAGAGGATTGAGGATGTGTGCGGAAATCAGAAGCATGCCCGTCGTTGGAGTCAGTTCAGCATAGTATTTGGAATGCTTCTGTCGAGCTAACTTCACAGCGAAGAACAAGTCTTCCTTCCATTGAGTGTTCTTGTTGGCCAAAGCTCGCATCACGCCATGCATGAGATCGAACATCTCATTGTACACTGCGTCCACTTGTGGCCATGTGACTGTATGTCGCTTTGACATCCGAAATGTTCAATATCGAAATGCCCCCAATACTTCCGTGACATGCTTGACAATGGTCCAGTCATCATGTGTGGTGAATAGCGGCCGGTATACACTGTATTTTTGGTTTTGAAGCCACTAGCGTGTGAATTCCCATGAACGGTTGGAGCGCTCGAGCAACTCCAGTGTAGAGTTCCAACGTGTCTTGACATCCATAATCGGAAGCACTGCCATGTGGACTTTGCCTTCTGGACAGTGAATGAACTCGTTTCGGTGACCAGGTGTCAGCATAATTAATACCGCAAGCATTCTCTGCTATATGACGATCAGCTTCAGGACTTTCAAAATATAAGAATTCTGTACTTTCTCAATTATCTTTGCTAAACCTGGTCTCATGGCTGACATTTTGTTGATTCTATCATTGCCCTCTTTTCGAAGTGTTTGACTCTTCCCAATGTCTATGCTTTCATTCTCTCAAAATTGCTAATCGCGCTCATGGTCTTCCCAAGACTTGGTGCGGCCATTTACACCCAGATTGCTCATGAATGCACCTACAGCGAGATGTATGACGTGCGCCATGCATGTTATGTGGTTTCTCAATGCCAGCCACTCAATTCCAAAGGACTCAAGTGTTGATTGCAGCTCGCGTGTCATCGAGTAGTTTGAGGAAGCATTATCAGTTCAAATGTCAAGCAAACGGCCGTCGGTTAGTTCGAAACAATCCAGCACGTCCTTCAAATGTACAGCTATCCTTGCTCCAGTATTTCGGCACTTGACCTATCATCCTTATTTAGCTTTCGAATGTGGAACAGAACGGGCGAACAACCTCATCGACGGCAAGTTGAACCTCATGTAATGCCTACTTTCAGTCAATTTAGTAAGCAATGAACGACATTAGGACTAATTTGTTCGTTGATATTGATCTGTCCAGAGCTAAACTCACTTGATTTCGTAACGGCAATCGCTTCTTAATTGCCTCCACAGTCAGTGTTTATTCCGTCCAGCATATTGTACTATAGGTGGTAGCGGACATTAGTAGTAGGTCATCGTATAATGCTTTATATGACTGTCGTAGCTCAAGATTTTATATAGGGTTTCATGGAATATGTGCCGAAAGAAATCATAACATGCGGTAGCGATTCCATGTGTCTTGCTGAAATTGGGATGTTTCGAAGTCCTTAGCTGCCAGTTTGGAACATTTTGTCAGTCATTGTGGTCGATATGAAACTACCGGGATGTCGAATATGATTCGACCCAGCGAACTTACTATTGTGATTCCTCGACTTCCTTGACTCTTCAGGATGGCCAAAGGGGTTGCATCGACCTTCGAACTAGTTAATTCAGTAACCTCCGACTCTGTGAATTCGTCTAATTTTGCGATGTGAGCTTTCGCCAGAAAGTGTTTCCCCATTGAGCTGGTCCCATGCTCTGATAGATGGCGAAGAACACGATGACAAACGATATATATGATGCCAGAGCTGCCACTCTCCTCAATTCCACAGTGTAAATAGAATCGCCAAGAAGGAGCATGTCCAGAATTATTCCAGCCAATAGGCCACTTCAGGCCTACAATCATTGAACCTCACCACACTTCAAAGATGATTTGTACAGTAAGGTCGCTCAAATCACGAATAAAAACACATTCGTTATTGGAAGTAATCATAAATTCTGGTAAAGAGGTATTCAAAAATTGTGAATCCGAGATGGTGGTAAGGAGTACAATGCTGGGTAATTGGACTTGAAAGACTGCCGATAGTAATCTTATAGTATAGCAGACTGTGGGTTCTTAAATATTGACTCTATAGCTACCAGGAAAATAATCAGATCAGTAAGACATTCCATACATATTTGTGAAGTTGTATACAAGGACAGATTGCAAAGACTGACCAGGTGAAATTTGATTTAGGAACAGCACAATGCAGTACATTGCTGTATAGCGTTCTGAACCTCCACAAAAATTGTTGATGCTCTGTGTGGGCTCAAATGCAGGAGGCAGATGCGATATCGTCAGTAATAATGTTGCCATTCCAGGCTGCCGATAGGTTCATTTTGGGTATTCTGCGTACTATTGCCGTTGGACTATCCAAGATGCAAGATCAAAAATTGTTGAGGCTCCGTTGATGATCATTTTGGTACATGGTTCAGATCTTGTCGCAAGCTGTTGTAACTGGTAACGCGGCCGATAGTTCGATTATTAATCAATTATGTCACTCCCGCCGTTGATTTTCCAACATGCAAGACATAAAATGGTTGACACTCCGTTGACGTGCATATGTAGAGCATTGTGGAGATGTTGTTGGAAGCATGTTTGCTTAGAAAGGCGGTCGCTAGTTCGATTATGGCACAATCTCGCCGCACAGGCTTCGCAATCTCCAAGATGCAACGCGAAAAGTCGTTGACGCTCCGTTGACGCTTATTTCTAGGACATAGTAGCGATGTTGTCTCAACCATTATCGCATAGAAAGGCAGCCGATAGTTTGATTATGGCTTAATGTCGCAGTGCAGCCCATTCAATTGCTATGATTCAAAGCTAAAAATCATCAATGCTCGGTTGACGCTCATTTTTAGGATATAGTAGCAATGTCGTTGCGACATTTTTCACCAAGAAAGCTGACTGATCATATCATTTTGGCTCAAAGTCGTCGCTCAGCCAATTGATTTCCCAAAATGCATGGCCAAAGATCGTTGACGGTCTGTGGACGATCATTTTTACGACAGAGAAGCAATGGTGTTGCAACACATTTTGCTGAGAAAGGCGGCCGATAGTGCGATTATGGATTAACTTTGCCAGACCGCCTTTATATTTTCTATTATGTAAGGCCAAAAGTCATTGACGCACCATTGACGTTGATTTTTAGGACACAGAAGCAATGTTGTCACAACGAGTTTTGCCTAGAAAGGCGGCTGATAGTGCGATTATGGCCTAATCTCATCACACAGCCCCCTGGATTTACCATGACCCAATGCCAAAAATCGTTGACGCTCCATTGACGTTCCGTTCACACTGATTTTTAGGATGTGGCAACAAGCATATCATTTGCCTTTTTCTCTTTTGAGGCGACCAATACATTCACTTTCGAACGATGTGACAATGCCGCCAATTGATTGCCGAATGTGTCAGACTCTAAATCGTTCATACTCTGTTGACACTGATTTGAATCACAGCACAACACCCTTTGTGCACCCGATAATTGTACGCAACGAATGATGTACAAATTATTGACATCTAATATTGCGTTTGTATGTATCCTGATATTCATCCAGGAGTTTCAATACCTCTCAATTTCTCATCAGTGGCTATCCACGCTATCTGAGTGAGAGATGACCTGGCGCTCTCACATTCCCGCGCTTTCGGCCGGCAATTCACGGCATGTAAAACATTTCTCCCGTTTTTGGTAAATATAGCTGGACTTCCTGACCATTCTTTATCCAGATCCTTCTGCTTGATTTCCATGACGTACCATAAGCAATTTCCGATATCTCAACCATGTGCACGAGGTCTGTGCGGAGAGTTATGCAGTTGGATAGATGGCTAATTGCGGCATGACGGTCGTCATGCAGACTGATTCGTATTGAGGACTGACCGCTCTTTCTTTGACACCTATGACATCACGCACTTAATTTTTGTTAGTATATTTTGTCACTAATATAGCTGTTACTTTGTTGCTTAACAGTGATTTGCTGATGCAAATCGAACCTGTCAGCCGTTGTTTTGCCTGATTTAGATTCTAGAAATTTCAGATTGTGTG
>Ga0307512_10005729_pt1 | contig 12823 bp, 10 predicted proteins | sample 14_EM_MG_FD_200267 | JGI IMG/M metagenome (GOLD analysis project Ga0307512, IMG submission 200267) | Populus trichocarpa ectomycorrhiza microbial communities from riparian zone in the Pacific Northwest, United States - 14_EM | ecosystem: Host-associated > Plants > Roots > Unclassified | place... | reverse complement strand
TGGCAGCGGGCCGGCGAGGATCATCTTGTGGGTCAGGCCGAGCCGGTCGACGAGACCCTGAATCCGGCGGACGTGGCCGGGATCACGGCGCAGGGACCCGACGCACACGCAGGTCCACGGCAGGTCGGCGAGGTTGCCGAGCGCCTCGGCCAGCACGTCGTGTCCCTTGCGCTGGGTCACCGACGCGAGGCAGAGCAGCCGGTTGCCGGACTCGGTGCCGGCGGCGAGCGGCGCCGCGTCGGTCCCTGGCGGCGCCGTCAGCACCCGGCGCGGGTCGAGACCGTGGTGCTTGATCGCCCGGCGGGCCGCCCACTCGCTCGTCGCGACGACCACCGCGGCCGCGCGCAACACCTCGCGTTCCCGCCGGTCGAGGCCGGCGGCCCGCTCCTCCGGCAGTCCCGTCTCGTCGGCGAGCTGCAGGTGGAGCACGACGACCAGGCGCACCCGGCGGGCCTGAGGCACCACGACCTCCGGCACCCCGCACGCCACGAGGCCGTCTATCAACGCCACTGCGCCGTCAGGGATCTCCGCGAGCGTCTGCGACAGCGCGACCCTCGCCTTGGTGCTCGGCGTCGGCCAGCGGCCGGGCACCATCACCTTCTCGAGTCCGAGCAGATCGCACATGCGTCTGTCGTAGGTGTTGCCACCGCTCGCGACGGTGACGTCGTCGACGTCACCGGGCAGGATGAATACGGTCACAGTGACCGCCGATAACTCGCCCAGGCCACGTGGGACTCCCGCAGTGACACGGAGATCTCGGTGAGCCCGCGTGCCCCGTCGCCCAGTGATCCACTGTGGATCCGTTCGGCGAGCCGGTCCGCGATGACCTTCGCGAGGAACTCGGTGGACGTGTTGACGCCCTTGAACTCCGGTAAGTCGTCGAGGTTCCGGTAGTTCAGCGCACCGAGCACGGCCTTGAGCTGGTCGGTCGCCAACCCGATGTCGACGACGATGTTGTCGGCGTCCAGTTCAGGGCGGGAGAACGTGGCGTCCACGACGAAGGTGGCGCCGTGCAGTTGCTGCGCGGGTCCGAACACCTCGCCGGTGAAGCTGTGCGCGACCATGATGTGGTCACGGACGGTGAGGCTGAACACCCGGGCCTCCTACGGTCGGCTAGTCGCTGTCGTAGGTAACACGCAGGCAGAGCGAAGACGGTTCACGGCTGATCAGGTTCGGCAAAGCCGCAGGTAGTTCGTCGAACCGGCACTCGTCGGTGACAAGGGCGTCGAAGGCGGGGTCGGCGAGGAGGTCCAGCGCGACCTCGAGTCGCTGTGCGTAGGACTTCGGCCGGTTGGGTGACACGGTGCCGACCTGGCTGCTACGGATCGTCAGCCGCCGCGAGTGGAACCACTCCCCCAGTGGCACGCTCACCCGCCGGTCGCCGTACCAGCTGAGCTCGACACACACCCCTTCCGGCCGCAGCAGCTCGAGGGCGGTGGCCAGGCCCTGCTCGGACGCGCTGGCGTGCACGACCAGGTCACAGCCACCACGCGCGTCACCGGGCAGTGCGAACTCCACCCCCAGCGCGGCGGCGATCTCCGCGCGCGCCGGGTCGATGTCGACGAGCTGGACCCTGGCCGCGGGAATCCCGGTGAGAATCCTGGCGACCGAGGCCCCAACCATGCCGGCCCCGATCACCGCGATCCGGTCCCCGACGTGCGGCGACGCGTCCCAGACGGCGTTGAGTGCCGTCTCGACCGTGCCTGCGAGCACGGCCCGTGCGGCGGGCACCTGATCCGGCACGACGGTCACCGCGCTCGCGGGCACCACGTACCGGGTCTGATGGGGATAGAGGCAGAACACCGTCCGCCCCCTCAGTTCCGATGGTCCACTCTCGACGGTGCCCACATTGAGGTACCCGTACTTCACCGGTGCGGGGAAGTCCCCTTCCTGGAAGGGAGCACGCATCACGTCGTGCTGGCTCGCGGGCACCCCGCCGCGGAACACGAGCGCCTCGGTGCCCCGGCTGACCGCGGAGTAGAGCGTGCGCACGAGCACGTCGTCCGGTCCCGGCGACGGCAGCTCAACCGGCCGCAGCTCGCCATGCCCGGGTTCACGCAACCAGAACGCCCGATCCATTCTCAATGTCCTCCCCGTCGTGGTGGCACCGCCGCCACGGTAGCGAGGACTCAGCGTCGAAGCTCCCGCCGCGCCCGCACCTCACCGACCACGACAGGGTCGAGCCGGACGTGCCGTTCGTTAGCGGCTGCCCTCGGCTCCCGCGTGCCCGGCTCGTGTTCGCTCCCCTGTTCACGCTCACCCAGCGCGGTCTCGACGAGCGCCGCGCCACGGAGTGTGATGGCGATGTTGCGGAGTCAGCCCGGCAGGTGGTCGGCGAGGCCGGTCCAGCACGCCTCGTCGGCGCCGGCGTGGTCGCCGAGCTGGTCGAGTGCCTGTGCGAGCAGCAACCGGGCACGGTGGCAGGCGCGGACGTCGTCGGTCGCGCCGTCGAGCGCCTGCCTGGCGAGCTCCGCCGCCTCCTCAGGCCGGCCGATCGCGAGGCACACCCGCGCCGCCGTGACCAGGTCAGCCACCGGCGTGTTGGTGAGCGCCAACAACGCCGGCACGACCTCGGCCGCTGCCAGAACATCGCCCTTCGCCTCGTGGTCGGCGATCACGTGCCGGAGCAGCAGCCGGCGCGTGTTGTCGCGAACATCCGGACACCCGCCGAGCCGGAGAGCGTGCTCGGACAGGTACGGGCCACCGGCCGCGAGCAGCGGGAGCAACCGGGCCGCGACCCGCTCCGCCAGCGCGGGGTCCGTGCCGGCGGCCTCGCTGACGAGTGGGTGCACCGACCAGTGAGCGCCGACAACGTGCAGCAGCCCGCGCCTGACCAGCCTCTCGACGGCCAGGACGTCGGCGACGTCGGCCAGCTCCGGTGGGAACGGCGCGGGCGCGAGAACGCCGGCGACCCGCAACACCTGACGTGCCAACGAGTTCAGGCCACCGATCTCGTCGGCCAGCGCGGTGCCCACCGACGACGCCGCGCCACTCAACAGGCCAGGCACCATCTCAGGCATGACCACGCCGGGCCGGTAGCGCAGCACGTTGGCGGCCGCCCGCACCACGACCGGATGCCCGCCGCACCGCTCGGTGAACTCGGCCGCCGCGTCCGGTGTGGACAGTCCGAGCAGCTCCGCCACCTCGGCCGGCCTGAGGCCGGACAGGGGCAGCTCTGGCACGTCGCCGTCCACCACGTGCGAGCGGCTCGTCAGTATCGTCCGCACGTTGTGAGCGGGAACAATGACCTGCCGCAGCACGTCCGCCGGCAACGCGGGCGGGATGTCGTCGACGATCCACAGGACCGTGTGCCGGCCGCGGCTCAGCGCGTCGGCGACCATGGTCCGCAACCGCTCCGGCTCGACGCCGTCGACCTCCAGCCCGAGCTTCTCGGCCGCGATCCGGCGGAGCTGGTCGGTGTAGGAACCGAGGAACGTGTCCTGGTCCCCGCCGAACGGACCGGTCCAGAACACACCGCCCGGATAGGCGTCCCGGTACAGGTACGCGTACCGCGCGACCAGGCTCGACTTGCCCACGCCTGACGGTCCGGTCACCACGGCGGACGTCTCCTGGCGCGCGCCGGGCAGGTCCGCGGCGTGCAGGGCGGTGTGCACGTCCCACATCTCCGGGTAGCGGCCGACGAGCCGCCGCCGCGCCAGCACCTCGGCCGGCAGGCGGGACCAGTCGACCCGATGTGGCTGCACCCCAAGGGGTCCGCTCACCGCGGCCACGCGTTCCGCGATCCGGGTGGCGAGCTGGTCGAAGTCGGCGTCGCTGTGCGGGGTGACGGCGTACCTGTCGTCGGCGAGCTCGACCGGCCGGATGTGCGTCTCGCCCGCCTCGGGGTTGACCACGAGGACCCGCCGGCGCGGGTCGCCCTCCCGCTGCGCGGCGAGGAACGACGCGGTCAGCTCCCACTGGCACGCGTACCGGCCGGGGTACTCGCGTGTGTAGTACGCGACCAGCACCTTGGACTCCGCGAGCGCGTCGACGAGCTCCGCGGTGATGCCGCCGAACTCGTGGATGAGCACGTCGCGGAACACCTGGAGTCCCTTGCGCTCCAACGCTTTCTCCAGCCGAGTCGCCTGGTCGGCCGCCCCGGGCGACGCGCGGGTGAAGCTCAGGAACACGTCATAGGACTCGGCGTGACGCTCGGGCAGTTCTCCGGCCATCAGTAAACCCCCGTGGAATCGGCCAGCAGGTCGAAGATCCATCGCACGGACGGCCACCGGCTGTCGGGCGCGGACAGGTAGATCACGTAGGTGAGGCCGTTCTGGCGCCAGTACCGGCCCAGCGCGTGCCGGGTCATCCCGTCCTTGACGAACGTGAACTCCCAGTCGACCGCGGCCTGCCCGAGGAACGACGTCCCGACCAGCTGGACGCGCCGATATCCGTTCTGGACGTTGGGATTGCCGCGCTCACCGTTCTGGATCTCGGTCAGCAGCGGCACATCCGGCGCCGCGCTCGCGCCGAACCGAACGAACACCTGCGGGTCGCTCGGGTCCGACGCCTGCTGGTTGGCCGCCGCCGGCGAGTCGCTGACGGTCCATCCGGCCGGGATCTCGACACGGATCCCACCGGGGCCGGTGACGGTCTCCCCGTCGCCCACACCGGACTTGTCCGTGGTGGCCGGCGGTTCTGTCGTCGTCGGCCGGGGGGCGGGCGTCTCGGTGTCGGTCGAGTCCTCGCCCCAGGAGAAACCGCCGTCACCGGACACCAGGGGGCTCTCGACGAGCACGTGCCCACACAGCTGCGCGATGTCATCGGTGGCGGCCATCAGCTCGAGACCGGACGTCCGATCGGCGTCGGAGATGGTCTCCAGCGCCGAGGCGTCGTCGGCCAGGCTCGGTGAGCCGTCATAGCGGTCGGCCACGTCGGCGAGCGTGCCGGCCTGGCTGAAAACCAGATTGTCGAAGACCCCGTTCGCTTTGAGGAAACGGTCGCCTAACTCGTCGAACTCCGCACAGACTTCGGCTTTCGTGGTGGGCCCGAACAACGAGCACGCGGTCGTGGCGGCACCCACCACGACAACCGAAAAGGCGATGACCAACCAGCGCACCATGACTGTCTCCTGTGCTAGACCTAGTGGCTACGTCGCCGGTCACGCCAGGGCCGATACGCGGTTTTCCGCGTGACAGCAAGGTTTGTCCCCGATTTGGCCAGTTCCACCTGGACTGTCACGGCGAGCGCGGCGAATTCGATACAGCCGACAATCCGCACCGTCGCGAAAGAGAAACACCAAGGCCGTCACCGTGAAAAATCGCGCACAACGGACGCCGCCCGCGACCACGAAACTGTCCAAGAAGAGCGCGCTGGAACTCGCCAGCCGGCTACTGGTCCTTCGCGGATTCCTCAACCCGCGCATGAAGGCGGGTGCGGATTTCCTCAGGCGTGTAGGCACGCCGCCTTCGCTCGGATCTGGCGATCGCCACGCCCGTCGCGGCGACGCCCGCGAGTCCGGCCAAGCCTACGATCTTCCACCAGCGCACGGGCCTAGGCTACCGGGGTGGCCGTTTCCCTTGACGAGGCAGTCGAGCTGACCAGGACCGGTGACGTGTGGCTGTTCCGCGGCACGACCGCGGCCGACCGCACCATTCGGATCACCACCAACAGCCCGGTCAACCACGTCGGCATGGCGGTGGTGATCGAGGACCTGCCGCCGCTGATGTGGCACGCCGAGTTGGGGCGATCACTGCGGGACATGTGGACCGGCGGGCGCCACCGCGGCGTGCAGCTGCACGACCTGCGCGAGGCCGTGGTCCAGTGGACGACCCGGTACAAGCAGCTGGCGTGGCTGCGCCAGCTGGAACCGCAGGCGGACCGGGACATGGAGGACGCCGCGCTGCGGACGATCGCCCGGCTCGACGGCACACCGTTCCCCTCGACAGCACGCCTCTTCTCGCGCTGGCTGTACGGCCGCGCGCCGATCCCTCGCCGGGCCACCACCGACGCCACACTGGAGACGGCCTACTGCGCCGAGGTCGTGGCGATCACCTACCAGGCCATGGGCCTCCTGCCGGCCAAGCGCCGGCCCAACTGGTACGACCCAGGCCGTTTCTGGAGCGGTGACCAGATCTCGCTCACCGGCCCCGCCCGCCTCGGCGAGGAAATCACGGTCAACACCTGACCGATACTTTCACGAAACTTCCGAACCAGCTGTCCTGACCTCTGATAGCCGCGCGCCAGCGAACAGGCATTTCACACTGCCCGATACTTTCCGAAAATGTTCCGGAAAAGCATCATTGACACACGTTTCCTGCGCACAGACAATCAAGAGAGCTGTAGCCGATCGCGATCGAGTCGTCGCTCAGCGTTGCGCGAAATCCAACTCAGGTCAGCGAGGAAACGAACAGTGAAGTTCACAACCACAGCAAGAAAAGTCCTGGTCCTCGCCGCGGCGGGCGCCATGGCGGCCACCGGCACGGTGGTGCTGCACGGCACCGCGGACGCCGCGAGCACCCTCGGGGCCGCGGCCGCCGCACGGGGCAGGTACTTCGGCGCCGCGGTGTCCCAGGGACATCTGGGCGAAGCGCAGTACGCGAACACGTGGAACGCCGAGTTCAACGGCGTCACGCCCGAGAACGAGATGAAATGGCAGACCGTCGAGCCGAACCGCGGCCAGTTCAACTTCGCGCCTGCCGACCAGATCACCAACCAGGCCCGCAGCCGGGGCATGACGATCCGAGGGCACACGCTGGTGTGGCACTCGCAGCTCGCCGGCTGGGTCAGCGGCCTGGACACCAACAACCTGCGCTCGGCGATGACCAACCACATCAACCAGGTCATGGGCCACTGGCGCGGCCAGATCTACGCCTGGGACGTGGTCAACGAGGCGTTCGAGGAGAACGGCAGCCGCCGCCAGTCGATATTCCAGCAGCGGCTCGGCAACGGCTACATCGAGGAGGCGTTCCGCGCCGCCCGCGCGGCCGACGGCAACGCCAAGCTCTGCTACAACGACTACAACACCGACGCCCAGAACGCGAAGAGCAACGCCGTCTTCACGATGGTGCAGGACTTCAGGAACCGCGGCGTGCCGATCGACTGCGTCGGTTTCCAGTCACACCTGAACTCGGCGTCCCCGCTGCCGAGCGACTACCAGGCGAACCTGCAGCGCTTCGCGAACCTCGGCGTCGACGTCCAGATCACCGAGCTGGACATCGCGGGCTCCGGCACCACGCAGGCCAACACCTACGCACGCGTCGTCAACGCGTGCCTGGCCGTGTCCCGCTGCACCGGCATCACGGTGTGGGGCATCCCCGACAAGTACTCGTGGCGCGCCGGCGACACGCCGCTGCTGTTCGACAACAACTACGGCAAGAAGGCGGCGTACACCTCGGTGCTGAACGCGCTCAACGGCGGCACCAGCGACCCGGGCACCCCCGGCGCCTCGTGCACCGTGACCTACCAGGAGACCATGCGGTGGGGTGACCGGTTCAACGGCCAGGTGACGGTCCGGGCCGGCAGCTCGGCCATCACCGGCTGGACGACGAGCGTGACGCTGACCTCGCCGCAGACGGTCTCCGCAACCTGGAACGGCACGCCGTCGTGGAACGGCAACGTGATGACGATGCGGCCGAGCGGCAACGGAAACCTGGCGGCCGGCGCGTCCACCACGTTCGGCTTCACGGTGATGGCCAACGGCAACTGGAACACGCCACAGCTGGGCGCCTGCACGGCGTCCTGACCCAGGGGTGACACGACACGGTGGGTGCGACTTCGCCACGCACCCACCGTGTCGTGTGTCACAAGCCGGAATGCCGTCGCGCGCCTCCCGGTTGTGCCGGACAGCGGAGAACGCCCGTTCTCCCTGGTCCAGCAAAGGAAAGCGCGATGCCGTTCATCACCGTCGGGACCGAGAACTCCACTGACATCTCTCTCTACTACGAAGATCACGGCAGCGGGCAGCCTGTCGTCCTGATCCACGGGTATCCGCTCGACGGGCATTCCTGGGAGAAGCAGAGCGCCGCGCTCCTGGCGGCCGGCTACCGGGTCATCACGTATGACCGTCGCGGGTTCGGCCAGTCGAGCCAGCCGACGACCGGCTACGACTACGACACCTTCGCCCACGACCTCAAGGTCGTGCTGGACACGTTGGACCTCAACGACGTCGTGCTGGTGGGCTTCTCGATGGGCACGGGCGAGGTCGGCAGGTACCTCGGCACCTACGGCTCGGCGCGGGTCGCCAAGGCCGCGTTCCTCGCGTCCCTCGAGCCGTTCCTGGTGAAGACCGACGACAACCCGGAGGGTGTGCCGCAGGAGGTCTTCGACGGGATCCTCGCCGCGGTGACCGCGGACCGGTACGCCTATTTCACCGAGTTCTACAAGGGTTTCTACAACACCGACGAGAACCTCGGCACCAGGCTGTCCGAGGAGGCGCTGCGCAACAGCTGGAACGTCGCGGCCGGTGCGTCGTGGTTCGCGTCCAGCGCCGCGGTGCCGACCTGGGGCACCGACTTCCGGGCCGACATCCCCAAGATCGACGTGCCCACCCTGATCCTGCACGGCACCGCCGACAACATCCTGCCGATCGACGTGACGGGCCGCCGCTTCCACGAGCTGCTGCCGAAGGCAACCTACGTCGAGATCGAGAACGCGCCCCACGGTCTACTGTGGACCCACGCGGAGGACGTGAACAAGGCACTGCTCGCATTCCTCGGCGAGTAAAGGGAACCACTGGCGGCCACCTCGTGCGCGAGGTGGCCGCCAGCGCGTCCCGGTCAGACGAAGTTCACGTCGCTGCAGAAGTAGTACGACTGGTCCATGTGGCTCGCCTGCCAGATCGTGTAGACGATGTGCCTACCGGTCCGGTTGCCGGCGTCCACCGGGATCAGCGTGTTGTTCTGCGGCGGCGTCTTGCCGACCTGTGTCACCAGCTCCAGGTCCGACCAACGCAGCGGTTGCGTGAGCGGGTCGAATCCCTGCTTGGTGATGTAGACCAGGTAGTAGTCCGCGCCGTGCAGCGCCTGGTCGTACACGTTGACGGTGAAGTTCCTCGGCTTGTCCGCGGCCTTCCAGTCGCCGACCGCGTCGAGGGCGTTGTACCGGGGCGCCTGCGTACGGCCACCACTGCACAGCTGTCCGTCCGGGATGGCTGCCTGGTGGTTGCCGGCCACCTGCTCGCGGTACAGACCGTTCCAGTTCCACATCGCGTTGGGGTCGGCCTGCCAGGCCTGCCAACACATCGGGTCCAGAGTGGCCATCTCCGGGTTCTGGAAGTCGCTGCCCCACCGCTGCCAACAACCGTAGTTGCGGGACGGCGGATCGGTGGCGGAGCCGTGTGCGCCGGCCGTCGGCGCGAGACCGACCAGCAGGGCGGCCGCGGCCGCCAGGACGGCGACGGCACGGAGTCGGATGGACACTTCTACTCCTTCCTGCTCACAGGGGCGGGTAGGCGTTGCGCATCAGCTCTTGGAACTGCGCGCTGAACCAGTGACCCGACAGCGGGGCGTTCGGCAGTGCGCCGGACGGGTTGTTGCCGTTGCGCGGGTTGCCCTGGTAGGCGGGGTCGCACATCTGGTCGAAGCCCTTGCCCTCGTCGTTCGGGATCTCCTGGCTCGCGCCGTCCGACTCACCCGGCGGCTTGATCCACACGTACGCGTCGATACCCGAGGCTGGCGCGGCCGTCGGCCGCTCGCCGAGGCCGGCGCCGGACTGGTTGCACCAGTTGCCGACGTGGATGCGCCGGTCGATGCGGCCGCCGTTCACGTAGCTGTCCACGTCCGTCATCGGTCCTGGTCCGGTCGGCCTCGCCGAGCCGCCCCAGCCGTTGCGGGAGGTGTCGATCAGCATGCCGATGCCGGGGTCGAACCCGGCCTGGACGAGCTGCTGCCGGAACGCCTGCGCGAAGGACAGCTCGTCGACGTAGCGGTTCCAGTCGACCCACTTGGACTGGCGCACCTGCGTGCCGTTCACCGTGTCGTTGATCGTGAAGTTCTGCTCACGCAGCGCGGAGTAGTTCGCCGTGTTGGTGATGAAGCCGTGCACGTTCGCCAGCGTGCTGCCCTCGGCACGGGCGGCCTCCGCGAACTGGGTGGCCGAGGCGCCGAAGTTGTCGTCCCAGCCGATCCAGCCGTGGTGGGCGGCGTCGATGTAGTTGTAGACGTTCTCGATCGCGCCCAGCTTCGCGAGCGCGTAGCCGACGCCCTTCACGTAGTTGCCGTTGGCCTTCATCGTGTCGCACTGCGGCGTCGCGGTCGGCCTGCCTGCCGTGTTGGTCACCAGGTTCGGCAGCGAGTCGATCTCGATGACGGTGACGATCCGCAGGTTCGCGTAGGCGGGGTCGGCGAGGATGGCGGCGATCGGGTCGATGAACTCCGACTTGTATCTCGGCAGGTCGTCGGGACCGAGCTCGCCGTTCGACGCCAGCGCCGCGCAGTCGCGGCCAGGCAGGTCGTACACGACGAGCTGGATGACCTCCGGCCGCCCGCCGGACTGCTCGACCGCCGCGTCGAGGTGGTCTCGCAGGCCCATGCCGCCGTTCACGCCCTCGATGGCCGCGATCCGGTCCAGCCACACACCTGTCGGCTGGTTCGAGACCCGGCTGCCACCCGGCTCGGCGGCTGCCTTGGCCGACCACTCAGGGTTGACGTACACACCGGCGCCGACGTACGGGTTGTCGACTCTGGGCGCGGGAGCGGCCGAAGCGGGGTTCGCGGTGGCGGTGAAGAACGACACCGACGCGAGCGAGACGGCCAGGGCCAGGGCGCGGAGCAGGCCTTTCCTCGGCGTGCCCCGTGCGATGGCAGAACGCATGATGACTCCTTTGTCATTAGCAGGGTGGGAGAATTTGGGAACGCTCCCAGGATTCGACTGTAACGGTGCAGCCACCAATCGTGAAGCCCGTTCGGCCGAAGACCGCGGGCGGCGACCACGGAACGTGACCGCCATACCGGACAAAGCGGTCGGAGATTGGTCCGTTCAGGAGTCGTTCAGTGGCAGGGTTCCGCCTCCGCCACCGGAACGCCAGCATGCTGAGCTGTTCGGCCGTTGATCTTAGGCCGATCGCGCGAACTTTGCGCAGGATACGAAACTTCCGCCGAAACGAAAATATCGGCGAGGGAAATCCCTCGCCGATATTTCCAACAATGTGCCGGTGATCAGCCCGTTGCCAGCTCATATGCGCGCTGGGGCACGAACTGGCCCGCGGTCGCGATGCACCCGTCCGCCTCGCCTGGCAGCTTCACCCAGAGGAAGGCGTCGATCTGCGCGTCACCGGTCTCGGTGGTGCTCGGCGTGCCGATCTTGCGGCCGCCGGGGTCGCACCACTCGTTCCCGAGCGGCCCGTTCCCGTTACGGCTCGTGTCGATGACCGCGTGCAGCCGGCTGTCACCGACCCCGGCGAGCACCGCCTTGGCGTAGGCGACCTCGGCCGAGGTGCTCCGGTAGTTCGACACGTTCGTCGAGATCCCGTCCGCGCTGTTCGAGATGTCCGCGGCACGCAGCCGGGCCGCGGCCTCGCTCGCGGAGAGCCACGCCGAGTGCCCGATGTCGAAGTAGACCTTCGCCTGGGCCGAGCCGGCCTTGAGCTTCTTGCCGGCGTAGGCCAGGGAGCTGCGGGTCTCTGCCTGCTGGGTCGCGTTCTGGCAGTCGGTCATCAGCGGGAGGACGTCCGGCTCGAGCACGATGTAGGCGGGCCGGCCGCCCAGTCCGGCGGCCACCTCGTCGATCCATGCCCGGTACGCCGCATGCGACGGCGCGCCGCCGGAGCTGGCCCCGCCGCAGTCGCGGTTGGGGATGTCGTAGACCACCAGGATCGGGATCTTGCCGACCGCCGCGGCCGCGCCGACGAAGCTGTCGACCTGTGCACGCACAGTGCTCGTGTTGGTCGACGTGTACCAGCGCGGCTGGGGCACGCTGGCGATACGGTCGCGGATCACCGCGGCGCGCCCGTCGTTCGGGTTGGCGGCCACCCAGTGGGCCGCGTTGGTCTCCGGGTCCACATAGAACACCGAGGGCGCGGCCGCCGCTGGACTCGTCGACACGGCCACTCCGGCGACCACACCGATGGCAACCACCCATTTTCTTAACACCATCCATACCTCCGGGTAAATTAGCGCGAAGTTGGATGGGAGCGTTCCCAAAAACGTTCTCCCAGTGTGGTGGGTCCGCCACGCCCAGTCAAGGAACCGCTGCGGCCAGAGGTGTTACCAGTACTATGTGCGGGGATGCGGCGGGAGCACTATTAGCGGGAGTGCGGCATGACGAGCGACGGTCGTCGTACCCGGGCGAGCGGGCGCCCGACATTGGAACAGGTGGCGATAGAGGCGAACGTCTCGCGTGGCACGGCGTCGCGGGTCGTCAACGGCTCTCTCGAGGTGAGCCCGTGGGCGCTGAAGGCGGTGCAGGACGCGATCCACAAGCTTGGGTACGTGCCCAACCACGCGGCGCGCAGCCTGGTGACCCAGCGGAGCGACACCGTGTTGTTGGTGGTCTCCGAGTCCGAGGACCGCGTGTTCGGCGAGCCCTTCTTCGCGAGCATCGTGCGCGGGCTCTCCCAGGAGCTGTCCAACACGTCCCTGCAGCTCAACCTCATGATGGCCAACACGGCGCGCCAGCACGGGCGGGTCGAGCAGCAGGTGCGCAACGGCCACGTGGACGGCGCGATCCTGATCTCGCTGCACGGTGACGACCCCCTCCCCCGCAACCTCGTCGCGGCCGGCGCGCCCGTCGCGCTGGAAGGTCGCCCGATGTCCGACATCGGCGCCGCGCCGTACGTGGACGCGGACAACGAGTCGGGCGCTCGGACGGCGACAGAATACCTGTACCACCAGGGCCGCCGCCGCATCGCGACGATCACCGGCCCGCAGGACATGGCGGCCGGCGT
>Ga0307512_10005727_pt1 | contig 12824 bp, 17 predicted proteins | sample 14_EM_MG_FD_200267 | JGI IMG/M metagenome (GOLD analysis project Ga0307512, IMG submission 200267) | Populus trichocarpa ectomycorrhiza microbial communities from riparian zone in the Pacific Northwest, United States - 14_EM | ecosystem: Host-associated > Plants > Roots > Unclassified | place... | reverse complement strand
TCGCAGCTAGCTAACATCTCATTACACCTGTGTTAGATATCACAAATCGAGCCAAACGACATTGGAATTCCATTTCATCCACTTGCCAGGAACGAATAATCAGCAAATACAAGGAGCCCCTCCAGGTTCATTGCGCCGTTGATGAATTGTGTGTTCCTGCTTTCGTTGGCCCTGATGAGATGGGAGATGGAGTGGATGACATCGACTACATGTTTGATTGATATTCTTCGATCGCTTAGTTGGGTTATTGTTTCGGTGTACCTGCGTTTATGTTTGAATCTCTCGCCTTTTTCTTTCATTTCCTTAATGTAGCGAGGTACAAAATACAATGTTGAAGAAGATGACGGCTAGTATAATTCAGAAGCGATAATGAACAATAATCAATGCATCATATTCGATGTTGAGGGAAGTCGATTGCTCATGTACATCCGAAGAGTCTCAGATAACGCCTGCAGTCCTCCGAATGAATATCCATAACATCCCAGGCATCTCTCAGAGTTTGTTTGTGATTCCCGGCGACACTCCCAGGTGCACCTAATGTTCTCTGCGGCGCTCCGACGTTCTCCCAAACTTATCACCATCACTCCCATCGTACTCCTGAATCAGTCATCAGAGATCCCAGTTGCTCCTGTAGCTGTCGTCAGAGATCCCAGTAACTCTGAAGGCCGGCCGGAATACCCTCCTAGGGTCTGATACTCTCCTGAAATTGACGCTTCTAAGTTTACACTCCACATCCTCTCAGACACTCCTAGAGTCTTCCAGAGACTAAAATACATTTTGCTGATGAATGGCACGAGAGATATCATCTCCCCCTAGGGTTTGTGTAACAATACCTTTCCCATTACCGTTTCCCCGCCCCTTCCCCTTCCCTTTCCCCTTCCCGTCCTTTGTTCCCTTCCCTTTCCCAGTCCCTTTCTCACCGCCCTGTGTGTCCTCCTCACCCTCGCCATTGTCATTGTCATTGCCATTGCGAGGGCGGCTCCTTCCACCGCTCGGCGCTCCGGGATCTGCCCAGTTCTCATCATCATCATCCTCGTCGATTATGTCATCCCAGTCCAGTGGTCTAATGGCCCGGAAGTCACCTGGCTTGGACTGCCTGCACCTTGGTGGCTGAATCTTTGCCCTGAGATCATCGCTACCGTACCAAGGGAAACACTCACCGGTGCGTTTGACCATTCCCAAGCTGGTTGTCTGCGGATTGGAGCGATCAACTTGATCCCCGAAGCCACGGGGGTTGTCCCACCTCCAATTGTTCATTTGATCGCAGGTTATGTCAAACATTTGCCCCATATATGAGCGGGACCCTACCCACCACTCCCGAAAAGGTGAACTCCTGCTCCTGCAGTGGGGCCACATCAGCAGGAATTGTGAAAAGTGGTGAGTCGTGACTGGATCAAGAAAGATTATATCATAAAAGAGGTCCCAGGCCCTCTCATCCTTGAGGCCGCTTACATTGTATATCCCTATGAGTCAATGGATGTGTTCCCAGCTGGATCCCTTTATACGGTCCCGATCCAATGACAGCCGTCGATTTATAACCGATGTCCGCATTTTTGCCCTAGCAGTTGCCTTCTCTTTGCCTTTGCGGCTGCACTTTGGTGCCATCGCTGCGAGTTGAAAATGAATCTACATCCGAGGCGTTAGCATTATGATACAGTTGAACATAGCCGAAGGAAGCCCAGAGTGAACGTACAAAGTTGACTAGGTTATGGGGTGTGTTTTGAAACGAGAGGCGTTGTTTTGTGCATGTCACGTGATGTCGAGATAGTTCAGGATGCTGGCGGTGTGTTTAACTTTTCGCGGTGTGTTTAATACGGGAAGAAAAGAGAATCGAGGTGTAGGCGGGGAGACGGGATATATATACTCGGGTTCCTGCGATTTGGTTCATATCCTGAGTTTCGTTGGTTAATAAATACAAAACGGCCCAGCCTTCATCTCGCACAACCACCAGGCACCTCATGAATGAGGAGCCTCGAGACGAGATTTAGTACTCGCAGTGAGGACAGTTTGCGACGCTGGGCGATGCTTTGGCATCACATACCACTATTACCGCTCAGACCTCGTGCATCTCGGAGCAAACTGAGTAGTTCTCAAGTTGTCACAACTGTGCAACCATCCACACGGCTACCAACGCCTAGCAGTGGAAAAAGCACACCCAACTGATGTCATAGGATGGAGAATACGTCATTGTTCGCTTTGCAATGCTTTGAGTTCTGCGAAAGGGGGATTCCCACCGGGAAGCTGAAGATAAACACAATCAATCGGTCGAAGTATTGTGCCAAGAACGAGTGCAATACGATGATAATCGTGCCAAGATGGCATAAACACCCTTCAAGCGGTGCAGATGGACCTTCAGAGGTTGCTGTAACAGTGAATATCAATGCTCAGTTTAATCTGAGTTTAATCTGATGGCAGTTGACACCAATATTGAATGCTTTTGAAGGGATCTCGTCCCCGAGTATTGTCAGGGTTTAGAGTCTAGCGCGGTCTACACTGTGCCTCCCTTTTTTGTTGAATGGGTCCATGGTCGCTCAAATAGGAGTCTACCTCGCCTGCCGTTGCATATGCATGCAGAGGATATTATTCCTACCTTCTTAACGTCGAACATCTATATCGGAAATTGCCTTCCCCAAGCCCTCACCCTGACACGACTCCGGTCGTCCGAAATGTTCAAAGTCTTGCTAGCCGCCAGAATCAACAAAAGCGAGGGCCTTCAGGGAATTCTCAACTTCCGCCTGCTAAGAGACGCGTTTCCGTACCGGCTGGGGAGAGGGATTCCTCTTAAGGAGAGAGTCCTGTACCCTCTACAATCCAAGGTCAGAACTCCACCCCCTCATCTTCTCTGAACAATTCTCGCGTTGCAGATATCATCCAACCCGTGACTTCCACTCCGTCCGCTACACAGTGACGGTCAATAATCACTCCAACCGCCACGCCAGGTACATGCAGTCATAACACACCAGCTCCCAGCTGGACGATACAGATAGACTCAACGCGTCGCGTTGTATCCAGCCCCGCATCCGTTATTGCTAGCACTCCCACTCCTCTCAGCCGTCTTGAAAACCTGCCTACCCCCATCCCGAATCCAGAAGCCCGCGCGACCATTTCAAATCCACTGCGAACGCGAACTACCCAAAATAATCAGAGACAGAGGCAGTTGCAATTGCAACCGCAGGCGTTGTCTACTCCTCGATCAATGGTCTCCGGCAGTCGCTGCATCCATTGATTTGGTCACTCAGATATGAAGCGTCTTGTAGTCGCAACGGGCAGACTACTGGAGCTCTACATGTGGAACAGACGGCCGTTTATGAGTGCAACTGACGTGGAGATGGTAAGTTGTGCAATGCGTCGCATTGCGAAAGCATTCGCTGAAGGCCCACACTGGCAGATAATAGAGACGTACTGGAACACCGCTATGCAGCAAAACAACATTTGGTCCATAGCATTTGAGGCGCGCACAAAGGAGATCTTGAAAGAGGTATGCTGAAGCAACGGCCCACGTTGGATATTACATGCTCAAACCAGTACCAGGTTCGAGCACAATTCAATAAGGTTAAATCCCATTCTATTCAATCAGCAAGGGACAACATAGCAGAGCTTTAAGATCTCCACCGCTTTGAATCCGCCGCAGAGCGTTTGGAATTCATTGATTCCCTTCTTGCAGACAATCAGTATCTTCTTCCTGTGGCAGAGCGTGTGGAAGGTGGTGTATGCGGTCCAATGCCAATGCAGAGAGAGTCGAAAGCTGCAAGCGAATGGCCAGCGTCCACTTTACTTCCTGGCAGAAGCAATTCCGGGGTTTATCTACATCACATTCTATCATCAGGTGAATGACCGCGGTAAGTATGCTGATGGATTTTATCATTCCATTATTAACGACAAGGACGGTCATATACCCTCGCCACTGATCATGTTAACCTGCACTGCGTTGCGGCATGCTCTCGTGGAGTGGCAAAAGAACAAAGGTGTTCATCCGAAAGCGTCCAAGGCAAAGCTGAAAGTGGACTGACCTGATCGCTTGAAATATTTCACCTACAAGAATGACGGTGGTAAGAACGCATCCTGCTGCGCTGCAACGGGTCCCAAGTTGTTAACCTCACCTGGTGTTGCAGACACATATACATTCTTGACGAATACCTGGAACACACTACCGGAGAGCTACCCACAGAGGGTGTATAAAAACACTCCTGCGACAGTCAAGTGTCAGATCCAACAGGCGGAGAACCCAACGCCTGCCGAGGTCATCAGCGTGGAAGCAGCGTTTGTTGACAATGCTATTCTTCTTGACTATTTGACCTCCGAAGTAGCACTTGAGGAGCCTGAGATTGGAAGCTCTGACCCAAACATCCTGATAGACAACAATTGCACGGATGGCGAACTGCATTTCGGGATGCCAGGGGGCAGCAGGGATTACGAAGATGACGGTGACGAAAGCGACGAGCGGGATGCCATCCCCACTGGCAGCTGGCGACGAAGGCCCGCGACTGAACTCGAGAGGTTTGACCTTTGAACCATTGATGTCGATGGGTATGAGGGCGATGATGGCGATGATGCGGATGCGGATGAGGAGGAAGAAGCATCGCTAGCCAATGATGGATCAACGCAGAATGTGGAGGACTGAGGGACTAGTACTAGAGAGTGTGAAGATTGGACATGGCGATGATGCGGATGCGGATGAGGAGGAAGAAGCATCACGTGCCGATGATGGATCCACGCAGAATGTGGAGGACCGAGGGCATAGTACTAGAGAGTGTGAAGATTGAACATGGCGATGATGCAGATGCGGATGAGGAGGAAGAAGCATCGCTAGCCGATGATGGATCAACGCAGAATGTGGAGGACTGAGGTCATAGTCCTAGAGAGTGTGAAGATTGGATAGTATATTTCAGATCTGTAATATACGATAAAGGCGAAGCAAATGCAACGGCAAGCGATGTATCCCAAGCGAAGACTGAATTGCAATAAGTGACCACATCTCAAAAATAAACATATATGGGGAGAGTGCGGCATCCGATATATAGCAATAAGCGGAGAGGTATAATGTGGCACTCGGCCGGTGAAAGGCACAAACATCGCCAGGCGTTGTGTAGCGTGCTTCAGCATAACTGCAGCCCCTGCGAACAGTGTAACACACGTGTTGTTCTGATGATGTGTATACGTCACCACAAAGTAAAGGAGGTACGTATACAATGCGACCCGTCGCCTGGGCGACAGGTAGCATGTAATTCTCCCTCAGAGGGTACGAGGTTCCGTCAGAGTCGTCAGAGCCGTCCGGAACACCCGGGGGTTTCAGACCGAAACTAGGGTCGTTGCTGATGCCCCTCCGGGCAATGCTGCCTCCATATCCTGGCTTCGCTCGATTCACCAAGCCCTATAGCCAGGTGGCACAATGGAGTCGTAAGGAGGTGAAAGCACTTGCGCTCTTGATTGTTTCAGTCTTTGTGGCGACTCTTTTAAACCCTTCAGCGAGCCAAAGGATTCCCTTCACAGAAGCCCTGTTTTGCGTCAGAAACTGAGTGTATTTTCATCTTATGGCACAGTACAGGTACCATACTGAAGCAATGCTCAAGTACACAGAGAATTATGTGGAGGAGTCTGATCGTCAGAAAGATGTTTCAGTCGATTCCACTCCACAAAATTTACAAAGAAGGTCCTGGAAGCCTTGAAAAAGCAGCTTACTATGGACAAACAGAAGGAATGGGAAAGTGACCCTGCTTGGAACAATCTTTCAACAGCTGCAAAGCAGCGTCGCGTTGATGAAGCTAACACGGAGATTGAGTCAGAAGTTGCACATCATTTTGTCGATGAATTGGATTTCAGCTTTGTGAAGATGCATCTCCTGAACCACTTCTCTGACCATATCCACCAGCTAGGCAATCTCTTAAATGCAAGCTCTGAACTCCCAGAAAGCGCAATGATGGATCTTCAACAAGTGAAATGACAATCCAACCATCACGAGGCTGCCTTCTCGATTTTGCAAACGAAAGCCCGATAGGAGGTGTTTTAGTATCCAGAGCCGAATGCAAACGCTGCAAAACTATGTCGCGATGATGAACTGCCTCTAACCAAAGAGTCTATCACGCAAATGAGGAAAAACCTGTGACCAGAAATGAAGACCCTTGATGACATGGCCGAGTGGTGTGCAATGTCAAAAGAGGAGCTACAGGATCAGATTGATTGGTGATTCAAGATATTTGCCAACTTCACAGAGCACATTGATCACGATCAGTATTTCAGTTGTCTCAACAATGCACAATACATTCAGTGAAACACAGTGGCAATTTTGGTGATGTCTTTTGAAGGTGATGAGCAAGCAGTTCATATGGTTCGTTGCACTGGGTCCACAAGGTGGAGAAAGCGTAAGCCACCAAGAAATGAAAAAGTGCTTCTCTGGATGGGGATGAGTCCAGATAGCTGCTGTAAGTCGACTGCTGGATGCATTCCCGCACTGTTGAAATGTCTTTTTGTCATCAAGGATGCTGAATCCAGTGTCAAAGGGCTTCTTGCCTTGGTTCTGACGTGTGCAACAGGGCTGTTGGGTCAGACTGCTGGTATGGCGATTGTCGAGGAGAGACATCAACCTCCAATGGAACCCTTCCACAATGGAAGTTACCATCTGGAGCCACTTTTTGCCCTCGGAACCACTTATATTGTCCCGATATGCGCGATCAAAGGGGCTGTACACCTTCTTCGGTGGACGCTGCAGCCAGAAAGCTCGCGGTGGTACTTGAGCAACATGATTGACTTAAATGCGTTCAATTTGTTTTGCATGTATATTATTCAACTCAATGCTTGAAGCAATAGTCGCATCGATATATCGCATTCTGATGAGTGTTTACTCTGGGTAGTGTTAGCAACGGTTCCAAATTTGCGTGACGGTTCCGGTTCCAGTTCCGCCCGAAACAGGACAGTTGCAACGACTCTTACCATATGAATAACCCGGACCATTTGAAATGGGCGGGTGTAACCATCAAAAACCTGGCTTTTCGACTTCACATTTTTGGCTCCAATTAAGTATTTGAGTTCTGATTGTATCGCAACATGATCAATACGTCGATTTGCAGTTTCAGCTGGTCTTTCACCTCCCGCATTCATATTTGCGATCAGACAAATATTCGTTCAGTCGCTATCGAAAATCCGCAAATTTCGCCTAAAATTTGCCCTGACTTCACAGCCACCCAACGAATATCAATGGGGTCTCAAATCTGGATGCTGGAGATGAAAGAGCTCATAAAACTACACAATCTGCGTAGTCGTCATGTTATGATAGGATCAGAACTCAAATACTTGATTGGAAGCAAAGTTATGGGAACCGTAAAATGGACCCGCGGTCCGGGTTGAACACGCCCGAAAAACTGCCGGTTCTTGTCTGTTCCGGGTGACAAACCCGCCAAGACAAAGCGGGTTGGGTTGCTTGGCGGTTCCCGACCAGGACAGGGGCCTTCGGTTTGGTTCCAACCTGGACCGAAGCTGGGTAACCCGGAACCGTTGCTAACAATAACTCTGGGTCAGTAAATTTTGGTAATGGGAGTTGAGCCAGCTTGTGTATAATCGAGGTCTCAAGGGATTAAATAGTTAAGAATATTCTTGAGATCAATGGAATAGTTCAAAGAACCGTTCAAACGATTAATATCTAGAGGACAAACGGGAAAGAAACGACAGCAGTAAATGAGATTTAATGACTAAACAAGTTTTGAACATGTCATGACGACACGATCATATCATTGGATACTTCGAAGCATGGTGGAAGATCGGAAATAAGTCGTTCGGATTACTTGTGGAGAATGTGGAGAAGGATCGAAGAGTGGGGAGCATTTTCGGAAACCAATTTTGTGGTTTGCTGATGAACCGAACAACTCAGTGACTCTGATTGGCCACACTGATCCTTCAAGATGCTCCCTGATGCTCCCAGATAGGCTGCGTGCAAGGCAATGTGCTCTCAACTGCTCCGAGACTACTACACTGGTGCTTCTCAATGTTCTGGGAGTTGTGGAACAGAATACAAGATTTTTTGAAGAGTGTATAGTTGTCTTCAAAATGCTACAAAATCAAACTTTTAGGATGTGCAAATTTCGGAGCTATTGGGAGTATTGGCCATTTCTCCAAGAATATTCCGGTGCATCTCGAACCTGGAGCCATACTCTCCAGGTGTGATTATTATAATGTTTATATCATATAGTAGAATTCAATCAGCTATCTTCCTCCTGCACACCTTGATTCAGGCATTGTAACTTAATATACAGTCCAGTAGGTACCTAAATCCACATGATTATTTACAAGCCATATGCTATTGATCCTATCTGATGCAGCATTCACTCGCACCAAATCTGCTGGTCCAACAATAGCTCCGACAGGTACTGTATGCATCAGATCAGTCTATTTGACAACCCGGATGAACCCGTCAATACAATCAGCCCAACCATGCAGATCTTTGAACATTGTTGGAATCGCCTCTGCATTTTCTTGAGCTTGAAGATGTAATATCCATCGTTGAGTCTTCTTGCACCTCTTAGAAACGCTCGATAATGTGTTCCCGGCACTAAGGAGCTCCTGAATTCGGAGCATCTCATTCGTTGGTGTCCAACTGAAGTAAAGTATCAGAAGAGGAGCAACTCGGCCTTGGAAGCTGTCATCAAGTTCGCTTTCCACATATCGGACGAGAATGTTATCAGATTCAGGCCGGATCCCGTGAATGGCATCCGTGTATTCCACCTTGTAATCAAGTCCCAGACGCTGACCAGATGAAGGGCAGCGAAATGGTTGACGGTTGTATGTGTTACAGGGGTGCTTTCACCTAAGTAACTACACATATACACAAGTATCAATAGATACAACAGTAAGTACTAGGTAGACAGCCGTAGTTCCTCTTGTAATTTTCTATGTGGATCTCCCAACAAAATTTATTGGCTGTCGAGACAGATCGTATACACAAAGAGGACAAATACTTATCGTCCTATCAGACGCTACTAAGTGAATCCCACTTGGATCGTATCTTGGCATGATGCAATATTGGCACTACATATGTCGTATATAAATAATCTAGGTGATTATCTAATATCATTGATAGTAATATTTGGCCTGCTGATAGTTCAATCCCAATTGACACGTATCTTAACAAGATCTCCCTAGTCAGTCCTGGATAAATCTGGAGTTCAGAAGTATCGGCAATATTACGTCCTATGTGTAAACTCTCTCAAAGTCCACCTTCTAACAGTCTCTCCTGTAGATAATATATCTTAATACGAAATTTGGGACTGAGTGAATTAGTCCATCCTTTTGTAAAGATTCTCGAATTGTGTGTCATTGATTCTTATTCCGCCCAGGATGTCTCTTCCCAAGTTCCTTATTGGAAGGATTAGCTGGTTTAAAAATTCTACCAGATTTTGTTCTGTTATTCGCTGGAAGAAAGCTTTGTATCTCGGCCACTTCTCGTACTAAGTATTCCAAATGTTGACCTGTATCAGAATCCAATGGTATTTTGGGAATAACAGAATCCAGAACGTTATTTGTGAACTCTGTTGGTTGGTCCAACCGGGTCATAACCAGATTTTGATTATAATCCGACCGAAATATCATCCAACGTCGATAATGAATCAATATCTCAGTGAACTTGATTATCCTTGCCACCCACCAAATACACTGTGCTGCAAATAGCTGATCTTCTCTCTCGAATAGATCCAGCAATGAGGATAAGGTGCACAGAATAATATTGTACTCGTTGTTAAACTTTCGCTTGTTCCTGGTGCGGGTGAACCGTCTACAATTCTAATAGATACTACCAATATACTTGAAATAATGATAATAAAATAAGAACTGACAATAACAATAATATTTCAGCTTTATACTCGCAGGTAGGTATTGTTCATGCTTGTGGGGACAACCATCAAAAGCCGGCACTGTGTTGTAATCAGTAGTCGTTGTTGGGATGCCGAAGGTGGTTTGGAAAGCATATCTATGATTTCATCTATCATAACAATAGAGTACTGTGTCATTACGAGCCAGGCTTTATGATAGAGGACCACACTTCCCAAAGATTGTCGTGTCATTGCATGATTGGTGTGAAAGAATTACTCGCCTGATAAGAATCAGGCCATCATCTGCAATATGATTTAATCAAACAGTAACTTCAACTTAGGTATCTCACAACTGCTATATTTTGGATACTTGAAACATCTCCATCACCCGACGTCGTTATTTGGAGTACTTTAAATAGATTGCTTACTAAATCAATACACAACCTTCAACATGTAGGCTGTGGGGATTATCTGCTTCGGAAGCTAACACGGTGGCCTACCACTTGCTATGTCAACATTTTATCTCGACGTATCGCACCAGTAATATTGAACTGATAGCAATATGCTCTACTCATGATCTCCCAGTGAGGGAGTCGGAAGCTCCGGGACCCTGCACATGCCTCAATCAATCAGACACACCATGCTTAGGCCGAGCTGAATGATTGGCCAGGGAGTAACCAAGGTGTTCCGATCCCACAGGGGGAACGGCTGCAAGTCCCACTTACTTGCATGTTGGCTATCATCTGCCTGACACATCCGTTGCAATAATGCAGTCTACGTGTCTAGTCCCACTTAGCATAGTTTAGTGAATGTGGTAAGAAATAACTGGCATCTTTTATCCCTTGAAGGCTTATGACCGGCCAAGGTTATTGCATCATCATATCAGTTCTACCATTGTATGTGAACTTTAAGTGAATCTGCTAGCAATGAGGCTTGCTCTCAAAATCGACACGAGGCTCGCACTCCCAAGCTAAGGTTCATACGTGGACGCTTGCTACTCATATGATTCGCGTTATGTACCCCGGTATTATCGACCCGAATGTAGATCCAAAGTTTTACTACTAAGTACCAATACCACTATTAAGGCAGAACCCCTAACAGTACGACAGCCCATTCCGAGGTTTAATAAATATACTCTCTCTGAGTGCATTCTAATCATATCCGAGCACCAGTCCACTAACTTCGTGTCCCCAGTCCTCTTCAATTAGTGCATGGAATCGTTGTCCAAAGTTGGTAATTCTGAAATCTTCTGATGCATCTCTGAGTGAGGTTAATTCGAAACTTTTGCACACTCCGTGGACATCCATTTCTGTGGAATGATGAACCTGTTATGATATGGGGTGGAAAAATAGCTCGACTTGACAATACTGGAGGCATAGAGGATGGGCTCTGCGAGTATTTCGCCATTTATTGGTAGTGGACAGTAGTGTGAAAACATCTGCAGAGTCAATATTGTACCAGCCTGGCAGGGCAAGATACAAGAGTGTCTCTTGCATATAGTTGAGACCGGTAAACCGGTCATTGTGCTTGAGCATTTGTTGAACGTAACTGGATTTGATGGTACATTGATATGCCTCTTTCACAATGCCTACATGTAGCCTTTCAGAAATATCGGTGGTGAAATGGTCGCCGGAACCCATTCACCGAATTGACTGTGATATCTGGCTCCCAAGATGAATCTTGGGATATCCGAAATGAATCATACGCTGTTCAAAGGTTTTCCGGAGCTTCTGCACACTGATTTCTAGCCACAAAGCTTCAAATTCGATCAAGCAGATGGAGAATTCCTTCTTGAACCGCATCTGCTCATTCGATGTGATACCATAGATCTCCATCAGCAACAACCCTAGTTTCCGTCTGAAACACCCGGGTGTTCCGGACGGCTCTGACGGCTCTGACGGAACCTCGAACCCTCTGACGGAGAATTACACGCTACCTGTCGCCCAGGCGACGGGTCACGTTGCATACTCACCTCCATTACTATGCGCCCGGTATACGCACCATCAGAACGACACGTGTGTTACACTCTTCGCAGGGGCTGCAGTTATGCTGTAGCCGTTCACACAACGCCTGCCATTGTTTATGCCTTTCTTCGGCCGATAGCCACATTTTACCTCTCCGCTATTGCTATAATATATCGGATGCCGCACTTGCCCCATATATGTTTAGCTTTGAGATTTTGTCACACATTGCAATACAGTCTTCGCTTTGGATACCTCGCTTGCCGTTGCATTTGCTTCGCCATTATCGTATTTTACAGGTCTGAAATATACAGGCTAATCTTCACACTCTCTAGTACTATGCCCTCAGTCCTCCACATTCTGCGTTGATCCATCATCGGCTTGCGATGCTTCTTCCTCCTCATCCGCATCCGCATCGTCGCCATTCTCCCCCTCATCCCCGTCGACATCACTGGGTCCCAGGTCAGTCCTCCACATTCTGCGTTGATCCACCCTCGACATGCGATGATTCTTCCTCCTCATCCGCATCCGCATCCGCATCATCGCCATCCTTGCCCTCATACCCATCGACGTCACTGGTTCCCAGGTCAAACCTCTCGAGTTCCGTCGCGGGCCGTCGTCGCCGGCTGGCTGTGGGGATGGCATCGCGATCGTCGCTTTCATCACCTTCATCTTCGTAATCCCCGCTGCCCCCTGGCATCCCGAAATGAAGTTCGTCATCCGTGCAATTGTTGTCTATCGGGATGTTTGGGTCAGTACTTCCGATCTCAGGCTCCTCAAGCGCCACTTCGGAGGCCAAATAATCAAGAAGAATAGCATTGTCAACACGCGCTGCTTCCACGCTGATCACCACGGCAGGCGTTGGGTTCTCCGCCTGTTGGATCTGACGCTTGACTGTAGCAAGAGTGTTGTTATACACCCTCTGTTGGTAGCTCTCCGGTGGTGTGTTCCAGGTATTCATCAAGAACGTATACGTGTCTGCAACGCCAGGCGAGGTTAACAACTTGCGACCCGTTACAGCGCAGCAGGATGCGATCTTACCACCGTCATTCTTGTGGTTGAAGTAGTT
>Ga0307512_10005726_pt1 | contig 12826 bp, 9 predicted proteins | sample 14_EM_MG_FD_200267 | JGI IMG/M metagenome (GOLD analysis project Ga0307512, IMG submission 200267) | Populus trichocarpa ectomycorrhiza microbial communities from riparian zone in the Pacific Northwest, United States - 14_EM | ecosystem: Host-associated > Plants > Roots > Unclassified | place... | reverse complement strand
GCTGCTTTAAGGTCTAGGTTCATTCCAGTGGGGATTGCCATGTTATGCAGTGCGCGGATTTGAAATGTATCTGGCGTAAGCAAGAATTTATCCTTTGTAAGCAAGATCTGATTGGCATTTTCGGATGCTATCCCCTCTTTATAATCTGGATGCCTGGACAGAGCATCGGCTTTATTGAGTTTGCTGGGTTTAGGGATGATAATAAAGTCATATGTGGCAAGGAACAAGGACCAGCATGATTGTCAACATGTGAGAGATTGTTTGGTGGTAAAGTATTGCAAATTTGCGTGGTCCAAAAAGATCTTAGTATGATGTTTATTGCCCTGGAGATAGTGGCGGAAGTGCTTTAGGGAATGGATAATGGCGAGTAATTCTTTATCATGGATTTCATAGTTGCGTTCCGCGGGTTGTAGTGACTTGGAGAAGTAAGCGACAGGGTGTGAACGTCCAAAGGCATCTTCTTGTTCTAAGATGCTTCCTGTCGTGTAATCACTTGCATCGGTGATTAATGTGAATGGCTTTTCATAGTCCAGTAATATAAGGACCGGTGCTGAAGTTAATGCGAACTGTAGATCACGGAACACTTTTTCCTCTGCTTGGTTCCAGTGAAAGGGGACGTCTTTCTTTGTGAGATTGAACAGTGGTCGGGCTAAGGCGGAGTAGTTTTTTACGAAACGGCGGTAAAAATTGCAAAAACCCAGAAATTTCTGGACTTCTTTCATGGTTTTCAGGGTTGGCCATTTGGTAACAGCTGTAAGTTTAACTGGATCCATATGTAGTTCTCCTTCGGAAATGATCAGACCCAAATATTCCACAGATGTTTGGTTAAAGGAACATTTCTTGGGCCAGAGGTAGAGATCGAGATCCATGAGACGTTGGAGAATTCCATGTGTAAGTTTCACCAGTTCCATTAAGGTTGTGGCCATAATGAGGATGTCATCTAGATAGATGACAACTTTGCCAGTGTCTAAAAAGTCGGCGAATTGGGTGTCCATGAAGGTTTGGAAGGTTGCCGGGGCGTTGCATAACCCAAAGGTCATAACACGAGATTCAAAGAGACCTAGAGGGGTCTTAAATGCCGTTTTGTATTCATCGCCTTCCCGTATACAGATATTATTATATCCCCAGCAAACGTCCAGTTTAGTAAAGAATTGTGCTCCTAGGAGTTTATCGATGAGTTCCAGAATCAACAGTATTGGAGCCGCATTCTTTCTAGTAATTGCATTTAAAGGTCTGTAGTCTTGGACTGGACATAATTTACCATCCTTCTTGTCAATAAAGAAGAAGGAGCATGCATCCAGAGCCTCAGATCTTTGTAACGTGCCTCTCTTTAGGCCGTCTGTAATGTATTCTTTGAGCGCGGTCATTTCAGGGGGTGTTAGTCTGTAAACTGATGTTTTTCTCATTTGCAGACCTGGCTGGAGGTCGATCTTGTGATCCCATGGTTGGTGTTTTGGTAATTGTTGTGCTTCTTCGTCCAAGAAGACCTTTGCATATTTGCGGAATTCCGGTGGTATATCTGTGGTTTTGTGTTCTTCCCCTTTAGCTAGAGTGGTTGATACCGTTGTCTTTCGTATTATTGGTTCAAAGTAGCACGCTTTATGGGCCACAATGTGCTGCGACACATCTGTGCCATGATCTGTGTAATTGAGATAGTCATTGTTTTGTGTTTCCCATGCATCAATCGGTAAAAATTGTCCAATTGTAGGATCTCTTTCTATAGGATGACATTGTGGTGGGCACCGATTGAGGTGGAATTGGTTTGTGCTCCAATCTATACTGGGATTGTGTGCTTTTAACCAATCTGTTCCCAGGAGTATTTCATGTCATCCAGTATTCGTAATGGCGACTTCAATGTTTTCCCAATGTCAAGCGCCAATCCCCATTCGTAGTATGGCGGCATGGCGTATAGCTCCTTGTTTGTTCAATGTTCCATCAATGTTTCTTGGGTATACTGGGGGTTCTATGTCGTAGGTGGGGAGACCGTATTTCTTAATAAAGCTTGTATTACAGTAGACGCCTTCTGCTCCACTGTCTAGGACGGCCTCAGCATCGATTTCTTTCCCGTTGTACACGATTCAAACATCTATTTGCATAGAAGGATGTCTTATATTTCGAATCATATCTGGTGGTACATTGGGAATCTTAGATGATCAGAGACTTCCGATCCTGCTAGTAGTACAATGGGGTATTGATACAACCCTCTTAGGCGATGCTCCTAGAGAGTTCCAAGAAAAGACGGATTGTCATCTATATTGAGTTTGACCAATGGTTCGAATTGATTAACAGAAGCGATATTGAGTTCGCTTTCATCTTCGAGTGACAGTTTCTCCATCCCTTCCTCTGGAATGGAATCGATTTGTCAGACTGATGGTCCGCTGCCTTGTGGTTTGAAACTGGAACCAGGTTGTGAATTTGGCAATGCGGTACAGTTGATAGCGATGTGTCCAGGTATGCTGCAGTAGAGACAGAGGTGATTGTCAATGCGGCATTTGCGTTCTTCCAGAGTGAGTCTTCCACGACCACAGCCACGGCCACAGCTGCATCCGCGTTCTCATCCTTGGTTCTGTCCGAAAGGAGAGGGTCATGGGAAGGCATTGATCTCAGATTCTTCTTCCGAGATTTCCCAAATGCGTGGATTCTGTCATTGGAATCCTCTAATAGGGCCGGCGAAGGTGTGCCAATTCTTATCGAATTCTCTGGCTTTCTCTACCAGTCTGGCCAATGTAGTTGGCATTGGTGATAACTGGAGTAGTTTGTTGTGAAGGGCAGTATCCAGGGCTCTGCAGAATGCATACATCTTGGTTGCTTCATCTACATTGGCTCGTCTAGCATATCTGCTCCATTCTTGGTACCATTCACCGAATTCTCAGTTCCTCTGTGGGGTGTTATGTATGTTCTGGATTGCTTCATTTTGCGTTTCTGGGGGAATGAACTGTTCTCGGAAAGCATCCCTAAAGTCATCCCATGTTCCGTAGTTGACAGGGTTTCCAGATAGTATGGTGGCGATATGGTCACTGGCCCAGTCTCCAGCTTGGGTTCCTTGTTTGAAGTAGGTTAGAGCCGATGATACCTTTTTCGCGTTGGTGTCAAAGGTAGTAGCATTGACTGTGAAGTAATTTTTGAGGGCATTCCAAAATGCAATCGCTGTATCTCCTTTTCCATTATAGGGCTTGGGAGCTGTTCCCAAGATACAGGGTGGTAGATTTGGTTGTGCCATTGGTGCTGTGGGTGGTGGTGCTGGGGGGTTTCCACCTGGGGGTTGCGGTGGTAGTTTCGAAGTTGATGCTGGTAGATTAGGTTTAGTCGGCGGTGTTTTTCCTTTGGGGTTTCTGGGCGGTGGTGCCGGTGGCTTGGTTGTGGAGGATAATGCTGCGGTTTGTGTGGGTCGTGGAGAAGAACTGGAGGTACTAGTTTTTGTGGGTAGTGGGGCCAGTGCTTTTCCCTTTGATGCAGGGGGTGTAGCAGTCTGACCGACTTCTGTGGTTGAAAGTTTGAATTTTCCAGGAAGCAGACTTGCTTTAGGCAAGGGCGAATCTGACAGTTCTGGGGTTCCTGTTCGACTGGAGAGTTTCTGGATTGCTGATGTAACAGTGGTTTCAGCTCATCTAAGGAGATCTTCGACTTGAGCTGTGTCTTCGTCCAGGTTTGATTTCTCAGAGTCTTTGTCTGAACTGGGTTCAAAGTTTGTTCCTTCAGTCAGGGTTTCATTGAAATGTACTGTCCTATTGTTGCAATATTTCCACTGATGGATAGGTGTCCAGATAACGTCCTTGTTATTATATTTCGCTCTTCCCATATATAGATTGAATTCAGTAACTTGGTGGAAATTTGGAATTAAGTCGGTTAGGGTTTCTAGGGAGATGTCTTTGCTGGTGTCGTAGTTGGTCCAAGTTTTACTTGGTGGAATGCTCCACACACAATCGTCATGTAGTCATGCAAAGATAACTCTTTCTCCTTGGTTGTAGGCAACGAACCACTCAGAAAAAACTATTGGCAAATATTCAGCATCTTCTTCAGAGGCCTGGAGTTTCATAGGATATTTGAGAAGAACTTTTTCCCAAAAGATCATGCAAGAGACACAGTGTAACTATTATTGTGCCAACCGTAGAATATGGTGTAGGCTCGGTTTAAACGAGCGGTTTGTGGACAAGTTTTGGTTTGCTGGATAATTCGGTAATCTTCCAAGATACCGTCGTTATTTATGGAAGTATGGTATTTCCACAAATATCCTGAGAAAATGATGGGATCTGGGCAAAGTTCAGTTAATTCCGATAGCAAGTGTTCGATGTGCCATTCTTGTCGTCCTTGTAATTGGTACCAACAATGGGTACGGAAGGCGTCTAATTCCTTCTTGCTTCGAGTCAGAACTGTGGTGGCTAGGTACTTATGTCCTGGTAAAAACGACTGAAAAGTTCTTCCAACTATTTCAGATCCTCTGGAGACTATTGATTCTATTGGCATGGGAGTTTCAAATGGGGTAGGGGGTAAAGAAGCTTCTTAGTAATTATCTAAGAGAGATGGGAGAACCAGAGGTGGAGGATATACGTGGTAACTGGGGGTAGGTTCTATATGAGATGGGGGAATTACAGTTGGGTAAACGGGTGGAGCGGGATTAGGAGTAGCTGGTCAGGGGGTTGGTCTTTGTTCCAGAACGGGTCAAGTTATAAAAGGAGCAGTTCTTCTTAAAGGTTGTCCTCTTTCATTGGGATTTCCTCTTTGAGTGGTTCTGTCGTTAGAAGGTACGAGCTGGGATGTATCTTGGGAAGAATTGGATCTCTGGCAGTCTCGAGCTGGAGCTGATCGTTGACGAGGCACCAGTTTGCAGGGTCCGATTGTAATGCAAGCTGTTTATAGGTTGATTACTGTACTTTGGGTTCCAGAGAGAAATACCGGCGGGCATCAGGGGTGTTCCAGGCTGTCGAGTATCACAATAACAAACATCAGTGCCACAAGCGCACAGACGGGCTGAGCCGGCGGATCTGGATTCTGGGGTTGGGGATGCGAATTGGAAGTTGGTGGGAGTCCAGTAATCGGTGTCTGAACCAGTACTTGGGGTATTGATGTGGGTAGGTCCGAGGGTGTTGGCTGGGGTAGAATCGACGCTGTCCCAGTAGTGGTCCTGAATGTGGATGTTGTTGGGAAGGCCCTGAACCTGGGTAAGATAGGCCTGGTACTCGGTCTCTCTTCCAAGGGCGTTAGGTACCATAATTGGGAGTGAAAAGGTGGGTGGGTTGATGAGAGGGAACGAGAGGATGGTGCAGATGGGTTGCCACCTAAGGTTGGCAAATTTGTATTGGTAGGTGTTGCTGTCGGTGTAGATGAATTGGAAGTCGTTGTTAAAGTCCGTCTGGAGTCGAATTTCGTTGAACTCTACTTCAATTTCGGTTTGCGACAGGAGAAATCGGGATAGAAATCTAACTCTATGCCCCAACTGTAACTGCAAACGGATTTCTTCCCGGTATGATGGCACGCTATAATGCCAAAGGAAGGTTTCGTCATAAAAGAGACTTAATTGATCGAGGGGACTTCCGTTGTATTGGGTAACACCTGATAACCTCCAAAAGAGGAGTGTTTGATTGGCTTTACTGATAAGCTCGTCTAAGGAGTAGTCCACATATGAATAGAAGTGAATGTCGCTTAATATTTCTCCAAAGGGTATTAAGTCGAGTAATTCTTTGGTGATGAAGTGTTGTTCACTCCAATACATGAGTTGAATTTGGTTTCTTAAGTCAGTTAAGTTGAAACCGGCTTCTCTAAGAAATTCGTCACGGATTTCTTGGATTTCTAAAGCTTCTGCCACTAAAAGAAGATTGATAACCCTTTTATTTAACTATGCCAATCCTTTGTAAACTTACTGATATGAGTTTACAAAGGTACTTCTAATGGAGGGGGCGTAATACAGGTGAAAGGGTTAGTGGGGACATGGGGGGTACAGACAAAGGTAGCAAGACCAGGTTGCATACATAACAGGACTTCTGTACGAGTATTCCTGTCAACTACAAAAATACCGTCAGCCATAAAATGTAGTCGGCCACAAAGGGTAGCTATGCGTCCGTCTAGAAAGTTGTACGCTACAAGGGGCACAAGGGTGCCTTTGAAGTGAGTAAGCCAATCAGGAGGGAACTGTTCGAAGATAAACTTAATTGAGTCAACGAAGGAGGACTCAAGGTAGCCAAAGGGGAAGGATGCGGAATGGGGATGTCTGCCAACCTTGGCACAAAGGTTAACAGAAGGAAGAGGGCCGTTAGACTTGACCCAAACGTTGTGGAAAATGTCGGCCTGAAAGGGGGTGACAAAAGAGATGGGATGGTTGTGAAGATTGTCGATACAAGGGAGGAGGCGAAGGAAGTCATGGGTTACGAATTCTTCCTGTGGGACCCAGAATTTCTCACCACGGTCGTAGACAACGGTATACTGATGGGAATGTCAGTCGACAGCAAAGTTGCAGGCAGGAGCATGGAATAGATTGGGGAAAAGGTCAGCTACGGGTACCTCTGAGAGAGGGAGTAGGTCAACAAAGGGTGTTCTCAGTTCGGGGGCAGGAGACAGGACGGTGGCGACCTGAGCTTCAACAACAGGCGATGGAAGGGGGGCGGCTGGGATGTCCTCAGTGGTAATGTGGCTTTGAGGATCTCCTCCAAAGATTCATTTGACAAAGGAGTCTTGGGTGGGTGCGGGAAGGAGGTTCTCTTGTTTGTCTTCACGGTACTGGGGTTTATAGGCGGCGACGTGGGTGAGGACGTCGAGGTTATCAACTGGGGCAGGAGAGATGGGGGCGCTGGTGACGATATAGGCGGGACTGTTGGGGACATTGAGGAAGGGATAGTCTTCCGGATTGTTGAGGATCGGCCAGGTGAGCTCGGGGGTGGGGGAACGTGGGACAAAAGGAGCGGGTGCTGGGGATCTGTAAGCGTCAAGATCGGGACTTGGGAAATTCCAAGTATTATGGTTAGACTGGAGGACTTTGAGGACGGCAGCGGCGGCGTTGGTGACGTTCTGCTGATATACATTATCGAGGGCCGACCAAGAAGCGACGGAGATGTGGGAGAGGGCGGGGGAGGCGATGACGGTGGGCTCTGAGGAAGTGAAGGACACTTCACTTATACAGTTAGCTTCACTTAAGAGACTGTTCTAATGTTGAGACCTACTACTGTTTATGACAAGCAGTGGGCAACGACTTGGTATTTGAGGTGAAGGTAACTGATCCAAAGAATAATCAAGGAGATGTTGGTCAAGAGGAGCGCAAGGTAAAGACTTGGGTGCTCAATGGTGGGGGGTAGACAAGAGAACAGTCTGAGGACTGTTTTCTCAATTTCGCAGGTCTTATATACTAATACAGGGTGGTCTGTGCGTACATGTTTAGGGCAGGCATACATACTCAAACAGGTGGCCCTTACTTTAGGGCAGGTACAAATACAGGTGACGGGTGGGCGACCTTACTGCACTCCCCAGTCTTGTGACTTGTTTGTTGGTTTGTTGATTCGTTGATCGTTCCCACAGTCTTCCACGTGCTGATCAACAGACTAGGCGCGCATCTAAAGTGCGTGCGATCAGGTGATCGTGTAGAGACTTGTGATCATGTTGATGACCAATCCCTTGGTAGGTCATGTGATACTTTCCCAGGATCATGTGCTTGTATATCATGTGATCCTAATGTTGTTGAGATGTCACATGATCGAACACATGACAGGTCAGGTGATAGTTTCCCAGGGTCACATGGTCAAAGAGTGGATTCTACCACATGACTATACTTTAGCTTAAGGGCAGCTTTAGGAGGACTTGGGCTTGGGATTCTTTGAATGCATGATGTCGCGGACTCCGTCCTCAACACCAATCACTTCCAAGTTGTTCCCAATCAATTCCACATTGCTCCCAATCACTTCTGACCACTTACATAAATATTTTTGTAATTTTTTATAATTATTGTGGATTTCTCAACATGATAAGTGGTCTGTGAAAAAACTGGTCTAGACTCATGAAGACTAGTCCGCGGACCACACATAGACTGATAAAGACTGGTCTTTATCAGTCCGGTCTGGTTAAGGGCATTTTCGGACCGGTCTTGGACCAGTCTCAGTCTTGGTTAAGCCCAATTTGGGTCAAAAAACTGGACTGGACCAGTATTATGATCCAGTTCTGCCCCCATTTTTATTTTCTATCTTCCCTTACCTTTTATGTCACATGACCTCTCTGTCACCTGATCGGTCACCTGATCTTTGTCACCTGACTGGACGATCACCTGACCTTTCTCATCACATGACCTCCCCTTATTGTTCTTACTTTCTTATTGTCTTGTAGCCCATTGTCCACCATATATGGGGACCTTATTGTCTCTGGGCCTATTGTTTCATTCCTTATTGTTCTCCCTTATTATTGTCTTTGTCCCCATTGTTCTCAGAGTCCCATTGTTCGTCTTATTAGGACACTTAGTCATGGTAGCTGCCTCAGTAGTATATAAGCCCTGCTTGTATTGTAGAAGAGGCCTTAAGCCTGACTTGGTTTTCTAAATCCAAGTGTTGTTGCTCTCCAAACCTTTCCTGTGTGCTTCCCTCTTTTCCCTCTATCTTATCTCTCTTTGGGTCATCTCAAGATCCCTTGAGACTCTCCCTTGTCACCCTACCTTTCTTCTAAGACATTTGTCTTGTAAGAACTCTTGAAGCACCTCTCACCGTTACTAAGGGCACCAGTCCCTTGTAACTTTCTATGTTGCCAGACAAACTGTGCACGTTGCACCTTAAGGCCATTGGACCTTAACACAAGTCAGGCTTACCCAGAACACCTCTTGAAACATAGGGAACAGTCAGCAAAAGTGGCGGCAATCATACTTTTAGAAGACCTCACAGATGCATGAAAGAGGATCAACAGATGGCAGGTCGACAATCTCCCTAGCCATGTCAAAGGACAAGCATACTTTGAAGACTACTCAAGGACAGGAGGGTCATCTAACCAGAGTACTAGGTACTACATCAACAGACCCAACAAGAAGCATTGCGCAGTAGAATTTGTCCAAGTAAACGGAGAAGACCACTGGACAGCCCTCCATTGGAGCAGCACCAAAGATCACTGGTATACAGCCAGACCAGCACTTATCAACAGAAATAACCAGTGGGGCCTTGGTTGGTGGAGTCTTGATGATCCCCAACATCCAGACTATGTCAACCCAGAACAATTTGTTGAAGCACAGACAAGTGCAGAAGGACCACACCTCCCAATTGAAGCGCACCCAGGTCCAGAAGAAGAAATCCTTGCAGAAGGGTTACACCATATTGTTGCCTTAGGAGGACTATCACCACTTTCCCCTCAAGAACCCATCCTCCCCCAGATTGAGGAAGCAGTAGCTCAAGGCATCAGCATCCCAGTAAACGTCCCACCAGCTGCAGAAACCCTTCCCCCCATCACAGTTGCAACCTCAGGAGATAACACCCTCCAGTATATCCCCATGTCTCAACCAGCACAAGCATCAGTCAGCCAAGGCAGATAGACCATTACAGTCGCTGCAGCATTGAATGGAGGAGGATTAAAAGGAACCCCTCCTCAACCATTTGAAGAAGACAGGAACAAGAGCCATGCGTTCCTTGTTGCATTTGGCATCTTTTGGTTTGCCAACCAGAAGAATGAGGCCATGAGCAACCCAGCTACACAGGTTACCACCGCACTCACCTATATGCAAGGATCCATGATGGAACCCTGGAAGGAAGAACAAATGGTCAAACTTGAAGCACGCATTGCAGGAGGAACAGCAGATACTGAAGAAATCCACTGGACCAAATTTGAACAGGCCTTCAAAGACTCCTTCACCAATACCAACAGGAAGCAAGAGGCCTTCAACCAACTTATCAGACTTAAACATGGACCAGATGGCCTTGACGTCTTCATATCTGAATTTAATTGACTTGCCACTGCAGCTGGAGTACAACTCAATGATCATGGAATGATCTACCACTTTAAACAAGGCCTCAAACCAGGATTAATGCAAGCAATAATCACTTCAAATGCCTATGTTCCTTCAAACCCATGGACCACATTCACTGAATGGGAAAAGAACACCTGCAACTGTCACCTTAAATGGCTACATGGCCAGGAGTTTAAGAAACAGGACAACCAGAGGCGCCAAGGACTATATCAAGCACTCAGCATCAAACAGAGGAGCGGAGGCCACCTGAACCAAGGATGCTGCACCACTTCACAAGGATGAAATGCCATGGATATAGATGCCATGCGCAGACCAGAACTATCCAACAAACAGAAGGCAGAACTAATGGCCACTAGAGCATGCTTCTATTGCTTCAAAATAGGACATCAAGCTAAGGATTGTTGCAAGAAACTAGTGGACCGCGCCAGGAGCAGTGGAAGAACCACTGACAATCTGACATGTGCCAATGCACAGGACAAATCCATCCCAGACATGACCCCATCCGACATTGCCCAATTCCTAAAGGACAATGTAAACACCATAGACAACAAAACAAAGCTGTCCATTGTAGAGAAAATCTTGCCAACAGGTTTTCCGACAGGTTCAAACTAGCCACCATAGTTAGAACCCTCCATCTCAATAGTGTGTATTTTAGCATGAAGAACTATATCTGAATAAATTTCACTTTATCACACTACCAAGGACAGGTGGAAGAATCAGCATTACTCAACTCAGGAGCCATGGAAAAACTTCATCGATCATGCAACAGTAGCCAGACTTCAACTTGGCACCAAGAAACTCAACTTCCAGAGACCAGTCTTTAATGTTGATGGAACAATGAACAGACATGGGACTATCACACATGCCTGCAATCTCATGGTCAAACAAGGAAACAAGAAAGTGTGACAGCGCTTCTACGTTTCAAATCTTGGAAAAGACAGGTTCATTCTAGGATACCCTTGGTTCTGAGCTTTCAATCTAGATGTAGACTGGGCAGAAGCAAAACTCAAAGGACCAGGAATCAAGATGGAGACAATCCAACATGAAGTAATGGAGAAAGCAAGAAACTATGTGCAGAAACTTAGAGCTCACCTAGCAGCTAAAGCAGAGTACTATCCATGGTCAGGAGTAACCCCAGTAGAAATATTGGAAGGCCTGGTGGAGATCAAGCATACCCACAATGCCATTGAAATGGCACACAAATATGATCAAGAACATGGCAAAGAAGAAGTCAAACTTCCAGAACAATTCAAGTGCCATGAAGCCCTATTTTCAGATGAGGAAGCAAAGGCATTTCCCCCAGCACAAGGGGAAGGCTACCACAAGATAGAACTTCTAGAAACAGCACCAAGAAGTTTTAACTGCAAAGTCTACCCTCTGTCACAAGGAGAACAGGAAACAGAGGACAAATTCATTGACGAAAACCTTGCTAAAGGATATATTGTCCCATCTGATTCCCCCTATGGATTTTCAACGTTCATGGTACCAAAGAAAGACTCCAAGGAGAAACAATACATCATTGATTACAGACTACTCAATGCCATTACAAGGAAGGATGTCACCCCCCTTCCAAACCTAGGACAATGCATATCAGACCTACAAGGCATGGAAATCTTCAGCAAGTTTGACATACACTGGGGATATAACAATATCAGTATCTGTGAAGGAGATGAATGGAAAGGAGCCTTCAAGACACAACAAGGGCTCTTTGAACCAAAAGTAATGTTCTTTGGGATGTCCAACTTGCCCACTAGTTTCCAACGATTCGTCAACACCCAAATTATGGAAGAATTCTGCTGGAAATTCAGAGAAAAAGGCAGAAGATGCCTCAAAAACTACATGGACAACTTCAGACTTGGCACACTTCTCAAAGATATTGATATCCACATAGAAATGACCCACTTCCCTTTCAACCTCCTTGCAAAGCATGGTCTCCATCTCAAACTCTTCAAATCGATCTTCATGCAGCCACAAATGGACTTCCTAGGTGTCAGAATATCTAAAGATGGCATCACTATCAACCCTGCCAAGATTGCTGGACTAGCAGAATATCCACAAAACATACTCAATCTTAGGCAAGCAAGGGGATTCCTAGGTGTTGCTGGTTACCACCACATGTTTGTCAAAAACTTCTCAACAATTGCAGCTCCTATCACACAACTAACAGGAAAGGATGTCCCCTTTGAATGGGGACCAGAACAACTAGAAGCCCAGGAGAAAATCATCCATGCCATCACCCATGCACCAGTACTTGTCAAACCAGACCCTTCCAGACAATTTGAACTCAAAGTTGATGCTTCACAGATAGGAATGGGAGCCATCTTATACCAATAGGATCCTCCAACCACCTGTGCCAATGGCAAGGAAAAACCAGGACCACAACGGTGTCAAGGATGGAGTCCGTGACATCATGCATTCAAAGAATCCCAAGTCCAAGTCCTCCCAAAGCCACCCCTAAGCTAAAGTATAGTCATGTGGTAGAATCCACTCTTCAACCATGTGACCCTGGGAAACTATCACCTGACCGGTCACGTGTTCAATCACATGACATCTTGACAACTTTGGGATCATGTGATATACAAGCATGTGATCCTGGGAAAGTATCACATGACCTACCAAGGGATCGGTCATCAACGTGATCACAAGTCACTACACGATCACCTGATCAAGCATGCTTCAGATGTGCGACTAGTCCGTTGATTGGCACATGGAAGACTGTGGGAACAATCAACAAATCAACAAATCAACAAATAAGTCACAAGACCTTGGAGCGCAGTAAGGTTGCTCACCCGTTACCTGTATTTGTACCTGCCCTAAAGTATGGGCCACCCGTTTGAGTATGTATGCCTGCCCTAAACATGTACGCACAGACCACCCTGTATTAGTATATAAGACCTGCGAAATTGAGCG
>Ga0307512_10005725_pt1 | contig 12828 bp, 11 predicted proteins | sample 14_EM_MG_FD_200267 | JGI IMG/M metagenome (GOLD analysis project Ga0307512, IMG submission 200267) | Populus trichocarpa ectomycorrhiza microbial communities from riparian zone in the Pacific Northwest, United States - 14_EM | ecosystem: Host-associated > Plants > Roots > Unclassified | place... | reverse complement strand
GGCAGCTCGGTCAGGTCAGGCCACGCGAGATCGGGCAGCCCCGACGGGACCTCGCCGATCACCTTGATGCCGAACCGGCCGTCGAGGTCGAAGGACACCACGGCGACCGTGGCGAGGACCACGGCGAGCAGTGGCGCGGGCACGGCGCGGGCGTAGTGCGACACCGTGAAGAGGAACACGAGGGCGGCGGCGGACAGGACGACGGTCGCAGCGTGGGCGTCGGACAAGTTCCCGAAGAAGGACCACAGTTGAGGGAAGAAATCCGAGCCGGTCGTCTTCACCCCGGTGAGTTTGGGCAGCTGGCTCACCATCATGATCAGCGCCACGCCCGCCAGATAGCCGATCAGTACCGGGCGGGAGAGCAGGTCCGCGAGGAAGCCCAGCCGCACCGCCCGTGCCACCAGGCACAGCAGTCCGACCGTGACCGCGAGAGTCGCCGCCAGGGTGGCGTAGCGTCCGGGGTCACCGGCGGCGAGTGGGGCGATCACGGCGGCCGTCATCAGCGCGGTCGTGGACTCGGGGCCCACCGAGAGCAGGCGCGAGGACCCGAACAGCGAGTACAGGGCGAGCGCGGGCAGGATCGCCCACAGCCCGGTGACCGGCGGCAGCCCGGCCACCCCCGCGTACGCCATGACCTGCGGCACCAGGTATGCGGCCACGGTGACACCGGCCAGCACGTCACCCCTCAGCCAGGTGCGGCGGTAGCCGAGGAGGGCGACCGCTCCGGGCAGCAGGCGGCGCCACCCCGGAACGTGCCCGCCCGTGCCCTCGGTCATGAGCCGCCTCTCTCCGTCTGCCCGGTCGCCGCCTGCCCGGACCGGTGCGACCGGCTGCTCAGAGGCTCGCCGCGTGATCGGGGACGTAGGTCTGCAGATCGCGCGGCGGGCGCTGGTAGCCGGTCGACGCCGGCCGTTCGGGCAGTTCCAGCACCGGCGGCGGCACCTCGCGGTACGGCACGGAACCGAGCAGATGGGCGATCATGTTCAGCCGCGCCCGGCGCTTGTCGTCGCTCTCCACGACGTGCCACGGCGCCTCCGAGATGTCGGTGTGCACCAGCATCTCGTCCTTGGCCCGGGAGTACGCCTCCCAGCGGGTGATCGACTCCAGGTCCATCGGTGAGAGCTTCCAGCGCCGCAGCGGGTCCTCCAGCCGCTTGCGGAACCGCTCCTGCTGCTCGGTGTCGCTCACCGAGAACCAGTACTTGCGCAGCACGATCCCGGCCTCGACGAGCATCCGCTCGAAGATCGGGCACTGGCGCAGGAACAGCTGGTACTCCTCCCTCGTGCAGAAGCCCATCACGTGCTCGACCCCGGCCCGGTTGTACCAGGACCGGTCGAACAGCACGATCTCCCCGGCGGCGGGCAAATGTTCGACGTAGCGCTGGAAGTACCACTGTGTGCGCTCGCGCTCGGTCGGCTTGGGCAGCGCCGCGATCCGGGCGACCCGGGGGTTGAGGTGCTCGGAGACCCGTTTGATGGTGCCGCCCTTGCCCGCCGCGTCCCGCCCCTCGAAGACCACGACCAGCCGGGCGCCCTCCGCCCGCACCCACTCCTGCAGTTTCACCAACTCCGTCTGCAGGCGCAGCAGTTCCTTCTCGTACGTCTTGCGCGGCAGCCTCGCCGCATCCTTGCCGGCCATGCCGCCTCCACCGCCCGTTGACCCACGTCGATGACTTCCGGAGTCACTCATGCCCAAGGTCGAACACCAGGACGCCACCGTACGTTCCGAGGAGGATCCGCGCACCCCGGACGCCCACTCGCGGGCCGCCGGGCACCTGGCCGCAGTTCCCCTTCCCGGGCGGTGTGCTCTACTGCCGTGTCGCGGCGACGACGAACTCCAGCGTCACCTTCCTGCCGATCAGGCCCCGGCCCCAACTGATGCCCCAGTCCGTCCGGTTGATGGTCGCCCTGCCCTCGAAGCCGACCCGCCGGCCGCCCCGCGGGTCGTCCTCGGCGCCGGTCAGTTCGACGTGGACGGTGACCGGCTTGGTCACGCCGCGGATGGCCAGGTCACCGGTGACCTCGAAGCCGGTCCCGGCAGCCTGCTTCACCCCGGTGGAGGTGAAGGTGATGGTCGGGTGGTCGTCGACGTCGAGGAAGTCGTCGCTGCGCAGGTGGTCGTCGCGCCGGTGCTGGTGTGTCTGGACGCTCTGCGCCCGGATCGTGAGCAGGGCGCCGGACTTCGACGGATCGTCGCCGTCCAGATGCGCACTGCCCTCGAACGCGTCGAACTGCCCGCGCACCTTGACGACCATCGCGGCCCGGCCGACGAAGCCGATCCGTGAGTGGGCGCTGTCGAGGACGTAGTCACCGGTCAGCGCGCCGCTGACCTGGGTCGTGGTTGTCATGCGAGTACGACGACGCAGCCCCCCGGAATGTGAGGCGCGACGCGGGGCGACGCGGCAGGCTCACAATTCACTGCGCTGTCTCGTCGAATCCATGAGGGCAGATCCGACCAAGGGAGTCTTCGCCACCATGACCAGCCAGTCCGAGCCAGGAGACGGCCCGCTCGATCCGGGCCTGAGCGCGATCATGGGCGAGCGGCGTCAGCTGATCAATCTCGGCTACCGGCTCCTCGGTTCCCTCGCGGACGCCGAGGATGTCGTCCAGGAGACGTACGCCCGCTGGTATGCCATGTCGCCGCAGCAACAGGAGGCCGTCGAGTCACCGGGCGGCTGGCTGACGAAGGTCGCCGGTCGCATCTGCCTCGACCTGCTCCGCTCGGCGCGGACCCGGCGCGAGAGCTACGTCGGTGAATGGATCCCGGAGCCGCTGCCCGATCGTACGGAGTGGATCAACGGGTGGTCGGGCGGCACCGCGGTCGACCCGGCCGACCGGGTCACCCTCGACGAGTCGGTCGGTATGGCCTTCCTCGTCGTGCTCGAGTCGATGACCCCGGCCGAGCGCGTGGCGTTCATCCTTCACGACGTCTTCCGCTACCCCTTCGCAGAGGTGGCCGAGATCGTCGGCCGTACGCCGGCTGCTTGCCGGCAGCTGGCCTCCTCGGCCCGGCGCCGTATCCGCGCGTCGGAGGCTCCGCCGGCTCCGGCAGCCCGCCGGGCCGACGTCGTCCGGGCCTTCAAGGAGGCCTGGGAGGCCAAGGACATCGACGCCCTCATCGGCATCCTCGACCCCGAAGCCACGGCCGTCGGCGACGGCGGCGGCCTCGTCAGCGCCGAGCTCCGCCCGGTCGAGGGCGGCGAACACATCGCGCGCTACCTGGTCGACCTCGCCGGCAGGGCACCCGACCTGATGTTCCTGGAGCGTACGGTCAACGGTCAGCCCGGCCTGGTGGCCCAGCAGGACGACATCACCGTGGTGGTGATGGCGTTCGACCTCGCAGGCGACCGGATCAAGCACATCTGGGCGGTGCGGAATCCGGAGAAGCTCAAGCCCTGGACGACACGCTGACGCGCGCCGCCACCTCTCCGCGAGCCTCACCCACCGCCGTCGAGGTCGGTGCGTTGGCGGAGTACTCGCAGCTCGTGGCCGAGGAGCTGCATCTCGTACAGCTTTCCGCGGGCGTTGTCGAAGGGGCGGTGCAGGATCATCATCAGCCGGCCGTCGAAGGTGTGGAACAGCATGCCGTGACCGCTGTCGTCGCGGACCAGCGGCCGCTGCTGCCGCCACGGCCCCGTGATGTCGCCGGACCGGGAGACGGCCCAGGTCTGCACATAGCCGCCGCTGATCGTGCCGTCCTCGCCGGCCACGTTCTTCTCGTACGTCGACCACAGCATGAGCAGTGAACCGTCGGGCGTGCGGTACAGCTGAGGGCCGTCGGTGATGTAGGGCGGGAGCTGGTTCGGGACACCGCCCGGGATCTGCTCGCCGATCCAGGACGCGTCCGAGGCCTTGAACAGGAAGACCGGGTCTCCGATCGTGCGGGTCAGGTCGGGGGCCAGCCGGATCGCCTCCATCGTCCCGTCGATGGTCTGCAGCCACTCGTGTGCGTACACCATCCACGGCTGCCCGGACGGGTCGACGTGGAGCGTGCCGTCGAGGGTCATGAGGTTCCGGGGCGGGGTGGGGCGTGCGGGGTCGACGACGGTGAAGGGTCCCAGCAGCGAGTCGGACACAGCGGTGATCGTGCCGCGCAGGTAGTTCCGGACCTGGAAGGGCGAGCCCCATGGACCGGGCGGCGGAACCGGAAGCGGCCTGTCCTGGTTGTGCAGCGTGGTGAACAGGTAGTATCTGCCGCCCCGTTCGTGCACCTCCGGCGCCCATCCGCCGTCGGTCGCCCAGATTCCCCGCTGCTCGGCCGTGCGGAACACCACGACGGGACGCATCCAGTCGCGCAGGTCGTGGCTGCGGTAGACCATCGTGCCGACGCCGTCCACACCTGATACGGACGGGTCGTTGGAGGTGTAGAGACAGTACGTACGGGTCCTGTCGTCGGTGACGACGAAGGGATCGTGCAGCGGCATGTCGGGAAGCCGCATCGGTCCGGTGTCAGCCACGGCCGGGGAACACCTTCGCTCGGGCGGCCGCCTTCACGGCCTGACCAGCAGCTGGAAGTCGAACGCGTACCGCGACGCCCGGTAGATGTGCGTCCCGTACTCGACCGCCCGACCGGTGTCGTCGTACGCCGTGCGCTGCATCGTCAGCAGGGCGGCGCCCTCCTCCTCGTTGAGGCGTGCCGCCTCCTCGGCGGTGGCGGAGCGGGCGCCGATGGTCTGGCGGGCGCTGTGCAGGGTGATGCCGGCGGTGCGCACCATCCGGTACAGGCCCGTCGACTCCAGGCGGTCGGAGTCGAGTTCGAGGAGGGTCGCGGGCAGGTGGTTGCACAGGAGGGCGACCGGCTGGCCGTGGGTGAAGCGCAGCCGTTCCAGGACGATGACCTCGCTGCCCTCCGCCATGCCGAGCGCGGCCGCGACGTCGGGCGACGCCGGTTCGCGCTCGTTGCGCACCACCCGCGTGGTCGGGCCCTGGCCGGCCGCCTCCAGGTCGTCGTAGAGGCTGCTGAGCTCCAGCGGGCGCTTGACCTGGCTGTGCACGACCTGCGTGCCGACCCCGCGGCGGCGCACCAGCAGCCCCTTGTCGACCAGGGACTGGATGGCCTGGCGGACGGTCGGTCTGGACAGGCCGAGACGGGTCGAGAGGTCGATCTCGTTGCCCAGCAGGTTCCCCGGGGCGAGGTCCCCGTGCTCGATCGCCGCCTCCAGCTGCTGGGCGAGCTGGTAGTACAGCGGCACCGGACTGCCCCGGTCCAGGGCGAAGTCCAGCGACTCGAGTGCTGCCGTCGCGGCACGTGCGGTGCCGCCGGTCCTCGCCATGGGCGTACCTCCCTCTGGAATTTGACGAAACGTCAGGAGTGGCTGGGGAAACCGAGGTTGATGCCCGCGTCGGCCGGGTCCGGCCAGCGCGTGGTGATCACCTTGCCCTGCGTGTAGAAGGCGACGCCGTCGTTGCCGTAGACATGCAGGTCCCCGAAGAGGGAGTCCTTCCAGCCGCCGAAGGAGTGGTAGCCGACGGGTACCGGGATCGGCACGTTCACGCCGACCATGCCCGCCTTGACCTCCAGCTGGAAGCGGCGGGCGGCGCCGCCGTCCCGGGTGAAGATCGCGGTGCCGTTGCCCCAACGGGAGTCGTTGATCAGCTTGATGGCCTCGTCGTACGACTCGGCACGGACGACGACCAGCACCGGGCCGAAGATCTCGTCCTTGTACGCGTCCGCCGTCAGTGGCACGTTGTCCAGCAGGGATACGCCGAGGAAGAAACCGTCCTCGTGGCCCTGGACCGAGTAGCCCGTGCCGTCGACCACGACCTGCGCGCCCTGCCCGGCGGCGCTCGCCACGTACGAGGCGACCTTGTCGCGGTGTTCGCGCGTGATCAGCGGGCCCATCTCGCTGGCCGGGTCGTTCCCGGGGCCGATGCGCAGGTTCTTCGCGCGCTCGGCGATCTTGCCGACCAGCTCGTCGCCGGTGTCGCCGACCGCGACCACGACCGACACGGCCATGCAGCGCTCGCCCGCGGAGCCGTACGCCGCGTTGATCGCCTGGTCGGCGGCGAAGTCCAGGTCGGCGTCGGGCAGCACCAGCATGTGGTTCTTGGCGCCGCCCAGGGCCTGGACGCGCTTGCCGTGCTCAACTGCCTTGAGCTGGATGTACTTTGCGATCGGCGTCGAGCCGACGAAGGAGACCGCCTCGATGTCCGGGTGCTCCAACAGGCGGTCCACGGCCACCTTGTCGCCCTGCACGATGTTCAGCACACCGTCGGGCAGACCCGCCTCGGAGGCCAGTTCGGCCAGCCGGAAGGAGGCCGACGGGTCCTTCTCGCTCGGCTTCAGCACGAAGGTGTTGCCGCACGCGATGGCCAGCGGGAACATCCACATCGGCACCATGGCCGGGAAGTTGAACGGCGTGATGCCGGCGACGACGCCGAGCGGCTGGCGGATCGAGGCGACGTCCACGCGAGTCGAGACCTGGGTCGACAGCTCGCCCTTCAGCTGCACGCTGATCCCGCAGGCCAGCTCCACGATCTCCATGCCGCGCGCGACCTCGCCGAGCGCGTCGGAGTGCACCTTGCCGTGCTCGGCGGTGATCAGCGCGGCGATCTCGTCGCGGTGCGCGTCCAGCAGCTCGCGGTACTTGAACAGGATCGCCGTGCGCCTGGCCAGCGAGGAGGTGCCCCAGGTCTCGAACGCGGCCTTCGCGGAGGCGACGGTGGCGTCCACCTCGTCGACGGTGGCGAACGCGACCTGCTTGTCCTGGGCACCGGTCGCCGGGTTGTACACGGCGCCATAGCGGCCGGAGATGCCTTCGACGGGCTTGCCGCCGATCCAGTGGGTGATGGTCTTCATGGTGCGGGGCCTTTCAAACGGGGGTCGCACAGGGGGATTTCAGAGGTGGCGGCGGCGGTCGGTGACCTGGCGGTCGTACTCCTCGCGGGCCTGCACGGCCGCCTCGCGGGAGGCGGTCTCGGCGACCGGCACGTCCCACCAGGCCTCGGCCCCGGGAGCGGTCGGGGTGGCGGTGTCGGTCTCGACGTAGACGCAGGTCGGCCGGTCGGAGGCGCGGGCCGTGGCGAGCGCCTCGCGCAGTTCGCGGACCGTTTTGGCGCGCAGTACGTCCATGCCGAGGCTGGCCGCGTTGGCGGCCAGGTCGACCGGGAGCGGGGCGCCGGAGAAGGTCCCGTCGGCGGCCCGGTAGCGGTAGGCGGTGCCGAAGCGCTCGCCGCCGACCGATTCGGACAGCCCGCCGATGGAGGCGTAGCCGTGGTTCTGGATGAGGAGGAGGTTGACGGGCAGGCCCTCCTGGACCGCGGTGACGATCTCGGTCGGCATCATCAGGTAGGTGCCGTCGCCGACCAGTGCCCAGACGGGGGTGTCGGGCGTGGCCTGCTGGACGCCGATGGCGGCCGGGATCTCGTAGCCCATGCAGGAGTAGCCGTACTCCAGGTGGTACTGGCGGGGGCTGCGCGCCCGCCAGAGCTTGTGCAGGTCGCCGGGGAGCGAACCGGCAGCGTTGATCACCACGTCGTCGTCGCCGACGATCGCGTCGAGGGCGCCGAGCACCTGGGTCTGGGTCGGTACGGCGTTCTCGTCGGCGGCGGTGAAAGCGGCGTCGACAACCTGTTCCCAGCGGTCCTTGCCGGCGCGGTACTCGGCCTCGTACGTCGAACTGACGCGGTGGCCGTTCAGACCTTCGGTGAGCGCCTGCAGGCCGGCCCTCGCGTCCGCGACCAGCGTGCGCGCCGACAGCTTGTGCGCGTCGAACGCGGCGATGTTGAGGTTGACGAAGCGGACGCCCCGGTTCTGGAAGAGCGTGTGGGACGCGGTGGTGAAGTCCGTGTAGCGGGTGCCGACGCCGATCACCAGGTCGGCCGTGCGCGCGATGTCGTCGCTGACCGCCGTGCCGGTGTGGCCGATGCCGCCGAGGTCGGCGGGGTGGTCGTGACGGAGCGAGCCCTTGCCGGCCTGGGTGGAGGCGACCGGGATGCCGGTGGCGTCCACCAGCGCCTTCAGCGCCTCCTCGGCCCGGCTGTGGTGGACGCCGCCGCCCGCGACGATCAGCGGGCGCTCGGCGGCCCGGATGGCCTGGACGGCCTCCGCCAGCTCGGACGGATCGGCCGCCGGACGCCGTACGTGCCACACGCGCTCGGCGAAGAACTCCTCCGGCCAGTCGTACGCCTCGGCCTGCACGTCCTGGGGGAGGGCCAGCGTCACGGCGCCGGTCTCGGCGGGGTCGGCGAGGACGCGCATGGCGTTCAGGGCGGAGGGGATCAGGGCCTCGGGGCGGGTGATGCGGTCGAAGTAGCGGGAGACCGGCCGCAGGGTGTCGTTGACCGAGACATCCGCCTCGGTGGGGTGCTCCAGCTGCTGGAGCAGGGGGTCGGCGGCGCGGGTGGCGAAGTAGTCGCCGGGCAGCAGCAGCACCGGGAGGCGGTTGACGGTGGCCAGCGCGGCGCCGGTGACGAGGTTGGTGGCCCCGGGACCGATGGACGTCGTGACCGCCTGGGCGGAGAGCCGGTCGAGCTGGCGGGCGTGGCCGACGGCCGCGTGCACCATGGCCTGCTCGTTGCGGCCCTGGTGGTACGGCATCGTGTCCTCACCCGCCTCCAGGAGGGCCTGGCCGATGCCGGCAACGTTGCCATGACCGAAGATGCCCCAGGTGCCGGCGATCAGCCGCTGTCGTACGCCGTCGCGCTCGGTGTACTGGACGGACAGGAAGCGCACCAGGGCCTGGGCGACGGTCAGGCGGCGGGTGGGGGTGGTCATCAGGACTTCTCCGGTGCCGTATAGAGGGGAAGGCGGGGGTCGACCGGCTGGTCGGGCCAGGTGTCGCGGACCCACGCGTGGTCCGGGTGGTCGCAGATCAGCCAGGCGCGGTCGGGCTCGGGACCCGCCATGACGTTGAGGTAGTACATGTGGTGGCCGGGCACGGCGATGGAGGGCCCGTGCCAGCCGTCGGGGACCAACACGACGTCGCCGCCGCGCACTTCGGCCAGGACGTCCGTGTTACGGCCCTGACCGGAGGGGGAGACGCGCTGGTAGCCGAGGCCGGGGGTGCCCTGGTGGTCGGCGAACTCGAAGTAGTAGACCTCTTCGAGGACGGACTCCTCGCCGGGGCGGTGCTCGTCGTGCTTGTGCGGCGGGAAGGACGACCAGTTGCCGCCGGGGGTGATCACCTCGACCGCGATGAGCTTGTCGCACTCGAAGGCGCCGGCCGCGCCGAAGTTGTTGACCTGGCGGGTGGAGTTGCCGGTGCCGCGCAGCTCCACCGGCACCGAGGAGGCCGGTCCGTAGCGGGCGGGCAGCCGCCTGGTGCAGCGCGCGCCGTTGAGCGCGAACCGTCCGCCGCCGGCGGACGTGACCGTCGTACGGGCGTCCCTCGGCACGTAGGCGAAGTCGCTGACGCCGCTGAACACGCCGTCGCGGCCGGTGAGTTCGAAGGTGTCGTGGCCGAAGTCGTCGGCGGCCGACACCGTGCAGCCGCCGCTCAGCGGCAGCACGATCCACTCGCTGTCGCCGGTGTCGAAGGTGTGCGTGCCGCCCGGCGGCAGCTCCAGGACGCGCAGGCTGGAGTAGCCCCAGCCGGCCTTCTCCGGCGTCACGTCCACGACGTAGGGGCCGCCGAGGGCCTTTCCGGCGGGAAGGTGATACGTCATTGCGTTCCTCCGTGTCACAGCAGACCTACGGCCGTGTCGACCGCCGTTTCCACACTGCCCTCGGCCGGGTAGAGCAGCGACCGGCCGACGACCATGCCCAGCACCGTCGGAAGCCTGAGGGCCTTGCGCCAGCGCTCGTAGGCCCCTGCTTGTTCCGCAGCGGAGTCGCCTACCTCGCCGCCGAGCAGGACGGTCGGCAGGGTGGAGGTCTCCAGGACCTCGCCCATGTCGTCCGGATCGTCGGTGACGGGCAGCTTCAGCCAGGTGTAGGCGGAGGTTCCGCCCAGGCCCGCGGCGATCGCGATGGACTTGGTGACCGCTTCGGCGGACAGGTCGTTGCGGACCCGGCCGTCGACCCGGCGCGAGATGAACGGCTCCACGAACAGGGGGAGCCGGCGTGCCGCCATGTCGTCGACGGCACGGGCCGTGGACTCCAGCGTGGTCAGCGAGCCGGCGTCGGCGTAGTCGATCCGCAGCAGCAGCTTGCCCGCGTCGAAGCGGAGGCGGGCGATGTCCTCGGCGCGGTGGCCGGTGAAGCGGTCGTCCATCTCGAAGGCGGCGCCCGCCAGGCCTCCGCGGTTCATGGAGCCCATGACGACCTTGTTCTCCAGCACCCCGAGCAGGAGGAGGTCCTCCAGGATGTCGGCGGTGGCCAGTACCCCGTCCACGCCGGGCCGCGAGAGCGCGATGCACAGGCGCTCCAGCAGGTCCGCCCGGTTGGCCATGGCGAGCCGTCGGTCGCCGACGCCGAGCGCGCCGCGCGCCGGGTGGTCGGCAGCCACGATCATCAGGCGGCCGCTGTCGCCGACGAGCGGGCGGCGGGTGCGCCGGGCGGCCGCTTCGGCGACGGCTTCGGGATGGCGGGCCCTGACCGAGACGAGGTCGGGGATGCTGATGGTCAACGGAAGCTCCGTTCAGGGAGTGGCTCGTGCGAGGAGGTCCTCGACCTCGGCCTCGGTGGGCATCGCGGAGGAACAGGCGAGACGGGAGGCGACGAGGGCGCCGGCCGCGTTGGCGTACCGCATGATTTCGGCCAATTCCCAGCCGGACAGCAGCCTGTGGACCAGTGAGCCGCCGAAGGCGTCGCCCGCGCCGAGGCCGTTGGCCACCTCGACGGGCACCGGCGGGACCTCTGCGGTGGTGCCGTCGCGGTGCACCGCAAGGACGCCCTTGGGGCCCTGCTTGACGACCGCGAGCTCCACCCCCGCCGCCAGCAGCGCCTCGGCGCAGGCCCGCGGCTCGCGGACGCCGGTGGCCACCTCGCACTCGTCGAGGTTGCCGACCGCGACCGTGGCATGCCGCAGGGCTTCCGCGTAGTACGGGCGGGCCTCCTCCGGGTCCCTCCAGAACATCGGGCGCCAGTCGAGGTCGAAGACCGTGGTGCCCGCCCTGTCGCGCGCCTTGAGGGCGGCGAGCGTGGCCGAGCGGCTCGGCTCCTCGCTCAGCCCGGTGCCGGTGATCCAGAAGACCCGGGTCGCCCGAATGGCGAAGAAGTCGAGCTCCTCGGTGTGTATCTCCAGGTCAGGGGCCTTAGGCTGCCGGTAGAAGTACAGCGGGAAGTCATCCGGAGGGAAGACCTCGCAGAAGGTCACCGGTGTCGGGTAGGCGGCGACGGGCGCGACCCAGCGGTCGTCGACGCCGAACTCCTTCAGCGCCTCGTGCAGATAGGTGCCGAAGGGGTCGTCCCCGGTGCGGGTGATCACCGCGGTGGACCGGCCGAGCCGGGCCGCCGCGACCGCCACGTTGGCCGCCGAACCGCCGAGGAACTTGCCGAAGGTCTCGACCTTCGCCAAGCCCACGCCCGACTGCTGGGGGTAGAGATCGACTCCGATACGGCCCATAGTGATCAAGTCGAAGGGCTGGGCTGACTCGGCCATGCGCGACGCTCCTCGAGCTGGGCTGGGGATGCGGGTCCCAGGGGGCCTGCCGCCTCCCAGGTGTAGGCCTCGGAGGGCGACGCTGTCAATAGTTTGTACTTACATTCGGACCTGCTTGTGAAATGATGTCTTAACAAAGTATTGACAGCGAGCCCGGCCGGGGGTTTGATCCCGTCCCAGGCCAACCGCCGCGTTTGCGGCAGACGACCCGGACATGCCAAGATCCCGGGCCCCGGATCTTCGCGATCCGCCTCTCCCTTTCCCCCGCAAAGCACAGTGAGGTGCCAGGAAAGATGGACCGCTCTTCTCACCCCCGCTTCCGTAGAATCACCCCCGTTGTGGCGGTGGCTGCGGCAGCTGCCCTGACCCTCGCCGGCTGCTCCAGCAGTTCCGGGGGCAAGAAGTCCGAAGATGGCGGGGCCAACGCCTCGGCAGGCAAGGCCACCACGCCTCGCATGACCGTGGCGCTGGTGACGCACCAGTCGCCCGGTGACACCTTCTGGGACATCGTCCGCAAGGGTGCCCAGGCAGCTGCGGCCAAGGACAACATCAAGCTGATCTACTCGGCCGACCCGAACGCGGGCAACCAGTCCAACCTGATCCAGAACGCGATCGACCAGAAGGTCGACGGCATCGCGGTCACCCTCGCCAAGCCGGACGCGCTGAAGACCGTCATCGGCAAGGCGAAGTCGGCCAACATACCGGTGGTGGGCCTCAACTCCGGTGTCAGCGACTGGAAGAAGCTGGGCCTGATGGAGTTCTTCGGCCAGGACGAGACGGTGGCCGGCGAGGCGTTCGGCAAGAAGCTGAACGAGCTCGGCGCCAAGCACGCCGTCTGTGTCGTCCAGGAGCAGGGCAACGTCGGCCTGACCCAGCGCTGTGACGGCCTGAAGAAGACCTTCTCCGGCAAGACCGACACCCTCAACGTCAACGGCACCGACATGCCGTCCGTGAAGTCGACGATCACCGCCAAGCTCAAGCAGGACAGCTCCATCGACTACGTCGCCACGCTCGGCGCCCCGTTCGCGCTGACCGCGGTGCAGTCGGTGTCCGACGCCGGCAGCAAGGCGAAGATCGCGACCTTCGACCTCAACAAGGACCTCACGAGCGCCATCAGCAAGGGCACGATCCAGTTCGCCGTGGACCAGCAGCCGTATCTGCAGGGCTACCTGGCGGTCGACTCGCTGTGGCTCTACAAGAACAACGGCAACTACAGCGGCGGCGGCGAGGCGCCCGTGCTGACCGGCCCGGCCTTCGTCGACAAGTCGAACGTCGACGTGGTGGCCAAGTTCGCCGCGAAGGGCACTCGGTGATGAGTATGGCCCAGCATGCCGAGCCGGCGGTGA
>Ga0307512_10005721_pt1 | contig 12832 bp, 13 predicted proteins | sample 14_EM_MG_FD_200267 | JGI IMG/M metagenome (GOLD analysis project Ga0307512, IMG submission 200267) | Populus trichocarpa ectomycorrhiza microbial communities from riparian zone in the Pacific Northwest, United States - 14_EM | ecosystem: Host-associated > Plants > Roots > Unclassified | place... | reverse complement strand
TATTGTTCTTGTTCCTATTGTCCTACGTCATTGACCCACATTTCCTATTAGCCATGACATCATAGGTCTGGCCATGACATCACTGACCCACATTTCCTAGTAGCTTGTATCCTAGGATCTATCTTTAGCACAGGGACTCGTTTGTATATAAACCCCCTGTATTCCTTAGAGTTGGGCCTTAAGCCTGACTTGGTTTTCAATCCAAGACTTGTAGCTTCCACAGTGCTCTTGAGAAGAGTTTCCCTCACCCTTGAGTCGCTTCAAAGTCCCCTTTGAAGCTCTCCCTTCCCCTCTTAACATACAAATCAGCCTTGGCCTTGCGCCTTGTCATCTACCACACATTCCAGACGCTAAGGGTGTTAGTCCCTTGTGCACAGATAAGACCGACAACTTCCAGTCGGCAACCGACATCCGCCAAACCAACAAACCCATGCATGTCGCACCTTTAAGGTCCTTGGACCTTAACATTGAGGGGTTGATAGTCTTGTACCAGCTGTAATTTCCCATCTTTCTTCTTTACAAAGAAGAAGTTTGCTGCATAGGGGCTCCAGGATGGTCAGATGGTATTTCTGGCCAGATGTTCTTTGACAAAGTCACTGGCTTCATCAATCTCTGATTGAGTTAGGGGAAGTAGTCGGCCTGGGAGTGTAGTGGGGGCTCCAGGAAGCAGTTTGATGGCGTGATCCCATACTGTGTGTTTTGGTAATCAGTGGGAAGCTTCTTCACTGAAGACCTTGGCATGACGGCGGTATTCATCTGGAACTGCTGGTTCCCCTTTGGAGGTGGTGACAGATCCAATGGTTACCCAACCAATATAGTACTGGTTGTGGTGAATAGGTCATGGGATGTTTCGGGTTCTGGGGAGGAAGCAAGCTTTCTTTGTGTCATTTGATCGAAGGATAATGGGTAGCTGTGACAAGTCGATCCATCCTTGCTTCCAGTCGATCTTGGGTTGCACTGCCGCAAACCATGGATATCCTAGGATGGCCTTGTGTTCTCCTAAGTCCGACAGGAAGAACCATAGATTGGTTTGACCTGTGCTGGTTTGGACTTCTAAGTCAGTGTAGTGTTTTAAGTCACCACTTTTGTTTAGTGAGCCGTCAACGTTGAACAGCTTCCTTGGTTTCTCCAGATTTTTGATGGGGAGCTTCAACCATTTGGCATAGGTGAGATTCATGAAGTTTTTGGTGGCACCCAAATCAACTAGTGCCACTCCTTTGGCTCTTTTAGCAATCAAGTGTGTGTAGAGTTGAACAGTCATAGATTTTCGAGTAGATATATACACATTGTCATTGCTACTTTGCTTGATCAGTGCCGACCTAATCAAGCAGTGGGAAAATCCTCAGCTACTTCCATTTCTTCCGCCAACTGAGCTTTGTCATCAAGAGTCATCAAGTTGAGTTGGTTTCAGATTTGGGTGACCCGATCAACAGGTTCAAGCTCTTCATAGGAATCGAATTTGTCATTGAAGTCGATGAGGTTTGCTCCAGCATGTCCTTGGCGACAGTGTGGACAATTTCAAGCGAAATGTCCCATCTGCCCACATTCAAAGCAGGCATTGTTGGTTGTGCCATGAGGGGGTCCGGTAGCAGCTGTGTTGGACCTGAACTGACCACGTCCTTGGCCTTGTCCACACCAGTTTCGATTGGAGGCATGGGCACGATCTAGGTCCATTGGAATGGGCTGGTTAGCTATCCACCTAGGTGCATTGGTAGAATTAAACTGAGGTCATCCCTGTCCTCTACCTTGGGGATGGAAGCCTGGGCTGTGCTGTTGGTTGAAGAGATTCCCTTGTCCTCCTTGGTTGCCACTGAAGAACCCTGGTCTTCTACCTTGAAAGGGTCGATTTTGTTGGTACATGGGTTGTTGGAAACTGTTGCTTCCTTGATTGAAGCCTCCAGGGTTGGATTGTCCCCTATTTTCAAGGATGCCTTTGACTAGCATCCTAGATCGAGTGACTTTGATGGCCTTGTCTTTGAGCCCTCAGTAATCCACCAGGATGGGGGATACAAATACAGCTTCCATGATGTTGGTTGGAAGTCCTTTGACGAACAGATGGAATACTTCATTGTTTCCTTGGGTGTAGCTGGCATTGCGACAGAGTTCTTCAAACTGAGAGATGTAGTTGTCAATCTCTGGGAATTTCATGCAACAGTTCTCAAGTTGAGCCCTGGCTCTGTTCTCCTTCTGGGAGTCTTGATATTGTTCTGCGAATTCGTGCAGGAATTGATTCCATATGTCTGGGATGTTGTCATGGACCAGGTCTAGAGTATCTAGGAAATTTCCTACATCACAGTTCCATCTGGCAATCTGAGGTCCATGCATGAGGGTGAGGGTGAAAGCAACTTTCTTGATGGGCGAGTTGTAGCCCGCAATGTCTTGGTTAAGTCAGAGGAATCCTTTAACTTCTTCAATGAAGTCATCTGCCCTAAGGTGATCTCTGTCGAAAGCTGCTGGGAGTCCTCCCATGGCTTTGACATCTGCTGGCACCACCACTGGTGCTTGTCCTCCTGTGGCTGGTTGGCCTGGAGGAGGTTGCAGTGGACCAGCAGGGGGTCCTGATCCTCCGCCACCTCCACCACTCCCACCAGGGGGTCCTCCTGGGGGTGGGGGATTGGTGTATCATCGGAGAGATGCCCTGAGCTTGGCATTGACACTTGCTGGCATTCCTGTAGCTGCTGCAGCCAAGCTAGCACTTACTGGAGCTGCTGTTCCTGAGCTAGACGTTCCTCCAGTGCCTGATACTGGAGCCGTAGCTGGCTGTTGGGTGAGAGTTGAGGGTTGCTGTACCTGTGTAGTCAACATTCCTGCAAGTGATGACAATGAGATAGGAGATAGTTTCTTTGGATGCCTTGGTAGAGAGATGGTCGCTCATCTCAGAGATGACACTGGGGTAAACAATTCTGGGATAGGAACAAGCCTAATTTGTTTGTCGAGTTGTCTGGGTTCTTTGGTTGTTTCGATGACATCGTCATCACTGTCCTTGACTGTGTCCTGGTTGGAATTGGGCTGTACGTCTGGGGATGGGCTCCTTAGTTATGGTGCGAAGCTGAATTCTTTGCCTGGTAGGTCATAGGTTTCTACTACAGCAATGGGTTCTACAATAGTCAGTGCTTCGTAGGTAAGAGAGTGTCCTACTCGTCTCCACTGTCTGTTGTAGTAGCAAACTGGGATAGTGTGTTTGTTGAATTCTTTCTGGTCGTTGTGTCACAGACTGCCTCCTTATTACATAATCTTCTCTTTCCTTTTTGTACTTGACTCTGGGCCGCCTTTTCCATCGCTTATATAACTTACCTATGGACTGTTCTCGCATTTTCTAGAGACTTCCATAAGGTTCTATGACCTTCTTTCTGCTTCTACCACCTTCTATGATCTTCTTCTACCTTCCAGTAGCTTCCATCCCTCCATGTATATATACTGTACTCTTTAGCATAGAACAAGTCCTTAAGCTTGTTCTATTCATGCAATACAGGCTGTTGTACTTTCTTGAACATATGCAGCTTCCCCTCTGAAAGAACCTCTCTGCAATAGTTGACTTTGTCACTATTCGCCTTCTTATTTCTAAACATCTTTGAGGTCATGTGTTGTACCTTGCTCGATTCCAAGTCATGTCTCGACTTGTGTAATCTTCACTTGCTCTCAGACAAGTCACGTGATGTATCACGTGATCTCCTTTGACCCCTCAACAAATCACATGATGTCTCACATGATCAACCCCAACGCCCAACTCCTGACGTCCGCCCTTCCTCTTTGGTCTACCAACACGCTTACCAGATTAGGCTGACTTCCTAATTGGATCACCCATCTGCTTTCCTATTTAGGAATTACCCCTGTCAGAAACTCCAGAACTTGAATGACTGAAAGACACAGTGACCTGACCGTGATATTAGAACGAGCTTCCCTTTCCAAGATGACTTCAACTCCCAGAGACGTGAAAGGAAAAGGCCGATCCAAGGATTGGCATATTCGTTATCTACCAGAATCTGATGACACCTCCCCTGAAGCATTGGGTAATCTTAAGTGCCCATTCAATACAATCCCCGAACCAAAAGATAGCATACCTGCTGAATTTACCAAGAACATATGACACTTGCTTGGTAGTCAAGATACTGGAGCACCCTATACAGGCTACTATGCCAGACTCAATGGCACACTAGTATCTGTCAGTAACGTCTATGGCATATGGTTTGAAGTACACCTCTGAGAAAACAAATTTGAATGCTTTTGACTGGCTCAGAGCAAACTCAGACTCAAGAATCACCCACTCCCTGGAATTAACTTCATTCTCCTTGAACAGACTGGAGTACCAACCTGACCACCATCTCATGCTGAAGGACCATCTGAACCCAGAGATTCAATGCCATTTGCGGAAGCCATAACGGCCGCTACAAAGGCAGCTCAAGAAGAACAAGAAAAGAGACCTCCAACCCCATTTGATGATCCTTCCAGTGATGAAGACAATGATGAATACAAACCAAAATACAAAGACGTCTTCGGATCCTTTGGAATGCAATCATCCCAAACAGCACACAACAAACCTCCTTGCCGACCTTGTGGCACTGTAGATGACCCCTTTACTCTCGAAAATCTTCCCCAAGATGACAAGGAAGATAAGGTACACTGACTTGAGGGTATTCACCCAGACAAATTCAATGGAGATCGCTCCCAAACCACAAGATTCCTAGCTGCCTTCAATCGATTCATGCTTATGAATTACAAAGCTGATATCGCTAAAGACCCAATCATGCACAGCATCTACTTCCTCTCACTCCTAGAAGGACCAAAGTGTGAAGGATGGGTTGATGCAGCTGACAGATGGCTTCGCCATGTTGTAGAAGACCCCAGCATGATTCCACGCCGATCTAATGCCTGGAAGGAACTCAAAAAGCAATTCAAAGAAGCCTTCTCTGATTATGCAGAACGTGAAAGGGCCCAAGATGAATTAAAGAAACTCAAGATGAGAAACGACAATCTTGATGAATATCTTGCTGCCTTTGAAACTCATGCACTTCGTGCCGACATAGACATGAACGACCACACAAACCTTTGAACCTTCACTCTTGGACTTCCACGATCACTTGCTAATGCATGTATAAAGATGGAGAATCCTGAAACCTACAAACAATGGAGGGCTACAGTCCAGCATCAACAGAAGATTTATTTGAAGACAAAATCACTTCATTCAGAGTATGGAACCTTCAATAATCGTACTCAAGGACAAGGACAGAGACAAACTTCTGGATGGGTCTGGCATCGCCCTGGAGGCAACAATCCCGGATCCAACAACCAGAACTGGCGCAGACTAGGAAATTGCACACCACCTCAACCACGCCTTCCCCCTCAAGATGATAATGCTATGGATACATCTGCTATCATCCGCAAAGCTACAAACGATAAAGAATGCAAGGAATACCGAAAGACTGGCTGATGCTTTGAATGTGGAAAGCAAGGCCATCTTTTTCGCAACTGTCCCAATAAAAAGACATGTGCCTGTACGACTCACACCGTTCTAATCAAAGACAATGATAAATCGAAGACAATCATAAATTGAAGACGATCATAAATCAAAGACGATCATAAATCAAAGACGATCATAAATTGAAGACGATCATAAATTGAAGACGATCATAAATCAAAGACAATCATAAATTGAAGACAATGATAAATCGAAGATGATGATAAATTGAAGACAATGATAAATTGAAGACAATGATAAATTGATTGTCTCTGAAACCCCTCCTGCATCCACGTCTCTCGCTGCGCGAGTAGCATGTTTGTCTGAAGAAGATCGCTGCGCCTTCATGGATGAAATGTGCTCCTTAGGAGAAGATATGGATTTTCAGGCTGCCTAAGTATTATGTCTCTTGCTCGGGCAGTTCTCAATAATTCTGGTTCTATGTACATAGCTTGAAAACATGCAATACAAGTTGTCACGGTCAGGTCACCATGTCTTGCAGTCGTCTTGATTCTGGAGTTTTCAGACAGGGGTATTTCCCAAATAGGAAGTCGACCCGACGTCTCAATTAGGAAGTCGTCCTAATGTGGTAATCGTGTCAGTGTTCCAAAGAGGAAAGGCGGATGTTGGGTGTCGGGTGTCGGGATTGATCACGTGAGACGTCATGTGATTAATTCGAAGATCAATGAAGATCACGTGATACATCACGTGACTTATCTGGGAGTGAGAGAAGATTACACAAGTCGACATGACTTGGAATCGAACAAGATACAACACGTGATCTCAAAGACATTTAGAGATAAGAAGCGAATAGCGACAGAGTCGACTATCGCAGAGAGGTTCTTTCAGAGAGAAGCTTCACGCGTTCAAGAGAGTTGATACAATAGCCTGTATTGCACGAATAGAACAAGCTTAGAGAACTCGTTCTATGCTACTTAAGACAGTATATATACAAGGTGTCATAGAAGCTACCAGAAGGTCGTAGAAGTCAATGGAAGGTCATAGAAAGAAATGGAAGGTCATAGAATTGTATGGAAGTCTCTAGAAAACATGAGAACAGTCCATAGGTAATTTAGGTAAGCAGGGAAAAAGCGGTCCGGAGTCAAGTATGCAAAAGGAAGGAGAAAATTAGGTAAGAAGGGAGACAGTCCGTGACACAAGTTCCCTTTCAGCTATGAACCAGAAGAAAACGAGTTGATCAAAAAGCACTCCTTGATAGTGGAGCAACAGAATGTTTCATTCACCCTCGCATGGTAAAACAACTTAAACTTGCTACGCGAACACTACCCAAAGCACGAAAAGTCCAGAATGTAGACGGAACTGATAACAAAGCTGGACAAATCCTAGAGGCGGTAGACCTAACAGTCAATAATAACAGAGAACAAGCACTCCATGCTTTCTATGTTGCCGACATTGGACAAGATGATTTCATTCTTGGCTATCCTTTCCTTGAAGCCTCAAACCCAGATGTAGATTGGCGAAATGATCGCATAGATGGCTTTACCACAATTTCTATAGCTAAAGCTAATAACTGGCGACCCATCCTTAAAGGCACAAGACAAGTGGAAACTACACCCATCTGGGTACGATCTATTCCTGGATGGGAAGAAGGCGATGAAGTTTGGCTTCAGACAAGAATCGCCAAAACTACAGTTGCCTCACAACTAGCCCAAGATGCCGCTGATAAAAAGAAATGCACCTGGCAAGAAATTGTTCCTGAACGGTACCACTGCCACGGGAAAGTCTTCTCTGAAGAAGCATCGGAACGATTCCCTGCCCAACAACCTTGGGACCATGCTATTGAACTCAAAGACGACGCTCCTATGTCGATAAACTGTAGAGTCTACCCCCTATCCCCCAAGGAAAAGGAAGAACAACACGAATTCCTGTCTCAAAATCTACACCTACAAAGAATTTGTCATTCTAAATCCCCCTATGCCAGTGGATTCTTCCTTATTCGAAAGAAAGATGGCAAGTTTCACCCAGCTCAAGACTACCGAAATTTGAACAAATAGACAATCCCCAATAAATACCCCTTGCCATTAATCTCAGAACTCATTTACAACCTTGCAGAAAAACGCCTCTTTTCAAAATTTGACATTCGATGGGGTTACAACAATATTCGCATTAAAGAAGGTGACAAATACAAAGCCACCTTTAAAACCAGCAAAGGACTCTTTGAACTGACAGTCATGTTCTTTGGACTAACCAATTCTCCCACCACTTTTCAAACAATGATGGACGATATCTTTCAGGATGAAATCACTCAAGGATGGCTCCACATTTACATGGACGATATAATTATTGCCACAGAAGATGATGAAGTACTCCATGAACTTCGCATCAACCATATTCTGGATAAACTCAAGAAATTCAACCTATTTCTCAAACCAGAAAAGTGCAAATTCCACCAATGCGAAGTCGAATACCTAGGAGTACTCATCAGCAATGGTACTGTCAAGATGGACCCTGTAAAAGTTCAAGGAATCACTGACTGGCCAACACCTCAAACTGTCAAAGATATGCGAAGTTTCTTAGGATTTTGCAATTTCTACAGAGCGTTCATCAAGAATTTCTCTGATATTGCCCGCCCATTAAATGACCTGACACGTAAAAATGAACAATTCATCTGGACAGATGAACACAATAATGCCTTCCTGGAACTCAAAAGAGCATGCAGCAACTACCCCGTACTTCGCACTCCAGATTGGACTAAACAGTTTGTCATGGAAACTGACGCATCTGGCTATGCCCTCGGAGTAGTTATTGCTCAAGAATTCAAGGATGGAATTCACCCCATTGCCTTTCACTCTAGAAGTCTTCTTCCTGCAGAAAAGAACTATGATGCACATGACAAAGAACTCGCTGGTGTAATCTTTGGATTCAAATGTGGCCGCCCACTGTTTCTTGGGGCCACACATGCGATCTGTGTCCACACTGACCATAAAAACTTACAATACTTCTGCAATCCATGCAAAATTACCAGACGACAAGCCAGATGGATAGAATTTCTGCAGGACTTCGACTACACTCTAGAACATATTCCCGGATCAACAAACACTGTTGCTGATTTGTTGTCATGAAGAAAAGACCTTAACAAGGGGGTGGATACTACTGAACCATGTGTTCTTCTCCCCAATCACCTCTTCACGCCAATAAAAACTATGCATGCCAACAAAATTTTCCTTGAAGACAACCCAGATCTAAGATGAGACATCCTTCAAATCCTCCACAATTCCCCTGCAGCTGGACATCTGGGTATCTCCAACACTTGGGAACTCGTTCGCAAACAATACGAAGGCCCCAGACTCAGAGAATTCGTGGAACAATATGTCAAAGGATACGCTTGCTGTCAAGAATCCAAGACTAATGTACATCGATCAAAAGTGCCCCTACAATGTTTTGATACACCTGTTGAAGAAGGCCCCTTTCAATACATATCAATGGACCTAATTACAGACCTTCCCAAGTCACAAGGTTTCGATTCTATTCTCACAATTGTCAATCAAGGTTGTTCCAAAGCAGCTAAATTCATTCCATGCACGAAAATGATTGACAGAACAGGTGTAGCACTCGAATATCTGAAACATCTCATACCTTGGTTCGGACTTCCTAAAAGAATCATCTTGGACTGCAATCCCCGGTTCACCTCTGCATTTGCGAAGGAGATGTGTAAAGCACTTGGAATTCAACAAAATCTTTCTACAGCCTTCCACCCTTGCACTGATGGACAGACCGAATGCATGAATACTTGGATTGAACAATACTTGCGACCCTGGACTTCTGGAAAACCTTCTGTTTGGAGTCAATTACTACCTGTCGCTGAATTCACTCACAACTCCTGGAAACACGATGTAGCTTGCCGATCACCTCACGAACTTCTGATTGGAATCAAACCACAGGTGATTCTGAAACATCTAGAATCTTCAACCCCTGCTGCAGAGACACGCTTACACCTCCTGGATAAAGCAAGGCAATCGGCCCAAAAACTTCTCCAACACATACAAAACCGCAAGGATAACAAGAAACTAACGGAAATTAAAGAAGGTGACCAGGTTTGGCTTGAAGGTCACAACCTCATTATCGCCGGCAATCGCAAACTTTCCCCAAAGCGATATGGACCCTTCAAAGTTTCACAGAAAATCAGTCCTGTAGCCATGCAACTTGACCTTCCCCAATCAATGAAAATTCACAACGTGTTTCACACAGACCTCCTCCTTCCTTATAAGGAGACGGAGCAATATAGCACACCTTTTACATGACCACCTCCAATCATCAATAGCGAAGAAGAGTACGAAATCGAGAACATTCTAGATGCACGGCATTATGGCAGAAGATGAAAACTTCAATACCTCATGCATTGGAAGGGTTATCCACATTCCAACAACTCCTGGATTGATCACAAGGACTTACATGCCCCAGATGCATTGGCAGACTTCTATCTCACAAACTCTGCTACAGCTGGATGACCTACAGTATAAAAAGACCACTGAAATCCCTCAAACGATTCTTATCCCCACTTCATTCTGGCTCTTCAATACTTCGCAAAGGCTCCTCCTATCTACTGTCCCCTTTGCGTTGACCATTCAAATTCACTTTTTGCCTTTCACACACCACACGACTGCCCAACAATGTCCTGCTCGTCCTCCCCCATCTTTATCCCATCCCGCTCTTTGTTCCCTGCCAATAGCACTGGCAACACTCCCTACATTGTCACCTCTCCTCCCCCTGACAGCCCTACTGACTCCGAGATGGCTTACCCCCATCAACAGATGATTGAGCACATCGCTCACCTCCTCAATGTTGAGGAAGAAGAAGTTAGCCACCAATTCCCCACAGTCTGCTCCCTCCTTCCCATCAATAGATCCCCTTCCATTCCTACTTCTGTTCTCACCCCCGATACATTGATGCTAGCTCACACCAGTACAACATTCAACAACGTCAATGACTACAAGGGCATTATTTCGCCCCCTACATTGTCATACCCTGGGACTGAATTCAAAAGTTACAACAAGCCCAACCTTCCTAACAGTCCCCCCATTCCCAGTCCCAAGCCACTTCCTGTTCCTCCCCCTCATTTCCACAACAGCATCTTAGTAACACCACCTGTGACCTCTGCTGCTAATTCCACCTACATCTCACCTGTCATACCTGCTTTCATCAAAGAAGTCCCATCTCGCTCCCCTTCCCCTATCTCCCCCATGGCCATGGTTTTATACCAACAGGCTGAGACTGACATACAGAAAGCCAAAGCCATGGACGCTGATGCCAAGGGGCATACTCCAAGCCCCAATGGTCCTCAACCAGAAGTCCACCCCAGTCCTGGATGGCAGGACAACTTCAATGCTACCAGCACATGCCACTTCTTTGTCATCCCAGATGGCGAAGAAGACATTATCACCCCTTTTATTTCTTATGACCTCCGCACCACCTTCCCCAAGCTCCTTGCCATGAACAGTCGTGGCTGTACTGTTCACTCTCATCCTCTTCATGCTTGCGCTGTTGGACAGCACCATACCGCCATCTCCCCCAAAGACAAACTCCTACTAACCAAGGGAATGCAGTTTACTGACTTGGTAGACTGGGCCTTAGTGGATGAAGGCGATGCCACTCTTCAAGGAGAAGTCCAATATTTCCGTGCCCACCATTCCAAAGCCCAACAAATTGCCTGCCGCATTGGGGCCCTCAAAGAATCTCTTCAAACTGAGCAACTGGCAATGTACCGAAGCTCGGACCATCTCTCCACTGCCAACGCCATTGCCCGCATCTGTCGTCGTATTGACTGCAACATGCACAAGGCCCCCTATTTCAAGGGCAAAAGAGGACGCAAAGCTCAAGTTGCCATTCACGACTGCACCATTCATGCTTGGGGCAAGGATAACAGTAAAATGTGCGACTGGTGCGGCAGGACCAGACACAACATCAAGGACTGCCATTGCCTCAGATACTGTCGCCACTGCTCACGCCAAGGACACAACGGCACTGATTGCCTCCGCCCCCACAACTTCTGCAACAAAGAAGAAGACTGTAAGGTCTATCTCTCTCACCCCAACTTTGAATGTGGTTACTGTGCTGCCATTGACAATGATGTTGACATCTAAAGGACATTAACAAGGGGGTAATGTCATGGACTGCCTCCTTATTACATAATCTTCTCTTTCCTTTTTGTACTTGACTCCAGGCCACCTTTTCCATCGCTTATATAACTTACCTATGGACTGTTCTCACATTTTCTAGAGACTTCCATAAGGTTCTATGACCTTCTTTCTGCTTCTACCACCTTCTATGATCTTCTTCTACCTTCCAGTAGCTTCTGTCCCTCCATGTATATATACTGTACTCTTTAGCATAGAACAAGTCCTTAAGCTTGTTCTATTTGTGCAATACAGGCTGTTGTACTTTCTTGAACATGTGCGGCTTCCCCTCTGAAAGAACCTCTCTGTGATAGTCGACTTTGTTGCTATTCGCCTTCTCATTTCTAAACATCTTCAAGGTCACGTGTTGTACCTTGCTTGATTCCAAGTTGCGTCTTGACTTGTGTAATCTTCACTCGCTCTCAGACAAGTCACGTGACGTATCACGTGATCTCCTTCGACCCCTTGACAAATCACGTGACGTCTCACATGATCAACCCCAATGCCCAACTCCTGATGTCCGCCCTTCCTCTTTGGTCTACCGACATGCTTACCAGATTAGGCTGACTTCCTAATTGGATCGCCCGTCCACTTTCCTATTTAGGAATTACCCCTGTCAGAAACTCCAGAACTTGAACGACTGAAAGATACAGTGACCTGACTGTGACACGTTGTCTGTATAGGCTAGGACTGGATAATTGTGCTTGTTTTCAGGGTGATCCGCTTCAACTAAGCATATTCAAGCATTTGGTCTGGCTTGTAAGGCTTCTAGTCTTGAGATAACTGTTCTCTTGGATGTCAAAGATTGCGATGTTGATCTCTTTGAACTACTAGCCGTCTTGATTTAGAAAGTTGAATCTAATGTCACCACCACGAAGTGAGGGCAACACTAAGACTCAGTGTTGGGATGTGAAGTTGAATGACAAGTCAGTATAGCTGTTAACTTGGTGACTTGTTGTAGTCAATCAAATAGAGGAAGTGGTTCCCACCTTAGAGTACATCCTAAGGCCCACTTATGAGAGATGAAGAGGAAACTAAGCCTGAATTGACAGGAGATTCAACTTGCTGTCTTAGGGATAACAGTGAGCCTCTTTTGTGCTAAAGGTACAAGGACATGACTAAGCTACTTAGTAAGTCAGATACAAGCTATGACTAAGGTACTAAGACGCTTGCTAAGCTATCAATAAGCTACTTACTAACCAGTTAGTAAGCCTATCACAGATGCTGACTGATACTACTAATA
>Ga0307512_10005720_pt1 | contig 12833 bp, 13 predicted proteins | sample 14_EM_MG_FD_200267 | JGI IMG/M metagenome (GOLD analysis project Ga0307512, IMG submission 200267) | Populus trichocarpa ectomycorrhiza microbial communities from riparian zone in the Pacific Northwest, United States - 14_EM | ecosystem: Host-associated > Plants > Roots > Unclassified | place... | reverse complement strand
GCATCAAATCACACTACTTCAAGGGTTCCTGCAGTTCTGTGACCCACTTCTCGACGTCCTCCGACCACTCCAGGCACACCTCGCGGGTGTAGCCGGCCGAGGTGTGGCCGTTGTCGTCGATCCAGGTGGCCAGCGTCTGGATGGTCGACAGGACGTTGTCCATGGTGCCGCGGTGGACGATCGCGGCCGCCCGCTCGATGCCAGGCAGGTCCACGATGTCGACGCCCTCGATCGCGTCGGCGTTCACCGGGACGGACGCGTGCACCAGCACGCCACCGTTCGGCGCGTCCTCGTAGTACGCGATGGCCGGGCCGGCCGGCGTCAGCCCGGCCGCCTCGAGCCGCCGCATGAGTTCGGAGTACAGCGGCTGGATCACGGGAGTGATCGCCGCGGGCTCGAACCCGGTGGCCACCCCGCTGACCTCCGCGACCCGGACCGGCTCGACCTTCTTGATCTGCACGTCGTCGGTTGGCATGGCGCCCTCCGTCTCGATCGAACGGAGCCTCGCCTCGACGGCCGCGAGCCGCGAACGGTCCGCGGCAAGCTGGTTCTCCAGCTCGGCGCGCTTGAGCCGCAGCATGCCGCGCAGCTCGCCGATCCCGACCTTGTCGTCGATGATCGACGCGACCTGGTTGAGCGTGAAGCCCAGGTCCTTGAGCGCGACGATGCGGTTCAGGCGGGCCAGCTGCGCTGCCTCGTAGCCGCGGTACCCGCTGTGCGGGTCGACGCGGGCGGGCCGCAGGAGCCCGATCGCGTCGTAGTGCCGCAGCATGCGGATCGACACGCGGCCGTGTCTGGCGAAGTCTCCGATGGTGAACATGACGGACCCAGGTCTATGGCCTCACACCGTGTCAGGGTCAAACCAAACGACGATCCGACGCCCAGCGGGACAGCTCGTACCGGTTGGACAGCTGCGTCTTGCGCAGGACGCTCGACACGTGCGTCTCGACCGTCTTGACCGAGATGAACAGCTCGGCCGCGATCTCCTTGTAGGCGTAGCCGCGGGCGAGCAGGCGCAGCACGTCCCGCTCGCGGGGCGTCAGCAGGTCCAGCTCCGGGTCGGAGATCGGCGCGGCGCCAGGCCGGTCGGCGAACGCGTCCAGCACGAACCCCGCGAGACGGGGCGAGAACACCGCGTCGCCGTCGGACACCCGCACGACCGCGCGGACCAGCTCGTGGCTGGAGATCGTCTTCGTGACGTAGCCCCTGGCGCCGGCACGGATGACCGCGATGACGTCCTCGGCCGCGTCGGACACCGACAGCGCGAGGAACACCACGTCCGGGTTGTCGGGCCGGGTCCTGCGCAGCACCTCGGCGCCGCCGCCGTCGGGCATGTGCACGTCGAGCAGCACGACGTCCGGCTTCTTGTGGCCGATGCCGGCGACCGCCTCACCGACCGTGCCGGCCTCGCCGACCACCTCGACCTCGTCGGTGATGGAGTCCAGCTCCGCCTTCACCCCGGCACGGAACAGGCCGTGATCGTCCACCAGGAACACCCGTACGGGCTTGTCGGCCATCAGTTCCCTTTCTTCGACGCGATGGGCTCGCGCGGCATCCGCAGGTGCACCTCGGTGCCCTCACCGAGCCCCGTGCGCAGACGCAGTTCGCCGCCGCCCCGCTCCATCCTGCCCCGGATGGAGTCGGCAAGGCCATGCCGGTCCTCCGGAACCGTCGAAGGGTCGAAGCCCTTGCCCCGGTCACGCACGAAGATCTCGACCGAGTCCTGGTCCACCTCGGCGTACACGCTGACCTCGCCGACGCCCGCGTGCTTCGCCGCGTTGACGGTCGCCTCGCGGGCCGCGTAGACCATGCCAGTGAGCCGCTCGTCGAGCGGGCAGTCACCGACGACCACGTGCAGGACCTTGATCGCGAAGGTGTCCTCGACCTCGCCGCACGCGAGGGCGATGGCCTCGGACAGCACCGTCGGCTCCGAGCCGCCGCTGTCGCCGGGCCGGCCGCCGCCGTAGCCGGACGGCCCGTACAGCCAGCCACGCAGCTGCCGCTCCTGGCCACGAGCCAGCCGCATCACCTCGCGGGGCGCGTCGTTCTGCTTCTGGATCAGGGCGAGGGTCTGCAGCACGGAGTCGTGCAGGTGGGCGGCGATCTCGGCGCGTTCCTCGGTGCGGATGCGCTGCGTGCGCTCGTCGCCGAGGTCGCGGACCAGCCGCAGCCAGAACGGGATGGTCAGCACGGCGACGCCGGCCAGCGTGGCGATCACCGCGAGCAGCGCGAACTGCATCTGGTCGAGGTTCACGGACAGCGCCAGGAACACCGCGATGCCCGTGACGACCAGCACCGCACCGGTCAGTACGCGGAAGAGCGCCGACCGGCCGGGCTTCCAGCGGCGGCGCTGCTCCTCGTCGGCCTCCCGCCAGACGAGGGCGGCACCGACCAGCGTGACCGCGATGCCGCCGGCCACCCAGCCGTTGAGCATCCCGGACAGCGCGCCGACACCGACCGCGAGCCCGATACCCATCGCCAGCAGGCCACGGGCCTGCTGCTTCTCGCGTGACGACACCTCGGTCTGTTTTGGCTCGTCGCGTGCCTGCCGGACGAACACCCACAGCAGGCCGTACGCCATCACCCCGGCGCCACCGAACGCTGCGAGGACGGCGAACGCCAACCGCACCCACAGCACGGCGATGCCCAGGTGGTCGGCGAGGCCGCCGGCAACCCCCGCGACGGCGCGACCGGACCGCCGACGATGCATCTTGACCTGGTCGTCGACGACTGCCTTGTCCCTGTCCCGCGCCACTCGCTCGAGGTCCGCGTCCATCACCGGCTCTCGTATCTCGGCCGTCACGCTCACTGTGCCATCGTCACATGTACCCGCTCATCGCCCATCAGGGAAATACCCGGAAGGTGCGGCTCAGGGTGATTCCCGGATGTGCGGCCCCAGGCCGGCGGCGCATGCTCTTCACCGTGAGTGGGACATCATCTGGTGCGGCGCGCATCGAGGACACGGTCAAGGACTTCTGGACTCATCGCCCCCGGCGGCCACGACGTGGCCGCAAGATCGCGGGCGTGGCGTCCGGCATCGCCAACCGGTACCGGATCGACCCGGTGCTGGTGCGGGTGGCGTTCGTCGTCGGCGCGATCTACGGCGGCGCCGGTGTCCTGCTCTACCTGCTCGGCTGGCTGTTCCTGCCGGAGCAGGACGACGAGACCTCACCCATCGAGTCGCTGCTCGGCAAGGGCCGCAGCTCGACGTCGACCGGGTTCACCATCCTGCTGGGCATCCTCATGGTGCCGGTGCTGGGATGGTTCTTCAGCGGATCGTTCACCGGCTCGTTCTCCAGCTGGGCGAGCCTGCTGGTGATGGGCGGACTGCTGTTCCTGCTGCACCAGTCACGCGGACACGTGACACCGCTGGCGCCCACCCCGTCGGCCACCGCACCGCCGAACCCGGCGACACCGAACCCGACGATGCCCCTGTACACGCCGATGCCGTGGCCCACGGCCACCATGCCGACCACGCCGCCGGCCGGGGCACCTGTCGACATGCCGCCGCCCGCGCACACGCCACCTACCGCGACCGTGCCACCGCCGGCGACCATGCCATCGCCGGTCGAGGAGCGCACCTCCCCACCGTCCTGGGACCCGCTGGGCGCCGCGCCGTTCGCGTGGGACCTGCCGGAACCGTCGGCACCGGAGCCGGAGGAACCGGAGCCACCGGCCAAGCGGCGCAAGCCGAGGGTCGCCACGGCCACGCTCGGAATCGCGCTGATGGCCGTCGCCGGCCTGGCGATCGCCGGCACCGCGGTATGGACGTCGGGTGGCTGGATCAGCGCACAGCACGTCGTCGGTGTGGTTCTGGCGGTCATCGGGCTGGGCCTGGTGTTCGGCGCGTTCCTCCGGGCAGGCCGCGGCCTGATCGCACTGGCGGTGCCGCTGTCGGTGATCGGCATGGGCCTGACGGTGATCAGCCCGAGCGGCTACCACGGCGTAGGCAGCCTGGAGGCACGCCCACTCACCACCGGTGCGGTGGAACCGTCCTACGAGCGCTCGGTCGGCGACGTCGAACTGGACCTGACGGCCCTGCCGGCGAACGGCGTGGTGGGCACGGACGTCCACACCGACGTCGGCAACGTGACGGTGATCGTGCCGAAGGACGCTGACGTGAACTTCAGCTGCCACGTCGCCGCGGGCACCGCCGAATGCCTGGGCACCGAGGTCTCGGGCGCGGACAAGGACATCACCCGCCGCGACGACTACGGCGTGGACGGCAAGGGTGGTCTAGAGATCAGGCTGACCGCGTCGGTCGGCACGGGCAATGTGGAGGTGCAGCGTGGCTGACCGCGAGCAGAACGAGACCAAGCGCTTCCCGGATGTGCTGACACTGATCGCGGGGATCGGCACTCTCCTGGTGTCGGCCTATGTGCTGACCGACGGCGCGTTCACCGTCCCCAACCCAACCTGGCTCCTGGCCGGCGGCGCACTACTGGTGGGAATCCTGCTACTGGCCTCCTCGCTAAGAGGAAAGCGCTAGAACAACTACTCCCACTCGATAGTGCCCGGGGGCTTGGACGTCACGTCCAGCACAACCCGGTTGACCTCAGCCACCTCGTTGGTAATCCGAGTAGAGATTCGCTCCAGCACGTCGTACGGAAGCCGAGTCCAGTCAGCGGTCATGGCGTCCTCGGAGGACACCGGCCGCAACACAACCGGGTGACCGTAAGTCCGGAAGTCCCCCTGCACACCGACACTGTGGACGTCTGCCAGCAGTACCACCGGGCACTGCCAGATGTCGCGGTCGAGGCCGGCCGCCGTCAGCTCCTCGCGAGCGATGGCGTCGGCGGTGCGGAGGATCTCGAGGCGCTCAGCAGTCACCGCGCCGATGATGCGAATACCAAGCCCCGGGCCGGGGAACGGCTGCCGATGCACGATGGTCTCCGGCAGCCCCAGCTCGAGGCCAACCCGCCGGACCTCGTCCTTGAACAGCTCCCGCAACGGCTCGACCAGCTCGAACGCCAGGTCATCCGGCAGACCACCGACGTTGTGGTGGCTCTTGATGTTCGCGGCACCGGTGCCGCCACCGGACTCCACCACGTCCGGATAGAGCGTCCCCTGCACCAGGAACCGGTAGTCGCCCTGGGCCTTCAGGTCGCGCTCGGCCTCCTCGAACACGCGGATGAACTCACGCCCGATGATCTTCCGCTTCTGCTCAGGCTCGGTGACGCCGTCGAGCGCCTTCAGGAACCGGTCACGAGCGTCGACGGTGATCAACCGAACGCCGGTCGCCGCCACGTAGTCACGTTCCACCTGCCCGCGCTCGCCGGAACGCAGCAGGCCGTGGTCGACGAACACACACGTCAGCCGGTCGCCAATAGCCCGCTGAACCAGCGCGGCCGCCACCGCGGAGTCGACCCCACCCGACAGCGCACAGATCGCCCGCCCGTCCCCGATCTGCGAGCGGATCCGGTCCACCTGCTCATCCACGATCGACGCGATCGTCCACCGAGGCCGAATCCCCGCGACATCGTGCAGAAAGCGACGCAGCACCTCCTGCCCGTGCGGCGAATGCGCCACCTCCGGGTGGTACTGCACCCCAGCGAACCGCCGAGCGGTGTCCTCGAACCCAGCGACCGGCGTGCCGGCGGACGACGCGGTCACCACGAACCCGGGCGGCGCGGCCGTGACCGAGTCACCGTGTGACATCCACACCGGGTGCCGCCCAGGCAGATCGGAGTGCAGGACACCACCGTCCGGGGAAAGCTCTGTGCGACCGAACTCACGCGACCCGGTGTGCTCTACCGTGCCGCCCAGCGCCTGCGCCATCGCCTGGAAGCCGTAGCAGATGCCGAACACCGGCACCCCAGCCTCGAACAGCTTCGGGTCGACGGCCGGCGCGCCCTCGGAGTACACGCTCGACGGACCGCCAGAGAGCACGATCGCGAGCGGCTCCCGTTCGAGCATCTCGGCCACGGAAGTGGTGTGTGGCACGACCTCCGAGTACACCTGCGCCTCACGCACGCGACGGGCGATGAGCTGCGCGTACTGCGCGCCGAAGTCGACGACGAGGACTGGCCGGTGAAAGTTGTCGGTCACCGCCACAGCATCGCATGGGCCTACGGTGAACATATGAACGCGCCCGATGAGCACCTGCCGACGCCGCGGCCTGCCTGGATCGCGGGTCGCGCCGAGCAGAGTGGCCAAACACTTCCCGTGTACCACCCCTACGACGGCGACGAGATCGCGACGGTCTCCCTGCCGAGCGCGGAGCAGGTCGAGCGTGCGGTCGCCGCCGCCGTGGACGTGGCGCGGGAGTTCCGGACCACGCCGGCGCACGTGCGTGCCGCCGCGCTCGACCACGTGTCCCGCGCGTTGGCGGACCGTGCCGACGAAGTGGCCGAGATGATCACCGCGGAGAACGGGAAACCACTCCGTTGGGCGACCCTCGAGGTCACCCGTGCGGTGTCGACGTTCCGGTTCGCCGCCGAGGAGGCCCGCCGGTTCTCCGGTGAGCTTCAGCGTCTCGACACCGATCCCGCCGCGGTTGGCCGGCTCGCGGTGACGCGGCGGGTGCCGCGTGGGCCGGTGCTGGGCATCGCGCCGTTCAACTTCCCGCTGAACCTGGTGGCGCACAAGGTCGCCCCGGCCATCGCGGTCGGCGCGCCGATCGTCGTGAAGCCGGCGCCGCGCACGCCGTTGTCCGCGTTGCTGCTCGGCGAGCTGCTCGCCGAGACCGATCTGCCCGAGGGTGCGTTCTCGGTGCTGGTGCTCGGCAACGAGGAGACGCAGGCGCTCGTGAAGGACCCGCGACTGCCGGTCGTGTCGTTCACCGGATCGGGTCCGGTCGGCTGGTCGCTGATGGATGCCGCGCCACGCAAGCAGGTCGTGCTCGAACTGGGCGGCAACGGCGCGGCGGTCGTGTGCGCGGACTGGCCGGACCTGGACTTCGCGGCACAGCGCATCGCGACGTTCGGCAACTACCAGGCCGGGCAGTCGTGCATCGCCGTGCAGCGGGTGATCGTCGAGCGCGCGGTGGCGGACGCCTTCCTGCCGAAGCTGCTCGGCGCCGTCGGCGGGTTGAAGACCGGCGACCCGCACGACCCGGCCGTCGACGTGGGCCCGCTGGTGGACGAGGCCGCGGCCGAGCGGGTGTCGGCGTGGGTCGAGGAGGCGGTGGCCGGGGGCGCGAAGCTGCTGGCCGGCGGCAAGCGCGACGGCGCGACCGTCGAGCCGACGGTGCTCTCCGAGGTGCCCTTCGACTCGAAGGTCTGGGCCGAGGAGGTCTTCGGCCCGGTGCTGGCGGTGTCCGTCGTGGACGATGTGGACGAGGCGTTCGCGCAGGTCAACGACTCTCAGTACGGCTTGCAGGCCGGGGTGTTCACCCGGGACGTCCAGGTGGCGTTCCGCGCCCGCGCCGAGCTGGACGTGGGCGGCGTGATCGTGGGCGACGTGCCGTCGTTCCGGGCGGACCAGATGCCGTACGGCGGTGTGAAGGGCTCGGGCTTCGGCCGCGAGGGCATCCGCTCCGCGATGGCCGACCTGACCGAGGAGCGCGTGATGGTCCTGACCGGACTGGAGCTCTAAACCGCCTGGGCGAAGGCGAAGACCTTGTCCGGGTCGTACTTGGCGGCGACCTTCCGCAGGCGCGGGAGGTTGTCGCCGTAGTAGGCGGTGGCCCAGTCGGGCATGGTCGGGTCGATGTAGTTGACGTAGCCGGTGTTGCCCGGCAGCCCGTCCCGCACCTCGGCGACGTCCTGCGCGTTGCCCGACGAGTAGATCTGGGCGCTCGCGATCGCTTTCCGGTGCGGGAAGGCGGTGTCTCCCACCGCGACCCGGCCCACGGCACCGCCGAGCGAGTCGAGCAGCACGTCCAGGCCCGACCGCCCACTGAGCAGGTTGACCAGCGTGCCGGGATCAAGCCGTTCGTTGACGATCCGGGACGACGCGGTGAACGACTCGCGCCCCAGCTGACCGCCCTGCGCCTGAGGTCGGCACTGGGCCGTGCTGCGCTGGGAGCAGCCGCCGTAGTACCGCATGGCGTCGAGATAACCCTTGCCCTGTATGAGAATGTCCGTGGCGCGGGGCAGGGACTTGAGCAACTGCTTGCACTCCGCCTCGGTGCCCATGAGCGCACCACCGACCCGGCACGTGGGTGATGACCCGGCGGAGACGACACAGTTGGACCAGAGTTCGTCGGGCTGCTGACCGATCCAGTCCTGCCAGGTGCCGACAACGTCCGCGGTCGCGCCTGCGGCGTACTTCAGCGAGAAGACGGTGATGTCAGGCGCGGGCTCGGTGGCGAACGTGAACGACGTGACGATCCCGAAGTTGCCGCCCCCGCCGCCCTTGAGCGCCCACAGAAGATCACCACCGTCGACCGTCTGCTGTTTCCCGTCCGCGGTGACGATCTGCGCGGCGACGAGCTTGTCGCAGGTCAACCCGAACTTACGGGCAGTGACCCCGATCCCCCCGCCGAGTGTCAGCCCACCGATGCCGACGGTCGGACAGGACCCGGCCGGCAGTGCGCGCCCGGCGTTCGCGAGGGTGGCGTAGACCTCCATGAGCCGCGCACCGCCGCCGATGACGGCCTTGTCCCCGTCGACCTTGACGTCCGCCATGGGACCGAGGTCGACGACGAGCCCGTTGTCCGGGGAGCTGTACCCGGCGTAACTGTGCCCACCCGATCGGGCGGCGATGGGCATCCGCGCGTTGCGGGCCACTTCCACACACCGCTGCACGTCCGCCACGGTGGTGCAGCGTGCGATGGCCGCGGGTTGGTGGTTGTCGAACCGCGGGTTGTAGGACTGGGCGGCCTGCGGGTAGTCACTGTCGCCGGGCAGGACGAGCCCGCCGGGCAACTGCGCGCGAAGAGCGTTCCAGTCCGGTGGGACGGGCGCCTGCGTGGTGGTCGGCTTCAGCGGTGTCGTGCTGGCCGGCGGCGGAGACCCCGCCTGCTTCGGCGAACACGCGGTCGCCACCGCCCCCAGAGCCACAGCGCCGAGGAACCGCCGCCTGTTGATTGTCATATCCCCTCCCGCACGGTCAAGACGCACGGCAGGAAACCAGGTTGTTCACAGCCTGTCCACATGAGACATCGCAGGGTGCACACGCAGGTGATCGTTGAGCTTGGCGCGTGCCTCGCGGAGCACCTCGGTGAGCCGCAGGCAGACGTCCGGGTGGCCGACGAGCAGCCGCAACGTGTCACCGCCGGTCCGGTACTCGCCGAGGGTGATCTCCACGAGGTCGTCCGCCGGGTGCATGTCGACGTTCATCGGGCAGTCACGGTCCACAAGGGTGTACTGATCGCTCCGTAGATGCATGGTTTGCACCGTAAAACGTGTACGTGCACATGTCGATTACCCGATCGGGTACATGCCGAGCGGTGATTTCCGGCGTAGGCTGCCGCCGTGGCGACTCCGACGAGGTTGAAGAAGCGGCTGGGCACGTTCCTGCGCGAGGTCCGGCAACGCGCGGACAGGACGATGGACGAGGCCGCCGACCACCTGAAGACCAAGCGTCCGACGGTCAGCCGCTATGAGACCGGTGCCGTGCTGCCGGTGTGGAGCACTGTGCACATGCTGCTGGCCTTCTACAACGCCACGGCGGACGACCTGTCCCAGGCAACACGGCTATACGACGACGCCAAAGACGAGCCGCGCCCGGTACGACTGACAGCAGGCGCACCCAAGGCGTTCCGGAAGCTGGTCAACGCCGAACGCGAGGCAGTGCGGGAACGTGAGCTGGCCCCCTTCGTGGTCCCCGGCCTGCTGCAGACCAAGCGATACGCCCAAGCGCTGATCGACGCCGGGCGCACCCTGCACGATCCCGAGATGCGCCTGGACAGCGCTGTCGCCACCCGCATGGAACGACAGGAGCCGCTGGACGGCCCCGACCCGATGCTGCTGCATGCGCTGATCGACGAGGCCGCCATCCGCCGCGAAATCGGCGGCACCGAGGTGCTGCGTGAGCAGCTCGACCACCTACTCGCCATGTCAGAGCGGCCCAACATCACGCTCCAGGTGATTCCCTACACGGCCGGCGGCTACAGCACCATGAACGGCTCGTTCATCATCGTCGACTATCCCGAGCCCGACGCTGTCCCTGGCGTCTATCTCGAATACCCCGTCGGCGGCGCTTGGGTGGACAATGAAGTCGACGTACAACGCTTCACCACCACCTTCGACCAGGCTGCGGCACGGGCCCTGTCTCCGGCCGACACCACCGGCCTGATCAACCAACTGAGGGCACGCGAACTCCATGACGATCCCCACCATTCACTGGCGCAAGAGCAGCTTCTCCGGCGGTGAGAACAACGCCTGCGTCGAACTCGGCGTCCAGTGGCGCAAGAGCAGTCGTTCGGGCGGCGAGAACAGCGGCTGCGTCGAACTCGTCGGCAGCCTCGACGCCGTTCGGGACAGCAAGAACCCGGACGGCCCGATCCTGCGCGCCGACCTGCGCGGCTTGCTGACCGCGGTCCGGGAAGACCGGTTATGACCACCCGGTAGCACGTCGAAGGGCCTTGGTGACCTGCGCGTTTATCCCGCCCGGCCCTTCGGTCAGCACCGCTGCCACGTGGCCGTCCGGGCGAACCACGACGACCTGCCGTGGGTTCAGGCCCAGCGCGTCGACCAGCGAGGTGTCGTCCTCCTGATCCAGGGGGATCACGTCGCCCACCACGGTGCGTTCCCACGCGTCCGCTGGTTGCCAGTCGCACCAATGGGTCAGCACCACGAACGTGCCCAGCTCCCTCAGCCGTCCGCCCCTCATCAGGCGGGCGTCCGGACACAGGGCGCCGCCCTTGGTGGTCAGTGGCGAGTCCACATACGAGTACGGCGTGGCCAGCCGGCCCGAGTTGATCTCCGACCGGGCCGACTCGTCAGTGACCGCCCGGGTCAGGACGTCCTCGCGGTGCGCTCGATCCTCGGCCGTCTGTGGGACCAGGAAGCGCATCGTCTCGGCCGTCACGCGGAGGTTCTCCTCCGCTGCCGCACCGCGTTCGACGTCGTAGGAGTCCAGCAACGCCGGGCCCGCCAGGTCGAGCCGGGACAGGGCGATCTTCCACGCCAGGTTGTCCGCGTCGGCGATGCCCGAGTTCAGGCCGCGGGCGCCGAACGGGCTCATCACGTGTGCCGCGTCGCCCGCCAGCAGCACCCGGCCCACCCGCATGCGGGGCGTTCGGCGCTGGTGGAACCGGTACATCGACAGCCACACGATCTCGTAGGACGCGTCGCCGACGATGCGCCTGATGAGGGCGTCCAGGTTCTCCGACGCCAGGTCGAAGTCGGCGGGCACCTGCCAGTCGATGCGCCACACCCCGCCGGGCTGCGGGTGCACGAGCACCTGGCGGCCCGGGTTCCACGGCGGGTCGAAGTAGAACCGGCGCTCCGCGGTGAAGCCCAGGTCGGCGCGAATGTCCGCGATCAGGAAGCGGTCGTCGAACGACATGCCGTCGAAGGGCAGGCCAAGCACAGTGCGGACCGTTGAGTGGAAACCGTCGGCGGCTACGCAATGGGTGCCGCGAAAGACACCGTCCGCAGTGGACACTTCGACACGGTCGTCGTCCTGTGTCAGGCCGACAACTTTCTGGCCGTAGTGGAGATCGACCAGCGGTTCGGCACCGATCTGCTGTTCCAGCAACAACTCCACGATCGTCTGTGGGGTGTTCACGAACGGCGGGAAGGCGGCGTCACCGCTTGACGGGAACGTGATCTCGCCGACGGGATGCGAACGGTAGAACGTCCGCCCCCGCGTCCACGTCACGCCGACCTCGGCGACCTGCGCGCCGACGCCGGCCCTGGCGAGGACGTCGAGCACGTCGCCCTGCACGCAGATCGACCTGCTGCCCACCAGCTCACGGCTGGGCGCGGCCTCGAGCACCGTGGTCGGCACGCCCTGCCTGGCGAGCAGCAGCGCGGCGGTCATCCCGACCGGCCCCGCGCCGACGACCACGACGCTCACCGGTCAGGCCCAGCCGGCCTGGTTCGACGTCGACTCCCGCGAGATGCCCGAGTCCGTGTCCGGCCAGTCGCCGAACAGGTCGTTGTGCAGGTGGGCGAAGAAATAACACATCGACTCGCAGTCGGCGTCCACGATGGCGACCGTCGGGTCGGCGGCGACGGCCTCGTAGAAGTCCCGGCCCATCGCGACGATGAAGCCCCGGCAGTACAGGAAACCGTCGTCCGAGCCGTCCGTGATCTCCTGGATGTCCTCGCGGTCGATGTCGTACAGCCTGCGTTCCAGCACGCGGTCGAGGTCGGTCAGCTCCGCGCTCGACAGGCCCTCGCTCAGCGCACGCAGGTTGTCCAGGAACTGGTCCAGGTAGTCCTGCAGGGCGTACGCCTCGTCGTCGCTCTCCCGCTCGATCAGCGCCTTTCGGCGAGCGGACGGCTCGTCACCGACCCGCTCCCACGCCGACTCGATCAGGCTCCAGAACCGGGCTTCGTCCGCCGCGGTGGGGATCTTGCTCACGGCGCGGAAGCTACCAGAGCCGCCCACACCTGCTGGTCCCGCTCGGCGGTCCAGATCCGGGGCCAGTCGACGCCGTCCAGCTCGTCCCAGTAGCGCTGCACGTTGAACGGCATGCAGTGCTCGAAGATCGGCCACCGGCCGTAGGTCGGCGCCAGCGCGGCGTGCGCGGACTCGAACGCGTCCTTCACCGTCCCGCCGGCCGCGTGGGCGGCGCCGACCGTGCGACGAAGCTCGTCAAGGAAGTGCCGGCTCTGCGCGATGGCCGCCGTCACCGCGTCGGAGCCGACCGCCACGGCGCCTCGGCCGCCGACCAACGCCTCCGCGTGGAACGTGGCCACATTGTCCAATGTGGACGTTGCCCAGTCGGTGTGGAACGCGTCGCCCGTGTACAGCGCCGCTTGCGCCTCCACGAG
>Ga0307512_10005718_pt1 | contig 12835 bp, 12 predicted proteins | sample 14_EM_MG_FD_200267 | JGI IMG/M metagenome (GOLD analysis project Ga0307512, IMG submission 200267) | Populus trichocarpa ectomycorrhiza microbial communities from riparian zone in the Pacific Northwest, United States - 14_EM | ecosystem: Host-associated > Plants > Roots > Unclassified | place... | reverse complement strand
CTGGGACGAGCGGACGCTGGCCGCCATGGTGACCGGTTGCATCGTCGCGGCCCGGCAATGCGACGCGCAGGGGCATGACGGCCGCGACGACCAGCAGCCCGCCCCGTTCGTCCTGAACTCGAACTACGTCCTGCCGTAAGGCATTACGCCAGGGCTTTAGGCCGGGCGAGAGGCGAGCGGCGCCGGAGAAGGCCGCTCGCCTCTCGTTCGCGTGCGCGGTTCGAGCCGGCGCCGACCTGGCGTATTGTCGACGCGCCATCGTCACGCTCCGTGCGGCGGCGGGGGTCGACCGAGCCATCACCGAGGAGCGCCTGTGGCCAACGGCAATCTGCCGGACACCTTCCGCGGCGGCTCCGGCCACCAGCGTCCGAGCCGCCGGCGGGGTCAGTGGCTGGGCCTGACGGCGCTGGCGGCGGGCATGGCGGTCGCGACGGTTGCCGTGCCCCCACTGGTCACCCCGCGTCGCGGGAGCGGGCCGACCGCCTCCGCGTCACCGAGCGTAAGCGTCGCCGGGCCCTCGGTTGCCGGAGCCAGTTCGCCGTCGGCCGCGGCAAGCTCGCCGGCCCGCTTCACCCCGATCACCGTCGAGGCGGAGGACCCGCGCAGCACCCTGTCCGGCGGCGCGGCGGTCACCGACTGTGCCACCTGCCGGGGCGGCCACCGCGTCCGGTATCTCTGCCTCACCTGCCGGGTGGTCGTCCATGCCACGGTGCCGGTCGCCGCCCGGCGAACCGTGACCATCGTGTACGAAGCGGACGGCGACCGGGCGATCAAAGTGCGCATCAACGACGCCCCGGCCCGCACCCTGCAGGTGACCGGCCGAGACTGGACGACGCCACGGTCGGTCCAGTTCACCGCCGAGTTGCCGGCCGGAGCGGTGCGGCTGTCGTTCTACAACGACGAGGCCCCGGCTCCCGACCTCGACCAGGTCGTCATCTCCTGACAACGTCCGTTAAGGGGATGGCAGCCGCCATTGAAATTCTGCTTATGCTGCTCACCGGCCCGGCCCGGCTCCCGTAGTGTCGGGCCGCACGATCGAGGGGCGGAGTGGTCAGTGGTGAGTGTCGGCCGCGAGGTCGCTGCGGCGGCACTGGCCCGCGCTGTCCTGATCGGCCGGGCACTGACCACCATCACCGTGGCGGCGGCCGGCCTGCTGCTGGTCGACGACCGCTGGCCGGTGGTCGCGGTGATCGCCCTGACCTCGGTGGCGACCGTCGCCCAACTGGCCGCGCTCGCCCGCTGGCCGGGCCTCGTCACCCGGCCGGTCGCCGTGGTCGCCGTCGACTTCGCGCTCGTCCTCGCGGTGCTCGCGGTCAGCCACGGCAGCATCGCCTACTTCTCGTACGCGGCCGGGACCGGAGCGCTGGCCGGGGTCCTGCTCGGCATGCGCGCGCTGCCGTTGTGGGCCGCCCACGCCGCGCTGAGCTTCACAGTCATCGCCGAGGTGCTGCGCCGCACCCAGCCGTCCGCCGACATCGCGACGTTCGTCGTCGGCTTCCCGATGGCCGGCGCGCTCGCGGGGGTGGGCGCGGCGATGGCCACCGCGGCATTGACCCGCCACCTCGAGCTCTCCACCCACCTGGTCGCCTCGGCCCAACGCTCGGCCGTGGCGTCCGAACGGGCCCGGCTGGCGCGGGAACTGCACGACTCGGTGACCAAAACCCTGCGGGGCGTGTCCCTGGCCGCGCTCGCGCTGCCGTCGTCGCTGCGGCGCCAGCCCGCCCTGGCCGAGCAACTGGCCGGCACCGTCCTCGCCGGGGCCACCGCGGCCGCTCAACAAGCCCGTGAGCTGCTGAAGGACATGCGGTTCGACATGCCGGACAGAGACCTCGCCGCGAGCGTCGACGCGCTGTGCCGGGCCTGGAGCGCGTCGACGGGGATACCGGTCCGAGCCTCGCTGACCGCGGTCGACGCGCCGATCACGGTGGGCTACGAGCTGACCCGGATCCTGCGCGAGGCCCTTGCCAACGTCGCCCGCCACGCGGACGCCCGGTGGGTCGCCGTCCGGCTTGCGCCGCAGCGGCGCGGCCTGGTGCTGGAGGTCGCCGACGACGGGACCGGGTTCGCGGTACCGGCCGACATCTCCGGGCTGCAGTCGGCTGGTCACTTCGGCATCGTGGGCATGACCGAGCGGGCCCGGGCGGTCGGCGCCGACCTGCGGATCGACTCGGCCCCCGGCGCCGGCACCAGGCTCACGATCCGCGTACCGACGGACGGCCGCGCCGAGCCGGGCGATCGGATCGGCGGCCGCCGGCGCTCGGTGGGCGCGCGATGACCCAGGCGGCGGCACCGATGATCGAGGTGCTGATCGTCGATGACAACCCGATCGTGCGCGACGCCCTGCGCGGCATCCTGGCCGGCGACGAGACGCTGCGGGTCGCGGGCGAGGCCGCCAACGGTCGCGAGGCGTTGAACCTGGCCCAGCGGCTGCGGCCGGCCGTCACGCTGCTGGACTATCGGATGCCGATCGCCGACGGGTTGTCGGTTATCGGCGCGTTGCAGCAGCACTCCGCCGTGCTCGTGCTGACCAGCGACGACGACCCGCAAATCATCGCCGCGATGCTGCACCAGGGCGCCCGGGGCTACCTGGTGCACGGCGAATTCGAACCGCGCGACCTGCTGCGCGCCGTGCGCGAGGTGGCCGGCGGCCGGGGCTGGCTGTCCCCGATCGCCGCGTCGGTGGCCGCATCGATGGCCCGCGAGCAAAGCAGCCGACACCGCGACGTGCGCACCGACGCGGGCCTCACCGAGCGCGAGAAAGACGTGCTGAACCTGCTGTGCCAGGGCCTGTCCAACGCCTCGATCGCCCGGCAGCTGTGGCTCACCGAAAAGACGGTGAAAAACCACCTGAACCACGTCTTCGCGAAGCTGGGCGTCCGTAGCCGTACCGAGGCGGTCGTCCGCTGGACGGCGGGCAGCCTGCAGTGACGACCGTGAGCGTAGGACCGCGATACAGCGGATAAACGATCTCTGGTTGCCGGGGCGGCGCACGCGTGTACTGAAACGCAGCCGCCCGAAACACCTCGGGCGGGTCACGCCATTCGGCAGCTCAACCTGAGGAGAGCTCGTGCCCACGACCAGCCAGAAGATCGCCGTCGTCACCGGGGGCAGCCGCGGCCTCGGCCGCAACACCGCACTGCGCCTCGCGAACGCCGGGGTCGGTGTCGTGCTGACCTACCGGTCCCAGCGGGCCGAGGCCGACCGGGCGGTCGCCGACATCACCGCCGCCGGTGGCACCGCGGCGGCGCTGCAACTCGACACCGCGGTCACCGGCGGGTTCGAGGACTTCGCCGACCAACTGCGCACGGTGCTCGCCGAGCGCTGGAACCGCGACGACTTCGACTACCTCGTCAACAACGCCGGCACCGGCCTCACCGCCTCGTTCGGCGAGACCACCGAGAAAGACTTCGACGACCTCGTCAACGTCCATCTCAAGGGGGTTTTCTTCCTGACCCAGACGCTGCTGCCGCTGATCGCCGACGGCGGCGCGATCGTGAACGTCTCCACCGGCCTGACCCGCTTCACCGTGCCCGGGCATGCCGCGTACGCCGCGATGAAGGGCGCCGTCGAGGTCCTGACCCGCTACCAGGCCAAGGAACTCGGCTCGCGCGGCATCCGGGTCAACGCCATCGCCCCCGGCGCCACCGCGACCGACTTCAGCGGCGGAGTCGTCCGCGACAACGACCAACTCCGCGCCTACCTCACCGCCGAGGTCGCGCTCGGCCGGGTCGGCGAGCCGGACGACATCGGCCCGGCGGTCGCGGCCCTGCTCTCCGACGACAACCGATGGATGACCGCCCAGCGCATCGAAGTCTCCGGCGGACAGAGCCTCTAACCGCCACGCGGCCGGGTCGGGTAGTTCGGCCCTACCGCGCTGGTCGGGGGACGCCTAGCGTCGGCGGCAACGGATCAAGCCGTACGCGCCGGGAGGAGTCACCATGCATCCGACGACCCGCGTGACCGGGCTGGGCTACCTCGTCGGGCGCGATTCGCCCGCCCGGGCATGACCGCCTGCACCGAGCAGCACACGGCCGCGCCGAAGTACGACATCGCAGGCGAGGGCCAGAAGGGCATGCCTAAGGAGGCCCAGTCGTGACCGCTTGCACCGAGCAGCATACGGCCGCGCCGAAGTACGACATCGCAGGCGAGGGCCAGAAGGGCATGCCTAAGGAGGCCCAGTCGTGACCGCTTGCACCGAGCGGCACACGGCTCCGCCGAAGTACGACATCGCAGGCGAGGGCCAGAAGGGCATGCCTAAAGAGGCCCAGTCGTGACCGGCCGCCCTGCGGCTGATCCGCACCGCCGACGTCGACCGGGTCCCCGACGCCGCCCGTCCCAGGTCGAGCGGCTCAGCGCGTTCGACCTGACCAACCTGGCGGTCGAGGCGCCGGACACGCCGATGCACATCGGGATGCTGGCTGTGCTGGACGGCCGCGATTTGCTGGACGCGGACGGGCGGTTGCGCACCGACGAGGTCCACGACCGGATCCGCGCCGGCCTCGCCGCCGCACCAAAACTACGGATGCGGGTGTACCGGCCGGGCCCGTTCGCCGGCCGTCCACTGTGGGCGGACGATCCGGCGTTCGCGATCGACCACCATGTAGCGCAAGTGGCGGTCGACCCGCCCGGCGGCGACGACGAACTGCTCGCGTTGACCGAGCGGCTCATGCGGGCGCTGCTCGACCGTTCGCGCCCGCTGTGGCACCTGTGGATCGTGACCGGCCTGCCCGGCGGGCGGCTGGCGATCGTGGTCAAACTCCATCACGCGGTCGGCGACGGCGTCGCCGCGATCCGCCTCATGACCGCCCTGCTCGACCCGCCACCCGGGGCGGCCGGGGCGCAACAGTGGATCCCGGCGGCGGCGCCGCGCTGGCCGCGACTGGTGTCCACACGGTTTCGGGGCGGAACCGACCGCACCGACGAGCGGCCCACCCTGCGCCGCAGTCTGCGCGGCGGCTGGCAGACGCTGCGGCGGAGCTGGGCGGCGCCGCGCACCTCGCTGAACGCGCCGATCGGGCCCGGCCGGCGGCTGGGCGTCATGCGCCTGGGTCTGGCCGACGCGAAGGCGGTCGCGCACGCCGCCGGCGGGAAGGTCAACGACGTGATCCTGGCCGTGATCGCCGGGGGAATGCGCGACGTCCTGCAAGCACGAGGCGAGCCGGTCGACGACCTCGACCTGCGCGTCGCCGTGGCCGTCTCGCTGCGCGACCCGGATCGGCCGGCGGGCGACGGCAACCACAACGGCAGCATCATCATCCGGCTGCCCCTGCACAGGACGGATCCCGTCGCCCGGCTACGCGCCGTGGCGGCCGAAACGGCCCGGGCCAAGCGGCAGCAGACGGCCGCGGTCCAACAACACTTCATGATCTTCATGGCTCGCCTCGGACTGGCCCGCCGACTCAGCCGGCACCAGCACATGATCAACCTGGTCGAGAGCAACGTGCCCGGCCCGTCCGCACCCATCCGGATCCTCGGCGCACCGGTGCTCGACCTGGTGCCGGTCGGCGCCATAGCCGGCAACCTCACCATCACATTCCTCACCATTTCGTACGCGGGGCAGCTCGTCATCACGGCGGTCGCCGACCGTGACCGCTTCCGGGACCTCCCGGTCGCGCTGGCCGGCATGACCCGCGAGTGGACCGCGTTGACGGCATCCTCCCGGACAACCGCCGCCGAATAACGGCCAGCTGCCTTCGCGTGGGCTGTCTCGCACCGGTTGCCTCGCACCGGTTGCCTCGCACCGGTTGCCTCGCACCGGTTGCCTCGTGCTGGTTGCCTCGTGCTGGTTGCCTCGCACCGGCTGTCTCGTGCTGGCTGTCTCGTGCTGGCTGTCTCGTGCTGGCGGCGGGAGCACGTCGTCAGGCGGCGGTCGGACCGGGCCGGGGTCCGATCATGTCGAGAGCCCGCCGGGTGCCGTGTTCGCGTGTCGGCCGGTGTCCGTCTTGGCGACGGTGGGTCTGGCGGCTCGGCGGCCGTCCTCTCGTCTCCCGGCCCGCTGCGCCTTCCGGCATCCGGTGGGCTCAGGACAAAGTGTGCCGCCGGGCCGGTGCCGCTGATAGAGGCATAAGTCCTGAACAGAGCTAGGACCACTGGCCGCGGTCGGGCGGCGGGGGACCAACGGCCCTGTCGCGGCCGGGCCGCCGGCGATCCGATGAACAGTGGAGGTAGGTAACCATGCACACAGAGCAGATGATCATCGACGAGCAGCTGCCCCGCTACGACGTCGTCCTCGCCGAGCATCGAGTGGTCGAGGCCGATCCCGCGACAACCCTGGCGGCAGCTCGGGAACTGGACTTCTTGACGGTGCGCACACCGCTTCTGGTGGGGGCGATGTGGGCGCGGGGCGTTCCGGACCGGCTGCGTCACCGGAGCGCGCCGCCACCCAGCAAGCTCTCCTTGGCCGACGGTGTGGGCCTGCCCGGCTGGCTGTCGTTGGGCGTGCGGGAGGGCAGCGAGGTCGCCTTCGGTGCGGTCGGCAAGTTCTGGCAGGCGACCATCGAGTGGCGTGACGTGCCGGCCGCGCAGTTCGCCGACTTCCACGATCCCGGCTGGGGCAAGATCGCGTGCAACTTCACGGTCCGACCGTACGGCGGCCACCGCACCCTGCTGACCTACGAATGCCGTACCGCCACCACCGACCCGACAGCCCACCGCAAGTTCGCCCGCTACTGGTGGCTCATCCGGCCGTTCGTCGCCCACATCATGCGCGCGACCGTGGCCACCATCGCCGTCAACGCCACCCGGTCTGCGGCCAGGCAGCCGGTTGCGCCATGACGAAGGAGGGCGGCGGTCGCCGTCAGCCGACCGAGGCCGCCGCCTCCCGCTCCCGGTAGTAGTCGCCGGCCACGACTGGCGGATAGTCCGTGCCGCCACCGATCGGGGGCGCGAGTGGCGTGACAACCCGGTCCATGTCCGACTCGCAGAAGACGATCAGGCTGATCAGTTCCTCGTTCGGGTCGGCGTCCGATGGCGGTAGCACCCGGTGCCGGGTCGAGCGCCACCGGTCGCCGGTCCACCGGGCGAGCAGGTCGGCGATGTTGACCGTGAAGGCGCCCGGCACGTATGGCGCGTCCGCCCACTCGCCGTCGAGGGTCTGCACCTGGAGCCCGCCATAGCCCGGTTGCCGGTCCAGGATCGTGAGGATTCCCCAGTCGGTGTGCGGGCCGACCCGGAACTGTCCCTCAACCGGCGCACCGGTAACCGACAGCGCCGGATAGCGGTTGATGTTGAACGTGTGTGGCGCGTTCCTGCTCCGCTCGACGAAGTAGCCGGGTTCCAGGCCGAGCGCGGTGGCCAGCACCTCCAACAACTCCCGGTAGAGGTCCTGGACCTGCTCGGCGTACCCGATCACCGGCTCGCGCAGGCCGGGCACCTCGGCCGGCCAAACGTTCGCCAGGAACCAGGCGGGGTCGCCGTCGGGATCCTCGCGCCCGAGCGTGAAGGTCTCCTTGAGGTCGGCCTTCTCCGCGTCGCCGACCTCACCGTAGTACGAGTTCGCCTCCCGGCCACGGGCTATCCACCCACGCCCGCCGACGCCCGTCGCGTACGCGTCCTTGACGGTGTCGGGCAGCGCGAAGAACGCGCGGGCCGCCGCCCGGACGCGTTCCTTGAGCGAATCGTCGATGCCGTGCCCACTGACCAGAAAGAACCCGGAATCCTGCATGGCCCGGTCCAGCCGGGCGGCGAGCGCGGCGCGTTCCTGGACGCCGGCGGCCCGCCACGCGCCGATGTCAAAGAGTGGAATGTCCGGCGTGCCCATGAATCACATCCCAGCTGAGCAGGGAAACATCCAAAGATCCACCCGACCGTACGCGGCCACTGTTACAGCCGCCGCACAAGCCGAACGCGCTACGGGCTGTGGACGACGAACGTTTAGCCAGTGCCGCTGGCGTACCACGGCGTGGTCAGCCCTAGTGGCGAAAACTCGAGGCGCGAGTCGCAGTGTTGCCAGTGCCGATCGACCGGGCCGACGCCCGTGAAGCCGGAGGTGAGGACGGCTCGATAGACCCTTCCCCGTGGGGCGCCAAACGCCGTGATGTCGGCGGCGGCGGCAACCGTGTGCAGCCGGTTGCCGCCGATCCGGGTTTCCTGGTCCTCAACCGCGGTGGCGTGAAATCCGGATTTGATAACCACGGTGACGTCGCCTAACTTGCGGCGGACCGCCTCCAGCTTGTACATGGTTCGGCGGGCGTTCTCGCGGATTCGGTCCGTGACGGTGTGGCCGGGGTCGTCGCGCAGCATCTCGGTCCACCCGAAATGCGCCGTGGACCCGTCGGGATCCGCCAGCTTGTCCAGTGCCGCCCAAGTCGGCCGGTCGACTACGCCATTCTGGGTCTCGAGTTGGTAGCCCTGTTGGAAGCGTCGCACCGCGCGAGCCGTCTCGGGGTCGTACCGGCCGGTGATCGCAAGGAACCTGGCGGCGTGGAGATCGCCAAGGTCACCGACCCAGCCGGCGACGCGGATCTGGACCTCCGTCACGTCGGCGCCGGGGCTGCTGCCGAGGCGAAGCGTCCGCCGCGGGGCATTTTGCCGCATGTCGAAGGCGATGAAGGAGCCGGCGAGGCCAAGGGCGCCCGCGATTTGGGCGCCCTTGATCAGCGCTGACCGGCGGGGCAGCGTGGGTTTGCCGGAGGTCATGCGAAGTCTTGGCCGATGACCGAACCGGAGAGGATGTGCCCGCGGAGGTCGGCGTGCCGGCCGGGCATCTCGGTCTGGCCGGTGATGCACGCGGCGTAGGCGGCCGGCACTTGGTTGGAGATCGGTGGGTCGACGAAGAACCGAACCCGTTCGCCGGATTTGTTCGTGACGATGAGCAGCAGCACGTCGCGTACGTTGACCTTCGCTGCGGGCTGGATGTTGTGCACCACGTCCTTGTTGTTGTTCGCCGGTGTCTCGTTCTCGATCGCGTCCATCAGGACCCGCCCGTCGAGGGTGGTGATCTGAAAACCGATGCGGTGGGCGCGGTCGTTTGCCACGCCGACAATCGCGGACGCCTGGGACAGGTACGCCCGCCCGGCGACGAACGCCTGCCGGATCGAGCCGCCCGGGGCGAGGTCGCGCCCGTCGCCGCTCGCGCTGCCGACCTTGTAGCTGTAGCTCTGCCGTGCGGACGGGTCGTCGGCTCCGTCCGCCGGTTCGGCGGCCGACGGCAATCCGGGGCCGCACGAGTCGGCCAGGACGTGCTGCGTCTCAGCGGTGGCCACGGGTGAGCCGCTAGGAAAGGCCTTCTCCTCGCTGGGCTGGTCGGGGCGCAGCACCAAATAGATCACCAAGGTGGCGATCAGCAGCAGCACGGCTGTCGCGCCGACCGTCCTGGAATTGATGTAGGTGCCATTGGCTCCGAAGATGACCTGGTTGTTCAGGACCGTCCGTCCGGTCACCACCGTGACGTCCCCGCCTTGGTCGCGGTTGTCGTTCCTGGTCTGGTTGATGTCACCGATGAGGGTCCGCAGGCTGTCCGCGCTTGCCGGTTGACGCTGCAGCAGGTCGGAGTAGCGCGCCGCCCAGCGGGTCAGTTCCTGCGGGGTGGCCTCGGCCGCGGCCGGTGATCCCGGCCGCAATCGGTCGGCCAGTTCGGTGGCCGCGGTACGCAGCTCGGCGACCTGCGGCTCCTCGTCGGGGGATCCCCACAGCCGGGCGATCCGGTCGCTGAACGCGTGCCAGGTCGCGCCGCCGCCGAGCCGGGCGGCCGCTGAGATGGTTGCCCGTGCGGCGTCGGCCGCCAGCGAGATCAGGTTGTCGTTCACGACGGGTTCCTTACGCTCCGGGGTGTCGATAGGGCGCTGGTACGCGAGCCGCAGGCGGCGCATCGCCGGTTGGTGGTGGGCTGACCGGTGTATGAGCAGCGCGTCGTGACGCACCGCCGCAAGCGAGCCCGTCCCGGGCACCGAAGTAAAAGCACGGCGCGGAGGACAAGGACGATGCGGACCATGCCGGTGAGGGTGCCGATCTGTGCGCCGGTCCTCCAGGGCAGCCCTGCCCTGGAGGACACACGCTGGTCAGCGGCCGGTGACGCTGATGTTGCGGAACCCGGCCGCGCCGTTGAACACGCGCAGGAAGACCCCGGCGTCGTCACAGGTTGCCGGGAGGCCGGCGCCTCCCGACACTGGGCCGCTGGTTACCGTGACGCCGAACTCCCGGGTCACCCGCACCTGGCCGGCATCGATCTCGAAGGTCCATTGATGCCAGCCGTAGTCGGCCGGCAGGTCGATCGCTTTTCCGTCATTGACGTCGGGGTTCCGGAAGGTGCCGGAGTTGCCGGAGACGGAACCGTCGAGTCTGATCATGGCGTGCTGCAGGCTGTAGCCGAACGGCCGCCCGTTGGCGAGCACGTTGCAGGGCCCAATGCCGTAGCCCCAGCCCTCGTTGTCGCTCATTTCGCGCGCCGGTTCGATCATGCGAGCCTCGAGATCGAGCCGGTAGCTGCAGGTGCCCCGGGGGAGCTTCAGGAATAGTCCCGCCCACGTGTACTGGTTGTCGAACCGCACGGTTGTCGTCCCGCCGCTGGCACTCTCGGTCGCTCCCGCGGGGGAACTGAACAGGCTGAGCGAGTACTTGATGGCCTTGCCCGCCGTCACCTGGTTGGCGCACGGCTGGGCCGGTCGGCTGGGACTAGGCGGTGCGGTGGCCAGCGGGACCGAGGCCGGCGTACCGGTGGCGGTGATGGCCGCAAGGCTCGGGCTGGGTGGGACGGTCACGGCGGCGGTCGGCGCGGCGGATGTCGCCGTTGTGCCGGGGTGAGCGGCAGCCGTCGGGATGCCGGATGACGAGCGGCCGACAACCAGGGCGGCAGTGCCCACCGTCAGGGCGATGACCACGCTCGCGGCGATCAGGACGCGGCCACGGGTAACCAGGTCGCGTGGCCGTCGCCTCGCCGAGCGCCCGGCCGCGTTGAGCTCGGTCAGGAAGGCGACCGCGTCTTCCGGGCGTTTCCCCGGGTCCGGGCTGGTTGCGCGGCGAAGCAAGGCGTCCAGAAGGGGAGGGCGGCGCGTCGGGAATAGACCGCCGATGGTACGGCCCGCCGAGTAGACGTCCGAGCGGAACGTGGGCGCCGAACCCGCGACGAGTTCGGGCGCCACGTAGTCGTCCGTGCCCGCGGCGTTGTACCGGGTGAAGCCCCCGGCCGCCATCGAGATGCCCAGGTCGCAGACGGCCGCGCGGCCTGCCTTGAGCAGGACGTTCGCCGGTTTGACATCGCGGTGCAGGTGGCCGTGCCGGTGAATGGTCGCCAGCCCGTTCAGCGCATCCTGGGCGATCCGCCAGGACTCGTGGCTGCTGAGATCCCCGCGTGTGATCCGGTCGGCCAGCGACTCGTCGTAGAGCTCGGTGGCGAGCCACGGCTGCTGCCCGGTCGCCGCGTCGGCCCAGTAGAGGCGCACGATGTTCGGGTGATCCGAGAGCTGCCAGTGCAGCCGGCACTCGTCGATGAACTTGCGCTGTTCGTCGGCCGTCGGCGGGCGATACCAGCGTTTGAGCGCCACCTCGATGTCGAAGGTCAGGTTACGGGCGCGGAACACCTCGGCCGATCCGCCGTCGCCGATCTTTTCGATCAGGTCGAAGTCGGAGAATTGCTGGCGTGGTTGTGCTCGAGGGAAGTCGTCGGGCGGCTGGTTCACGCCGGGAGCCCGCTTTCGCCGCTCGGCAGGGCCGCCAGGTCGGCGCCGGTGATGAGGCGGCGGCGCACCAGCAGGTGCGCCACCTCGTAATAGTCGGGCATGGCCAGGGCCTTACGCCGGACGCGTTGCGACGTCTCGTCCGATTCCTGCGCCGCGGCGGGGAAGGCCCATACCCCGTTGCGCAGCACCGGTTCGGCGGCGACGGCCAGTTCCTGCTCCTGCCGGCGACGCCGCTCGGCGGCCCGCGACGCGAGTTCGGGAATCTCGTCCTCATAGTGCTCGCACAGCCGTTCGACGAGACCACGGACCTGTTTCATGCTTGGTCCGCCCAGACGGCGAACGATCTCGCTGTACGCCGCGGGCAGCCGGCCGCCATCCAGCAGAGGCTCGCACAGCGCCGCGGCGACCGGGCGCAGTTCCTTCGGCACCGGCGAGACTCGCAGCGTGGTGGCCGCCGGGCGATCGAGCATCACGTCGGTGGCTTGCCAGTTCTGCTGGCAGACCAGGAGGCAGCCGCGCGGCCCCCGCAGGTAGGCGAGCTCGGCGCCGACCGCACGGGCGAAGCCGGGGTGGCGCCCGTGCCGGATGCCCATCGGCTCGCTGGGTGGCTGTCCCGGGACGTCGAGCCACAACTCGTGTGAGTAGGAGAGATTGCGCAGCCAGAGCTCGTCATGCTCGCGCCAGATCTCACCGGCCAGCCGGGAAAGATCAATTCCATCGGTACGGATGACGATGTCGCATTGATCATCTCGGCCGAACGTCATGCGTTGACGCTCGGAACGAAACTCGAAAATCTCAGAATGATCAGGTCGGGAAACTGTCAAGATGTTTAACCGGGACATCGGGTGCCTTTGAGGGATCGAATGAGATCATCGAGGATGTAAAGCGAACAGCAATTTAGACTCGACCGCCGTTTCCCGACAAGGTCGGCAGAGTCGCAATCCTGACATAACTGTCATCCCGAAGGGGTACGCCCGCAACAATGGCACGTTCGTTGCCGCTCATTTATTGATCAAAAAGGGCCGGGGCACCCCTTCCCTGCGGAAAGTGATGCCCCGGCGACCGAATCACACGGTGCCGCGCGGTACCTGGACGTGCAGGTGGTCACAGGTGTCCGCAAGCTCGACGACGCCCGCGGGCAAGACCGCCGTGTTCGGGCCGCAGGACTTCCGCGTCGTCGTCCCGTTCGGCCCCTTGACCAGCTGATAGGCCTGTCCGAA
>Ga0307512_10005717_pt1 | contig 12836 bp, 10 predicted proteins | sample 14_EM_MG_FD_200267 | JGI IMG/M metagenome (GOLD analysis project Ga0307512, IMG submission 200267) | Populus trichocarpa ectomycorrhiza microbial communities from riparian zone in the Pacific Northwest, United States - 14_EM | ecosystem: Host-associated > Plants > Roots > Unclassified | place... | reverse complement strand
TGCCTCACCATACCAATTTGGCTATTCAGCAATGCGTCAGAGATTTATTCGGCGACCCACCGATACTCTGCCAACGTAGATTATGACACCCTTTTCCTTTCGGGTTGCGATGCATACTAACTCAAAAGTTATGAGCAGGGTCGCTTCTGGCCTCATATCATCAGCCAATGCCAAAAATCCCTCACACACTGCATGCTTAGGATCCAGCTTTCTGTGACCAGGGGAGTGCGTGCACCGACCCTTATCTCTTGGAGATAAGGTACACGATCCCACTTACTCGCATATTGCATATCGCGTGCTGCACACCTGACTTTCCATCATCAAGATGTGTTGTCCCGCTAGTAAGGGTTTAGTGGGTGTAATTAATAATTATGCGCACCGCTGATGGTTTTTACGCATCCCGGCTATGGCAACATAATTGCGTCATCTTGCGAATCAGCTTGATTAGATTTCCGTACTTATCACATCATTACATACGGCTCAGATGTAATCCCGCTAAGAACCATCTGGTCGATGACATGAACTGATACGCAAGCAGGTGTTTTGCTAACCGTGACCAATGGTACCCACTTCCGAATGGTAGTCACGTGTACTTGCTTCAGAAACAGGTATCAGTACCGCTGTCAGGGGAGAACCCCTAACAACTACCGTATTTGTAGCCACATGTACCCTGCTGGGATCCATTTATATATCATTACCACTCCTAGGTTGAACCCCTAACACGAGCTCTCTCTGTAGGACTGGTCACCCAACGGTAGCTCCGTCTGAAGAAGTGATTTGTTTCCCAGTTTTGTACTCAGGACCCGCTTCCTTGGAGAACCACGAGTCTTCTGGAATTCTTCCAATCTTTAAATCCGTTTATTGTTCGTTAACTGAATTTTTGTTCATTCATTGTTTGTTTACAAAAATTTTGTTCTCTACTCTATTTCCATTTATTGTTCGTCAAAACTCTTTTCATTTTATCTATCAACAACTCTTTTTCTCCATTTTCACATCACTTGTAAAATCCATAAAAGTATTTTTATAAAATGTATTTTTTGAAACAACTTAGTCTCATTGGCCGCTTCTCGTCATGGGGCAATCACTCTTTAAAGCTGGTTTTCCGCATCGGGAGTACTCTTCTGCTTCCATGTTACCAAACAGGGACATTTTCTCAGCAAGTAATTCTGATTATAGTTAAATACATTAAAGACCTTGGTCTATACTTATGCATATTCCACACTGCATGTGATCGAATATACTTGTATCGCAACAGGAACAGTAACAATGTTTGTAACAATTACTTGTTCTTAAACCAAGTCTCGTGACTTGAATATCGTTCAACTTGACAAGATACACACAACACTAAATGTATCTTCATGTATTTGTTTTTCAGAAAATATTTCAGTACTTAAGATTACTCATACTTGTATTCCAGATTGATTTACCCTCTTCTGGTAGTAATGCATCATATCTTAATATCAAGAAATATTCCACAGATCAATTATCTTTGCTTGCTGGAATCACCCAGATCAAGGTTAGATAAGAACTTCCAGAATATGTCCGGATACTTCATATTAATCCTAAAGTCTTCGATCCATAATTCAGACAAATGCAATATGTTGTTTAAGAATTAATGGATCTTAACTCCTCCGTTGGTTAGGAGAAGGTACTTTGAATTCAAAGCAAGAATACCTGAAGCATACTTTCTATAAGGTCGGTTCTCTTAATCAAAAGGTATTTCGAATTGTGATTAGAATACCTGAAGCATACATAATATAACTTCGTTTCTCTTAATCGAAAGGTATTTCGAATTGTAATGAGCATACCTGAAGCATACTTGGTATAACTTCGTATCTCTGAATTAAAAAGTATTTTGAATTGTGATCAGAATATCTCAAGCATAGTTTGAATAGCTTTGTTACTCTTACTCGAGAGGTTGCTTGAATCGTAGTGAGAATACCTGAAGCATACTTTGTATAACTTCGTTTCTCTTATTCGTAAGATATCGAACAGTACCTCCCAATATCGTAACATATCCTTGTCTCATTTATTGATTCGAAGGTAACGATGAGTATCTGCGAACATTGTAACATATCCTTGACTCTGTTATTAATTCGAAGGCATCAGACAGTACCTGAAAATATCATCATAGCCGACAATGCACCGCTCCAACTCACAAGCGTCGGTGTCCTCTCAATGATAAATTAATTTTCTAAGTTGTATCCATATAGTGTTGTCGTATAGTAGATTCGTATGATTGATTTCGATGAATTAATAATATCGTATTGTATTTTCATATCATCAAATTGTGTTTATGAATCATAATTATACATAGTATTTCTTACGTCCCTCTCTAAGAGTGAATCTCCGAACACAAACTATATCCGGTTATTTCAATGTCGAAGGGTGATTGAAATAATTAACCGAAGATATATCTACATATTTCAATGTCAAAGAATAGATTGAAATCATTAACCGAAGTCAATAAGATATCCACATATTTCAATGTTGAGGGGTGAAGTGAAATACCTAACCAAAGATATTACCATATCCACGCATTTCAATGGCAAAGGCTCAATTGAAATATTTAACCAAAGATATTAACATATCCACATATTTCCATATCGAAGAGTAAATCAAAAAATTTATCCGAATATATTGATATATCCACGTATTCCAATGTCGAAGAGTAAATTGAAACATTTAACCGAAGATATTAATATATCCAAGTATTTCAATGCAGAAGAGTAAACTGAATCATAAGAATTCATAATGTCCCATAACTTCATTTCTCATAAACAAAAATGATTCTGGAGTTATAACTATGTAACTTCTTATCCGTAACGGAAGATAAATCAAATATGAATACCTAACCACACGATGGTCTTTAACGTCCACTGATGATGTATTATAACTTCTTGGAAGTGACTTCTTAGACGTCTAAAGCAATACTCCTTGGATCGGCATTTTGATGAACTCTCAGTTTGATGGAATCCCTGAGCTGATCATCTGAGTAAATTTTTCTCAAAACCATTCTTGTGACTCCATTTGCGTTGAGTCTTTCTTCTGTCCATAAGACGACCACTCGTCATCTTCTTCCATAGTGGAATCCCTAAGCTCCTCGCTATCTTCATCCATTGAATCATTATATTGATCCTTTCCTTACATCCCTGCTTGGCTTCTTTAAGCTCCCTCTCGAATACTCTCTGATAATATACTTTGGCTTCCTCCCAGCCGTTATCATGTCCTTCCAACAATCCTTGATTATAACCATCGTTATACCCAACATCCATTTCTTTGGTATACAACCTCCAATCTCAAGGTGTATATTTATCGACTTTTGCATCAGCAACTTCGAATGATTATTCCAAATTTTCAATCCACTCTGGCTGTAGCGATATCAAATTGGTGTCCCAGAATTTATAATATCGCATCATCATCGATTCTTCAATGATAATCCGTATCAGTATCATCATATATGCCATTATGAATACTAACATGATATTGTGTATCCTATCCATCGGTGGAAAAGCAAGGTCTACCACTGCTGGCAGCATTTTGCCGCACTGTTGTAATCTTCACAATAACACCACCCAGTTTAATCAATTTCTATGCAAGCGCATTTCCACTTATTGTTCAAAGAGTGGTAATTCTTCCATTGATCTTTGAACACAATATTGTCTAATCTAAGCAATTTTCAGTTGATAACTGAGTGCCAATAATAGTCAACCCAAGCTTTCGGGGTCTCGGGTTGTTCATGAGAGATTGGATCGTTTGAATCGTGATCCAGAAATTCGGATAATATCTCCTCTATCAAACCGAATATATTATGTGATTCGTATTCCCATAAATTTGGTGTATAACATGCTAAATAGAATATTATGATTTTATCTTGCATGCGGCCCTGTATTTTCTCCAGCGAAATTGAGTCCTACTATCCGGCTCAGATATAGCTTCTGTTGTGCTGAAAAATATCATGCCCCAAGCTTTAGCTTCCGAAACAGAGGATAATTCCTTGTGATATATATCCTCATTTGGTGTATTCTTATAGCCGTAATTGTATGCGCATTCAGAAAAAGGTATTCTGAATAAATGCGGACTGGTTATTTTACTCCTTGGAGCAGCTACTCTATACAGCTCAGCCCACTGTTTCTTCATCCATAAGAATAAGGTGCCTTCATCGTATAGCACCTCATATCCTGTTAGCCAAATTTCGTTTATATATTTTTAACCCAGGAGCATAAGGTTATAAAATATTATACTGTTAGGGGGGGTGCTTTCCTCTAACTGTATGCACTTATGCACAGCCCTAGATACTATATTCTTCCTGAGCGTATTTCCAAGTGAAGTATATTGGTCATTGATAAAGATCATATATGCACAGAGGACAAATTGTTATTGTTGTTCCGGATGCTTGCAGAAAAATGGCAACCAAGTTAAATCGTGGCATCAAACAATATTTACAATACATAAGACTCCTCTGTGAGGCTTCTTCCAAAATTTAATCCTCCCTGAGAAGTCTTGCAAAGGTATCTTTCCACCTTTGTATCATTCCAAAATTTTTCCTTTTATGCTTATGTTGCTTCTTGCTTTTTGGCAGAGGTTTGATTCTTCCTCTCCCGGTTCATCTTAAATGATCCACTCAATACTGCCTTTGAACCGGGACTTCAGATTAGAATGATTCTGACCATCTTATTCCATCTCAGGCTGTTGCAAATATCTCCCTGTGAATAGATACTTGTATCAGTTCACGTAATTCGTTACGATTCTGTTCTTCTGACAGGAATTTCCGACAACCAAGGAAGAATCATAATGCTGGATCCAATTAAACTAATGTGGCTATCCACCAGATGCACTGTGCCGCAAAGAGGTATTGACGTTGTTGAAAAGGAACCCATAGCTTGGCTAAATTCCACAGTATAATATTGGCTTCATTCTCAAAGGTATTACTCATTCGAGGTGCGGTGCTGCTGCTACAAAGCTAATAATATAAGATAAGAATATTTATTGATATAGGTATCATAAAGACACAATAATATTTTAAGGTCTTCTTTGCTGGTAGGTTTTTCTGACCGTTCACTGCAAGAGCTTGTTCCTCTCATTGCCGGAACATTGTGATCTCTTCATAGTCGGATCCTCAGTTCATGCAAGACTTCGGAATCTCATCTATGTCATCACCATTTTGAATCATAGCCTTTTGCCAAAACGACTTAAGTGCCACATTGAAAGTGCCACGCTTTCCTTGGGTTATTGTGTTCATGCATGAGTAGTTTTGAAGCAATATGCTCCTTTATGGGGTTATGAGCATAACAAGATATCAAATGTAGAGTCTGACAGATCATAACTTCAACTTCGACATCATGTTTCCCATATTGTTCAGTAGTTGGAACATCTGCTGACACATAGCCTAGACAGTGCATTATCTCAATATATTTTTAATATCTTTTGACTATTCATCAGCAAAAGACATTTCCATCTAGGCGGAATGGCTCCGTCTGAGTGGACACGGTCTGTCGGAGCCGTCAGAGACATCCCAGTGGCGCCTTACTGCGCGCCCAGCACTAGTTCGACGCGTCGCATTACATATCTCCCTCCGATCCCGCTTTCACCGTTTCTTCTCGTACTGTCGCTCTCCTATTTCAAACAAACACTATGGCTTTGTGGCCAACTGTGACCATACGTCGGGATGGGTTCATTGGGTACTGACTTGCATCGGGATTGCAATGCGATGGGTGACTCTGCGAAATCCTCCCCTCGCGTTCCTTCTACCTGTGCGCAAAATGCAATACTCTCTTTAGTAATTATACACATCATTCCAAGTTGCCAGATCCATGTGGCTATTGACAATCCATTGCTCGTTCTGTCCGTCTCCTGTCTTACCTCTAGTAGTTATCCCTGGAATTACCTGCGTGCAGCCTACGATGTTACCCATGCTGAAAACTTGCACAGCAACGGCTACCTGTGCTTTTCTCACTTGTACAAATTTCGAGACGGAATCCAAGTTACCCGAGTTTTCAGGTATTGTTGTGAGCGCCAGTGCTAATGAGGACTCAACAAAAGCTCCATCCTCGTTCAGGAGCTTAATTTTGAATAGTGGTGGCAGTTGCCACGGGAGACAACGATTCAGTGCACCATAACACCTGCCGGTGGGTTGCTTTACCCACACCCAGTCATTCTGTCGTTCCCCTCCGAGACAGCTCTGGCTTCCTGTGCATCGACGAATCTGAGATATGTGTTCACCTTCTAAACCCTCAACTTAAACATTAATACCATTGTAAATACAGAGCTCCATTGGGTGCAGTTGTACATCTGATATATACGTATTGTTACGACTCTTATGCTTGATAAACTCCCGTGTGCCATTGTATATTGTCACGCGGAGCATTGCGTCTTGCAGATCCGTGAGTAATGCTCTGAAGTCTTCGATCATAGCGTCAGGATGCTTTCCATCACGGCAGGTTTGGGGTCGCATGAATTCGGGCTTCGCATATGACTGGGAGCTCAGGGGGGCAGCCACAGCAGCACCGGAAGAGAGGACTTTGCAGGTGGCAGCACAGTTCTCTCGATGCTGCGCGCAGGCTTGGAGTTTGAGCTCTCTGATTACGAAGAAGAGAATGCGACGCTGAAAGGTGATTACTTGAGGCAAGTAGTTGACAGTGTGATTGGAGGCGTTCCAACCGTCCTTGAAGTTCGTTTTACGTGCTTGTTCATGCCTGTCGGCAGAATACTGTTGGAAGGCTCCGTATCAACAAATCTGTTCGACCCAGGGTGACATCAAGTGGATCATTGGCAAGGGGAAGTCGGCATCTAACTCCTTGGAAACATCTATCTCGTGGCTGATATATTCCCGCCAGGCATTCATTTCTCGCCGCTTCTTGGATGCCGTCCAAGTTTCAGGATTTGTTTCCTTGTCTACTGTTCGCTTCTTCATGAGTTGCGTTCTCAGGGTATTGGATTTGGCCTTCGCCCTTTTGCCGGCTCGTCCGAGTAAGAAAACATCTTTGAAGGTGTGAAAACGATGCAAGGCAACTTCCATGTGGCACAATGTTGCATCATTGTGAGATTTATATCGAGCATACATATAGAATTCTAACAATGCCCGTGTGCACTCAATTGGGCAATTGGATATGGGATGCTGAGCGGGGCTTCCTCCTTGAAGAGCCTGGGTTACAACTCCAAGCTGGTACTGGCTCATTTCCTTCATCTCCTTCCCATTCCATTGAGAAACTTCCTCAGTTGACTTAGTTTTTGGTGTGATGTCGTGGTAAGCAGGCACAGATAACCATATTGCATTATATTTGTCGAGCCGTTCGTGTGTCTTCATAAAAGGAAAATTCCACTTCTGGAGGTGGTCAGTCATGCTGATCTGCATTGTATGGACGAGGTTGGTGTTCGGAAGGTCCCTCACGATACAGGGTATATGTCGAAACACGTTGAATTCTCAGTGAACATGCCGCAATGAGATTTCAGCATTGCCCGCCTTGATGTTGGCATCACTGAGTGTTTGATACACATTATGATCCTGCTGGTGGTGTTGCTTGTCAGCAGGGGACGTGATCTCCCACTTTGTGCTTTGGACACTTGCATCAAAAACAGACATGCCGCTCGTGATGATGTAGATCGCTATACTAAGGGGAATCCAAAAGCCAGGCTGCTACAACCGGTTTGCAAAGCCTGAAGTTGCCATCTGCACAGAGCACGTTGAAATATCCGCTCTCGGCGCTGGGATTTTGTTTAAATGTGAGGGGCTGGAGTACCCGCAGGAGTACCTTGTTCAGCACCTCTCGGTTTGTTTGCAGTCGCTCATCCAGCCGATTCTGAGGAATAATGCAGTTCTTGATCGGAATCGGCAAGAGAGTGACCATTACGACGCTGTGCATTGAGGGTATTCGGCGGATCTTCGAAGATTGATTGCCAATTGTCATATACACAGGGCACTATTTCTTGTCGCCACCAAAATTCGAGAGATTTGTTCCGTCGGACATGAAGATTGAGGGAACCAGTGTATCCCCCACTCTGAGCGCTGACTTAAGGTCAGTTAGCACGTCATCACCCTCGGATATCTCTCCATACCTGTGTCTCCCACCACCATTCCGCAGTATGCATTTCGGTATAGAGGCGTTTCGGTGGCGTATCGCTCTGAAACTAACGCTGAGGGGCGTAAATATGCTGCTCGGCGTAGGCTGGCTGCCTCATCAACCATCTCATGCTTTTGATGATGTCTCGACTCCAGTATTTCACAGGGCATTAGTGATTGTGATTCCATCTCATATACTTGAGAGTATGCAGTTCCCACTCCCTGAGAGCTTGATCGTCTGGCATGCTAGCCACGAGCTTCTGGATGCCATCCTCGCTTTTGAAGCTTGGGAAATGCAGAGCGGTGTCTTCTTCCTTCAGCACATTATCAGAGTATGTCTTCATTCCCTTCTTCTGGATCCCACATTGGAGATATTTGTACTCTTCACGTGTGGCAAACGGGTAGTAGGGATTGTATTGTAGGTTCGTCTTAAGGCAACTCTGAGTGTTACGTTCCCATGGCCCAGCAATGTAATGGCTCCGTGGAGCACCGGCGCCGGCAAATGATTCTGTCCGCAGCTGGGGAGGCAGCGGTGATTGAGACTGCGAGTCTGCGACATTTTCAAGGTGTTCGAGGTAGTGAAGCACGTCCAAGTCTTCGAGTGAATTTTTGTTAGTGTTGAATACACGATGCTGAGCGGGTTCAACGCATCGGGGTGAGCTGCGAATAGTCAGATTCTTCTGGCGTGCAACTTGAAGGTGTTCAGGATGGTGTGATTCAATAGGTTTAAGTCACCAGCTGTCTGTGGTGAACTTCTTTCGGCATAAACATTCGGGGCAACGGATTGGGGTGTCCACCGGCATTGTCGATGACATGGGAGGAGTGGAGTATTCACTGCAGACAGTGACGAAAGTTGGTGCTTGGCCTGAGCCGTCTCGTGTGGGTATAAGCTCAGCTAACTTGAGAAATTCATTGAGCCTCAACACCATCACAAGGAGGTTCCTTACACGCCAGGAGCTGCCAAAACACTGCATATGTGATGTCCCATAATACTATGAATAAAATGAAGAATAAACCCTGAGTGATCCAACAACCTCGCGATGCATGAAATAATCAATGGCTGGGATAAATAGATTAGAACAAAGGAAACGAACAAGCCCACATCCCCTAACGCAGATGAGCCGGAATACAGAAAACCCTAAGCGAACAAAACACCTCCATCCATGCCTTGATCAGTGCCTGAGATGAATAGATTACAGCAAAGGAATCTCACATGATTAGAACCCGACCGTAACAACAATGTACGCCTCCTCTGCAACGCGAGTACTGGTTTGCTTCTCGCCAACCTTGACGTCTGGGCGCACGTCTAGGGGAGGGATATCGTGGAGTGGGACATCTGGGAGTGGGACATCAGGGCGAGGGACATCAGGGATAGGGACATCGGGGCTACTGTCGCTACCTGCTGATTGGCCAGGTAGCTGCTGAACCACTCCGACATCCCAGGAGTTTCTGGCTGCCTCAGCTTCTTGCAGAGTTGGCGCTGCTGGGCGAGGATATTCCGGTGTCACCAACCGCTGAAATACCAGCCCACTGAGGGGATGCGTCACCGGTGTTCGTGGTCATGGGTGAGGCTCTGTGGTGTGTGGCTGTGGGGCAGGCGCCACAGGTTGTGGCTGTGGGGTATGCTTGCTCATCTCCTGGCCTTGCTCAGGTAGCACGGTTGGCTAAGCGTCTACCATGGTATCTACACCCTCAGCTGATGTATTTACCATCCCTCCCTGGCCAATCGTCCGAGGTTCTTTGCCATCATCCTCATCCTCATCCTTATTCTCATCCTCTTCCTCCTCTTCCTCCTCATCTTCCTACTGTTCATCTTCTGCCACTTTATTGTCACCGTCCCTTTCCATAGTCCCATCGCGGCCTGAATCAACGTCGTTTGGTGCGTCCACATCATCCTCCATGCTCATAGCCACATCAGAATTGTGTTCTGAGTAATATTTGCCGTCCGACTCCTCGGTAGAGTCGGTATCATCATCTGAGGACATTGACACGGCGGTCGATGCTTCCGGCTCAAAATATACCCTTTCTAGTCAGCCCTCGGTGTCATATTCCCCTTGCTCGCTGTAGCGTTTCCACTGCTCTGCGAGCTTTCTCCCCCTACCGTTTGTTTGAAAATACGTTGCGATTTCCGGTTCCTGTTCCTGTTCCCATTCCCGGTCCCATTCCCATTCCCGTTCCCGTTCCCGTTCTCGTTCCCATTCCTGTTCCTGTTCCTGTTCCTGTTCCTGTGCCCGTTCCCGTTCCCTTCCACCATTGCCCTCCACCTCCCTGTCCAGTCCTCAGTGGCCTTCGGTTACCCCTTCCAACCCTTCCCTCCTTTCCTTTTGCCGGTTCCTTTCTCACTGCCCTGCGTGTCCTCCTCACCCTCGCCATCATCATTGTCACTGCCATCGCCATGACGGCACCTTCCACTGCTCGGTGCTCCGGGATCAGCCGAGTCCTCATCATCATCATCCTCGTCGACTATCTCATCCCAATTCAGTGGTCTAACAGCCAGAAAGTCCACTGGCTTGTACTTCCGGCAGCTTGGCGGCTCAATCTTTGCCCTGAGAGCATCGCTACAGTACCAAGAGAAACGCTTGCTGGTGCGTTCAACCTTCCCCAAGCTGGTTATCTGTGGATTGGAGCGATCAACTTGATCCCCGAAGGCACAGAGGTAGTCCCACCGCCAATTATTCATTTGATCGAAGGTTTTGTGAAACATTTGCCCCATATAGAAGCAGCAGGGTGCCCACCACTCCCAAAAAGGCGAACGCCTACTCCGGCAGTGCGGCCACATCATCTGGAATTGGGAAAAGTGGCGAGTCGTAACAGGATCAAGAAAGATTATATCATAAATGAGGTCCCATGCCATCTCATGCTTGACGCCGCAAACATAGTATATCTGTATGAGTCCACGGATGATTTCCGAGATGAATCCCGGTATACGGTCCCAATCCAATGACAGGTGTCAATTTATAACTGATGTCGGCATCTCTGCCTTAGCGTTCCGCTTTCCTTTCCAGCTTCTGTTTGATGACATCGCTGTGAGCTGAAAATGAATCTACATCCAAAGCGTTAGCATTATGATACAGTTGCATGTAGCGGAAGCAACCGCCGAGGGAAAGTACACAGTTTAGAAGGCTGTCGGGTGTGTTTTGGAACGAGAGGCGTTGTTTTGGGTAAGTCACATGATGTCGTGAGAGTTCAGGATCCTGGCATTGTGTATAATATGGAAGGAAAAGGAAAAGGAGGTGTAGGCGGGACGAGGGGATATATATACTCGAGTTCCGGTGCTTTCTTGGTCCAACATGTGCGATATGATACTATTGATTAATATCCTGTGTTTTGTTGGTTAACGAACACAACACGGTCCAGCCTTCATCTTGCACTACCACTAGGCACCTCATATACGACAAGCCTCGAGAGGAGATGTAGTACTCGCGGTGAGGACAGTTTACAACACCAGGCATTGCTTTTGCATCACATACCACTTTTACAACTCAGACGTCGTGCATCTCAGAGCAAACAGAGTAGTTCTCGGGTTGTCCCAATGTGCAACAATCCAACACGACTACCAACACACCTAGCGGTGGAAAAAGCACACGCAATTGATGTCATGGGATAGAGAATACGTCATTCTTCGATTTGCGATGCTTTTAGCTTTGCCAAAGAAGAATTTCCACAGGGAAACTGACGATATACACAAACGATGATTTGCAGTACTGTGCCAAGAAGCAGTGCAATACTGTGATATTCGCGCCATGAAGGCATAAACACCCTTCAAGCAGTGCAAATAGACCTTCAGACGTTGCTGTAACAGTGAGTATCAATACTGAGTTGAATCTGAGTTTAATCTGATGGCAGTTAACCCCATAATTGAATACTTTTCAAGGGATCTCGTCCCTGAGTAGCGTCATCGGCGATAGTGATTTGGAGTCTAGCGCAGTATACACTGCCCTTCAATTTTTTTTCATATCTCACCCTGGTCACTCAAATAGGAGTCTACCTCGCCTGCCATTGCATATGCATGCAGAGGGAAATATTCCTACATACTTAACGTCGAACTTCTATATCGGACTATGCCTTCCTAAAGATCTCAACCTGACACGACTGTGGTCGTACGAATTGTTCCGAAACGACAAAAGTGTAGGCCTTTGGGGAATGCTCAGCTTCCCCCTGCTCAGAGATGCATTTCTGCACCGGCTGGCGAGAGGGATACCTCTCAAGAAGGAAGTTCTGTAGCCTCCACAATCCATGGTCAGAACGCCACCCTCTCATCTTCTTTGAATAATTCTGGCGTGGCAGATATCACTCAATGCGTGACTTCCACCCCGTCCGCTACACAGTCTTACGGGGGTATTAACCCACGTTTCAATAAATACTCTATTAACTTAAATACAGCCGCCTAACTAAACTTCTTTTTCTTTCCTTGTCTTATCCTAAGACTCAACCTCTTGTCCTTATACAAGAGCTCCCTCTAAAAACAGTCCCCGTTTTCCGTTTGATCGTGAGTACGGCTCGTATCGATATGTTCCTCGAAAGGTAACAGCCCCTCGTTTACGAATCGACAGATGTCGTACGTGATGCCAAGAATCTCGGCTGAGTGTAAGGTCCAGTATTGACCAGAAGTATTCCTGGTTTCCTCGTAATAGAGAAATAGATCTCCGAGTTGTTGGACGAGATGATCATGTGCCGTGCGTCTCTTCAATTGTCTCAAGGTATACATGTAAGATAAAATCACTGATTGGGAGTAGTGAAGTAATGATGAAGTTTTGTGTAGAAATCTTAATAATAT
>Ga0307512_10005716_pt1 | contig 12836 bp, 10 predicted proteins | sample 14_EM_MG_FD_200267 | JGI IMG/M metagenome (GOLD analysis project Ga0307512, IMG submission 200267) | Populus trichocarpa ectomycorrhiza microbial communities from riparian zone in the Pacific Northwest, United States - 14_EM | ecosystem: Host-associated > Plants > Roots > Unclassified | place... | reverse complement strand
ACGCCTCCTCCCTAGCCGTGATCCAGGTACATTCCCGGGGCATACCTGATGGCCTGCCCGGTCCACTGCCACCTCTTCCGCTCACCCTGGGGTTGCAGAGCCAAAGTCGAATGCTTTGCAAGTCGACACTAATTCTCCAGCTCACAGTGCGTCCACCGCGGCTACCACCATGTGTACGAATAAGCTCACTGAGCGAATCACATACTTGTCACACCCAATTGGGACTGTCCGACAACCAAATACTGTCCATTCCCACGAGGGGATACGACACATCAATTGAACCTCTGCGCGCCTCCAATACATGCTGAATCCGCGGGTCTCCTGAGAGTGCCCAAACGGTCCATCCTCCGGTAGCCCCGTGGATCCTTAGAATCCCCGCTACAAAGTAAAATCTCCATTGCAATCCTAGAACCCTCTTCGTGTGCCATCGTACGGGCACATCCGTATTCGCTCATTGGCGATTGATCAGCTTTCGTTGACTTGTTTGACGAAATGGAATAGAGTTGGCGCAGATGGCTCTCCCTCACAACGATCCGATTCGGTCGTCCAATCAGGTGGTAACTGTGATAATTGACGATGGTAGTCACGAATTGGATCTGCTAGCCACTTTAGAATATTCGGGGGATATTATACTTCACTTACGGAGCTGCCACACGATCTGCGATCGCTGCTCCACTATCTTGAACTCTGCCCCCGTTGATAGCCCAATGATACCGGTAATCATATCGGTAATCATTTGGTAATCATAGTTGTATCATTGCATAGCCGCTGCTAGAACTCCTCGCAGCATCCGTAACGTAGATGACTCCATTGAGTCGTGTAGAAGGTAATTGCAATTGGAACTTCCATCGGTGGCGCCGCAAGATGTCAATCGTGCGTATCGCTTAAATCCGCCCTGATCCTCCGTAGGTGCACTTCGCAGCTTCGCTTGGCTCAGGAATATAATCGTAGGTGCACTTGGGTGTGCGATTGTGGCCTGTGTCGTCTCGATAGTTCGCATGCGATTGCGCTTGTTGGACAAGATTCGAGGGAATCTCTGTAGTGGCCATCTTCGGCATTACCGGTGACGCGACTTTCGGAGATATATGGGCTCTAGAATCGTTCCTGTAATCGTCAATTGACTCAATTGGATGGTAACTTATCGAATATCATAGATGTCGCGATTGATTACCTTCGAGTTCTCGTATGATGAATTCGTTGCAATTGACTTGACTGACTTAGTCGATGACGCGTCTCCAGGCCGGTTGGTCTCTGGAATCAACTCGGAATTGTCTCTGCTACGTTAACCTCAATTCAATTGACATATCAAGACACTTCGCTGGTGCAATCAGTGCTCTCGAATCGGTATGACATCTTGCGTGTAGATTGCGTAACATGACGCGTCGGAAAGGTGGATTTCATGAAATCCAGTATGCGAAGCGTATCTGAAAATAAAGAGGGATAATAGTGTAAAGGCATACGCCCGTGTATGGCCTCGTAGGAAGGTATATCAGTAGATACGGTTGCACATGTGGATGTCAATATTGTAGAGTAGTATAAAGGTAAGATTATCGCTAGAGATCTAAGGCTCGTGGCGAGCCGACTATATATAAAGCTGGTGTTACCCGGCCCTGGACACGTAACGTGCAGCCGTGCCGTTACAAAGAGATGGAACATTTGAATTGCAGTAATGGCAGCCAGCTCAGAGAATGAGATGCGCAATAGGTTCCATGGTTTCTGAGGAGGGACAATCGGTTGTCAACGGTCGAATGTGGGAAGGTTAGGAAGATCTGGCAAATTTTGAATGTGAATTTCGAGTGTTGTATTGCACCACTAGGCAGACTGACCAGCCGTGATCGACACAGCTGGTTCAATTCATGCCTCATCTCAGGAGCCATAATTGTCATCAAGGTTGAGCATTGCAGGTGGAGCTTCAGTAGTGGGTTAAGATACATCAGGTATAATGACAGGTTGGTGCTGTATCAATGTAGGTCATGGTGGTGGTTGGGGAAAGGGGCGCTTTGGTCCCGAGTGATTGTCCATGGAGCGATGCTTCACACTTTGTTTTTTTACATTTTCTGGCGAAGATGGTGGAGATGGGAGTATAAGTGGTGGGGTTAGGTAGTTGACATTAAGGTTCCGAGGTCTGAGGGCTTCCATGGTCATGGTTGTTGTGGTGTGGTAGATGGGAAGTGGGAAGGTGGTTGCTGCTGGGCTGGAGGATAGTACTCTCACAATCTCCAAAGTACTGCGATTTATATGCAACTCAGCACCACAGAACTTGTCACACTGCCACAAGAATTCATAAATGGAAGCTTCTACTAGTTATCTTTCAATTCATAATATTCTACGGGGGGTTTAGGTGGGTGGCTGTGTTGGTATATGCGACAAGGCGCAGCGCACGCGAAAGTTTGCCCTTTCGTGGGCCCAATACCGGCGAAGGGATAGCATGCCACTGATCTCGGGAAGTGGAAGGAATCCACATAACCTTCGTATAACCATATAGGACTCATCCAGCTCCCGTTCAGTTGCCTTGATTGTAGATCATCATAGCTTGGTTGATTCCGCTCAACTTCAGTGATATATTGTTGTACGAGAAAACTCACTTCCGGGCCTATCTCGGCTGTCTGCAAGTCACGATATCTCTCAAATACAGATCGCATGATTTCATACGACTGTTTCTGCTCTCTCTGCATTAGCTCATGAATTAAAAGATGATGGAAGTGATGAAGGGTTAATCCGGCAGGCCTTGTCGTTAGCGGTTTACCCAAGAATGGACCAAAGCCCGCCATCCAGTTACTCCCTTCGTGTCTTGGCAAGCTAGTAGCAGTCATTCAAGGTTCCCATGTGGACGCACTTCTGCTGCAACTACCGCCGCTGCTCGTTGCTCGCACATGCAGCCTGCAATGGCTACTACTGCCGAGGTATAGCCTGTCTGGTTCCACTTTACAGTCGCTCTAGCAATCTTAATCTCATTTGGTTTCAGAAATGAAATCCATGGTGACCTCTTCGCCAGCTCCAAACTTTGTGGCTAGTCCCCACTCCCATGTCGATGGCAGTCGGTTGACGAATGGACAATGGTTAGTTGACTCCTTACAGCATATATGGGATCAGCAATCAATGCCGTGCAGCTGCCGCGGATTGATACCTACTTTCGAGCTGGAACTGTAAGAGCTCAAAATTTAGATTGCATGCATCTTCCTCACCCGTGCACAGGTGGTCAATGAACATTGCCTCACCCCAAAGCAGGTGGTTTATGAATGATTATTGAGTATGGATAGCCTCAAAATCAAGTTGCATGAGCAACGCTTGTTTTGGTATGTTGGTGTTGGCCCCCTGTGCTAGTTCTTGGAACACCAGATTGCTGTCTCATTAGAGACCCCTCCTAGTACGTCCGAAATCACTACTGGGTATTGGGTACAGCATCCACAGTGCTTCCGACAGTCATAAAGTTCTTCATAGTAGTTGCGTTTGCAGGTCTGCAGGAAGTCCATCATCATTCGCACAATCGTAGGTAGTGGTGAATGAATAGAATCTTGCAGGAATGGTATTCGCTCGACCGGAATCGCATTCGCTGGCATCAATTCATGACAAGCATCTTGCTTTATATTGCATACGGGGTCATTGCACTCGGTATTCTTCGAAATGGTAGGCGGACATCGAGTATTCCCTCACAATATACTGATTCTCATCGTAAGTCAGCTTCCCTGCCGGATGGCATCTCCTCCGTAAGTGAACTCTGATCGGGTAGTTGATCTCTGTAGGCGGATTTCGTTCACAGAAAGCCTCTTCTCCATTTGTGCACTTTCACCGTGTAGTTGATCTCTGTAGGTGGATTTCGTTCGCAGAAAGCCTCTCCTCCGTAGATGCATGGTGATCGGATAGTTAATCTCTATAGCGGAATTTCGTTCGCAGAAAGCCTCTCCTGTGTTGGTGCACTTTGATCGTGAGAGGCAGACTCCGGGAAATGGACATGTAAGTGAACATGATTTAGTAGTGAAACCGTACTGACTCAGATGTTGTGACTTCTCGGTTGGTTCTTGTCAGTCGTACACGTTCATGGGTAATATAGTCGTTCTCATCAATCGTGATCTCTGCATCGCTTGGTGCTGCTCAATTGAAATGCAGTCGTTGGTAATTGTGCTCATTGCAATAGATTGTATGCGAATGTAGCAACTGCCGACATTCCCGGCTCATTTACAACGTGTCTTGCTGTCGACTGTATCTGCGAACTTGTCTCGGCTCATGTAAAATAACTCGACTGAAGGATGAACTTCATAAGACTCCTTGCTTGTGTAATTGGTAGGTCTCTGGAATTGTGTCGAAGTGGATTTCTGGATTGTTAGCTTTGTATCTTCTTGCTGGTCGAAATGGAGGTAAACTTGCAAATCCCGTGAGCGAAGCATATCCGCTTACTGAAAAAGCAATAATAGTGTACAAGCACGTATACCTGCGCTCGGCCTCGTAGGTTTACATACCGTAAGTGGATGGAGCGGGTTTCAAACGTGGACTCGAGTGTTTATATATGTAGATGTGTAGAAAGTAAGTAAGATTATCACTGAAGATCTAGGCTCACTACGAGCCAACTACATGAAGCAGCCGTTCCCCTGCCCTGGACACGTCACGTGCCAGCCACGGGCACCCTAACCACTGACTGCCATTACAGTAAGATCACAGTTGTGGATTTGAACAGTACAACGGAGAATGAGAGATGGTTCACGGATAACCAGAGAACTGTATATACAGAGCAGTTGTTTGGCATTGGAGGATATCTTTTTGTTGTCTCTTTACTCATTCTCTTGTAAATAAAGGAATTTGGCAACATTGGAAATAATCACAACTCTCTGGTCTAGATTTTGATTGCAATCATGCAGTATTATTTGACATCCGACAGGACTCTGTAAGCATTATCACAAAACTCAGACAATGCCACTTATTCTAGGATTAGCCTTTAAAAATACTTACTTGGTATCAAGTATGCTTATACTAATAGATTTGCCACCAACATAATCATACCAAGTATTCAATGTGAAGATAGGCTCAGCTTGTACCAACTCCCGATTTGATGAACATTGAGAACCATTATTGCAGTCAATTTTGTACACTTACCAACAGTTATATCAGCAAGCATCTCATTTAATCATATCACTCAGGGGCCTAGTTTTGATGACAATCGAAAATTGCAGGCGAAGTGGTTTCATCTTGCCAAAACTGCTTGGATACTTTCACAATGAATATCTGTGTAAGAATTTGTCTGTTTCAATGCAATCAGCATAGTATCTGACATACTTCTTATTCAAGTGTTCTGGAATTAGTCTTACAGTTCCTATGCATGAAATATATCTTCAAGTGATAGTACCAGTTTACCAGCGGCAGGATGGTATTATAGATTGAGTGCTAGTGGAAGATCAGAAAGGGGGTGAGGTTGGTAGATGTAAAAATGCAATAAGAATACAGCACCATCGTCGCAGGACAATTCAGTGTGGAAAGGAAGTGTTCAGAAGTGATACGATGTTGGATGATGTGGCATGGTAGTATTGATCAGTGTAGTGTTAATGGGGTGTAAGATCATTGGTAAGGATTCAGATGGTACTTAGGAACTTGGAGAATAATCCAAGAGAGGCAGACAAACAGTTTATACAGAGAGGCTGTTGGGGTTGGAGTGAGTCATTATGTTCTCTCATTACTCGATCTCATGTATAGGAAAGCAACAGACTACATTGGTTGTTACACCTCAGGTATTACAGGTATACTTCCAGGATCATACAGGATCACTCGATAATCCAACTATGCATAATTAATCCGAGATCATAATTTCTCACTCGGATTTCCTAAATGGTTCAACCTTCCGGATTTGTTCACCTATTGATGAGATGGGCATCATCTTTGGATCAGTATTGGTCATAAGTTCTCTATTCTCAATGGTCATTCCTTATCAGCAGGAAACCTGATTCCTAGTCGCCAAATAAATGACTATTCTCTCATGTCCAATGGTTTATTCTTTCTGAGATGAGATGTCGTCAATGTCAGAACACTATTGCATCTCAAGATATGCAGAATCATATGGGAGATAAGTCGATAATGAATAATCGATATATCGGAGCCGAGTCAACTGAATGGACTTATACGAATCAACTCTTAGTTCGACCACACTTTCTCGGTCAGAGCAGGTGGGACATTGGATTCATATATCCTGAGTGGCACGGGATACTCTCCGTTCAATATATGGCAAATCAACTCAGTTGTAGAATACTGTATATTTGGCTCCAATGAAGCGTTATCAAAAAAAGGGTTCTGTCGTGTGCCGCAATCATTGAACCGATACATACCCGGTGCATATATCAGAGGGCACTCTCACTGGCTCCTGGTGACACAAACCTATTAGTTGATAATTGGCTTCAGATGAGCTCGTAACTCTACGAGGTATCACCAATAGCAATAGTGTCGCAATCTAAGGTCATTACCTCAATGACATAGTTAATACTCATGGGAGTCAGAACTCGACCATTAATGGTAGAAAGCAAGGATGATAAGGCTGTTACGTATGTGAACTCTGCAACAGCCTTTGGCAGTCATAGGATTGTTGAGGATGTGGATCGTGTGATGTATATCAGCAATACCAACATGGAGGAACGACATCAATGACATTCTATCGAATTCACGATCTACCTTTAGATTTACCTCCAGATACCAATTGAGGTTCTTGACCAAGAGGTTAAGCCTTAACTTAATTTCCGTGTATTATCTAGTATTTGTGTATTGAAGTCAATGAGGTCTCTTCTCTATTGAAGTCCGGAGTTGTACATTCCTCTTCAGTTCTGTATTACATATAAACCAATAACTCTTTATACGTGGTTATTCTTAGTACCTTTGTCAAAGCAAGTCGTTGATCGGGAAGAGAGCAAGACGATACTTCAGAGTCCGAAGGGAGTTCCGGGAACCAGCCAGGTAACGTGGTGGTTAAAAAGATACTTCCGCAAGGATGCTCCTGAGTTGGCACTACTCCTTCTGCTGAGGCGCAACTACTTCGCTGTTCATTATGAGACAAGTCGATACTTGGAGTTGTCGCATTGTTGGACAAGGCAGTCCTGGAGTATAAGTGCCGGGTGTTGGGACGATACTCTAGCATCCGTTGGGAGTCCGTGAGCCATCACCATAGCGTGGTGGATCAGAGGATACTTCATTCAGGCTCTCGTGGAGCTGTGTACTTCAGCATACTGATATCTTAAAGACTATACTCTTTAGTCAATACTATCTTTTGGAGGCAGAGAACGGAACAGTTACCTCGTTACTTTGGGTGGTAATCCATATACGCATCCTCAGTGAAGCCTTAATCATTCTTTTCTTTCTCAGTCCGGCGGTCATTCGGGGTTTGTATTGATCAGGACTTAGGGTGGATCTCCCGGTGTTACATTGGTATACATTTTAGACCTTTATGTTGATTCTGAATAAACTCTTTGAGTTTGAGTTCCAAACCAGATGTTACAATCTTGATTGCATCATGATTGACTTTCCACTGAACCACTTTCACTTGGATTGATAATGCATAGTATTGTGCCAGAATCAGCATTCATAGTGTTGAGTCTGGAGTTCACTAACTACACTATTTGCAATTTGTACAGGGTCCACTAATGCTAATCTGGAGGTAGCTGGTGGGTTAAAATGTCAGTAGTAGAGAGGAGTCCAAATCAGAGTTGAATGATCATTGGCAGCACTCACATGGTTATGAACCGCTGGAATTATATCAAATGTTTCAACACTTCTGGCACTGTCTGCACATGATGTGTAAATGATTAATCTGCACTTGTAGATATGCTACATATATTGCAAAATATTATGAAATGTTTATGGGGTATATTATGTAACTCTCATATTGCGCAGCTGTAATACCAGTATCTAGTATCAGCAACTCATAGATTGGAACGTCAGTTAAAAAGACCCTAAAATTATAGACATGCTGTGCGTGTGCAGTTTTCGAACTGGAACAGACTCCTCATAAAATAGGCTAATGCTATTCAGTAATAGGACCACCGTATACCAATCAAGCTATTATCAACTATAGCTACAAAACTCCAGATGCAGTATTACACTCTGACCAATATTTAACATAAATGATGTCTATTGAACAATCTGTCAATGAGGGAGTGACCACAAATGTACCTGTCAATACTATGCGAATGATCATTCAATGCAGATGGTAACCCGCTCCTGTACTATCTGTATGGTGATATCAGATAATCTAGTCAGGATGTCAGATGTAACTACTACCTTTAACCTGGTGCTGTGTAATGCACATTCAATGTAGTAGGCTTACTATGAGCTTTAGATATCTCGTCATAATCTTACTCTGAATATATATCTAGTCTCACTCACATCCACATTGGTAACTGTGTTTCAATTATTGAGTTAAATATATCAATTATGCTGCATTCTGGCATTCTGTCTGTGCCGGAAGGACTGTCAGAAAAAATCATGTCGCAATATCACTACCTACATGTTTTATGATCGTTAGGAAATTACAATCACATAATACTGATCTCCCTGCCATGCAAAGGCACAGTACCTGTTTATTTTGTCCGTTATGCCACTATATAATGGATTAGCCGAGATTGGAAATGTCTACAAGTTTGTAAAGCCTCTGGCATGTGTGAATCATAACTTAGCCATATAGTTTTTAATACCGACTCACGTACAAGCAAGATTGTATCGATATACATCAACTATGAGTTGCCTACATACATTATATTCGAGCAATTATACGGTTAAGCAATGTATATACAACTTTGTTGGCATGGAAATAGTTTAGCTAAATATATATACTCAGCTTGGCACTTCCACAACTTCTGCAGTATCTCAAGGTACTCCAGCTAAGTAGGTTCAAACTAGCATTGTATTACACGGTTAAAGGTTACTGGTAAATTTAGAACACATATTGGAGTTAAGTTGTACACACTAGACTCATGTTGAGCATCAGGAGGCATTGTGCAGATACCAGATGAAATTGTGACATGTGACCGAAAGTCTGGTATGCCCTAGAGAATAGTTGTTCAAGCTAATATTCTTGTATCTGCTTCAAATATCATGTGATGAAATTTCCTATGTTTGTGGACTTGCTCTTGTATGAAACTATACTACCATTCAATACGTCTACCGGCAGGTATAGACATACATGCCTACACAATAATCAATTTTTGGGAAATTGCCTGTGCTTTGCTTACAAGAATATGCGATGTTCACCTCTAATGCCAAAAAAGACACCAATGATAGACGGACACTGCCTGGGTGGCAAATCACCTATCAATAGTCAACTATACAGTCAAACAAAGGTACTGAAGCCCAGGTTGACTTCGCTTGTACACGGCCGAATACCATGTGGTGTAAACACGGCCCAAGCAGGCTGTCAGCCTATAGTCAATACTCCACTCTATGTCTGAAGGCATCCAAGGGTAATTGTGGAAAAAGAGTTGTCCTGGGTCTAAGAATGGAGAAAGTGAGTGCAAAGATACAACAGGCAACTGAGCCATGAGAAAACATAAAGAATCCGTCAGTCAATTCAAACAATGTGTGAGTAAGTGCGACCAATAGCTGGAGAGATTCCATCATAATTCAGTTGTATGGTACGATGAGGTCTATCTACTGCAAGGCTTGCCAAGTATATATACTCCCCATCCCCCATTCCACCTCTGTTATCTTTGTCTCTCTGTGCACCACTTGCTGAGTTACCCTGTGATAGGGGTTCTCCTCTAACATTGATAATGGTACTTGCCGATATTTGACAAATACACAATCTTGATATTGATACACCTATTGGCGATATCGCAAGTTGGCCATCTGTATGCTGTTTAGTGGCAGTTCATACAGGTCACGTGTCAATTGAAGAATCATGTCTGTGTCGCGGCCTCATTTAGGATGATTCAACTATTATGCCTTACTGGTATGTGTGAGCATTAGCAGTGCAAAGTGTTTTCAATCACATTCGTTTCTGGAAACTATCCAGGACAGGCATGGATGAGCATGCACAGCAGCTGATGGTCAATATGCGATTAAATGCATTCTTCGATTCTGATTGAGACAAGTGTGGAATGGATCGACCCACATTCCGGCAGGAGATTAGTCCAGGCCTTAGCATGACCCAACTGAAGGAATAAGTACGTTGGCTTGTACCAGAACCAACACATCTCATTGCTTTGGGATGGTATGGAGTGCAAGGATCAGACTTGTGGGAATACGAGCTGACGTGTCAAGATTCATGTTGGCATAGTATCGGTTGGTCACGGATTCATTCTATGATGCTTATGTTCATTGTCTCAGTATGAGGCATTGAACAGCAGTAAGCATCCAGCCTATCATAGGTGGATGATTCAACTACCAAGTGACACGGTTGCAAGATGTCAAAGTTCAAGTTTGGCTGATATGATGTCTGACATGATATTGTGCGATTAATGGCTGGAATGTTATCAGGAGCGTAATGTGTTCAAACCACATTGAATGAACACGATAATGTAAGGGAGGTGTGGGCTCCTATCACCCACTCATGGTGGGATGTCTGCGATAATGATATCAAGAGCGTCGTAATCATAGCAACTAGGGTGCGGTGGCACCAGAGGCACCAGTTGACTATAAAGAGACAGCAGTACTTCAGTGATGACAAGGACAAGCTGTAGCAGCAATCCACAGTCAACACAGAACCACCAAAGACGATCTTGAAATATTATTAAGAATTCTACCGATACACTTCAGAAAATGACTTCGCTACTTCATACCAGAGACCAAACTGTGTTTGCCTTGTCCAAGTGTTACACAGTCTCAATATGCACACGAGCTGGACTTCGAAACCATTGCCACTTTGCTGTCAGATCAACAGGAGTGGTATTCAACCTATCTATTCCACCGGGGATTGTTGTATGCCCTCTCGATTGGCATCAGCGACGAGACATATCGATCCTTGTCTACCAGACCAATTCCCATCAAAAAATCATCCGAAGATCATTTGTTCGCCGAAGGTGAATAATCTATCCAGAAAACAATAACATGGATTCCGGGGAGAGAATCGATTTCGGCAGCTTTTGCAAAGGTCAAGAGGTTGAGTCTTAGGGTAAGACGAGGGCAGAAACAGAAACTTGGATAGACAGCTGTACTTGAACTCAATAAATGGTGGATTGATTATTGGGATCTAAACAACCCCGTAACAGTATAATATTCCAGTACTCCATGCTGCTTCTAAAAGTCAAAGAGATTGGATTATGAGTTGTGAGGATTGCATGAATAATTTTTGTAGCATATACATCTGACAAGAATATTGCGATAAACACGGCATACAAGAAAATTGAGTTTGTGTCCGGTTCCTGATCAGCACTGCAACAAGACCATTCCCATCAAAATCCTGCGTTAAGTGAGGATTTTTGTCATAGTGCTACTCATATGAATACTTTCGGAAAAGTTGTTGAATGAAATTCCATTGTGCTGAGACAAAATTGTGTGGATCATTGTCCCACAAAGAATTGTCCTCATAGAGAGGAAATACTAGTGGAAGCCCTCTGGAACAATTACTTATCCAGCAAAGATGGCATTCCTGAGAAGGAGATTGAAATATTACAGCAATGCGCTAACCCCCAGCAACTAGCCAGTAGGGAAACCCCTATCTCCAGCAACAAGAGACATCCCAGAATTGTGTTTCGAACATCAAAGAAGCAATGAGCAGGCCAGAAAGAATTACTAGCTATTGAAAGAGAAAGAAGAGCCGTTGGAGGCGCCAGGCGGGCAGGGTGAGAGAGTAATGTCCAAAGCCAATCCCGACTTAGTCCAAGATCAATTGTTGGAACTCGTTCAGCAAGTCATGCATGGTATACAGGCATGCAATGAAGAAAATGGGATTCTGCAAGACGAATTAGATTCCTGAAATAATGGGATCAATTCATCAGAGTCCACACTCAATAGGGATAAAGTTCGGGTTGACTCTGAAGTGTCACGAGTAGGAGTGGCAACGCAATTATAACAGGATGTATTGCAAGAAGTCAGATCCGGAAACCATATTCTTCACAAACCAGGTCATCGGATCATTGCGGAAGCAAGAGAAATGATTGATCGATCCTGCACAGAGTTGGAAGCGCAAAGCAAGAGAATAACTGATTATACACTTCAATAATTAGCGGTGAAAGCTTTCAATCAGTCAGTACAGAAAGGAGTTTCAATATTGACTATAAGATTTGACATGGTCAATAAACTGCGGGCAGCAAGGACAGATGTGTTGAAATCAGGACCATCGAAACGAGAGTTAAAACAACACGCTCAAACAAATGTAGAAACTTTAGCTCAGATTCCGAAACTGAATACTGGGTTAACCACGGCAATGGAAGGTAATATGTTCTCCGAGTCAACACCTTTCAAGTTCAGAGGAGAATCGACACACGCTGGACCTTCTGGAGTTCACAATATCCGTCCAAATATCAATCCATTTATTCATCCCTGTAGAAGAAATGCATCATACGATGGATCTTCAGTTTCCAGTTTACGGGATATGGATAGTGCATCTAGTTGGCTTGGTAGGATTGGAGTAGGTGCTGGAAGAAATGCAGGAGAACAGAATGCAGGAGCTGGAGATAGTGATGGAGAAGCCGAAGATGGCAATGCGGGAGCAGGAGATGGCAACGGAGAAGACCGAGATGGTAATGTACAAAACGGAAATAGAAATGGAGGAGGACCTCCAGAACCAGAATGACCTCCATGTGATGATGGTGGCGGCGGAGTCGGCGGCAGACAGCAGTCAAGATGACTATGGCAAATAGAGGCACTTGAATTCGCAATACAAATCAATATGAAGCAACATAGGAAATGCGAAGGACAACCTGGAGACGATT
>Ga0307512_10005715_pt1 | contig 12838 bp, 15 predicted proteins | sample 14_EM_MG_FD_200267 | JGI IMG/M metagenome (GOLD analysis project Ga0307512, IMG submission 200267) | Populus trichocarpa ectomycorrhiza microbial communities from riparian zone in the Pacific Northwest, United States - 14_EM | ecosystem: Host-associated > Plants > Roots > Unclassified | place... | reverse complement strand
CAGTTAATTGTCTTGTACAGGAATGACAACCTTCGGCCCAGTAGCTCCTGACTGCGCAGATGCTCTTTGCTTTCTAACGCCTCCTTCCAAACCTCACACTTGGTGGAATGAATCGCATGCTTGCCATGAGTGTGGATATCTCGTTGATACCATCCTCGCTCTTCCTTGGAGCACCGTCTTCCACTTGCATGGCTACATCAGAGGTTATGCCGGGCAAGGTTGGAGATGTGCACCTGCCTTCCTGTTGCTTCGGTCGTCTATCCCTATGGTTATCTTGAGGTGAAGAATTGCGTCTCCCGTCGTTCAGCAGTGACACGCTCCCCTCAATACCATCCTTTGTGACGAAAAAGTTGTAGTCCTACATGTCCACAATTGGCATCATTCCGATAGTTCACCTCCACAAGTAACCGGGACATACCTGAGGGAAACTGTGCTTATCGATGAGATGCCTTTTTCGTTTGAACGGCGTGCTGCAGACGCGGTCACAGCCATCGACAAAACAACGAAACTTGAGCAAAGTCAGCATACATATCCTTCCCATTCTGTCGGTAGAAATAAACTGACAATTTTTTCTCCTCTCTCAAACTTGATCTGGGATAAAGGATCATCTAGAAATCAAGTTACTCATGGCGAAGCAATACGGAATGGGCTTCCTTACGAGTCTCTTGGATGTGAAGATGTAGGAATCGCTCGGATGGGAAGTTCTTCTTGCACTCTATGCACCGGTTGATGTGTGTCTGGTGGTAGTGAACTTCGTATTCCTCGTAGGTGTTGAAGGGCCGCGATTGGCAGAGAGGCTTCTCTGAACAAGCGATTACGGTTTGTTGTAATGCACTGTTGACGCGAACCAGTTTGGAGAGTCCATTTCGTTCCTCGATATTCTCGTCCCTCTTGCCAGACGGTCTCGATACTGCCGGTGATACTTGTGGTAGTGAAAGTTCCCTCGGTCGTTTTGACATTTTGGACTTGTGCGTAGGTATGGTGGTGAATTTTGTGATGAATGATAAACTGAGGCTGTGAGCTTGATTTCGCTTGTATCCGGCCATCTCGCTTAAGCTGCCAAGCCCGTACTAGTGTGGATAGCTCCTCGACGTTCCTCCATCCTTTACGGAAGCCCAACTCACTTTATGTGAAGAGGCGTCCCTATATCTTCGTCTTGCTCACGGACTCGATGGAAGCGTCTTTGCAATGGAGGTCAGTATGCTGACTCCCTTTGTTTGCGTTTTGAGGTTTCGTTACGCCAGACTCACACGGTTGTGCGGAGCAGCGAGGCCGAGGCGCTGGAAAAGAAACTAGCTTCTATGCTGAAGGATCGTCAGTCCACTGGTCGGCTCCTTGAGCAAACTGTTACGCAGTCAGTTTCCGAACCTCTCCCATATTAGTCGATGGAGCTGACGCTCTAGATCTTGAAGGCTGCAAGAGGCATACGAGACGGTCGTCTTTCAAGATTTCCGCTTCGCGCGGGAGAAAGATGTCGAAGGCCGGATGTGGCTCAAGCACCACCGGATTATCGAGCAGTACCGAAAAAACCTCACCCACTTCCAGAATCAGTACGGCAAGAAACGGCCGGTGGAGCTGCGGAAATTGCAAGATGCTTTTGTCGGATTCATCAAACAGACCACTCGGTTCTATCGCTCCTTCATCCAGCGCTTGGTATCGCATTTCGGAGTCCATGAGCTAGAATGGATCATCACCAAATTTCATCTCTCTAGTACGTTTATTCCTTGAACTGGGCGCGGCTATGCTAATGCATCGATGCAGTGAGCATACCAGACACAGTCATAGAATGTGACTCGGAAACCAGGCAGCAAGTCATTCGATCGTGTCATCGCACCTTGGTCTTTCTCGGGGACCTATCTAGATACCGGGAGGTTCCTCGGAATCCAAAGAACTGGGGACCTGCAACCGGATACTACACTCTTGCCAAAACCCTGATTCCGGTGTCCGGAACACCGCACAACCAGCTGGCTGTCATCGCGATCAATGAAGGCTCCAACCTATCTTCGACATACCACCTTTACCGAGCTATGTCCGTAGCTGAGCCGTTCCCCCAAGCCAGCGAAAACCTTGAGAAGGGTTTTCGGAAAGCTCTCAAGGCTTACGAATCAGAAACACCAGCAACCACCCGGCTCATGAGAAAGGAGGAGCAAGCAGTGAAAGATTTGATAACACTATTTGTCCGACTACATGCCAAATGTTATACAGCTAGAGAGTGGGTAATATGTCCCCACAGCTGCCTGGTCATATCACTAATCAAAATTCTCTAGCTTTTCAGATTACGAGAGTTTGGAGAGCGAGATGTTGACGCAGCTTGCTCAGGATCTCAAAGATCGTAATCTGTCGAATGGGATTTTGACGAAGATGGTTCTGATAAACATTGCGGCTCAATATCTTGCCGCCAAACGGTCATCCCGTATGCCGCCCAGCTGCCCCAAGTTGTGTGAATCGTCAACTAACCATCCAGGCCATGCCACCTCTCACTCCTTCGTCAGCTTCCTCCGCCTAAATGTGGCCACTTTCACTACCCTTCACCAAGTGTTTCAGCCCGAGCTCGAGCGGGCCGTTGGCGAACGCACCTCTAACGACGCCGAAAATCTTAGCGCAATTGGGCGGCGGATGCTTCCAAGCCTACGGATATACTCTACCTGGCTCCAAGTCAACCATCCCATCCTAGTGAACCAGCAAACGGGCACTGCCATCTCGGTATTGATTAAGCAGTTATGGCAGACTTACGCTAATACCCTATCTCTGCTTGCTGCTACCTTCAGTATCAGCATGGATAACTTCCCCACGCTAGACTATCTCCTCGAAGAGGATGATGATACCCTTGGCTTTCAGCCGTTTGCACAGGTAAATGGGAATACTACTGTCAATTGGAAGGATGAGCAGCGGGGAGAAATGGACCGTGCACATCCAAACGAGGAGGTTCTAGCGCGGATCCATTTCCTCCTCGAGGACGGAAAACATTTGTGTCTTAAAGAAGTACCTTTTCCTACCCTCTGTGCTCAGCCTGTGGCTAACCCCCCATGACAGGACGTCCCGATCACAGCCTCAAGCGATGGCACGATAACGTACAAAGAAGAAGGGATCCTAACTAGCACACCGTCGATCGGGATGAATTCGAGCTTGAACATCACCGGTAGCGAATCTGCCTTCATCAGCAAAAAGATTACGCGCCCAGAGGGCTCGCTGGCAGAGAGTGTGCTTGGGCAGGGAGGTGCGAGTATTGTGGACTCGGTTACGGGATCGGAAACTATGATTGTCATGAATCGTATGGTGGATTCCCTTGTTGGCCCGAGAGAAGATGCAAGCAATGATGAGGTAGTGGGAAAGAAACGTAAGTGACCCTCGATCATGGCATGTGGCGTGGATGAGGCTTATGAATTAGGGAAGAAAACTTGAGATATGGAAAGGAGGAATCGGGGCAGATAGGCATTTGGAAGTTCAGTACCTGGCAATCTTGTACCAAGATACCAGTTAGTGGAGAATGCCAACATTAATCACGAGGGCAACTAGCGAGCACATTCAACAAAGATAAACCGAATGAGGACATTTGTTTGTTGAAATAGGACAAGCCTCCGTAACCCCCTCTCTCACCCACCCATCCATCGCCAATGCATTAAGGTGCTGAACGTGGATACAATGACATATTACGTCATCCCTAGCAGCACATTTCACAACTTAAAAGTTATGTCCAGCGTATAGCTTCTTCTCGGTAGGGTATGCGGGACCGAGCTCCTGGATGCTTAAGCTGGCGAGCCATTGTCCCATGTCAACGCAAGTTTCAATGGGGTTGCCCTGGACGACTCCACCAAGGAAACCTCCAGCGAAGGCATCACCAGCACCATTGGTGTCAACAATCCTCTCGCTATCAACCCCGCGGACAGGGAAGGACTGAACACTGGGTTCGGGAGAACCGTCGGAGGTCACAACGATCGTGGGGAGAGTGCCTTGGGTGATGACAACAACGCGGGGGCGGGCGGTGTTCTTCTTGGGGAGAACCGCAATTGCTTTGGCGATCTCAGTGATGTTGGTGGTCTAGATGCAGGAAATATGTTTAGCAATGGAAGGACGTGTTCGAGAAGGAGTGTTCACATTGAGGTCGTGGGACTCGGCGTAAGCAAGAGCTTCAGATTCGTTACCAATTAAGTAGTCCCAGTAGGGAGCGCAAAAGTCGAGTTGCTCCTTGAAGAACTGGGGCAAGAAGGGAGCAGAGAGGTTCATGGAAAAGACCTGGGGGTAAGTCAGATGTGCTCATAGAATATCACTCGGCAAAGGTATGAGTACCTTGTTGCTCTCGGCGGCGTGCTCGGCAAGGGACAGGATCGCCGGAACACAGACAGTCAAATGGAAGCCACCAACGTAAAAGACCTTCGCATTCTCAACAAGCCCCCAGATTTTGGGAGATTTGAGGTGCTCGAGCTTATAATGGTTGGCCGCAGCCAGGTCGGTAACCATGGAACGGTGGTGACCAGTAATCACGACACCGCAACGACCAGTGGGGTGCTCCTCGTCGATTCTATACTCAGTGCGAAGTCCCTCGCGCTGGCAGGCTTCGCGGAGCTGACCGGCATATGCATCCTTACCGACACATCCGACGTAGACGGCCGAGTTGGCGGGAAGAACGTACTGCCATCCACTTATTAGAAACTGCCGAACTGCCCCCCACATTGATCAGACGGAGCCCACCTGAGCTCCACGAGCGGCATTCTGGGCAGCACCGCCAGCAAGAAACTTGGCTGTGTACTTGGTGGTCAGATCTTCGTAGATAGTCAAGTGCTTCTCCTCCGCCAGGATCGCATCGTTTTCCTTCAGGTTGTACTTGTCTAGAATAGTATGGTCGCTATGAGAGTTCAGTGAGCGATCAATGGCTGCAGTCTGATCGATGGATAGCCCACCAATTGGCCTGGATGTCTAACGACGATACCGCAGTTAGTAACTCAAATCCAAGGTCTTCTGGTACGGAGTCGGGGTACCGAGAAGGGGGTTGCCGAGGCAGAAAAGCTGGTATTCCTGAGCGGCCATTTTTTTTCGAATTGGGGAATGAGGTGCGGTGACCGAACGATAGTTGAGATTGGTATGAGCGGCGTGAGAACCAAGATCACATTTCGGCTGAAAAACAAGTAACGCGGGGTTTATCTTGGCTTTCTCTAGCTAGTACTAGTTAGGTACGCCACATCTGACTCTTTCTCGCACTGCCACACCAAGTGCTTCACCCACTTGCGCAATCGGCTGGTCGGCTGCACTCCTTGATAGATACCACCGAAAATCCTCACCATCGAAGTGCCCGCCTAACACGATACGGGGAAACAAGAAATAGGTAATAACAGGAGAACCTTTCTTCTTCTTATTTCTTCCTCTCCGTGGCTGTCTTACGTTGTTTGCGAAGTTGCAGACGTGGTAACCTTCCCCTAGGTACTCTTCGCTTGCTTGCTATCTTCGCCCCCCTGCCTCACCTCCAGTTCTCTCGAGACTACGCCTAGCTACCGTTTTCGCTCCTTCTCACTCACGCAACGCGACACCACCAAACACGACGGTCACCGCAAAATACACGCGTCGAACTCAACGCTTCCGCGGCTCCAAGGTCTCCGAACAGCCCGTTTAATCCACCAACTCTGGGGCGACCCTCGACCCACGTCGATTACTGCTCCGACCCAGCGCCCCCTATGAATGTCCATCCAAATGGCATTATGCCGCCGCAGTCCATGCCCAGCAGCATCTCGAAAGAACAAGTAGCAAGCGTATTCCAGGTATATAACCCACGCACTCGCCCTTGTCGTGCGAGCCCCCCCCCCCCCTCCCCCCCGCGATCACTCATCGTAATTTTTCTTCTTCCCACTTACTTTGGTTCAAAATGCGGATCATCTTCGCTGACCTGCCACGTAGAAATGGAGAACCCTGAAGGAGCAAGGCGCGAACGAGTCGAACCCCGAGTTCGCGCAACTCTCAAACTACTTGAAGATGGTTCAGGCGCGCCAACATATAGCCCAACAACAACAGCAGCAACACATCCAACTTCACGGGTCTAGTGATGGTCGTACTGTGTCCCAGGCTGCGCCACAAGTAAATGGTATGGTGCATGCGTGCCCATCATCGTATCTACTGACATCGGGCCGCGTAGGTCGCCTGCCGCAAACCCGCCCCGTACCTCAGGCGTCACCCCAGGGTTACAACTCCCCGTCGTCGCCAAAGCAACGCTCCGCCATGGACCCAATGACGATGATGCTTGCCGGTGGCAAGAACACGCAGGCCATGGCACCGAGTATGGTACAACCCGCCGGCTCTGTCAGCTCCAGTTTTACTCCGGAACAACTCGCTGTCTTGAGGAGTCAGATTATGGCGTTCAAGTTCATCACTCGTAACAAGTCTGTACCTGCCCACATACAGGCGGCGTTCCTTTATCCTCCGAAGCCTGGGTCCCAAACACCGACAGTGCAAGGAGTATCGACTGCTATCGACAAAGTGAAGGATAAACGACGCCAGCTCGACTATGAATCCCCTTGGAACCATCTCCAAGCCTTTATCTCATATCACGATCACGGCTCACGCGAAAAGAGACTCATGATCCCCAGCATCATGCCCACGGGAATCGATACTGCCTACCTTCAAGAGGAACGCGAACGCGTTAAGTACAACCGCATCAGCGCGCGAAAAGCTGAGCTCGAGGACTTGCCCAGCAATCTCGCCGAATTCAACACCAAAAGAGGCTTGGACGTTGTTGATGACTCCCTTAAGTTGAAGGCATTGATCGAATATAAAGGACTTTGTCTTCAACCGAAGCAGCGAGCTATGCGCCAGGATCTTGTCAGTCGTATGGTCCATGCCGATAATCTCGCGTTTTCGTCGAATCGCTCCATGTTCAGACGTATGAAGAAGCAGTCTTTGCGGGAAGCACGCATGACCGAGAAGCTGGAGAAGCAGCAGCGGGATCAGCGTGAACAGAAGGAACGGCGCAAGCATGTGGAATACATCCAGGGCGTTATTGCGCATGGCGCCGGAATTAAGGCAGCGGCTCGGTCCAAGGAGGCAAAGGCCCAGAAGCTAGGACGCCTAATGCAGACCCATCACCAGTTCATGGAGAAGGAGGAGCAGAAGAGGATGGAGCGTATGGCCAAACAGCGTCTGCAGGCCCTCAAGGCCAACGACGAAGTCGCCTACTTCAAGCTGCTGGGTCAGGCGAAGGATACTCGAATCACACATCTTCTCAAGCAGACCGACTCGTTCCTCCACTCGCTAGCAGCCAGTGTTCGGCAACAGCAACGCGACGCAGTTCAGAACTATGGCGAAAACGAAGGCTACTATGCCGAGGACGCCAATGAGATGGAGGAAGGGAAGGTGGACTACTTCAATGTGGCTCATCGTATCAAGGAAGAAATCAAGGTGCAACCGACGATTTTGACTGGTGGAACCTTGAAGGAATATCAAGTCAAGGGTTTGCAGTGGATGATTTCGCTGTACAACAACAACTTGAATGGTATTCTGGCCGACGAGATGGGTCTTGGAAAAACCATTCGTAAGTAATTCCTGGGTTGTGGTGTGCGGGGCTGAGCCTTGCTAAACATCACGTGCAGAAACTATCTCGCTGGTTACGTACCTGATTGAGAAGAAGAACCAGAATGGGCCGTTCCTGGTGATTGTGCCGCTGAGTACTCTCACCAACTGGACCATTGAATTTGAGAAGTGGGCTCCTTCGGTAGGGAAGATCGTGTACAAAGGACCACCCAGCGTTCGAAAAACCCAGCAGAACCACATCAAATACGGCAGTTGGCAGGTTCTGTTGACTACCTATGAGTACATTATCAAGGACCGCCCGATCCTGAGCAAAGTCAAATGGAACTACATGATCATCGATGAAGGACACAGGATGAAGAACTCCCAGTCGAAGCTCAGCGCAACCTTGTCTACGTACTACAACTGCCGTTACCGGTTGATCTTGACGGGTACGCCGCTGCAAAACAATTTGCCAGAACTGTGGTCACTTCTCAACTTTGTTCTTCCGACCATTTTCAAATCGGTCAAGAGCTTCGATGAATGGTTCAATACGCCGTTTGCCAACACGGGAGGACAAGATAAAATGGAACTTACGGAAGAAGAAGCTTTACTTGTCATTCGTCGTCTTCATCAGGTCCTACGGCCATTCTTGCTGCGGCGTCTGAAGAAGGATGTCGAGTCCGAACTACCTGACAAGGTTGAGAAGGTCATCAAATGCAAATTGTCAGCTCTACAGGCTAAGCTCTACACGCAAATGATGAACAACGGTATTCTATATGTCAACAACGAAGACAAGGGCGGGTATGTTTTTCCTGACTTCAAATTAAAGCTATGTTCAAACCACTGACTTCAATAGAAAACTCGGTGTCAAGGGTTTGAGCAATATGATCATGCAGTTGCGAAAGCTCTGTAATCATCCTTTCGTTTTTGAGGAGGTGGAAAGCGCGGTCAATCCAACGAAGATCAACAATGACTCGCTGTGGCGTACGGCGGGAAAGTTTGAGCTTTTGGACCGTCTGTTGCCCAAATTTTTCCACACTGGGCACAAGGTAAGCTGGGGGGATGTGAGTGCAGTGGTAGAGAATTGCAGACTAAAATATATAGGTTCTCATCTTCTTCCAAATGACGCAAATCATGAACATTATGGAAGATTTCCTTCACCTCCGTGGATTTAAGTACCTCCGGTTGGACGGATCGACTAAAGCCGACGACCGTTCGGAGCTACTAAAGCACTTCAACGCTCCCGATTCACCCTACTTCATCTTCTTGCTCTCGACTCGTGCTGGAGGTTTGGGATTGAACTTGCAATCCGCCGACACCGTCATCATTTACGACTCGGATTGGAATCCCCACCAGGATTTGCAGGCTCAGGATCGTGCCCATCGTATCGGTCAAAAGAATGAAGTCAGGATTCTGCGGTTGATCACCTCCAACTCAGTCGAGGAGCGAATCTTGGAGCGCGCTCAATACAAGTTGGACATTGATGGTAAGGTCATCCAGGCCGGTAAATTCGATAACAAATCGACCAGCGAGGAACGCGATGCGCTATTGCGTGTCATGTTGGAGGCGGAGGAGAAGGAAGCCGGCGATAACGAGGAATTGGATGATGACGAGCTCAACGAAATATGTGCACGCAACCCTGACGAATTGATCCTCTTCAAGAAGATGGATCAAGAGAGGGAACATGATCCGATTTATGGCCGTGGTAAGACGTCGAGACTATTCACCGATGCCGAGTTGCCATCTCTGTACCTGCAGGATGATGTGCTGCCGATCGAGGAGCCCGTGGGACCTATCGGTCGTGGAGCTCGTGAACGCAAAGTTACTAGCTACGATGATGGCTTGACGGAAGAACAATGGCTGGATGCCATCGACAACGATGAGGATAGTATCGAAGACGCAGTGAACCGCAAGCGTGCCCGCATCGAACGTCGACAAATCAACAAGGCCAAGCGGGGTACATCTGGTTACGAGGAGGGTGAAGGTAGCTCGCCGCCACTGGAGAGTCCTGAAGAGCCTGCACCTCCGCTCACTCTCAAGCGTAAGCGGGGAAGGAAATCTAATGCGGAGAAACGTCGCATAGAAGAGCTCGAGGAGCAAACAGTTAAGGTATGTTCTATACCCCAATTTCTCCCGAGTATGCACTAACAATCTCTAAGCCCAGAAAGCGACAGCGTGTCAGCAAAGCGGGGTTTGTGTCATCCGACGGAATTTCGCCCGGCAACCGCGCCATGCTCCAGACGGCGTGTGAGACACTCTTTGAAGCGATCAAGAACCTGGAGGAGTCAGATACCGGTCGTCTTCGTTCAGATATCTTCGAGAAACTCCCAAGCAAGAAGATCTTTCCCGATTACTACCACATCATCAAGCAGCCCATCAGTTTTAACGAGATCAAGAAGCGCATGAGAAACGGCGACTACACTTCTCTAGAGCAATTCCAAGCAGATTTCAAGATGATGTTTGCCAATGCTCGGACATACAACGAGGAGGGATCGATTGTGGTTGAAGATGCAAATGCTATGGAAGTCAGTTGACACCTTTTCCCCTTCAACTGGAATTTTCAATAGCTAACAAGCAATCCAGACCGAACTTGATGCCCGCTTCGCCGAAGAGAAAAAGAATTACGATGGTGTGCCCGGTAGCTCAGTGGGTGACGGCACCTCCACTGGCGTAGTGTCGAGCACTAGTACGCCTACCGCGACGGAAACACCTCACATCCGTCTCAAGGTCCGAAACCCACCGGCTGGCTCTTCAGATCCTGCCGACAGCCCAGACGAATCGGATTGATGGTTCGATTTTCAATAAAAACCGGTTAGGATTTTGTTGACGTTTAGTGCTTTCTCTTCCATTCTTCTTACTTTTATCCTTTCGCGGTTACTCTAGTTGGTTCCTCTCTTCATGTTTTCATAACCGGTTCATCTTTCACTTTCGCTTTCCTTCCCTTTTTGTGCTTTATGCTGTCCTCTTTCACGTTCACGTCAGATAACATGCAAGATGTGATCTGATTTTACTTTTCTGTACTTTAAAGCTTCAGTCCGGTTCAAATGGCTTAGGTTTTTTCCCCCCCTACGGTTAGGCAGGCAGGCAGGTACTTTGTGCGTATGTGGATGAACGAGGATGAGTTAAAAAGCCTGTTGACCACGGATAGAAATCAGATCATTTCTGCTTACGCACGCCCAAAAGCCGCTTCTCGTCAACACGGCAGCGAAGCAAAATAATTGTATGTACTCTACAGAACCAAAGAAAATGAACAGCGCTTCACACCCCCATCAAGAACAACTCCCCCGTGGCGAATCATTCTTCATCCGAAGACACCCCATAATCAACGGTGTCTAGCCACTTACTCATGTATGGACCGTCCAGCCAGTAGCCAAGCTTCGCGTAGTAATTTCGCACACCGACTCCAGAGATACTGTAGCCGACATAATCAGCACGATTTGTTCCAGCACATCATTTATGAGGGGAAGCATACACTGAGATCTTCTTGCTTCCGTGCTCACACTTTGCAATCCTCTCAGCGGCTTCCATCAAGAGTGTTCCATACCCTTGGTGTTGGTACTTCCTTGGATTTCTTGAATGCACCGGGACGGCAGTTCCGTAAACATGGAGCTCTCTAACAAGGCTCGTCGGCTGCCCAGTGAGTTCTTTCCTAAACGTCCGATCCGAGCACTTCCTCAGCCGAAGCAACCCGATCAAGATATCTTGCTTGGGGTCTTCGTAGCTAAGAAACGTCTCCCATCCACCGTTGGCAGCATAGTCCCTCCGCAGGAACTCGACTTGGTCTGGTCGGACTTTGTTTTTGACTTCCTGGATGCCTACTTCGCGCGTGCGCACATCGCGACAGGTTGTACCGAAGTCTTTCATCCTGCTCAAGGCGAGCTCGCGGAGGTTGCCGTTTTCGACGCCGGCGGTGACAAGCGGCATTGGAATGTCACGTTGGACGCGGTATATTCGCGTCCAAGGGGGGATTAGCGCAAGGATGCGAGCCACGAGGTCGATTAGGGCGTTGGGTGTGTAGTTCTTATAACGGCCGGTGCGCCAGAGCTCGTAGAGACCTGTGCCGCGGATGACGAGAGTGGGGTAAATCTTGAGGCCATCGGTGCGGAAGTCGGGGTTTTCGAAGTACTCTTTGAACTGGTCTAGATCTCGTTCCATACCCACGTTGGGGAGGTCTGGCATCATGTGCGATACGACTTTGTAGCCTGCGTCCTTCGCCAGGCGGAAGCTTTCACAGACAGCCTTGACGGTGTGGCCTCGATTGGTATCCCTGGCTACGTCCTCGTAAAGACTTTGCACGCCAATCTCGAGTCGTGTGCAGCCGTACCGCAGCATGGAGCTGAGATGTTGGTCCAGACAGTAGTCGGGTCGGGTCTCGATGGTGATACCAACACACTTTGTCTGCGACTGCTCGGCCAATTCGACAGCCTCATCCACATTTTCTGCAGTGTAGCCGGACAATGCGTTATGCAGGCTGGCAATGAACCAGTCCCTGTAGCTCTCCGGCAGTGACATGAACGTTCCACCCATGATGATGTATTCCACCTTGTCTACGCTGTGGCCGAGCTGCCGCAGCTGGTCTACTCTGCCCCGTGCTTGCTCGAACGGGTCGTAGCGGGCCCTAATTGCTCGCATTGATGTAGGCTCGTATCCCGTGTACGATTGGGTACTGTATTCGAAATCGGAATCGGGGCCTCCGGGGCAGTATACACAAATGTTTCCAGTCTATTATTTATTTAGCTTTCGCCTCGTAGTGGCTACGGAGCGGCCGAGACCTACATAGGCAATATGTGGGCACCGATGAGGCTTACACATGACAGCGACGACCGCAATCCCAGAACTCGTCCGCACCGGCTTCTGGATAAGCTTCCAGTTGATATATTTCTTGTAATGTTCCGGAATCGCCGCCATGATCGCCGTGAGCGGCGGTATAGTGCTCAGCTTGTATTTCTTTGAGACCTGACCTCGCAGCGAGTTCAGGTTCGTGACCTTTGACCCGTCATTCTCTTCATGATCTTGGATCAGTTGATGCGCGATATCCGCGCACGCTTGCATAAACCGTTCACGCTCGGGCGCAAGATTCCCATGTTTCTTGCCGCCAGTCTTGCCACCAGAAAACACGGCAGAGGTTCGGGGTGCCATAGTTGTGGAATTCGGGATGTGACCGCAGGCGGTGGTTGGGATGGCGGCGACGTTGGCGGGCAAATGGGGTGGGAGGGCGGGGTCTTCAATCACGGGGGGCAATGGTTGTTGCGCTAATCCCGAAATTCATATCCTTTTAGTATGTTAGTACATAAGTACTTACCTTTACTTATATCTATACGCAGTCCGCCAACCCGTTAAGGTTTTC
>Ga0307512_10005713_pt1 | contig 12839 bp, 14 predicted proteins | sample 14_EM_MG_FD_200267 | JGI IMG/M metagenome (GOLD analysis project Ga0307512, IMG submission 200267) | Populus trichocarpa ectomycorrhiza microbial communities from riparian zone in the Pacific Northwest, United States - 14_EM | ecosystem: Host-associated > Plants > Roots > Unclassified | place... | reverse complement strand
TCCTACTACAATTTGGAAACAAAATGGGTGACTACCTTTTCCTTTCGTTTATAGGATTAATGGGTTGCATGGAAGGCTATAAATAAGCCATAAATCCATGTTTTGTTTATAGGATTTAATATTATGGACTTTATTTTTATTTTTGTTAGTTACAACTCAAGGCTTGTTTGAGCTTAATTAATACTTTGTTTTCAGTTAGGATCCAAGGCTTATTTGGATCAGGATATGACTTTTCAGTTTAGAGTTTTTGAGTCAGTTTTATATGTGGGTCAGTTCAACCCACAAGGGTAGATCCATTAGGGTTAATTTTTAAGAATTATTTAAACACATGTAACCAAAATTTTGGTAGTCATTGATGAATATTACTTTTGAATTTTTTAATTTTAACGTATGAGAGTGATTCTTGCATTCTTCAGTTCTTGAACGAGTTGAATCTGACTTATCGAAGATTAACTGGCTTCATGGCGTCATTCTACTTCATTCCAATAGTGTTGGTGCCTTGAGGTAGATTTTTATTGTGTCACACTTCTATCAGGCCTATTTCGGCTTTCCGGAATTAGATCTCAATCTTGATTGTGGGTTGCGTCATCACGAGGTTCACATCAAGTTAGGTATGATATTTGCTCCATATCACCATGGAGAATCTGAACCAAGTGATGACAAAAATGACCATCACATTGATAGAGTTAAGGTTAAAGAGAAAGATAAAAAATATGGGGAAAATAGGGATGCTCAGTTAGTTGAGTTTGTTGATCAATATATGTCACCTCTTGCTCCTAAAACATGGATTATGTGAAATTTGTTGATTATTCCTACTCCAACTTGTAGTACAAAAATGCATATAGTTCTCATTTTCAATCATTGCTTAATATGCCATTGTGACCTGCATATACCGGTCTGGATGTAAATGGATGTCCAACTAAATGGTGAGCAGATAAGGGTCGAAGAAAATCCACTCATCTACGTAACAAGATGGATGCTAGAAACGGACACTCACTGGATAAATATGGTATATGCGGTTAAAGAGGTCATAATAGGAAAATTTGAAACTAAATAACATAAGTTAATTGTTGTATTTGTTATAAATTATGTAAACATCAATTATTGCTTTTAATTCAACTATATAGATGTTCAATTGTATTATAATGGCTAATAATTTTTTGATATAGAACTTCGAATGAGGCATGGTTTTGACTAGAGAAGGTTCTATTGCTTATAGGAATGTAGACAAACATTACCACTTAGTTGTTGAGACAAGTCCTAATGATAGGTTGGTTCATATATACAGGATCAACATCGTTCCAATAATATTTAGAGCGAAGAGGTTAGATCTCTAGATTAACAATATTTTTAAATAATTGTTTGAATTAACTAAATTGCTTGATTTTCAGTATAGTGATCTTGTAACACCCTGATGGTATACATTAATAGAGTTGCACGAGCACGTTCACCTATCTGTTAACGAGGTAAATTTTTTATGAGATCAATCAGCTATATGGCATACATCTTAACCATATATTAATTGCAACTTTGGTTGAGTGATGGAATCACGAGACCCACACATCTTCCATCTACGTGGTGGTGAGATGACAACCACACTGTAGGATGTAACCATATTGACTAACCTTCTAATATATAGAGCTTTTATGATAGGACATTGATAGTTAGTTGATAGAGATGTTTTATGTGATCGTCTATTAGGAGGGGTGCCTACAACCAGTCTCATATAGGTTACTACATCAAATTAACATGGTTGGACATAAATTTTAAGACCCCTAGTAGATGCGATGGAGGACTAGTTGGTTATGTATGATCAGACATCGTATTACATATCTTATTTTCACGAGTATTGTAGGTAATGCAATACCAATGTTCTTTCTAACACAGCTTGAGGACTTTTATGTCATTTCCAATTATAGTTAGTGGGTCATGTTTGCATATCCATACCGGCAACTATGTAAAACATGTCTAGAAAAGAGAAGATAAATTTTTGGGTGTCTACTATTTCTCTAGGTATGATTATTTAAAAAACATTTATTGTTAAAATTTATAGGATTTTAAATACCAACTTAAGATTGTCAATGTTTATTAATATAGCTCGAGCATATTCATATTGGATGTCTAAAGAGTTGGGGTGTATATATATATATAAAACGAGTTCTACCGGGATGAGTTGAATGCATGAAAACCACATTAGGTATGAGTTACAAATGTATTATATTTTTTTTGTTATTTGAACGTCAATTATTTAGCTTGGTACTTTAAACTTCGCCTATATGTCGCAAAGGATCTGACCTTTGGCTAGCACGAGTCTCATTGCACTATTTCGACATTGTTGAGATGTATTACCTAGATTGGATAATGTGATAGTTTGTACTATCTCAGAATATACCAGATTATGTTTATATTAATGACAAGCTGCATAATATTAGTTGTCAGAGTAAGCGTAAGGGGAATTGGTTTCATGCATCCTACTTAAATCTTTGGGATGCTATGAAAAATTGTGTTTTTTAGGAGCGATATTCGATGATTGATGTAGATACCTACATGAGATGGTATCTGACCATTACATGTCATTTTATTACACCTACCTAGTCACGTTATCTGAGGCATCCACACAATCTGATGTATTATATCCCTCGATATTTGAGACATAATTGATTGATATGCAATATTGTTTTACATACAACATTTATTGAATATTTTTAATGTTATTATATATAATGAGTACTATTTACTTTTTTAATGTATGTATATAGATTCATTACTTAGTACGAGGAGCTCAAAAAGCAACAACAACTATTCGTGAAGACGTCGATAAGATAGAACGTATTGCGGTCAACACTATACTTAATTTGTGTTGTGGTGGACTTTAAGAGGTCGAGGAGGTTGACTGTCTTGAAGCGGTATTAACGTAAGATGAGATTGCTTATTATGAAAGTGTTGGGGATGGTGGCCAATCCACAAACATATCAGGACCGTCCATAAGTTAGGGTGATATTGGTGTTGACACCTACACAGACCTGTCTTCGAGTTGAACTAGTTGGGGTGGTAGTGCAAGTATTTTCATAAGTGTCCTGAGTCTATCTACGAGCTTGGGTGATATTGGTCCTCTTTACCTCTACATGAATGTTACAAACCCATCTTTGAGTTGGATGATTTGTGGTGGTGCTCTATACCCCTCCACGAGTGCTATAGGCCCTTTCATGATTTATGACTATTATTATATATAATAACATGTTATGAGAATTATAAATAGATGTGTAGTTAATTATTTTTTAATAAAATATTATGTTATATTAATGGTTGGTATAATTTTATTAATTATGATTGAAGATGTTATGTGTTGTTTATATGAATTGTGTTTTGAGATTGAAAAATTAATTATTTGAATTGTGGTTTTTTTAGATAAGAAGTTAATAATTGAAGAAACTAGTATTTGTGTTTCTTTATTGACTCACAAATATTATACACACAAGTCTCAAATGTTGTCCACAACTCTTTTTTTTATTATTAACGTTGGTGTCTGGGTCAGCTTGCGCGCACCTCGACTAATCCCACGAGCCCTGAAGTTAACGATCATGTAAGCCTCCAGTGGCTCTGAGGTTGTGAGACTTGAACCAGTGACCTCTAGAAGCAAACCTAGGGCCTAACCAGTTGAGCTACACTCCAAATTGATCAAGGGGGTGTTTGAGAGTAAGGTAACGATTATTTTTTAAAGTGTTTTTTTGCTTGAAAATACTTCAAAATAATATTTTTTATTTTTAAAAAATTATTTTTAATACCAGCACATTAAAAAAATAAAAAATATATATATATAAAATAATTTTTTTTTAAATTTACCCAACCCCGTTTAAAACAAAAAACCAAATAATAGCTAAATATACAAGATTCCTAAATATTTTTTAGGTTTTTTTTTCTTGCTAAGTTCCCGTAAAACTCCAGCAAAAACATAAGCAAGTAAAGACAAATAACAGAATCGTATACCATTCCACGTCATCCCCTCTTTCCAACAGAAAAAATCGTAATTAACAGATATCAAAAGCATGCTGGCAGGTAAAAAATGCATACGTGTCACCCCCTAACCTCTCCTCGACACATCACCCACTCCACTCTCTCCTTCCCTCCTCGAGCATTCTAGGATTCCTCCCCGCTCAAAAGAAAAAGAAAAGGAAAAAAATTCCCTCCTAAGTCCTAACGTGCTTTTTTCTCGGAATCCAAACACTCTCTCTCGCACTGAACTCTCACGTTAGAAACTACCGTCAGATCTGGATCAGAACAAGCAGAGCTCGCTGGAGTCTGTTGCGGCGATGGCGGAGTCACGGCGACGGAGCTCGTCTTCTTCTTCCTTTTCGTCTGTGAGAATCGAAGGCGAAATCGGCGTCGGTGATGAATCGGAGAGCAGAGAGGCAGCTGGTGTTGCTTCAGTTAGTAACAGTAATCCGAGTTTAATCGGTTTGTTTTAACTGTGTTCGTTTCTGATTCCGTTAACATTGTTGAGCATTATGTGAAAAAAGCTGTTGGTTTTATGAGCTTATAGATTTCTTTGTTAGGAATCAGAGGGGGCGATACTACGACGGAACCAACTCCGAGTCAGCTCTCCAAGCTAGAAAGATCCAAAACCAAAACGAAGGGGCAAAGACATCAAAATATACTTCCTGAGGAGGCTGCGCAAATTTGCAATGACAAGATTCCTGTTCGGCAGAAGGTATTGATCTTGACTCTGCTTGAGCTCTTCATTTTCCTAATTACGATAAATATTCTACATATCGCTAGTGTATTTAGCAAGCTTTGAGGCACCGGATTCGAACTTTAACTGGTACTATTACTAGATGTGTATATAATTTTAGTTAAATTTCTTCCTTATAACTTAAATTTTTGGAGAGTGATTAGTTTTTCCTAGTTGGTTTAGGATTTTATTTCCTAAAACTGCGGTGTTTAGGTTGTTGAAGATGATGGAGCTTTGCTTAGTGTTTTTATTTGATTTTTTAAAACTATGCAGCGTAAATTGTTGAGAAGAATAGCTAGTGTCAAACATGATGGAACTGTAGAATTTGAGGTTCCAGGGGATGTAGAACCCCAAGCTCCTGGTGTTGGATATGATGATGTATATAATACAGTAGTTGATGATGAGCCTCTTGATGCAACGGACCTTCAATATATACCACCACTGCAAATAGTAATGCTTATTGTTGGCACACGAGGAGATGTGCAACCGTTTATTGCAATTGGTAAACGTCTACAGGTTAGTTGTGATGTTTTTTTTCTATTTTCAGCTTTTCATTCTGAGCTCTATCCATGAACATGTGTTTGAATGTTTGATCTTCAAATTTAATCATGTGTAAGATGTTTGCTATTTGTTCGGCAGAAGCTTTGAATAAAATATGAAGGATGATACAATTCACCGTTGGCCACTCTGTTGCTGCAGTTTGTCACCCTCATCATTTTTGGCTTACCTTTCTAATTGTCTTACTTATTTACTGTGCCTCGTTGTGTGCTTTCTTAAGTATTAGTTGTAGAAAAAGCTTGCTTCTTGTTTTGTTATATAAACAAGAAAATCTGAAGTTACATTTTCTTTGTTAACACCATGATTATTTACAATGAAAGAGTTTGTATATATAAGGCTGAATTGTTGCAGAATATATTTTTAGGACTTTTCATTTGCAAATATTGGTTCACTAACGAGCACTTTTTGCGCAGGATTATGGCCATCGTGTTAGACTAGCAACTCATTCAAATTTCAAAGAATTTGTCGAGACAGCTGGGTTGGAGTTTTTTCCTTTAGGTGGAGATCCTAAAGTTCTTGCTGGTTGTATGTATCAAGAAATGCCACTTTCTTTTAAAATTTATTGGTCCTCTCTCTCTCTCTCTAATCTTTATGTTTTAGTCTTTTGAAATGGTTCCGTATTTCTTATGTCATCAATAGAGTTCTTGCAAAATGGTTTGCATTAATCACGTTGCAGCCTGTCGATGGTACTTTTGGGGCAAATATGCACTGCTGATTCACTATAACAAATCGAAATTTGTTTAATCTTTTGCCGAAGTTATAGAATTCTACTTGTGAATTAATCAGCATGGACAAAAAAGTTTAAGTTATACTAAAACAATAGTAGTAACCCAGTACCACTGGCAACAGATAATGCATGCTTTTGTTTTTGTATTCATATCTGTATATATTATGAAAGAGTGCAGACAAATTTTTTGTTGCGAGAGTTTGACTGGAGAATCTTGGGGATTTATCTGAAATATCCTTTTTTTTTACTAGACAGCTTTCTAGCCCCAGTAAGTTGCTTTGAGCACAAGCCTCTGTTAAGAATTTCTTAAAATATATTTGAGACTGTAATTGTCCGAAAAATAACTTTGTTGATATGCGAGTCTGATTTACTAGAGTTTATGCTTTATTGGATTTTTTCAAATTCAGATTATAAGCTCCTTCAGTAACTTTCATTGTTTTTTATTTGGCTTTAATGAGCAGACATGGTAAAAAATAAAGGCTTCTTGCCATCAGGGCCTTCTGAGATATCCGTTCAACGAAATCAAATAAAAGAAATTATATACTCATTGCTACCTGCCTGCAAGGAACCTGATATTGATTCAGGCATCCCTTTTAAGGCAGATGCCATCATTGCCAATCCTCCAGCATATGGTAAGACTTCTTACTTTGAATCTGCCATATGTTTTGTGCTTCAGTTGTAATCTGCTGTAATGTTCTTGCATTACCTTTTTTCTTAATTATCTGCTGAGTTTCCAGCATGTCCGCAATTTTTCCTTACAATAATCAACCGTTCAACATAAAACCCTAGTTGTACTTGTTCTTTTGTCAAATGGGATCATGATTTCCAAATGTTGCTGTCACTGTACCTCAGGATAAATTACTCCATTTTCCTTCCTTTGTTTATTCAACCTCAAATTTTCTCCATTCTTAAACTGTAAAAACCAACATAACTCCCTAGCCTTTACCATCAAATTAAACCATTCAAGAGTTCTTAAACGCCAAACTATGTTGTTGCCAGTCTAATTTGTAGTCTGCAAGTGCCCAAGGAAACTTATTCCTTTCAATCCCAGTTTACAAGACGCCCAGACTTTCATTAACTTTAAATCCAATTTTTCTCAACTTTGAAGTACCTATCCCGCTACAAACACTACTTGGAGGGTGACTTTTTGTAGCTTTATTGTACTTCTTCATAGATAATTCTCTGCAACATCTCGAATGACTGTCTCACCTAATAGATTTTTCCACGGAATGCTGGTCGTCTTCCTTGTAGATGTTTGAAATGTTGCTTCTATGATAATTTTGAGTTCTTTTTAATGATTTTAAAGAAGTTGTTCTTTGGTAGTGATTTTCAGTTTCATATCTGGCATTTAACTTGAATGTCTAAAATTGCTTTCCTTTCCTTTTTTTTTTTGAGAAGTCCTTTCCTAATGCATGAAGATCAAGATATTGATAGCTCCCTCATTTGGCATTGTTCTCCCTTTTCTTTTGAAGTGGGGTTGAGGAAAGGAAGCTTTTTTTTATATTTGTAGATGCCTTATATTTCTCTCAGTTTGCTCATTTTTGTTTTATGGGAAAGACAATCTGCAATCCTCTTGCTCTTGTTCCTCCTGTAGTAATTATTTGTAAATTCCTTGGATGTGCATCCCCCCTCTCAGTTTTCTTCAAGTTTTAGCCATTACATTACTATTCTTTATTGTTTTGCGTCGTTTCTCTTCCCTCTCTTCATCTCCCTCGTGTGTCTGCTCTCACCAAATTATCCACATTGTACCATGTTGTTTTTCTTTAGTATGCGAACCCCATTTGAATTGGGGTTGAGGAAAGGAAGTTTTTTTTATATTTGTAAATGACTTATATTTCTCTGTTTGCTCATTTTTGTTTTATGGGAAAGATAATCTGCAATCCTCTTGCTCTTGTTCCTCCTGTAGTAATTATTTGTAAATTCCTTGGATGTGCATCCCCCCCTCTCAGTTTTCTTCAAGTTTTAGCCTTTATATTACTATTCTTTATTGTTTTGCGTCGTTTTCTCTTCCCCCTCTCCATCTCCCTCTTGTGTGTCTGCTCTCACCAAATTATCCAGATTGTACCATGTTGTTTTTCTTTAGTATGCGAACATACCTGGCTGTTTCTTGCATGGAGATTTTCAACCTGTCCTTATATTTTCGTGTTTGATATTATACAACTTACCCTTAAAATGTTTCTTTAGGGCATACTCATGTGGCAGAGGCACTAAAAGTTCCACTTCATATATTTTTCACCATGCCGTGGACGTAAGTCTCCCCTGGGTAATGGAATCTTGCTGAGTTGAATGTAGCTTCATTGTTACTGTTCATCAGATTTTCTTTTTCTCCCTGTTTCTATCAGTGTTTACTTCTATACATCATTTGATGGGTAAATCCTAAACTGTTTTAAGCAATTTTTTATCTTCTCTTGCCAGGCCAACTAGTGAATTTCCACATCCCTTGTCCCGTGTCAAGCAACCAGCTGGATATCGAGTGAGCCATTGAATTTTTTCCCTTTTGGTTCTTGTTGTAGCTTTGATTTCTTTAGAATATCTTGGTTATTTCTGACTTACTCTGTCCATGTTCAATTTCTGTAGCTTTCATATCAAATAGTTGATTCGTTGATTTGGCTTGGAATACGGGACATGATAAATGATCTTAGGAAAAAAAAGTTGAAGCTACGACCTGTCACGTATCTCAGTGGTTCACAGGGATCCGACTCTGATGTCCCACATGGATACTTATGGAGTCCTCACCTTGTCCCTAAACCAAAAGGTGCTGCATACTGTGAGAATGTCAAAATCTTATATTATAGCTTACCAGCTTGTGCTGTTCTTCTGCAATACTAAGTAATTACAGCTATCATTCATAATGTTATCCTCTTCATATTGGGTGGTTGTCCTGATGCAGGGCAACTCTAGGAGAATGTTTGTAGCTGACTGTTTAGTTTAGTTTTGTAGAATATGAAGTTTTAGGACTTTTAGGAATTGAAAAACAGAATAGATAGTAAAGAAATTGAGGAAAAAAAGAAAAAACTTCTACCCTCACTAAATTTATTCAATAAAAACATTTCTCCCTAAAAATCTTCTAGTGGACTCACTCCTAGACTGAAAGCCATATTAGAAAAAGCTGCAATTTATTCAATAAAAAATTTCTCTGCTAGAAATCAAAATACTACAAGCATATTTATAATGCTTGAGTGACTCCTAATCCTAATAGGACATGAATTCCTATATATGAAAACACAAGGATTTCAGCATCTGAATAGGAAAATATATTAGACTCCTATTGAAATTTCAGCAACCCTTCAATTCTGATACAGCTCTGCTGGAACTAAACAGTGGTAAAAACTCAAACCAACTTCTACTAGGAGTCTTCTTCCTCTCCTTTATCCTGTTGAATTAAGGCTTGTGGCTTGAATATCTCTCTCTTCTTATCCCTTTAGTAGACCATAAACTGTTTTCTACCATGTCCACTTGTATGTCTTTCTTAATATTACACAATCAGGGTTATTGTTCTAGACAAAAGGATGATTAATTGACAGCACTGGAACCTTAAAATGTTTTGTTTGTTGCAGTTAATTCTATCCCCTTAGGTAATTGAACTAGAGTGCTTATGGCTAGCTAGCTTCTACTTTCTTCACTATGCTTGGAACTTCCAGTGTCTTGATAAGCTTGAACATATTTCTTGTAATGATCTTTTTTTTCATCACTAAATGCTTTGCCTTTTATAAATTTTTGAAACAAAAAACGTGTTCTATTATCCAAGCTTTAAGGTACCCTTTTTTCTTGGTAAGGCTGTGAACAGAGTCAAGCTTTGGGCAGCTCGCACTTGGTTTGGTAAACTTTTTATCAAGTTTGAGCTTGAACCAATCTCCACTTGAGTTTCCAAGAGCTGACCCAAGTTCGTTCTATTTGAAATAATCTATAATTTAATTGCTAAACTCAAACTTGTACAGGCTTATTAAATAGTTAGGAGTACGTGAACTCTAAAATAGAAGACTTGCAAATGCAGCTACCTAATATAACAAATCATAGAATGTTTTGAGGATGGTTCCTTCTGCAGTGGTGAGTTTTTCCCTGTTCTGGTTTTGACTCAAAGGGGTGTAATGGATATAAATAAGATAAATCAAAGTTCAAACAGCGATCTGTAAAATGAGCCTGATAGTGACCATATAGTTCATTTCTGATCTTCCTTGCTAATATAAATCAGTAGAGCTTAGTCTTATCCTAGCTTGGTTCCTTTACTGAATGAGTTTGTGGTCAAGTTTGAGTTAGTTTGTTAATATTCGTAAGTGATGACAAACAAGCTTTTATCAGCAATGATTCATGATGTTTACAGATGGTTTATTCATATTATGTACAAATTCTCTGCTTATCTCTCATCCCTTTTATATGAAACAACCTGGTATTCGAGCAGGCATGACTTTTATTGGAAGGATGCTAATCCTAGTTTTTTTTTTTTTTTCTTGGTGTGCAGATTGGGGGGCTAATATTGATGTGGTTGGCTTCTGCTTTCTTGATCTAGCATCAAATTATGAACCTCCGGAATCACTTTTGAAATGGCTTGAGGCTGGTCAGAAACCTATTTATATTGGATTTGGTAGCCTTGTGAGTTCATTTCCTCTTTCTTTCTTTGATTTTTTGTTTGGTTATTTAAAGGAAATATAAGGTCTGTAATTGATTGAAGCTTACTTTAGAATTGTAAATGTATGTTCTGACGTGGGCATTATGGAATCTTGAACATAATTGTTATATATTCCTTTTATGCTGTTTTGTCAGGGGTATGATAGAGATTCTTGAACACGAAAGAGTACCTATGTGTTTGCTGGTTAAGATTATACCTTTTCATTTATATTTGGTTTGTTTGAAGTGAATATGCAAGTTTAGGCAACTGCAGTTCAATAAAGATCACGAATGGAGAAACCTTTTCCTGGTCAGATAATCCCATTGATGTAATCTGTTGGGCGTCTCATGCGATAGAAGTAGTACATATTGTTGTTATAGGACTTGAAATGTGCTGTTTCCTCCCAGGGTTTTTAATTAAATGACCTTATGCGCAATAGTTTGTCCGTACTTAGGTTTCCATTATGTGTGGACTAGTATGTGGCTTGAAATGTAAATTGTATGTGTATTCGGTCTGCATCGAAGTCAGTGCCAATAATTGAGTCTTGAATTGATACCAAGAAGGTTGACTATATAAAAGGATTTCACTAGTTGAAACCAACCCCCCCGCCCCCACGATTATTCTCTCAATTCTCTGTATCTTTTTAGATGATTTCTTTCTCCTCACATTCTCTGTATTCATGTCAGCCTGTGGAAGAACCAGAAAAAATGACCCAAACAATTGTTGAAGCGGTGGAACAAACTGGGCAGAGGGGCATCATTAATAAAGGCTGGGGTGGCCTGGGTAACTGTAAGTTTCTGGTTCCCCCTTTAAACTTTTGTATGTTCACTAAAAATTCTTGCTATTTCCTTTTCCTGTTGTATTCTGTGCACGGTATATGCATCTTCAGGGTCTTGCATGCCATCTATTTAGCTTATTTTGGTTCCTCTTTAGTGGCAGAACCGAAGGACTTTATATACTTACTGGATAACTGCCCTCATGATTGGCTATTCTTGCAATGCAAGGCAGTGGTAAGGCTTAATTTTATAGCTTTGTCAGTTGGATATAATGCTTGAGAAACAACTGTCACTTTATCAAAATCCATAAAACATGAAAGATTTGGAAGTGGAAAAGTTTGAGTAATTGATGATGATGTTGATTGAGTATATTATTTGTTCTTCAATTTTTGTGTTTTCTTTTCGATCTTGGTGTCCCATTGTTATTAGTTTGCACTTTACTGTCAGGTTCATCATGGAGGTGCTGGAACAACAGCTGCTGGTCTTAAAGCTGCGGTAATAGCTGCAGCTTGTTTGTATCATATATTTCCGTGTGATGTCCTGTCCATCTTTTTTCTTTATCCTTCTTCTGTGATGTAGTGCCCTACAACCATCGTGCCTTTCTTTGGCGACCAACCTTTCTGGGGTGAGCGGGTGCATGCGAGAGGAGTAGGTCCTCCGCCCATACCTGTTGATGAGTTCTCCCGTACCAAGCTAATTGATGCAATAAACTTCATGCTAGATCCCAAGGTAATGTCAAATCACTCAAGGTTGATGCAATTATCTTCATGCTAGATCCCAAGTTAATGTCAAATCACTCGATATATATTAGCTGAGGATAAAAAGAAAATAATGTCAAAATCTACAATCCACATGCAGTCTGCTCCTTTTCCTTTCTGGCACGACGTCCTATATGAAGGACATTAAGAGAGTTCGAACTTGGGCTTATCTCCTAGCAGTCAGCTAGACTATATATTCTGTTTAGATCATCTAACCTGGAATTAAAACTCAGTAGTTCATTATTATAGATTTCTAAAACCATAAACCAGCAGTGATCTTTCTAGTTTTGGCCGAATGCTACAGTTTGTGGGTGCTGGCACTAAGGAGCTAAAGATTCGATGTGCATTTATTTGGAGAGAGAACCAATGAGTTTAAAAACATTTATAGTTATTTTCAGGTTAAAACCAAACAGTAAGCTTCTCAAAAATATGTTGGGACTTGCCTCCACATTGATTCCAGTGGCTACGAAATGATAATCAGTATCATCTAGAACTAAAATAAACTTTTATTATTTGCAACAAATTCTGGGCCGAGAATTTACCTGATGAACTTTTAACATTTTAGGTCAAGGAGCGTGCCGTGGATCTCGCTAAGGCCATGGAGAATGAGGATGGTGCCACTGGAGCAGTAAAAGCATTCTTTAAGCATCTCCCTCTAAAAAAGCCCGAGCCCGAGCCCTCACCA
>Ga0307512_10005711_pt1 | contig 12839 bp, 17 predicted proteins | sample 14_EM_MG_FD_200267 | JGI IMG/M metagenome (GOLD analysis project Ga0307512, IMG submission 200267) | Populus trichocarpa ectomycorrhiza microbial communities from riparian zone in the Pacific Northwest, United States - 14_EM | ecosystem: Host-associated > Plants > Roots > Unclassified | place... | reverse complement strand
CATGAACGTTTCAACTTGGAGGTGCCACAGGCGCACAGCCGCTCTTTACCCGGGATCTACCGCGCGCGTTCCGCCACGCCACGGAGTCTCGCCTCCGGTAGCGGCAGGGCCAGCTGCGATGCATACTGTACAAGCAACACATGGTAATACCGTTAACTCACTCTGGTCGATGCTCTCGAGAAATAACGACGTACCATGCAGATACTCAAAGTCCCAAACCGTTGGCGTTTCCTCCAGCTGTGACTGTGAAGGAACGAGTGATCAGAAAAGACGCGCTCGATATGCTAACTTACTAGCATCGTGACGTGCCAGCTGCAACGCAGAGCTAGGCTCCAAGCTGCCGATACCGCAGATGATTTCTGCACTGGTGCCGGCCTGGGTCGGGGTCGGAGTTATGTATCGATTCCACGACAGGATTGGAGGAGCCTCCCTATAAGGCAGCATCCCCAAGGCTTAGTACGGTATTCATCGCAAGTGAAGGAAGTTGTGCAAAGGGCGGATGACCTCCCAGCCCCGCACGACTTGGACTGTATCGACGACCAAAAGAGTATACATTACAACAGGCCCGCTGAGAAGGATCATGATTCACAAGTACGGTAGAACAGCGATCGGGAACGGGTGACGTACGTAAAGCCTATGTGATCGTGTGGATGGTGGTTAATTTCATACGGGAGCGGACTCACCGTTATGACAGATAAGTGTGCCAGTGAGGACGACATGATGGTGTTCGATGCTCGGTCAAAAGGCTACTAGCGCATACATGTCGGTTTGCGCGGTCCAAGTTCCAGGATGGGTCATTTTTATAAATACAAGTTTTGTACAAGCACTACTCCACAAACGTAGGTATTTGGTATATGCTATCAAATGCGATGGATACTACGGCTTCGATATCATTACGGCGTGCTCTCACAATGCAATCTCGGCCGCGGTGTCAAGGCCACTCAAGTAACACCCGCCATTGTCTCAGCACCTCCTCCCACGGAAGGCGACACGTCATGATGGCTTCGCCTGACAGGGGCCTTCGTGACAGCGAAATGTACGCCCCAAGGAGGATGAACGAAGCGGGAAAGGAAGTTCAACCACCATGGTATGCCCAAAACCATGCTAGATGAAACTCATATGGCCGATTTCATTCTGTATCTGAGCCTCGAACATGATGCATGATGGTCAAGTCACTAATAGTCCTCAACACGGTACGCATCAATCGCCTCCGACAAAGTTACAGTACCTGGTTCTCTTGTGTCGTCATGCGAGTTTGTACGTAAGGTGAGAGGGCGACGGTTAGTACAGTACCCATTCAGAACATGACACAAGGGGATAGGGTTGCATGCTAGGTCAAGTGGTTAAAGAAAGAAAAAAAAAAGGCTGAGACGTTCTTGGGTATGTCCCCAAACAACTCGCCAAATCACCATAGACATGAGGAAAGAAACTGGCTTTTCAACGTTGAGTGAAGTTGAGAAACTATAAAGGTCGTGCGTTGTGCGCAGTACCCGCGGATGGACAGGAGTTACAAACTTAATGGCAAATATCTTACCTTCTGCACTCATGAAAATTACACAATATTGAGGAGATAGACAGGTGACACGCCACTGGCCAGCGTTTCTATCTAAAAATTCTTCCTCGTCGTCAGATCGCTGGATTATGCAGAATGAAAATGTGCAGAATGAAAAAGAGACATGGGCGCCAGGCTACGTGGAACTCCGCCGCTCACTGTCACGTGACTCGGGTAAACATATCGATTTGTTTTTTTTGAGAGCGGGCCGTAGTCCTGCGGACGGACAAAGGTACACTCCAAGGTACACCCTCCTCCACCATTGGAGTATGAGGTGTGTGCCTCGTCAGCTATTCCATCCCGCTATATCCTGACTCACCCTTCAAGGTGAGAATGGCGGCGTGAGCAGTCCTAACGAAACATCGAAGCGGAATGAGTAACTTCCTTTTTCTGGGTGATTTCTCCTGGCTCCTCCACCATGACGGTGCTAACGTACATTCCTTTGTTTCCGAGAACGCCGCGGCACTATCTTCCTTTCATATCAAGAGCACTCTAGTTACCATTGACCTTAAATCCGGCGGATTCTACATAATCACCTCGCCATCCTTCCTGTTGGTGGGTCTTTTCAGTCAGGAGTTTGTGATGGTAGCTCGGACACAGGAGGATGTGGGAAAGGGAAATTTTCACTTTGTTGTAGGAAGACTCGCTTTATCTTCTCTGCAGCAGTCTGTCGTGGGCACTTTGCCAAAGGAATGCGCGAGCAAGTAGTAATGCCCGCTTAGAGTGCCTTCCTCCAACCCGACCTTTACTAACTAACGACTGGCGCGAACGAACGCTTCTTCACTTGGAGTATGTCGCCTAAAGGTCCATGTTGCTATGTCTAGGGAAAATGTGTAAATAGATCTACACCCACTCCAGTGATACAGCCGGATGAAATACAATGTGGACACAAGCAAAGAATATCGTAGCTGTCATATCTCCCGGTCATTGTCATTGCTGTCCCCCCATCCTTCACTATTTTTTTTTCTTTTTTTCTTTTTTTTTGTTCTCTGAAGACCTGTAAATCTTCTCACTCTTCCCATCGATGAACTCGTCCCCATATACGATGTCGCCTTTCCTCGGGATAACCTCGTATCCAGGCGGAGGAACGTCTTCCTCAGACTCCCAGTCGTGCATTTTCCCCGTCCAACCCTTGCGCGATTTGACGTACTTCAGGAATGTGCGCCAGTGCTCATACTTCCCCAATACTTCCGGGTCTCCGATCACTATCAGCAAGGCCTGCGCCCGTGTAATGGCCGCTAACAAGACACACGTCAGCTCCACAGCGAAAGTATCGACGGAAGACACAAACGACCGACCATTCATACGTTGGCGGTTCACCAAGAAGCCTAACGATTTCCGCGGGTGGCTTTCCTCATGGCTTCGAGTGGTGGCCAAAATAATCACTTTTCGTTCCTGGTTCAAAGACAAGATCGGTGTCTGCATTAAAAAGGATAATTTACACCGAACCTGTCCCTGGAACTGCTCGACGGATCCCACCAAAATATGTGATAGTTTCGCCACCTTCAATAATTGCCGAATGGCCCTGACCTGCGTTTTGTAAGGTGCGATAACGCCAATCTCCTCCGGGTCTATGCCAAAATTATGCCAAGTTGGAGAAAAAATGTGGTAGAACCGTAGAACTAAGAGTAGTCCATGCTCACAAATCTTTTGTTCAGGGTCCCCGACGAGCTTCACACAGTAGTTCCGGATGATGGATGCCTCGAGAACATTGAAGTACGACGGTGATGACTCAGCACGTTCGTCATTACCTCTAACACCGTGAAAAACGACAGGGAAGCCTTTCTTCGGTAAAACCTCCGAGTGGACCAAGTGGTACGTGATGTACGAATTTCCGTAATCACGCATCGTATCCTCATACAAGTACCGGTTTGGCCATGCGATAATGGCACTATGTGAGCGCCAGTTACGCCGAAGGGCCACGATTCTGCGTTAAGTCCCATGAGGTCTGAGCCATAATCGAAACAAGAATAACATCACTCACGTTTTTCCGACTTGGGTATCGAGTCCGTAGAGACTACGTATGAGCATCAATCGCTCGCAATAACTTTTCCCCAACCCGGAACTTGCTGCAGTGGGTGATTTGACAGCAGGGCTCAATTGACTTGGGTCGCCAGCCAGGATAATGTTTGTGTGGGTATTAGAGAAAGTCATGATCGGAATCATCACGAGAGGTTCCTCTGCCCGTGCAGCATCATCGATGACTATGTGACTGAAATACCCGACAGGTATATTCAAGTTCTGGAGGGTGGCTGCTTTGGAGCAGGTCGAGAGCACGACACGGAAAGCAAGGAATCTCTCATGCCCAGGGATTCGTGAGAGAGCTGGTTCGTGCTCAGTCATGTCCTCCTCGTAAGTCGGAGAAGCATTCAGATGATACAACTTGTCTGAATCCAGGCCAGCGGCTGCTAGACGCTCAACGAGTAGATCTGCCGCAGCATCACCTGGAGTACATGTAAGAATCCTGACGCTAGCGTCTCGGCGTACAAGCTGCACAACGATCTCAACAATAGTGGAGGTTTTACCCGTCCCGGGGCTGTCGAGCGCTCGTTTAGCACTAGCTCCGATCAAGGGTTCGTATGGATCACACTCACGGTCCGTAGATAATGAATGGGACTGAGCCCTTTGGCTGCTCTAGGGCTGAAACCACTGCCTGCAGTTGTTGAGGGTCATCGCGAATCCTTCTATTTACCAAATGACGGAACTTGAGGTTGTAGAGCTCAGTTCTCGAGAGGTGTTGCTCCGATCCGATATCCGATAACGAGGGGAACAATAGTCGACGCGGTGGCGTAAGTAACCTCGTCAAAGCGTGGTATTGGTAGCGTAGAGTGATGCGGCTAGGTCTTAAGTGTAGGGCGAATTGTGGCCCTTTGTGGTGGTTGAACTCAGTCGGCAATCTGACCGACATCTTCAGCACAGCAAGACGATGTCGCGTGGAAACCTCGACATTGGTGACGCGTGCTTCGTAGCGTATATTATCCTGGGTATCATCGAGCCAAAGGAAATCCCCAAGGGCCACCTCTGGCAGGAGATCTTCGTCATCGTTCTCAATCTCAACGCTGAGTAGATGGCTGTGAACAAAGTACATATGGGGGACCAAGATAGAGAAACACACCTATACCGTTTGGCGCGTCCTTGGACGTTAACCCTGTTTGCAGGCTGGCACTGCACATCCCACCTCCCCGAAGAAGTGTACTGCTGGTGTCCGTCCTCTACGCTCAATAGAGCCGCGAAGTAGTGCGCATAAGTGCCCATATATAAACTGTCTGGTCTCAAAGCTGAGATGAGACCTGGCGCGTTCTTATCGTAAGGGCGTGTCGTGGTGGAATTGTCCACCGCCTGCTGGACGATCGGCGGTAACTCATAATCTGGAATATATCTTGACTCTCGACGCCGTTCAGGCGTCGAGAGTAGCACTATCCTCTGCGGCGGAGGTTCTCGGTGCCTTTCTGTAGCGTCGTCGTGGTCCTCTTGGTCAAGAGACTCGAGGCGTCTATGATCTTCGAGCGAACCGGCAATGCCTCGTAGCGTTCTGCGAACAACGAACCAAGCCGATAGTTGGCTATGATAGAAAACTAACTCGAGAGTTGCCTTGAATAAACCCTCAAATTTGGGGCTGAATATGACGCGTACAGGGCTCTCTGTACCAGGACGGATGTTGACGGAATCACCCTCGAAGACCGCCTCGAACCTAGTGCGAAGATCTGTGAATAGAGACAGAACTACGGAATGGATATGACACACTCTGGATCACTCCCATCCAATGTTCTAGTTCTTTCCTTTACGAAAGTCACAGGCGGAAAACCGTCTGCGTGCTTGATGGTGAGTAAAGATGATGGTGTTGCAAATGGACCATTTGGGCGCCTGCGTTCGACGATGCCAAAATCTAAACCATGTGCGTGCGAAACAGATATACCGGTACCATCGCTGTCCATGAGCTCCTCTTCTACAAAAGGAGGGAGCCTTGTATGACCATCCGCATGATCATGTATTGGTTGAGACCCTGTGTCACGCTCAGATTCATTTTGCTTGTCTCCCTGCCCACCAGTCGGTTGCACAGCCCGTCCACTTAGCGTTCGTTTGACCACGAAGTCAGCCTTGCGACTGTGATCACAAAGAGTCAGTTTAAGACCGGCTTTATAAAGGCCTTCTCGTTGAGGTGCGAAAGAAATGATGACCCTATGGTGTTGGTTGCACACGAACCAAATAGAACTGCCTTCAAGTCGCGCTGAAAACCTACGTATCAAGAAACTGAGAGGGGGACCGCCACAGCCAGACTTGGACTCACGTATCCACGGCATTATCTGACGAGTATATCTCGACAGATTTGAAGGAGACTAATGGGCTGGCGGAAGTCTTCGTGATGAAAAGTCTCTCAGTCTGCGTTGCAAATGGCTCATAGGGCCGTGGGCGTTCTACGGAGAATTGAAGACCGAAATCATGCGAGACGAAGATCCCGGTGCCTTCAAGTTCACTCCCCATCGTGTTGTCAGACTCGTCAATCGCGCCGGAGGATCCTCTGCTGCTAGCTGGTTCCACAGGCAGAGTGGCATGCCCACGAAGCTCACGGGTCACTGTAAATTCTTCGTTACTAGGGCCTTTGTCGCTGAAATGAATCTTCAGCACCGCGCGAAAAGCACCGGCATGTGGGGCCTTGAATGACACTAGGATTGTGCGGGGCTTCTTCTTTTTGATTGCTACCGTCGTGCCAATTAAAGACGCGGAAAAGCTGCGAGAAGAAATGTGAGAACTCCCAATCAAGGTACTAAACTACCCGTACCATTGCCCCGTAGAGGATACCAGTGACATGGATTCCACAGAAAGACTAGACAGCTCTGCTTTTTTCTCGATCGAAACGTTGTGGTTGACGACAGGAAAGCAAGGACATGTCGCGGCTCCCGTTCCCTCCACGATGAAATCGAGACCATTTTCATGAGACACGATGACGCGTCCCAGTGGGTCTGCAGCCGAGGTGGACGGCCCGGAAATAGCCTGCGATGGTGGCAAGGTGGTCTGTAGTGGTGTAGGTTGGAGATGTGGGGGGGTATGTTGCGAAAGAAGGGGATGTTGAGATGTAATTGAGTCGGTAGAACCATTGGAAGCGACGTTATCGAGGTGCAACTTCCCGCTCAAGTGTTGATTGAACAAGGAAGCGGGATAAGAGCGACCGCATGGTTCGCATCGGACAACGTCATGGAGATATTGGCATCGGCTGTCTGTACATGTTTCCCCCTGAAGAGTTGTCGCACAATAGGCCACCTTGGTACGCGAACCACCTTCCCAAGACCCAGAGACAAGTGCGCTTGTGCCTGCGGCGGGAGTGCTGCGGTTGCTGCCTCCGGATAATGACGAGGTATTGGCAGGTCGTATCGATTGAAGATTCGAGGGGATTACTTGGGGAGAAGGAGCCTGCAGAGGAGTACTTGCGTTTGGGGGACCACTGGAAACCACCTTCTTAAGATGCTTTTTCCCACTCGTATGGGCTTTCCACGTGCTGGTGTGAAGAGTGAGGTCGCATAGCTTGCAATGTTTATAATCGTGGCTCTTGGAACATGTACTATCTGTACAAGTACCTCCATTTAATGCAGTAGGACACTTTTTTGTTTGGGTCATGGGTGAATGGAAGGACACATGCTGAGGCGCCACCCGCACAAGAGCCCTCGGAACGCAATTGCAACCTCAGCTCACTTCGGGATCTACCGGTGGGTCACGAGACAGGTCACCGTGGACAAATGCCTTTCTGTTGATCGTTCGGCCCCTGCCCGCGATAAATAGCGACGTACAATGTGGATCACCCTAACATCCGAGTTATAAGGACCGTGACGGGAAATGGTAAAAAGGTAGGTAACATGTAGCATTCAGAGCTGTGTTCTATACCCCTCATGCTCATACTCCAGGCAAATTTTCCAGAGGTGACGGTTGGCGCTGGATCCGCCGGACTAATTGCATTTTTGTGTGGCAAGGTTGGTTTTGTAGCTTGAGGTCTGTTCGCGACTTTGTACGCACGCACATGTTGCCCGAATAAATGCGGATTCCAGAACACACTGCGCCTACAGGACCTAAGGCCTAAGGAAGTAATGATCCACATCCAAACCATTTCAAGTCTCGTGAAGGGAAAGACGTAAAGAGTGGGTGCAGCGATTACCGTTCTTCACGTCATTACCGTTACCTCATCACCTCGCTACTCTCTGAACTCCTGTAACCCTTCTCACTCTTTCCGCCGATGAATTCCTCCCCATATACAACGTCAACTTTCCTCGGGATAATCTCGCATCCAGGCGGAGGAATGGCTCCTTCAGACTCCCAATCGTGCATTTTCCCTGTCCAACCCTTCCGCGATTTGATGTAGCCAAGGAATGAGCGCCAGTGTTCATACTTTCCCAACACTTCCGGGTCTCCGATCACGATCAGCAAGGCCTGCGCCCGTGTGATAGCCACTTAGGAAGCACGCGTTAACCTCACATTACACATACGGGTGGAAAACGCAAACGACCAACCATTCATACGTTGGCGATTCGCCAACACCCCCAATGATCTACGTGGATGGCTTTCCTCGTTGCCTCGAGTGGTGACCAAAACGATCGCTTTTCGTTCCTGTTTCCAAGGTAAGACTAATGCTGACAATCGTCAATTGGTAATCTACACCGGACCTGTCCCTGAAACTGCTCAACAGAGCAAACCGAAACATCCGACAACTTGGCCACCTTCAATAACTGCCGAATGGTCCTAATCTGAGTCTTGTACGATGCAAGGACGCCGATCTCTTCAGGGTCTACTGCGAGTTGAAAAAAGATCGCAGAACCATAAAATTTACACGCTCACAGATCTTTTGTTCCGGATTCCCGACGAGCTTATCACAGTAATTCCGGACAATCGATGCTTCCAGAACATCGAATGGAGACGGCGACGATTCCGCATGTTGCTCGCTTCCTTTGACACCATGGAACACGATGGGGAAGCCTTTCTTTGGCAACACGTCTGAGTGAACCAAATGGTACGTGATGTGTGCATTTCCGTAATCACGCATGGAATCATCGTATAAGTATCGGTTTGGCCATGCGATAATGGCCCCATGCGAGCGCCAGTTACGCCAAAGGCCCACGATCCTGAATTCCATCTCATAAGAGTTTGTGCAATAAAGAGAAGATATCGCTCACGTCTTCCCAACTTGCGTATCGAGTCCGTAGACATCGCTCATGAGGATCAATCGTTCGAAGTAACTCTTCCCCAATCCGGACCTAGAGGCAGTAGGTGACCTGATGTCAGGGCCAAATTGATTCGGGTCGCCAGCCAGAATAATACTTGTGTCCAAATTGGAGAAAGCCATGATTGGGATCATCGCAAGGGGTTCCTCTGCCTGCGCAGCATCGTCGATGACAATGTGACTGAAATGCCCGGCAGGTGCATTTAATTTTTGAAGGACACCCGCCTCGGAGCAGGTCGAGACCACGACACGGAAGGAGGGTAACCTTTCATGCCTTAGGATTCGTGAGAATGTCTGCACAACTTCGGACGCATCGTCCTCATGAGGGAGTGACGTAGTCAAGCGATAAAGCTTGTCCGAATCAAGGCCTGCTGCTGCCAGACGCTCGAAGAGGTAATCCGCCGCAGTGTGACTTGGAGTACATGCAAGAACTCTAACTGCTGCGTCACGTCTTACAAGTTGCACGATGCTTTCGACGATGGTGGATGTTTTTCCTGTCCCGGGGCTACAGGAAAGTTGCCAGTTACCGGCAGTCGTCGCGCGATTGTGTGAAGGGCACTCACGGTCCGTAAACGATGAAGGGGACGGAGCCCTTTGGTTGCTCTAAAATCGAGAAGACGGCCTGTAGCTGTTGAGGGTCATCGCGAATCCTCCTGTTCACCAAATGGCGAAACTTGAGGTTGTAAATCTCAGTTCCCGGGAGATTTCGATTCGATTTGATATCCGATACAGAGGGGAATAACAGTCGACGCGGCGGTGGGAATGAGGTTGTTAGCGCATAGTATTGGCGACGTAGCGTGGTGCGATTATGTCTGAATCGTAGGACAAGTTGTGCCCCTGGGAAGGGGTTGAAATCTGGTGGCAATTTAAGCGACATCCTCAGCACAGCAAGACGATGTCGCATGACCACTTTAATATCGGTAGCACTTGCTTCGTAGCGTATGTTATTCTGTACATCATCCAGCCAAAGGAAATCGCCGAGGGCCACCTCTGGAAAAAGGTCTTCGTCATCATTCTCGATCTCAACACTGCGCGGGCTTTCGTGAACCAAAATGTACACAGGGACAAGACAGCCAAACGCACGTGTATCGCTGGCCGTTCCCCTGGGCATTAACCGAATATGGAGGCTGACACACGACGTCCCACCTGCTCGAATATTACTTTCCAACTAATGGAGAAAAAACGAAGAACGTACTGCCGATGTCCGTCCTCAACGCACAATAGGGCCTCGAAATAGTGAACATAAGTTCTAGTCATAACCAACCTGTCCGGTCTCAAAGTAGCAACGAGGTTCGGCGCATGCTCGTCGTAAGGACACGTCGCAGTGGAACTGTCCACAGCCTCCTGGATTATTGCTGGCACTTCATAGTCCGGGAGAGAACTTGAGATTTGGCGTTGATCGGCGGAAAGTAGTATTCTCTTCAGTGGTGGTACTTCTCCAACGCATTTAATGGGCTCGTCTTCATTCCCTTGGCCAAGTGATTCTATGTGTTTATGGTCCTCGAGCGAGCCGGCAATACCTTGCAACGTCCTGCGAACTGCGAACCAAGCCGACAATTGGCTATGATAGAAAACCAACTCGAGCGTTGCATTGAACGCCCCTTCGAATTTGGGGCTGAATATGATCCGCACTGTACTCTCTGTTCCAGGACGAATGTTGACGGAATCACCTTCGAAGACCGCTTCAAACCTAGTGCAACGATGAATAATGCTAGAACTGAGGAAGAGATGCGACGCACTCTGGATCGCTCCCATCCAATGTTCTAGTCTTTTCCTTTGCGAAATTTACGGCCGGAAAACCATCTTCGTGCTTGATAGTGAGTAAGGATGATGGAGTTGCAAATGGACCATTTGGGCGCTTGCGTTCGACAATGCCGAAATCCAAACCACGTGCGTGCGAAACAGAGATACCAGTACCATCGCTGTCCAGGAGCTCCTCTTCTTCATGAACAGGAATTCTTGTATGATCACCCGCACGATCACTTATCGGCTGAGACCCCATGTCGTGCTCGGACTCTGTTTCCTCTTCCCTCTGCCCATCAGTTGATTGCGCAGCCCACCCACTTAGCGTCCGTTGGACCACAAAGTTTCTCCCGCAATCGTGATCCCAGAGAGTGAGTTCAAGAACAGCTTCATAGAGTCCTTCTCGTTGGGGCTGGAAACAAACGGTCACTGTATTCTCCCGATTGTGCGTGATCCAATTTGAGTTGCCTTCGAGCCGAGCTGAAAACCTACATATCAAGAAACTAAGAGACGGGTCGCCTCAGCCGGGCATATACTCACGTATCTACAGTAGACTCTTGTGGGAGTATCCTTGCGGCTTTTAATGAGACCAATGGCTTGATGAAGGACTTGGTAATGACAAGCCCCTCAGTCTGCGGCGCAAATGGTTCATCGAACCGTGAACGTTCTACGGAAAATTGAAGACCGAATTCGTGTGAGACGGTGATTCCAGCGCCTTCTTTCCTCGTCGTGTCCAAATCCACCGCGTTGGGAGGTCCTCTGCCGCTAGCCCTTCCACCGGAAAGAATAGCATTCCCACGGAGCTCGCGAGTCACTGAGAATTCTTGATCATTCGGTCGCATCTCATCGCTAAACGTCATCCTCAAGGTCGTGTGAAAAGTACCAGCATGAGGGGGTTTAAATGTCACAAAGACCTTGCGCTGCAAATTTAGCTGGAGCATAGTCGTCTTTCCAAGTAGGTACGCAGAAAAACTGCGAGGAGAGCGTAAGAAACTGTATACAATCACTAGATGACTCGCACCAAGGACTCTGAGAGGGTGCCAGTTTCATAGATTGCATGGAAAGTCTTGATAGCGGCGAATTGTTCTCAACCAGAATAGTGTGGCTAACGGGAGGAAAGACTAGATTCGCCACGGTTCCCTTTCCCTCTACTACGAAATCGAGACCACCTTCATGAGACACAGTGACGCGTTCTTGTGGTTCCTCATCTGGGATCAATGGTTTCAAGTTGTCCTGTGATTCTAGTGAGGTAAGTCGGGGACTAGGATTTGGAGGGGACGGCTGTGAAAGACAGGAATGCTGAAAAGGACGTGGGTTGGGAGAACTAACGGAAGCGATATTCTCGAGATGAAGCCTCCCGCTCTGGTGTTGATTTAGCAAGGAAGCAGGAAAAGAGCGACCGCATGGGTCGCATCGCACAATATCATGACGATATTGACATCGGCTGTCTAGACATATTTCCCCTTGGAGTGTGGTAGCGCAATAGGGTACCTTGTTAAGTGAACCACCTTCTCCAGACCCGGTGACAAGTGGGCTTGCATCAGCGATCGGTGTACTGCCTACCGATAGTGGCAATGTATTTATGTGTGGTGTAGATCGGAGATTTGATGAGGCTGATCGTGAAGGAAGATCCTGCTGGAGAATGGGGGGACCACACGGAGCAACCTCCTGAAGGTGCTTTCTCCCATTCGTATGGGCTTTGAGTGACTTGATGTCAATAACACGGTCGCACGGCTCGCAAAGTATGTACTGGTGGAATTTGGAACATGAATTGTGTGTGCAAGTATCCCCCTTTAGTGCAGTAGGGCAACAAAGTTTTTTTTTCATAGGTGAATGGAAGGGCACCTGTAGGGGCACTAGTGGTTCAAGAAATCGTCAGTAGTTCAGCTTCAGTCCTCAAGGTCGAGTGAAGGTGTGGTAAAGGTGCCACAGCTGTTCGCTTCAAGCTCCCGTAATACCGGGCTCCCCGGACCGTAAGCATCTGGTTTTCTTCGCGGCCGCGGCCCAAGCCGCGGTGGTTGAGCGCAGCGCAGACAAACTGACATGGCTGACGGCTGACACACAACTTCGAACTTCGATCCATGCCCACGAGAAATAGGGGTGACTAAGGAATGGGTCAGCATGTCCGAACCGTCGGAACGATGACTGAAGCAGGAACATCAGGAAAACCCTCACTTTACTTTTCATGCTTTTTGGTGCTTTTTCAAATATTTTCGATTAAAAAAAGTAAAATATGGGCTGCTTTTCAAAAGCCAAGTCCCCTACTTTTCACATACTTTTTCTTACTTTTCTCCGACAACTCTACTTTTTGTTTTACTTTTCTATAACAACTCTTACTTT